>Ga0316187_10002653_pt1 | contig 15568 bp, 13 predicted proteins | sample CroRivburrow1_MG_FD_204927 | JGI IMG/M metagenome (GOLD analysis project Ga0316187, IMG submission 204927) | Coastal sediment microbial communities from Maine, United States - Cross River worm burrow 1 | ecosystem: Environmental > Aquatic > Marine > Coastal > Sediment | place: USA: Maine... | reverse complement strand
CAGCGCGACCGACTCGAAGTAGGTCTCGCCCGCGCCGCGGACGGTGCTCCATGCGCCGCCCACGAAGCCGGCCGCGATGCCGAGCGCGATCGGCAGGTCCATGTGCGGCGTGCGGGTGCGCAACGCGGCCCAGGCGCCGCGGAAGAACACCCGCCCCGGCCACAGCAGCACCAACGCGGTGAGCGCCAGCGAAGTCCAGCGGAAGAAGTCCCGGAAGGCGTCCTCGATCCCCGACAGGTAGCCGCCGTACAGCGCGAACGCGATACCCATGACGTTCATCGCCAGCGCGCCGGCCACGCCGATGCGGATCAGCGAGCGTCGGTCCTCGGCGCGACGGCGGGCCTCGTCCTCTCCCGCCCGCCACGGGTGCGGCGGGTAGCCGAGCCGGTCGAGCGCGCGCGCCACCGCCGACAACGCCGTCGTCCCGGGATCCCAGTGCAGTTCCAGCGTCGCGCGGCCGAAGTCCAGCCGCGTCTCGCGCACGCCAGGCAGCACGGTCGGAAGTTTCTCCAGGAGCCACACGCAAGCCGCGCAATGGACACCGTCGAGCAGCAGCCGAACCCGGCGCGTTCCGTCGGCCTGCGCCTCCGCGTGACGCGCGAGGAAGTCCTCATGGTCGAACTCGTCGTAGCCGCGGCCGGTTGTCCGCGCGCGGCGGCGCTCACCATCCTCGTCCTCGACCAGCGCGTAGAAGGCCTGCAGACCACTGCCGTGGATGGTCTCCCACACGGTGCGGCAACCGGCGCAGCAGTACTGCCGCTCGGAATCCGGCTCGACCAGGCCGGCCGGAACTGGCAGCCCGCAGTGCGCGCAATCGGGCGCGGCCTGCGGAGGCGGCTCCGCCTCCGCGCGGCTCATCGCGCTTCGGGCTCGCAGCAGGCCGGGCCGTCGACGCCGTCCTGCGCGGCGGCGGCGAAGGAGGGCGGCGTCAGTCGGCCGCCCAGCGCCCACAGTCCGAGCAACACCAGCAGGGTCGCCGAGAAGGCGGGCGCGCGTCGCGCCAGCGGCCCGGCGAGGCGGCCCGCGCCGAGACCGACCAGCGCCAACGCCGGAACCGTGCCGGCCCAGAACGCCGCCATCACCAGCGCCCCTTGCACCGCGCTGCCGGTCCCCGCCGCGGTCGCCGCGAACAGGTACAGCCAGCCACAGGGCAGCAACGCGGTGAGTGCGCCGATGACCAGCGCGCGCACGACCGCGCCGCGCCGCGAGACCGCGCCGAAGCCGCGTTTCCACAACGCTTCCAGGGCGCGCGGGCGCGGCAGGTCGACGCGCACGCCGCGCAGACGCGCCCACTGCAGCAGACCGTAGCCGAGCATCAGCGCGCCGGCCGCGAGCACCGCGGCGCGACCGATGCCGAGCGCCTCGCCACCGAGGTCCAGCGCGCGGCCGAGCAGTCCGGCGAGGGCACCGAGAGCGGCGTAACCAAGCAGCCGCCCGCCGTGGTACGCGAAGGCGGCACGCCGGCGGGTCGCGACCGACGCGTCGGCACCGCTGCCGGCGAGGAAGGCGACGATGCCGCCGCACATGCCCGCGCAGTGCGCGCTGCCGAGCAGGCTGGCACTGAAGACCGCCGCGAACAGCGCGCTCATCGGGTGTAGACCTCCTCGCGGAGATCGGCCTGCCAGGCCTCCTCGCCGCGCTTCAGATGGACCTGCCAGCGCCACACGCCGGTGCGCCCCAGCGCGACCGGCGCGCGGTAGACCCCAGGGGCGGCCTCGGTCCACGCGAACTCCTGCACATCCGCAGGATACGCGTTCTGGAAGGCACGCAGGGTGCCGGATGCGCCGGTCACCGGCGCGCCTGCGGGGTCGAGGAGACGCAGCTCGACTCCGCCGCCGCCCTCGACCGTGCCTGGCGCCAGGCGCGCCTGCCAGCCGAGGTCCGCGCTGGCCGCACGGCGTTGCCGCTCGGCGTCCCAGTCTCGCCCCTGCTCGTAATAGTCGGCCGGCACCGAGAAGTGCGGGTCGTCGAGCGAGATGTGGACCCGCCACGCGGCGAACACCACGGTCGGGACCAGCACCACGAACGGCACCAGTTTCCAGCGCGTCGCGGGGTCCATCAGTCCGACGTCTCCATCGGACCGGACAGGGTCTTGGTGTAGGTGTGCGAGAAATCGACGCCGTCCGAGATCGTGAACGCGAGTTCGTGGGTGCCGCCCGAGAAGACGTCCATCGGCGTCGCCAACGGCACGATCAGCTCGCGCGACTCGCGGTCCGCCAGCGTCAACGGGAAGTGCCCGCTGAGCACGATGGTGCCGCCCTGCGGATCGAGCGCATAGCTGCGCGATTCGCCGGAGCGGTTCTCGATGCGCAGCTTCAGCAGGTTCTGGACCCGGCCGTCCTGCAGCACCTGGTAGGGCACGTCCTGGAAGCGCAGCACGCGCACCAGCGAGGTCTCGCGCCCGTTGGCCAGCACGATGAGCGCCGTCAGCACGATGCCCAGCGCGACCGGGTAGACCAGCACCCGGAAGCGGTGCTTCATGTGCGGCGTGCTCTCGAGATTGTTCTGCGAGTCGTAGCGGATCAGCCCGCGCGGCCGGTCGAGCTTGTCCATGACCGCGTCACAGGCGTCGATGCACTGCGTACAGGCCACGCACTCGAGCTGCAGGCCGTCGCGGATGTCGATGCCGGTCGGACACGCCGCCACGCAGAGCCCGCAGTCGATGCAGTCGCCCTGGTCGCCCGGTTCGCGGTGCTTGCGCTTGCCGCGCGGCTCACCGCGCTGGCGGTCATAGCCGACCAGCAGCGACTCGCGGTCCAGCAGCGCCGACTGCAGCCGCGCGTAGGGGCAAACCAGCGTGCACATCTGCTCGCGGAAGAAGCCGAAGTCGAACAGGATCAGCGCGGTCGTGATGAGCACCACCCCGAAGGCTGCGGGATGGTCTGCCGGCGAGCCGAAGGACCACTCCAGCACCGTGCGCGGTCCGGCGAAATACGACAGGAAGGTGTTCGCGAGATGCAGCGCCAGTGCGGTGAAGACCAGCCACTTCAGCGTCTTCCGCCAGAAGGCCACGTCCTTGCGCGGCCGCCCCGCGCGCTGTCCCTCGATCAGCCGCTCGATAGGCCGGAACAGGAACTCCATGTAGACCGTCTGCGGACACGCCCAACCGCACCATGCGCGGCCCAGCAGCGCGGTGATCAGGAAGATGCCGAAGAAGATCGACAGCAGCAGCAGCACCAGCAACAACGAGTCGGTCGGCTGGAAGGCCGTGCCGAAGAACACGAAGTCGCGGTTCGCCAGATCCAGGCGCATGATCGGGCGACCGCCCATCTCCAACCACGGCACCAGCGAGAACAGCACCAGCAGGAACCACGCCACCACGCGCCGGCGCTGCCACCAGCGCCCCATCGCCGCCTTGGGGCGGATCCACAGCCGACTGCCGTCCGGGTTCAGCGTCGACAGGACGTGTTCCGGCGGCTCCAGCAGGGACTCGTCTACTCCGCCCACGGCGGGATGACCTCGCCCTCCGGCTCTTTCGGCGTGGCGGGAGTGGTGCCGCGCAGGCTGGCCACGTAGACCGAGACCTGGACGATCTCGTTGTGGGTCAGCGGCAGGCCGCCGCCGGGCACCATCGAGGTACCAGGCACGCCGTTCCGCAGCACCTCGGGGATGCCCTCGATCGCGGTGATGTTCTTGTAGTGGTCATCGGTCATGTTCGGCCCGAGACCGGTCATCCCGCCGCCATCCTGCTGGTGGCAGGCGAAGCAGTTGCGTTGCCAGACCGCCTTGCCGGCGGCCACGACCTCCGCGTCGTCGAGCATCGCGACCAGCGAAGCCGCGTCGTCCGGCAGCTTGACCTGCGCCGCCTCGGCCTCCGCGATGGCCGCCATCTTCGCTTCGTAGCGCGCGGAGATCGAGTTGCCGTCCATGAAGTGGTACCAGACGGTGTACGGGATGGCGAACAGCGCGCTTGCCCAGAACAGCCCCTTCCACCAGCCCGGCAGCGGGTTGTCGTACTCCTGGATGCCGTCGTAGGTGTGGTCCTCCATCAGCGGCGCGTCGTGCGCCTGGGCGGACGTCATGTCGTGGGAGGAATCAGGCATCGTCTCGGTCGATCTCGGGGGAGCAGGTCGTTGCGGCGTCGTCCAGCGGCAGCGCAGCATCGTGCGCGAATCCGCGCGAGCGGGCGGACAGGAAAGTCCAGGCCACCACGCCGCAGAAGAACAGGAAGAAGAACAGCAGGGCTGCGGTCTTGAAGAAGGCGTCCATCTAGTTCGCCCCCTGGATGTCGGTGCCGAGCCGCAGCATGTAGGCGATCAGCGCCGTGATGCGCTTGTTCTCGAAGCCCGTCATCGACGGGTCCTCGGCGGTGATGCGCGCCGCGATGTCGGCCGCCTGGACGCGCGCGGCGTCACCCGCGCCGTCGACCTCGGCGTCGCCGTAGGGCACGCCCAGCGTGCGCATCGCGGACAGCTTGCGGGACAGGCCGTCGAAGTCGATGTCCTGCTCCAGCAGGTGCGCGTAGGTCGGCATCAGCGAGTTCTCGCTGGTCTCCCGCGGGTTGCGGAAGTGACGCAGGTGCCAGGACGGCGAAGGCAGCCGCTGGCCGACGCGATGCAGGTCCGGACCGATGCGCCGCGACCCCCACTGGAAGGGGTGGTCGTAGACGAACTCGCCGGCCTTCGAGTACTCGCCGAAGCGCTCGGTCTCGTGGTGCATCGGGCGCACCATCTGCGAGTGGCAGTTGTAGCAGCCCTCGGCGAGGTAGATGTCGCGGCCCTCCAGTTCGAGCGCGGTGTACGGCTCGACCAGCACCGGGCCGGTGTCCTGGGTCTTGCGCACGAAGGTCGGGACGGCCTCGAACAGCGAGGCCGAGACCACCGCGATGACCACCCAGACGGTGAGCTTGAGCGGCTTGGCTTCCCACGCGCGGTGCCAGTCCATGCCCTTGAACCAGGCGAAAGCGCCGGTCCCGGCCGGCCGCGGGCGCGCCACGTAGTCGGCCGTGAGCGGCGCCGCCTCGTGCACTTCGTCGGCATACCGCGCCGGGCGCTGGGCCCAGGTCTTCAGCAGGTTCAGGCCGCACAGCAGCGCGCCGACCAGGTACATGCTGCCGCCGAGCACGCGGATCCAGTACATCGGGATGAGCCCGGTGACGGTGTCCATGAAGTCGGGGTAGGCGAGGTTGCCGCTCTCGTTGAAGTCGCGCCACATCAGGCCCTGCGTCAGGCCGGCGCCGTAGATCGCGACGACGTACAGCAGGATGCCGATGGTGCCCAGCCAGAAGTGCAGGTTGACCCAGCTCGGCTTGGCCATGCCCTTGGTCTGGAACAGCCGCGGCATCAGCCAGTAGCACATGCCGAAGGACATGAAGCCGACCCAGCCGAGCGCGCCGGCGTGCACGTGCGCGATGGTCCAGTCGGTGTAGTGCGACAGCGAGTTGACCGCGCGCACCGACAGCAGCGGACCCTCGAAGGTCGACATGCCGTAGAAGGTGATGCCGACCACGAAGAACTTCAGCACCGGGTCGGTGGCGACCTTGTTCCAGGCGCCGCGCAGCGTCAGCAGGCCGTTCAGCATGCCGCCCCAGGACGGCATCCACAGCATCACCGAGAACAGCATGCCAAGCGTGCCCGCCCACTCGGGGATGGCGGTGTAGTGCAGGTGGTGCGGGCCGGCCCAGATGTACAGGAAGACCAGCGACCAGAAGTGCAGGATGGACAGCTTGTAGCTGAACACCGGCCGCCCCGCCGCTTTCGGCAGGAAGTAGTACATCAGGCCCAGGAAGGGCGTGGTCAGGAAGAAGGCCACCGCGTTGTGGCCGTACCACCACTGCATGAAGGCGTCCTGCGCGCCGGCGTAGATGCTGTACGACTTCAGCGGGCCGGCAACGATCGCCAGGCTGTTGAAGATGTGCAGCACCGCGATCGCGACCAGCGTCGCGATGTAGAACCAGATGGCGACGTAGAGGTGCCGCTCGCGCCGCCGTGCAAGCGTCAGGAAGTAGTTCAGCGCGAACACCACCCAGACCACCGCGATCGCGATGTCGATCGGCCACTCCAGCTCCGCGTACTCCTTGCCCTGCGTGAAGCCGAAGGGCAGCGTCAGCGCCGCCGACAGGATGATGGTCTGCCAGCCCCAGAAGTGGAACCGGCTCATGCCGTCGCTCGCCATGCGTGTCTTCAGCAGCCGCTGGCTCGAGTAGTAGATGGCGGCGAAGATCGCGTTGCCGGCGAAGGCGAAGATGACCGCGTTCGTATGCAGCGGACGCAGCCGGCCGAAGGAGGTCCACTCGAGACCGAGGTTGAAGCGTGGATCGGCCAGTTGCAGGGCGATGACGACGCCGACCAGCAGGCCGACGATGCCCCACCCCACGGTGGCGTAGACGAACTTGCGGACGATGTCGTCGTCGTAGGTGAAGCGCTCGAGGGGGAGCGCTCCGGGTGCAGTAGTTGCTTGTTGCATCAGGTCTTCCGGGGGTCCTGGATGATTGCCGATAAAATACTCTCGTATCCGCTTCAGGAATACCCCGGTCCCGTGCTTTTTTTGCCGAGTCATTCGGCAATAAAGCCGAATCAGTTGGCCTCGCCGACCTGCAGGAGAATCTTCCCGAACACCTGGCGACTTGCCATCTTGCGATGCGCCTCGGCGACCTGCTCCAGCGGGAATCGGGAATCGACCACCGGCGCCAGTTGTCCGCGCCAGACCAACTCCGCGACCCGCTTCAGCTCGCCCAGGCCCCCCATCGTGCTGCCGAGCACCGACAGGCTCTTGAAGAAGACCGGCGCGAACTCGATTTCCATCTTCGAACCGGAGGTCACGCCGCAGGTCACCAGCCGCCCCCCCTTGGCCAGCGCCCAGACGCCCTGCGGCAGGGTGTCCGCACCGACGTGGTCGACGATGACGTCCAGGCCGCGCTTGCCGGTCCAGGCACGCGCCTCGGCCAGCCAGTCACCGGTGCGGTAGTTCACGCCGTGATCGGCGCCGTTCGCCAATCCCTGCGCGACCTTCTCGTCGCTGCCCGCGGTGACCATCACCTGCGCGCCGTGCAACTTGGCGATCTGCGTCGCGGCGACCGACACCCCGCTGCCCGCCGCGTGCACCAGCACCCGCTCCCAGGGCTTCAGGCCGCAGCGCGCGACCAACATGTGCCAGGCGGTCAGGTAGGTCAGCGGGAAGGCCGCCGCGAGGTCGAGCGGGAAGTCGTCCGGCACCGCCAGCAGGTTCTCGGCGCGCACCACCGCGTAGTCGGCGTTGCCGCCGTCGCAAGTCTCGCCGTAGATGCCGTAGTCGCGCGCCAGGCTGTGGTCGCCGCTGCCGGCCTCCACGCTGGACGGGTCGCCGAAGCCCGGCGCGACCGTCACGCGGTCGCCCTCCGCCCAGCCGGACACGCCCGGGCCGCAGCTGTCGACCGTACCGCTGAAGTCGCAGCCCGGCGTCATCGGCAGCGGGAAGCGGTGGCCGGGCACGCCGCGCCGCACCCAGGTGTCGAGGTGGTTGAGCGCCGACCAGGCGACCCGCACGCGCACCTCGCCTGGCCCCGGCTCGGGGACCGCGACCTCCTCGACCCGCAGCACGTCGAAGTCGCCGTGCTCATGGACGCGCACCGCGCGCATCACGCGCCGCCCGCTCATCGGCCCTCGAACTCCGCCGGGCGCTTCTCGAGGAAGGCCGCCAGACCCTCCTTGGCGTCGGCGCTCTCGAACAGTCGCTGCTGCAACTCGCGCTCCAGCGCGAGGCCGGATTCCAGCGGCAGGTCGGCCCCCGACTGCACCGCGCGCTTGATGTTGCCGACCGCCATCGACGCGGCGTGCGGCGCCGTGAAGCGACGGGCGTAGGCCTGCACCGCCTCCTCGAAGCCCTCGGCCGGCAGCAGCTCGTGCACCAGCCCCTCGGCAAGCGCATCCTCCGGCGTGTAGGTCGACGCCTCGACCATCATCTTCATCGCCCGCGACGGCCCGAGCAGCCGCGCCAGGCGCTGCGTGCCGCCGGTCCCGGGCAGCACGCCCAGCTTGACCTCGGGCAGGCCGATGCGGCCGCCCTTGCCGCCCTCCGGCGTCGCGCGGGCGAGGCGGATGTCGGCGGCCAGCGCGACTTCCAGTCCACCGCCCACGCAGTGGCCATTGAGCGCCGCGATGACCAGCTTCGGCGTGTGCTCCAGCCGCAGCATGGTCTCGTTGGCGTGCAGACAGAAGCTGTACTTCCAGCGCGGCGTGACCTCCTGCAGCATGCCGATGTCGGCGCCGGCGCAGAAGAACTTCTCGCCCGCGCCGCACAGCACCAGCACGTCCACGCCGTCGTCGAAGCGCGCCGCCAGCACCGCCTCGTCGAGGTCGCGCATCATCGCGTAGGAGTAGCTGTTCGCCGGCTCCTCCTGCAGCACCAGCCAGGCGACGCGTTGGACGACGCGCGCGCGCACCTTGCCCTGCGGCATCTCCTGCCAATCACCCGTGAGCTCGATCATGCGCCGATTCTAGCCCCGCCCGGCAGCGGCTATCCTGTCGCCATGCTCGCGCTGTTCCCCCTGCTCGTGCTGGCCCTCGCGCCGTCCGCTTCCCAGCTTCCCGGCATGTCCGACGGCCAGGGCGGAGACGCCACGCCGACTGCCAGCACCGACGCCTCCGCTGCCGATCTCCCGGACTGGATGCCACAGGAGTCGCGCATCGAGTGGCTCTACCTGTCCGAGGTGCTCAAGGAGGAGATCGGCATCCAGCGGCGCCAGACCGAGCGCCAGCGCATGGCCGCCGCCGCGTTGGCCAACCTGACGAACGACAACACCGACGCCGCCGCGCTCCAGGAAGCCCGCCAGAAGCTCTCCTACGAGCAGGAGACCGCGCAGCAGATCCAGGCTCGTATCGACGGCATCGAAGCCGAGATGCGCGCGCTGACCTCGTTCTTCGCGTGGCCGAACCCGCTCCACTGGGCGCGCTCGCACGCGCTCGCCGTCGCACTGCTCATCGTCGCCTGGTTCGTCGGACTGTGGCTGATCGGGCTCGCCGGGCGCGCCATCGTGCGCCAGGCCGAGCGCGACCGCCGCGGACGCGCCGCCGACCCCGAGGTCGTGCAGCGTGCGCGCACGCTGGTCGCGGTGTTCCGCAAGTCGCTGCGCTTCGTACTCGGCGTGGTGCTGTTCGTGATGCTGCTGGGCGAGTTCGGCGTCAACACCACCGCGGTGCTGGCCGGCCTCGGCCTGCTCGGCTTGGCCGTCTCGTTCGGCTCGCAGAGCCTGGTCAAGGACCTCATCTCGGGCTTCTTCATGCTCATGGAAGGCCAACTCGCCATCGGCGACGTGGTATCCCTGAACGGCACCTCGGGTACGGTCGAGAACTTCACGCTGCGTGTCACCCAGTTGCGCGACGCGAGCGGCGCGGTGCACTTCCTGCCCAACGGCTCGATCGGCGAGGTCACCAACATGACCCACGAATACAGCAAGGCCATCGTCTCGGTCGGCGCGTCCTATCGCGAGGACCCGGACGAGGTCATGGACGTGCTGCGCGAGGTCCTGCGCGAGTTCGCCACGTCGGAAGACTGGAAAGACGATGTCCTCGAGGAGCCGGTCATCCTCGGGGTGGACGCGCTCGGCGAATCGGATGTCGCCTTCAAGATGTCGATCAAGGTCTCGCCCGGACGCCAGTGGGCGGCCCGCCGCGACATCCTGCGCCGCGTCAAGATCGCCTTCGACCTGCACGACATCGAGATCCCCTTCCCGCAGCGGGTCACCTACGCTGCCGGCGAACAGCCGGTCTCCAAGGTGCTCGCGCGACACCGGAAGGCGGATGCCGCGGCCTCCCACGCCGACGTGCCGCCGCGCGGCGAGACCGACCCCGACGCCTAGTCCGGCCGGCCGCCTCCGCCGCTCGACGCGACTAGTCGATCCACCGGAAGGCGCCGGCGTGCTCGTGTGCGAGCCGGAACAGGAAGGCGCGCGCACGCGGCGGCGCGCCGAAGCTGATGGTGCTGATGCGCATCAGCCGCCAGCGGTTCCAGCGCGCCACCCGCGCGAGAATGGCGGCGGGGTCGGTCAACTCGCCGTCCGAAGGCATGCCGTCGGACAGCAGCACCAGCTCCTCGACGCCGGTGTCGACGAACGCGAAGGCGATGCCGCCGAACAGGTTGGTCCCGCCCTCGAATGCATTGGCCTGGACCCAGATGCGCGCGTCCTCCACCGTGCGGTCGTCCTGCGCCTGCAGCCGCGGCGCCCACGGCCGCACCCCGCCGTCGAAGAAGGCGATGTTGAAGGAGGCGCTGGCCGGCAGCCGCGGCAGCATGGCTGAGAACTCGCCGACTGCCACGGCGCCCCGCGTGCGACCGCGCCGCTCCGGAAGCGCATCCTCCATCGAGCCACTGGAATCCAGCGCGAAGATGATGCGGTCGGACAGCAGCGGGATGCCCAGGTACGACACCGTCTCGGCCGAACCGATGGCCTGGTCGCCCACCAGCCGGAACGGCGTGCCCTCGGCCTTGTGGCGCAGGTAATGCAATCGCCAGGTGCGCTCGTCGGCGCCGATGCCGTAGCCGGTAATCCGCCTCAGCAGTGCCGCGGCCTCGGCCGCCGGGCGTCCCTCGCGCTCGGCGAGCAGGTCGATCAGGAACGGGATGTGGTCCGCGGTCGGCGCGCGCCGCAGCACCGCGAGTGCCTCCAGCAGCAAGGGACCGTCCTCCATCGCCAGCCGACGCAAGGCCTCGACCTCGGCGAAGGCGGAATCGCGGTCGGCGAGTGCGCGCAGCGCCGCGACCCGCACTTCGGCCGGCCGCGAGCGGTCGGCGAGGGTGGCGCGCGCCAGGCCCTCGCCCTCGCTGGCCCGGCGGCCCAGCGCGTAGACGATCTCGGCCTGCATCATCGCGCGACGCTGCTCCGGCAGGTCGCGCAGGTGCTGGAGCCCGTCCTCCCCGCACATGCCCAGGCAGCGCAGCCAGTCGGCCAGGTGCTCGCCGCGCACCAGCCGGCGCGCCCCGCGGATGGTGTCGTAGGGCAGCGGCGCGCGGCCGCGGTAGGCCAACTGCTCGAGCGCCAGGATCTTCGCGGCCGACTCGGCGTCCGCGTCCTCGAGCACGCTCAGCAGTTCCGCCTGGCTGGCCTCGGCCACCCGCCCGGACGGCCCGCCGGTATCGCCCTGACGCCACAGGCCCGGCACGCCGGCGCTGCCCTGCGCCGGCGCGAGCGCGAGGATCATCAGCAGCACCGCAGCCATCCCTGTTCCTATGCCCTACCATAGTCGCGTGCGCGTGACGGTTGACCTCGATCTGCCCGCCTTCGAGCAGGCGCTGGCCGGGCTGCTGCCCTCGGGCTTCACGCTCGAGGGGCTGCAGTTGGACGCCTCCGGCCTGCGCCTGGACGTGCGCGCGCCGATGGTCGGCCAGGTCGTGCTGACCGCCGACGTCCTGCTCCACCCCTCCCGCCTCTCCTTCCAGCGCTTCGACGTCGAGGGCGCCGGCATGGCGAAGCCCTTCGCGCTGGGTGCCCTGCGCCGGCGCCTGGCGGACCTCGACACCCGCCGCGGCACGCTGCGCGTGTGGGGCGAGTCCGACGGCGAGCGTGCGCACCTGTCCTGGGACGAAGCATGAAGTCCGCCTCACTCCACGGCGTGCTGATCGGCGCCGCAGTGGCTACCGTCTGGTGCCTCGCGGAGGCGGCCCGCGTCTACGCCGCATATCCCTATGACGCCAGCCGCGCAGCCTGGTTGGCGGCCTGGGGGCTCTACCTGGTGGTCGGCGCCAGTTGCGGGTTGGTCGGCGGCCTGCTCGCGCGCTGGCTGGTGCCTGCCGGGCTGCGAGCTGCACAGCCGTGGCCAGCGGTCGCCGCTCCGGTGCTGGGCCTGTGCGTCGCCGCGCTGTGCATGCTGCGCGCGCGGGCGGACGGCATGCCCGCGGAAGCCGGCCTGGTGTCGGTGTCAGGAGCCCTCGCCGCCGCACAGGCGCTCGGTTGGGGCACCGCAACGACGCTCGCCCTCCTCGCTGTGCTGCGCTTCGGCGGCGTGTTCGCCTGGGCGACCGCGTCGCTCGCGGCTCCGTTCAGCGCCGTCACGGTCCTCGCGCTCGGCGCGCTGGCGGCAGGGGTCGGACTGGCCGCACCGCATCGCATCGCACCGCTGGGAGTCGCGCCACAGCGCCAGGCGGCGGAGGAGGCCCCGAATATCCTGCTGGTGGTGCTGGATACGGTCCGCGCCGACCACCTCGGCAGCTACGGCTACTACCGCGATACCAGCCCGCGGCTGGACGCGCTGGCCGCCGAGGGTGTGCGATTCGAGAGCGCCTTCGCGGCGGCTCCGTGGACCCTGCCGTCCCACGCCTCGCTGTTCACCGGCCTGCATCCGCAGACCCACGGCACCGGCTGGGAGCACCCGCGCCTGCACGACGGCACGACCAGCATCCCCGGGTTGGCGCGCTACGACTTCCCGACCCTGGCCGAGGAACTCGCGATGCGCGGCTACGCCACCTTCGGCGCGGCCAACAAGTCGTGGATCCGCGCACAGACCGGCCTGACCCAGGGCTTCGCGGCGTTCCGCGACCTGTCGCAGCCGCGTCTGCAGCAGCGCTTCCTGGTGCGCCGCGTGCTCGACCGCTACCTGAACCCGCCGGTCGAACTGCAGGTGTCGCGCGACAAGGGCGGCGAGCGGTTGATCGACGACACCCTCGGCTGGCTCGACGCGCGCGACGGGGCCGATGCGCCGTTCTTCGCCTTCCTGAACCTGAACGAGGCGCACGATCCCTACTTCCCACCGGACACGTACTGGACGCGTTTCCTGCCGGAGGGCACGGCGGTCGAGGACACCAAGCCGCGCAATCTGGACCAGAGCACGGAGTTCCGGCGCGCCATCTGGGAGGGCAAGGAGAGCTACAGCGAGGCTGAGATCGAGATCCTCAAGGCGCTCTACGACGCACTCATCCTCTACCAGGACGACCTGCTCGGGAAACTGGTCGACGGATTTGCCGATCGCCGCCTGCTGGAAGACACGCTGATCGTCGTGACCGCGGACCACGGCGAGGAGTTCCTCGAGACCGGCAACCGCATCGGCCACCAGATGTCGCTATCGGATCGCCTGGTGCGCGTGCCGCTCGTGATGCGCTGGCCGGCCGGGCTGCCCAGCGGCCGTGTCGTCGACACGCTGGCGTCGTTGGTCGACGTGTTCCCGACTCTGCTCGAGGTCTCGGCCGGAACCGGCGAGCCGGTGCCCGGCCCACCCATCGAAGGCGTCAGCCTGCTGCGCGCGATCGCGCCCGACGGCCCGGCGGCGCGCGACATGGCGATCGCCCACTACGGCAACCCGGCGTCCTTCCTCGCGACCTTCCCGGGCTGGGACCCCGATCGGCCGGAGACCTTCGCGCTCTCGCCGATGATGCGCCGCATCACCATGCTGCGCGGTGCCGACCGGAAGTACTACCTGTACGGGGACGGCGCGGAGGCGCTCCTCGACCTCGCTGTCGACCCGCTGGAGGCGTCGGCCGACAGCCCCGCGGAGAGCGCTGACGCGGCGCGCATGCGCCTCTACCGGATGCGCCTGCAGCAGCAGTTGAACGACCACCTGCGTCGCCAGCAGACCGTTTTCGGCCACTTGCAGAGCTACCGCACCATGCAGATGGTCGGTGACCTGCCGTTGCACGAACTCGGCTACGCGGGCGGCAGCGGTGAGGCTACCGGGCCGGCGCCGGCGCTACCGCCCTTCCTCGGCTTCCGCTGACATCCGGGCGTAGACCGGGCGAAGGTCCCAGACCTCGGTCTCGAAGCCGCCCAGTCGAGGGGCCGGATCGCCGAACAGGCGCCGCACCAGGGCTGCTGCCTGCTCGGAATCCGCGACCAGTTGGCTGCGGAACTCGGCGACCCGCGGCCGCGCCAGCCGCTGCAGGTCGTTCATCTCGGTGTTGAAACGGAACGGCGTGAGAGCGACCCGCAGCCTCTCTTCCAGCGTCTCCGGCTGCGCGGCGGGCGTGCCGCTCTGGAAGTCGGTGCCGGCGCGCATGACCACGAACCGCACGCGCTTCTCGAGCACCAGTTCGCGACGCCAGGCCTCGAGAGTCGCCTCGTCGAGCGCAGGGACATCGACCGGGAGGTGCTCCGGCAGGTCGAGGACATCGTTGTCGTGCTTGGAAGGGAGCAGCGCGCGCATCACGTCGCTGCGCAGCCCCTTCAAGGCGCCCGGCAGCAGATGCGAGGTGTAGCCGCCGGTCAGCGCCTTGCCGTGCAGCGTCTGCAGGTACATCGAGTAGCCGTCGCGGAAGTCCAGAGGCAGCTCGAGCACCGCATAGTCCTCGCTGTCATCGGCGATCATCGCGTACAGCACTGCCGGCGTCGGGCGCACGGATTCCGGGGCGGCCGGCTGCATCTCGACGGCGATGAGCAGCGCCGCGCCGAGCACCACGGGAGTCCCCTTGCGCTGCTGCAATGCTGCCAGTCCGCACGCCAGGATGCCGGCCATCGCCAGCACCAACAGCAGCAGGAAGCGGTGCGGGACACGGATGAACGCGAGGCCGGGGAAGTGGTCGAAAACCGCCATCGGCATCGGGATCGAGGTCTCGTCGCCCATCACCGTGAGCCGCGCGCCCTGCATCAGCACGAAGGCCAGCAGCGCCAGCAGCCACCAGCCGGCAGACACGCTGCGGAAGGCGCGGAACAGCGTCCACGCGATCAGGACCAGCGTCAGCCAGCCGAGGATGACCGGCCATGCGGCCAGCGCTGCGGTGCCCTTGGGGCTCATACCGAGCAGTTGGACCTCGCCGGCGTATCGGATCGGCGAATCCAGGCCGGCCGGGCCCTCTCCGGCCGCCAGGATCTCGACCATCGGCAGCAGGCCCGGTGCGACCAGCACCAACGCCAGCAATGCGGCCGCGCCCAGCCGCAGCCAGGTCCCGACGTCCTTGAGCCGCTCCGCGCGGCGCAGCGTGCCCGGCAGCAGCAGCAGCGCGGCAGTCATCACGAAGACCGGCTGGTACCAGTCCACGTAACCGCACAACGCGGTGGCCACGCCAGCCAAGGCGACCGCGCCCCAGCCGCGCCCCTCGGCGATCAGCAACAGGCCGAGCACCGCCAGCGGCAGCCACTGGAACTGCACGTTGTTGAGCTGCGTCACCATCGCCGTGTGGTAGGGATTGAAGGCGAAGAAGACGCCCGCCGCGAAGGACGCGCTGGCCGAACCGGAGAGGTGGCGGGCGAGCAGCCACGCCCCCATCGCGCTGAGCGGGAACGCGGCCAGGAACATGACCGTGTAGGCGGCGCCGACCGACAGGTCGAACAGTTGCATCAGTCCCCACGCCGGCAAGGTGGTCGCCGGCGACCAGGTCTGGAAAGCCAGCGAGGTGCCCTGCGGGTGGAACAGCCGGTCGGTCTGCAGCAACGGCTCGCCGGCCGACAACGCGTAATCCACCCACCACAGGTTCCAGGTGTTCTGGAAGAAGTCCCGACCGACCGACCAGATGCTGTCCGGCTCCAGCACCATCGGCCACCAGTACCAGGCGGTAATCGCCAGATAGCCCAGCAGCACCAGGACGACCTCCTTCGCGGACGGCCATCTGGAGCCGCGCGACTCCAGGGTCATCGGCGCCGTCACCGCGGGGTCCGTCATCTGCCCAGTAGCCAGGCGCCGCCCGCGTAGGACAGTTGCGCCGCACCCAGGACCGCAAGGTCATAGACGTC
>Ga0316187_10002652_pt1 | contig 15568 bp, 15 predicted proteins | sample CroRivburrow1_MG_FD_204927 | JGI IMG/M metagenome (GOLD analysis project Ga0316187, IMG submission 204927) | Coastal sediment microbial communities from Maine, United States - Cross River worm burrow 1 | ecosystem: Environmental > Aquatic > Marine > Coastal > Sediment | place: USA: Maine... | reverse complement strand
TGAGCTCCGGCTGGCCGAGCAGAATAATCTGCAACAGCTTCTTCTGGTTGGTTTCCAGGTTGGTCAGCAGGCGCAACTGTTCGAGCACCTCGGCGGAGAGGTTTTGCGCCTCGTCGATGATGAGCACTGTATGACGGCCTTTGGCATGGGCGTCGAGCAGATAAGCGTTGAGGCAATCCACAAACATCTTAATGCTCTTATTCCCGCTGGCATAAGCGATGTGCAATTCATCGCAAACCGTGGCCAATAGCTCCTCGACGGTCAGTTTCGGATTGAGAATCAGTGCCACATCGGTGGCGTCCGGCAATTGCTCCAGCAGGCAGCGGCATACCGTGGTCTTGCCCGTGCCCACTTCACCGGTAAGCACGATGAAACCGCCTTCATCGCCAACACCGTAGATCAGGTGGGCCAGGGCTTCCCGATGGCGCTCGCTCATATAGAGATAGCGCGGGTCGGGAGCGATTGAAAAGGGAGGCTCGCTCAGGCCGAAATAATCCTTATACATTGCTGATCATCACCTGCCGTATATCACCCCTCCGGCTCATTGTCGGGCGGGCGGTCAGCTTAATCAACATAACCGCGCACCCTTTTGAGCCAGCCGGCCAGCCAGCGATCCTCATGGCGTTCCGGCGGCGCGTTGGCCACCCTTTTTGTCAGCACGTGCTCAGCGGCGGCGGCAAATTCAGTTACGGCAACTCTGGGCGATCGCGGATCGCGCATTTCCTCCAGAACCTGCAACAGGCCCCAGCCCTGGCCGTGGTAGCGCTCGCTGGCAAGGATACCTTCGCCCTTGAAGTTGACGTAATCGATCAAGGCGTAAACGCCTTTCCCACTTCTCGAAACATTTTCAAAGCGCCGCTGCAGGCGGCCATGCATGTCCGGATCGGCCTGTGCCAGAATCCTTGGCAGTGCTCTCTCCATGCGCCTGGCCATGAACAGCGCCTGGGCTGGTTTCGTGTGCGCCAGGAATCGGTAAAGTTCCAGCATCTCCGGACTTTGTGCCGCGGCAAGAAATTCGGCACGTGAAGTCCATGGCAATTCCGGACGGGGGGTATCGAGCGAGATCGGAAGCGCCACACCCTGGTGGCGCATGAAGGTGAGCAGGGCCGGGAAACTCTCGGCGAATGGACCACGACGACCCGGCGGATACCAGATGAAATGGCCGATACCCATGGAAGCGAAATCCTCGCCCTCGTTCCACGAGGCCAGGCATTCGACCCTGCCAGCGCACTCATTGGCGAAGATGCGCTCGCCGATACGATCAAGCTCGGCATTGGAAATTTCCAGCGCCGATGCCGCTCCCGGCACGAACAGCAGGCACGCCAGAACCGGAAGCCAGGATTTGAAGAAACGCATCAGGCCGCAGCGTCCCGCAGCCATGCATTCAGGCTTGCCAGCGCCCGCTCGGAGACCACCAGCCTGCGCTCGGCCTTGCCGAGCCGTCGCTTGCCATCCTTTTTCGGGCCGGTTGGCAACAGGCCGAAATTGATGTTCATCGGCTGGAAATCCTCTGTGCGCGCCTGCGAAATATGGGCAAGCAGTGCGCCATGGGCGGTATCGGCTGGCGGCGCATCGGGCTCGCTGCCCGCTGTCATATCAGCCAGAAAGCGGCCGGCCATCAGCCCCATGGCGGCGGACTCAACATAGCCTTCGACGCCGGTAATCTGGCCGGCAAACAGCACGCGAGGCTCTTTTTTCAGACGCAATGCGCCATCGAGCAGCGCCGGCGATTTGATGAAGGTGTTTCGGTGCAAGCTGCCCAGACGGAAGAACTCGGCGTTCTCCAGCCCCGGAATCATTGTGAACACACGCTTCTGCTCGCCATAGGTCATCTTGGTCTGGAAGCCGACCATATTCATCAGGCTGCCCAGGCGATTATCCCGCCTAAGTTGCACCACGGCATAATATTTCTCGCCGGTGTCCGGATGCTCCAGGCCCACCGGTTTCATCGGGCCAAAGCGTGGCGTGTCCTCGCCCCGCTCGGCCATCACCTCGATCGGCATGCAGCCCTCGAAAAAAGGCACATCCTCGAAGCCCTTGAAGGCGACCTTTTCCGCTTCCACCAGTTCGCGGATAAAGGCCTTGTACTGATCCTCGTTCATCGGGCAATTGAGATAGTCGCCCGCTTCGCCCTCTTCGACATTCTTGTCGTAGCGGTTTTTCCAGAAGGCGATGTCCATATCGATGGATTCGGCATCGACCACCGGCGCAATCGCATCGAAAAAGCTCAGGTGCTCCTCGCCGGTCAGTTTCCTGATCTCGGCATACAGGCCATCGGAGGTGAGCGGGCCTGTAGCGATGAGCGCCAGGCCTTCGGACGGAATCTCGGTGATTTCGCCTTCGACAAACTCGATCAGCGGCTCGGATTTCAAGGCTTCGGTAACCATGCCTGCAAACTGCTCACGATCCACGGCCAGCGCCGTACCGGCAGGGATACGCGCGCTGTCCGCGCAACGCATGATCAGCGAATCCAGACGGCGCATTTCCTCGTGCAATAGTCCGACGGCGTTTTCGAGGTGATCGGCGCGGAAGGTGTTCGAGCAGACCAGTTCGGCGCACTGACTGGTCTTATGCGCCGGTGTCATTTTGGCAGGGCGCATTTCGTGCAGCCGCACGCGCACACCGCGCCGGGCCAGTTGCCATGCCGCTTCCGAACCGGCCAGCCCGGCCCCGATAATCGTTACAGTTTGTCTGGAGAAAACATCAGCCATACCTAGACGCTAATGCCCCACCGGGCATCAACCAAGCACTCTTATCGGCTTGTATCCTTTTGCTCGTAACCGTGTCTGGCTTTTCGGTATTTCACATACCCATGCAGAAACCAGCCGATGATGATGCCAAGGGCCAGCAGGAGAAACATCATCAGGGAACGGGGCATGCGGGCGGACCAGAACAGGAACTGGATTTCAACCACGGCCACGTTCTGAATGATGAAAAGCACAGCAAGTCCGGCAAGCGTGAGTATGAGCAGTAATTTAGAGTTCATGGCGTCGCCCTCCTATGCATCTGATCAGGCCCTTACGGTGAGCATAGAATAAATCCGGATCATTTGGCCCGAGATGCCCTAAGAGCCAATCACCAGATTGTTACCCAGCATACCCAGGCAAAAACCCAGCACCGCGCCCAGCGGCGGCGCCCAGTGACGCCTCATATGGGATTGCGGCGCGATGTCCTGGAAAATCAGGTACAGGATTCCGCCGGCTGAAAACAGCATGGCCGCACCCAGCAGTTCCACGTGATCACTCAAATAAACCCATCCCATCACGGCAATGATCGGACCTATGGGAGCAAGCAGAAACATAAAAGCCAGAATCTGCTTTCCCCTGAACTGGCGCATGGACAGCAACTCACGATAGGCATTGAATCCCTCGGGCAGATTTTGCAAACCGATAAAGATAGCCAGCAGCGGCGCGGACTGGGCGCCGATGGCAAATGCGCCTCCAAGCGCCAGGGATTCCGGCACATAATCCAGAAGCATGGCGGTCAATTGCGGTTTTTCCCGACGTCGCGCCCCCAGAGCGCGCTCCAGTACGAAGAAGCATACCCCGCCGCTCAACAAAAGAAGCACGCTTAGCGTATTGTGATTGACGTATTTAGTGCCTTCCGGCACCAGCACCAGCGCTACCGCGGCGAGCAGAATTCCGCCGCCAAACGCGATGACCGAGTGGCGAAACTCGTTTTCCAGCCATGTCGGCCTGATTTTTTCAATGTATGCAAGCAGGCCGCCGAGTGGAATGCAGGCTCCGGCGCCCAATGTGTAGAGAATGATCGGTGTGATTTCATTCATGGCTCAGGCCAGTTTAGCACTTGCTGCCATCTAAACGGTCATTTGCTATATCTGTTAAAGGGTCAGAGCCCTTTAGCCAGACTTAAAACACATAGTTGATGGCCGCGAAACCGCTGATGACATAATCCTCAGTGACAATGGGGCTGGCGGAAACTTCGTCAGCAAGGAGTTCGGCGGCAACGTTCATGACAATCAGCCAGTCGCGTCTGATTTTTATAAACATGCCGAGTCCTGCCTCGATCCCGACTGTGTCATCAAGAACATAAGCGCTGCGTGTGGGCGTTGCCTGGCTTGCCGGTACGCCGAAATCATGGTTCGCCAGCGTCGAACTGAGCCAGTTAAAGCCAACTTTTGGGGAAAGCCTGAAAGCGCCGAACTGGAACGATTTGTCAATTGTCAGCCGGCCCGTGCCGCCGCCGATCCTGTTGAGTACATCATGCTCGTAGCCGACTGTAAGATCGACCCCACCGGGCAGTTCGGCTAGAAGCGCCAGACCCGCCATGAACGTGTCTTTCCGGTTGCCCATGCCCTTGAGAAAGGTGCTTTCACCTTCCTCATAAACGCCCATGCGATACCTGCCTGTTGCGGCAAGCCGCAGTGTATCGCTGCCAAAGAGGCCAATCTTGATATTCGGGCCAAAGATCTGGATTCGGTCGCCATTGTAGGTGATCGTCGGGATGATCCGGTATACGCCACCGCTATAGCCACTATAGGGGCTGCTTCTGCCGATAACGCCCAAGCCGATACCCAGGCGACCATGTTTCCCCAGTGCCCTGTAAAGCTTCACATCGAAATGATGCGTCTCCCCTTCCGGCAGCGTGAAGGCCGCGCGGCTGTAGCTGGGAGGACCCTTGGGCTCGTACTGGTTGGAAAACCCGAGCGGCTCGGTCGGGATGCCGATGAAATTCTTGTCGATACGGTCATTGCCGTTTTCATCGTAGTACACGAGCAAGGCATATTCACCCGCCGGTATGCTCTCGATCCGGTAGGCGGCACGGCCATCCAGAGGATATTTCACAACCTTCGCCGCGTCGCGCAAATCGCCAAACGTATTGGCAGAGTCGAATAGCAAAAATGTGACGGTTCCCGAAGGCGGTGGATTCTCAAGGCGAACGATCAACCCCGCCGCATGCGCGACCGCGCTCCATGCCAGAAACGCGACGCCTAAAAACGCTGCCGGCAAAAACTTCCGCGCATTCATGACCTCAGAAAACTCCTGATTCTTGATTTCAATGCGCGGATGGAAGGCTGAGACTGGAGCAGCCAATGGCCGCTTGCGGCCTGCGCTGTCGATTGAAGTGGGTCGAATAAGAAAGCAGCATGCCTTCCGAATAAGCAGAATGGAAATTCTGCGTCCCCCTTCTTTCTCACCGGTATAAAGACAGGCTGGCGATACAGACATCGACCTGCATCTCCCTGCCGATGGCAACTACTCCGAGCCGACGTAATTTACTCCGGTCCAGAGGCTTATCGATACGGTAAGGCTGGAAGCTGTCGAACGGAAGCCGCAAGCTTTGCCAGCTCGAAGTAGCCTGAAAGCTGGCCCGATAAGATTGCCAGACGATGCGAGTGTCATCGCTGCGTAAGTGCAGATTGTAGTGTTCGTCATTACCGTACACATGTATTTCGACGCTGCTGTAAGCACTGGCATCAAACAGACCAGACGTGCTCAAATCCAGGCTGGCCTGCACGAAGCCGCCATTATTTTCCAGGCTGACTTTTCCAGTCAAACGGAGGCAGTGCCGCCCTTCGATGATTGCTGGAATCAAATTCCCGGGGGACACTCCTCCCATCACCGAATCGGTGATAGCTCTCCAGCAAGCGCCATTCGTCGCCGGCAACGAACCGCTACTGCGATCATCAAGAACCAGCGGTGAGTGTGTATCCATCGAGTAGTCAACATGCGCCGAAACGGCTGATGCGTCAAACAGCATAACCGCAGTTTTGCTCATGCTCTACGCGATGGAGGAGCGGACAATGACGAAGTTACTTGCCGCTGCAACCCGCTACTAGACAGATTGTTGCTGGTGGCCGTCAGTTAGGTTTTTCGGCTGACAATACATTCGACACCATGCGCCCCATCGTTTGGCCATCGCTGCTCAATTCATCAAGCAAGTCCTTGAACGCCTTGCGGAACCGGTCCTGCTTATCCTCAGTCAATGTACGAAGTTTCGGCCCGATGGGTGTCGAGTAGGCCACGTTGACCGCATGTGAGACTCCATCGCTGACAGTGAGTGCGAGCTGTTGCTGCCTGACGCGCACGTCGTCGAACCCGGCCGCCTCGAAATGCAGGCTCAACTCCGACTCGGGCATGGAATCAAACGGGATTCGCATCATGTTCGACAACTCCTCCTCCCCGACAGCATCAAGAGCATCGCAAATGCATCCGAAAAACTCGCATTCCGCCACAGGGCGCCACGTGCTCACGACTACCTTCCCGCGCTTGCGCAGAACCCGGAACATCTCCTGAGCCGCGGCTGGTCTGTCCGGGAAAAACTGGAACCCCTGTTGGCAAACAACCACATCAACGGACTCACCTGGCAGGTTCAGAGGCTCAGCAGGCGACTCGATGAACTCGACAGGTGGGCTGGCGTCGGCGCACCGTTGCCTGGCCAACATCAGCATCTCGCCATTGATATCTGCCCCGATGAGTTTTCCAGTTGGCCCGACGTGCTTTGCTAAGCGTTGGGCCAGGACGCCGGTCCCCGTGGCCAGGTCCAGGACGCATCGGCCTTGCCAGAGTTTAAAATCGTCGACGAGTTGGGCTGCCCATGGGCCGAACAGAATTGGCACTAAGACAGCATCGTAGGCATCTGCCACTGACTGATCGCCAAAGCTGAATTCAGATGACTTTTCCATTTGCTCCTCCGCTTCACCTAGCAGTCAAAATGAGGAATGATCTCATCAACAGACCGTCAACATGCGCCGAAATGCCCAAAGCGTCAAATGACGTAGCCAGTTGCCCACAGAATGAAGAAGGGGCTGCAAAATGCAGCCCCTTCAGTGTTTCGAAAAATGTAATGCTGGCTTATGCGCCCCTCATCTCGTCGGCTGGCTCGCATAGAAGGAAGCAATCCCCTCAATAATTGCGTCACTGTGGGGCAGGCTCATCTTGTGCATCATGGAATTGTCGCGATTATCATCGCGGTACGCCCTGAGGGCTTTGACGAGATAGTCCCTGTTTTGCCCGCGAAGCTTTGGAACAACCAGCGCGGGGTTATCGACGCCAGGACCATGGCATCGGTCGCACAACTCGGCCAGTTTCTCCGTGGCGATGGGTTTTTCAAACTCGGCAATTTGGGGCTTCTGAACCGCATAATATGCAGCCAGGTTCTCGATATCCTTATCGCTCCCATCGGCAACGGACCCTTGCATCACATCATGCTTGCGCGCCCCGTCCCGGTACGCCTTGGTTGCGGCAAGCAGATATTTGGCATCCTGGCCGGCAAGGCTGGGTATCGCCGCGCTCTTGCTGACGCCATGATAGCCATGGCACCCCCCGCAGGTAGCGCTCAGTGGCTCGCCCGCAGTCGCATCGCCGAAGGATGGCGCCTTGCGCTGTGTGGGTGTCTGCAACGCGTAATACACCGCAATGTTTTCTACATCGGCCCTGCTGAGCCCTTTCAGCATGGGCGTCATCGTCGGCATGTTGCGCGCACCGTCCATATAGGCCTGGGTGGCATCAACAAGATAATGAGGTTGCTGGCCCGCCAGGCTGGGCATGCCGGGCATCTTGCTGTTGCCGTCCGCGCCATGACAGGCGGCGCAGGCCGCAGCCTTGGCCCTCCCCTTCTCTGCGTAAGACAGAAGTGGCTCCTTCTCTGCGGCATCTTCGACTGGAGGCAAGCTGGCGTAGTAAGCCGCAACGTTACGCATATCGGCATCGCTCATGTGCGCCGTCATATCCTTGAGCGCGGCATGCGTGCGCTTTCCTTCCTTGTAGGCGTGTAATGAGGCAAGCAGATACGCCTCCACCTGCGCCGCCAGATGCGGGATATCGTGGGCAACGCCTTTTCCATCCAGACCGTGGCAGCCTTTGCAATCATTCCCTGCAATGATTTTACCGGCAAGTATTCCCGGTGTTGCCTGCTCCGCATATGCGGTTTGGTTGTCGGCGAAGCCGACCAGCATGATTGAAAGTATCGCTGAAACAATAATCTTCATTGGCAACCTCGATGATGTATTAGGCCCCTGGATACGCCTGGTTCCAAGTAGAGTAGATAGCGCAAAAAAACGACGCGCAGCATGATGGGTGAACTGCGAATGATCAAGCCTCTGTTTGGCAGGCGCCAGGCAACACCTGCGTTTGTAAAACGACGTGTTAGACTCAATGAAACGCAGTGAATTCGCTGAGCTGAAACGATGGATCATTCCGGATTCTCCTTGTCTACCTTCGTTTGCTTACCCAAACAGCACATTTCCCCAGAAGCCCAGGAGAACAAGCATTAACAGGATCAGTCCGGTAACAATCAGTGACGCGCCCAATATTTTGGACGAAACCGTCATCGGCCGCGATGGCGCATCCACCAGGTACTTCTCCAGCTCGCCTGAGTCTATCAAACGCTTGTACTCCAGCGTGTGCTCCCGCCTGTATTCCTCCAACGGCACGGCCCCGGTGAACATGACAATGTCCTGCGGAAATTTGTCCGGCCTGAAGTGGCAATTGAAGAAATGCACGGTGAACAGGAACACGGCGGCCAGGAACGCTTCCTCTCCGTGCACGATGGTCGCCACATTGAACACCCAGCCTGGAAATACCGAGGCTGTCGCCGCCGGAAACCACATCATCACCCCGCTAACGCCGATAATGAACATACCCCAGAATGGCGCCCAGTAGTCGAACTTCTCGTAGTACGTCCAGCGGTCGAAGATCGGCCTAGGTCCCTTGCCGAAAAACCATCTGAACATGGCGGCCGCATCCCTGAAATCCTGCCAGTTGGGCATCAGGGATTCGGGCCCGAACCACCTGAATGTTTTCCAGCTCCGTGCTATCCGGACCGCGAAATAGATCAGATGGCCGAAGAATATGGCGATGAATGTCAGCGCGGCAATTCGGTGAAGGATGGCAGCCGCCTTTGCCCCTCCAAGCAGCTCGATGACGACCGGCGCCCAGAAACTGCCTGCATAAAGCACGGCAGTGCCCGTCAGCACCAGCGTCATCACGGCAAGCGCAAGCATCAGGTGAGCAAGCCTCCAGATGCGACCGAAACGCCTGAAATACTTTTCCTCTGCCTGCGGCAGCTTATCCATTTGAACATGCGGTTTGTTCTTGCCCTGCTTGCGATCCTTGTGCTCGCGATGGAACCACAGCGCCGCATGCGTCCAGAAGAAGGCAAAAACACCCGCAAGCAGTAAAATCATGAACTTGGAGGCGATCCACATGGCAGGATAGCGCCCCAAATCATGCGTATTGCCGTGCGGCAGGAAGGTGACGAATCCTTCCGTCGCATCATCGTGGCATTTCTGACACGTTTGCAGGCGGTTGACCTCGTGCACGGTCGACGCTTCGTCGGCCACTCTCTGGATGCCATGGTGGCCGTGGCAATCAAAACATTTTGCCGTATGCGCATAGCCCAGGGTGTTTACCTGGCCATGGTAGGTTCCCAAATAGGTTTTCAATTGCTCGGTATGGCAGCTGCCGCAGTTCCTGGTAATCAGCAACCTGACCGAATCGGCCTTCGGGGATTCGATGTCATGCGTGGTATGGCAATCGATGCAGACCGCCGCGCTAGCATTGGCATGCTGCGAAACCTCCTTGCCATGAACCGATAGTAAATATTCGTCCCGCTGGTCGGAATGGCACTTTCCACATACGTTAGGGATATTCAGCCGTGATGCCACGCCAACCCTGCTGTCAATCGGATAAATATAGTGGGCGTTATGGCAGTCATAGCAGGTTGCATTCGTGTGCGACTGGTCTTCCATGCTGGGGCGGGCATGAATGGACCCCATGTAGCTGTCGATTTGCTTCACAACCTCGCCTAGCCTCTGGAATTCCTGCGCCTTGCCTTCCTGCTGGGTGGCTTCCCACAGGCTCTGGTGGCACTGTACGCACCCCACCTTTCTTTCTACCTGCTTTCGGTGAGGGATCTGGATGATGTCCTTGTGGCACTCCAGGCAGGAGCGCTTGCCATGCACGCTTTCCCCGAACTTGTCCGGAGTTACATGCAGCTGACGCATGCCCCCGTCACCTGCGGGAACAGCAAACCCTGCAAATCCGTGACAACCCAGACACATTGCATTGCCTGGCTCCTTGCCTTCCTCAAAGGCGTCGGTGCTGACGGGGTATCCCCCCAGCACGCCGACCATCAAAATGATGCTTGCAAATGCCAACACTGTAGCTTTCAGGGTACGCATGGCTTGATTACCTCGTTTAACAGACGGTCGCCCTGACCGTGCTTTAAGACAGGACGATTCCTCGATCCCATTCAAAGATTCACTGCGGTCTGCAATGACTCGATTGATTTACCCTTTTCAGGCCTTTATTTTAGCTTTTTCAGTTGCCACTCCTTTGCAGTAAGAACGCCTGCGACTCCGGATGCGCCATCTAGGCTCGAATGTTTCCTGGCGTTCGTGCCCTCTGGCAAACGCGAGCGAAAATTATTTGGAGGCGAAGTAGGCAGCCAGGTCCACCATGTCCTGGTCGCTCAGCGGTTGCAGGATCATTTTTTTCATAGCGTTTTCCCGGGCCCCCGATTTGAAGTCCTGCAGCTGCTTGGCAATATATGCTTCCTTCAAGCCCGCTAGCGGTGGATTTGGCTCTACACCTTCCCCGCTGGCGCTATGGCAAGCGATGCATGCTCCTGCCTTGCTCTCGCCAGCTGCAGGGTCGCCGCTCGCCAGCGCGCTGACAGAGATCGACATCAACAGTAACAAGCCTGCTGAAATAACTAGTGCTCTTTTCATGGATGTGCTCCCCCTGGAAGACCGTGAAACCTCGCCGTTCTATTTTAGCAGCGCTCCCGCCATGCAACAACATGCTCGACTGCATTTTTTTGAAAGGTGCTCACCCCCTCATTCTGCATCGTTGTTATACCGTCATTCGGGTACAAAGCAGCAATATCTCAGGCTTGCGGATTCAGGAATCGTCTTCCATAGTCATGCTATGCGCTACCTACTCTTTCTCTCACTTTTGTTTGTCACCCCGGTCTGGGCCGATGAGCCACTTGGCACGCGCGTATCGATTTCCGCCCAGGCCGAAGCGATGGCGGCGAATGACGAAGTGGTGGTGAGTTTCCGCATCATCGCTGAGGGGCCGTTGCCCAAGCCGCTGCAACAGCAGGTCAACCGTATCAGCCAGGCGGTGGACAAGCGGCTGTCCAGGGAAAAGCTCAAGTTGAAAACTACCGATCGGCGCATGGAGCCGCAGTGGGACCGTCAGCACAACCGCCGCATCGGCTGGCGTCTGGAGCAGACGGCCGAAGCGAAAAGCCAGGATCTGGAGGCCGTACCGGAATGGGTGCAGGCGATCGAGGAATTAGGCGTCCAGCTGCAGGGCGTGCGCTACCGCGTCAGCAGCAAAGCGTCTCGTGCCGTGCAGGATGAGTTGCGAAAGCAGGCGGTGGCTTCATTCCGCGCCAAGGCTGCGGTCATGGCGAAAGCGCTGTCGGCGCCTTCCTACCGCGTCATATCATTGCAGACGGCGCAGGCGCAACCGGTGTATCCGGCCAGAGGTAGAATGGTGATGGGGATGGCCATGGAGGCAGCGGAACCGCCCGCCATGCAGGCGGGCGAAAGCAGGATAAGCGTGAGCGTTTCCGGTGAAATCGAGCTGCCGTTCAGGGATTTTCCGGCGAGATAGCCCCTTCCAGTTTCAGCAGTCTTTTCTTCCAGCTCAGCCCGCCACCAAAACCTCCCAGCCCATTAGCAGCCACCACCCGGTGACAGGGAATGAGGATGGGCAACGGGTTGGCACCCAACGCCTGACCCACCGCGCGTGGACCGCTGGACAGCTTCTTGGCGATGTCTCCATAGGTGCGCACCTCTCCAAACGGAATATCCATCAGGGCATGGCGCAGGCGGTGCTGGAACGTCGTGCGCGCCTTTGCCAGGAAAGGCAGCACGGGAAGCTCGGTGCCGGCGAAATAGGCATCCAGCCATTGGGCGACGGGATGAATGGCAGGGCATGACGACGCATCGCAGGCCTCGAAACTAATTTCATGGCACAAGCCACCACAGAGCCTCAGTGTGATCGGCTCCCAGGGAGTTTGGTAGGAAAACGGCTGTGGTGTTTCTGGCATACGGCTAGCATAGCAGCATGGACTTGACCCTGTTTTTTTCCGCGCTTGTGTCGGCCACGCTGTTTCCCGGCGGTTCCGAAGCATTGCTGCTCTACCGTCTGAACGAGGGAGCAAATCCCTATGCCATGGTTACCATTGCCACAACTGGCAACGTGCTCGGCAGTCTCATCACCTACGGTATGGGACGGTTGGGCAACGAGGCCGTACACCGCAAGTGGCTAAGGATTTCGGAGAGGCAAACGGAGCGTGCGGAAACATGGTTCAACAAATACGGCAGGCCATCCCTGCTGCTGGCCTGGCTGCCCGTGGTTGGCGACCCGCTGTGCCTGGCCGCGGGACTCTTGCGCTGCTCCGTGATCAGCTTCCTGGCGCTGGTCGCCCTAGGGAAGTTCGGCCGCTACGCCTTTCTCGCCTGGGCTTTTATCTGAGGCTTAAGCGACACGAAACTTCGTCAGCGAGGCGCGCGCATCGCCGCCGCTGATATCCGGGATGATTGTCAATTCGAGCACGCTAACGCCCGAGAGATCGACGCGGTGATCTTCTATTTCGCTTGTCGCGCCCTCGGGACTGAAGTTCCATTGCTGGCGCACGATCTCTTGAAATGTCCGCCCGCCATCGGCGGACCAGCGCAGGTCGAACTCCTGCGTGCGCTCGGTATCCGGCTCGACGAATTCAAGCCAGATCCGCTTAAGCTGCTGCGGTTGCAGGAAGACAAGCCGAATTATCTGTTCTCCGGGCTCCGCCGCACGCCACCCTGGGCCATGATCGGGCAGCAGGGCTGATTCGATGGGATGTGCTGCATCCTCGGAGGTGATTTCCACCTCCGCCAGAGGCTCCAGGTCCAGCCAATTGTCATCGGGAAGCGATGCATCTTGGTGAACCTGCGTAATGATTCGTTTGCGCATATACGTTCTCCTTTGGGTTACCGTGCGCCCTCACGCGTCTTGGGTCAACCAGGCCCCGGCTTATGTGTTACTAACGGTTGTTCAGGCAATTATTTTCAACCATAGCGGCAGCGTGAGCAGGGAAAGGCCGGTGGTGATGGTCACGGCCTCGGCATATAGGCTCGAATCGAGCTTGAAGCGGTCGCAGATCACCAGCCCCAACACCATGCACGGCATCGCTCCCTCGATCACGCTGGGGGCGAGGAGTTTTTCCGGCATGCCCACGCCGATGCAGGCGGCCCACACCACCAACGGCATGAACAGCAGCTGGATGAGAATCACCGGTGCCAGTATGGGGACCCGGGATATCCATCCCGACTGCCATCTGAGCGCCATGCCAATGGACAGCAGCATCAGCGGCACCACCGCCGCCCCCAGCACGCCCAGGGTTCCGTCAAGCCAGTCCGGCATTGGCGCGCCGGATGCGCTCAGTATCAGTCCGCCCACCGCCGCCCACAGGGCAGGCACGCGCAACATCTCCACGCCTGGATGGGCGGTCTTGGCGGCACTGCCGTAATGGCCGGCCAGCATGATGCCGACGGTGAACAGCAGCGGCGTGCTGGCGAACAGGTCATAGGGTATCGCCACCGTTTGCGCCCATTCACCGAAGGTTTGCGTCAACACCGGCAGGCCCAGATAGGTGTAGTTGCCGAAGCCCGCCGCCAGCAGCATGGCCCCCGCCGCCTTTTTGCCGCCGAATTTCTTGCCGTCGCTGTAAATCAGGTAGGCGGCGAGCAGCGAGATGAGCACGCCGATGGCCGAGACGATGGGCACGCGTAAGGTGTTGAGGCTGATTTCCGTCTGCCACATGACATGCAGGACCAAGGCGGGCAAGAAAACTTCATAGACTGCGCGGGCCAGATGGCCGCGGATAGCGTCGGCCGGCCGCTGGCGCAGCATGGTGCGCCAGAAAATGCCCAGCAGAATGATGGCGGCCATGCCAATGAGGATGGTCAACATGGGCTGAGCATAACTTATGGAGATGCTGAAAAACTACGTTTTGTAATATTTCAGCGAGCAAGGAAAAAGCGTACTTTTCCCTTTGTTTACAAAATCAAAGACTTGCATCGATAATTTTGATGGGCCGTCCATGAACTACGCGGATGCTCCGTCTTTTTTCAGGACATTCTTAATTGCTCGGCCGCTATCAGGATGGATGTGAAGGCGTTAAGATCAGCGCGCAAGCCGCAGCAGCAGTTTGAGATCGACGGAGGTGCGACATCCAGGCTTTTGAAATCGTGCGGCAACGTGGTCGGCAAAGCTTTGCATGGCTCAAAGAGCATGACGAGCTCTATCTGAGCCTGTTGGCCCTGGTTGTCGGCGTGCTGGCCGGGTATGCGGCCTTGATGTTGCGCTACGGCATCGAAGTGGTGGCCCAGCTCTGGACAGGCGAGCAGGCCTGGGAGGACGCTATTGGCGCGATTCCCTGGTATATCTACATCGTCGCACCCGCCAGCGCCGGTCTTTTGGTCGGTCTGATCAATCACTACATGCTTCCGGGTGGCGAATTGCGCGGTGTGGCCGGTGTATTATCCGATCTGGTGGAACGCAATGCGCGCATCAATCCCAAACAATTGACCACCGAGACCATTGGCACCGCCCTAAGCGCAGGCAGTGGCGCCAGCCTCGGCCGCGAGGGGCCCACCGTGGCCCTGGGCGCGGTGATTTCATCCATGATTGGAAATCGACTTGGTTTGCCAGAGCAACATATGCGGACTTTGATCGGTTGTGGCGTGGCCGGCGGCATCGCCGCCTCGTTTAACACCCCGATCGCCGGCGTGCTGTTCGCCCTGGAAGTGATCCTGGCCGACTACGCCATCGCCACCTTCTCGCCCATCGTGCTGTCGGCCGTGGTGGCCACGGTGATTACACGCGCCGAGCTGGGCAATTACCCCGCGTTTACCATTCCCAACTATTCTCTGATCTCGGCCTGGGAAATTCCGGCTTATATCGCCATTGGCGCGATTTGCGGCCTGATATCGGTGGTGTTGATCAAATCACTGGGTCCGGCGCGTACGCTGTTTGCCACCATCGTCAAGGACCGCCGCTTTCGGCCGGCCTTTGCCGGTTTGCTCATCGGCCTGCTCGGACTGGCCCTGCCGCAGGTGATGTCCATCGGCTACGGTACGGTGGAATCGATGCTTCTGGAAGGCGTGGATCCGGTCATCATGGGCGCGGCGCTGCCGCTTGCCGCGTTCCTGGCAATTGTTCTGATCGGCAAACTCCTGGCCACCGTCATTAGCTTTTCCGGTGGCTTTTCCGGTGGCCTGCTGGGGCCAACCCTGTTTCTGGGGGCGGCAGCAGGCGCATTGTTTGGCGGCATTGCCCACGACATCGCGCCGGCCTATTCGGAAAGCTATGGCGCTTATGCCCTTGTTGCCTGCGGCGCGCTGACCGCAGCCAGCCTGCAGGCGCCGATTACCATGATTCTCATGGTGTTCGAGCTTTCCGGCGATTATCACATTATGGTGCCGCTGATGGCGGCCTGTATCGTGGCCACGCTGGTCAAGCGCACGTTTGGGCGCGAGTCCGTATTCACCGAGTCGCTGGCCGAGCGCGGCATCGAGACGTCGGGTGGGCTGGAGCGCGCCTGGATG
>Ga0316187_10002651_pt1 | contig 15569 bp, 13 predicted proteins | sample CroRivburrow1_MG_FD_204927 | JGI IMG/M metagenome (GOLD analysis project Ga0316187, IMG submission 204927) | Coastal sediment microbial communities from Maine, United States - Cross River worm burrow 1 | ecosystem: Environmental > Aquatic > Marine > Coastal > Sediment | place: USA: Maine... | reverse complement strand
TGACGCCCCGATCTTCCGACGGTATTAGCTCGCGATCCAGGGCCTGGTACGCTGCGATGCCGCCGACAGCAAATAGCATTGCGGCGCTGACAGTCAACCAAGGATGGTTTAGCAGCACGGCCAGCGACCGCTGGTACCCTGCCGTCATTCTCTGCCCAAGACGAGCCAGCACATTTGGTACTCGGTAATCGTCCTCGCCCTTCAGTAGCCGGGCGGCAGCGGCCGGTACCAATGAGAGGGCGACGAAACTGGAGATGATCACAGCTGCTGCCAGCACGATACCGAATTCACGGAACAGGCGACCTGCGGTACCGGGCAGGAAGGAAATCGGCACGAACACCGAAATCAGCACAGCGGTGGTTGCGACGACGGCAAAAAATACCTGGCGTGTGCCGAGCACGGCGGCTGCACGAGCGCCAAGGCCCTGCGCGCGGCGCCGCTGTATGTTCTCAAGCACAACAATCGCGTCGTCAACGACAAACCCCGTTGCGAGTACGAGCGCCAGCAAGGTCAGGATGTTGACCGAGAAACCAAACAGCCAGATTGCCGCAACGGTGCCGATCAGCGCCACCGGAATCGCTATGCTCGGAATCAGCGTGGCACGAAGACTCCCCATGAACAGCCAAATCGTTGCGATGACGATCAAAACCGTCAACCCAAGCGTAATGAGAACTTCGGTAACAGAGCTGCGTATGAATGTTGCCTGGTCATCGGTTACGACGACTTCGAGATTGCTAAATCTTGAGTTGATGCGTTCAACAGCGGCGTTAACGCCGGCGGATATCTCAATCGTATTGGACCGCGCTTGTCGAATGATGCCGAGCCCAATGATGTTCTTGCTATTGAGGCGCGTCATAGACGTCGTGTCGGCGGGTCCGAAATAGACACTTGCGACATCGCCGATGCGCACTGAGTCACGAATCACGATATCAGCGACGTCATTCGCGTCGACGACAGATGCGTTGGCTCGCACAATGAGTTCCTGATCGCGCGAACGGAAACTGCCAGCAGGCACATCGAATGGTGCCTGCATCAGCGCGCCCGCAACGTCATTGACGGAGAGGTTGAAACTGGTCATCCGCAGGGGATCGACGGCCACACGCAAAACGCGTTGTCGATTGCCTGCGAGCGCGACATCGGCCACACCTTTGATGGAGATCAGCATTGGCACGACATCTTTCTCGACGATGCGAGTCAATTGCTCCTGTGTCAGCGTGTCACTGACGATAGAGAGGTTCATAACGGGGTCGGCATCGTCGTCGGCCTTTACGACCGTCACCTGCTCGACCCGCTCCGGGAGCTGTCGCGATACCCGGTTCACCGCTTCCCGTACATCGGCGGATGCATTGTCCAGATCCGTGCCGGGACTGAATTCGACGCGCATGCGGCCGTTGTTCTCTTCTGAAGCAGATGAAATGTTCTGAATGCCCGACAGGCGCGCAACGGCACCCTCGAGCAGACTCATCACTTCGGCATCCATGGTTTCGGGAGATGCACCGGGGTAATCCACGCGCACACTCACGATCGGGCGATCGACGTCGGGCAATTCACGAACCTCGATGGCCAGAATTGCCGCGACACCTGCCAGCACGATCAGCAGGTTGGCCACCAGAACCATGATGGGCCTGCGGATACTGGTACTCGGCAAGTCGTTGCGTTCGATATCGGACATGTCGGTCTAGCTCGCGTCGGCCGCGCCGCCGCGATTCAGCAGTTCGATGGCTACCGCGGCATCGGCCCGATCGACAAGACGCTGCGACTCGTAGTTCACACTAATCCCTTCCTGCATTCGCTGGATGCCCTCAACAACGACAACGTCGCCCTCGCGAAAATCGCCCTTAACAAGTACACGACCCTCTCGACGTTGCACGACTTGCACTGGGACGCGCGTTGCAGCGCCATTCTCGATGGACCAGACATAGGCGCCATCAGCGCCCCACTGGACACCGGTCTCGGCAACAACCGGGTAGAGTTCGCCATCGATATCGGCGACAACGCGAAAGCTCATGCCGGGGCGCAGCGTGTCGGATTGGTTTGGCACACGCACGCGGGCGACGAAGGTTCGCGTCTGCGGATCGATGCGGCTGCCGATATCGACGATCTCGCCATATACAACCGGAGCGCGAGAATTCCACGTCTCCAGTCTTGCTTCTTCGCCAACGGCGAGCTCTCCAATCAACGTCTCCGGGACGGCAAAGCTGACCAGGAGCGAATTCCTGTCATCCAGCGTCGTAATCATCGTGCTGTTGTCAATTCGGTCACCGCGATCCACTTCCGTGGTGCCGACGAAACCGTCAAACGCTGCCCGAACGGTACGATCGGCTAGTTCGATCTCAGCACGCTCGAGTTCGATTCCCGCCATTTCTGCAGCTGTACGTGCCTCGTCCAGAACGGTCGGCACGACAGCACCGCCGTTGGCAGAGCGCTGGTAGCGGTCAAAAAGGCGCTCGGCATCGGCGAGCTGAAGCCGAGCGAGCCTGACAGCGAGTTCTTCCTCACGACGGTCGAGTTCGATGAGCTTGTCGCCGGCTGACACGAACTGCCCGGGCTCAAAGTCCACGGCTATGACCTCGCCCGACGTTGCAGGATAAACGTCTACGGAGCGCATCGCGCGTGACGTACCGACGGCCTCAACGCGGGTGCGCTGCGGCTCGAACCGCAAGGGCTCCACAATGACCCGAACGGAAGGTTCGGCCCGTGGGGGCTGCGAATCAGTCGATACTTCGGCGCAGGCTGCGAGCACAACCAGTGTGATTAATATGATGGTGGCTTTCAGGTATCGATACATATGTATTTACTCCGCCGTTTTCTGCAGCGTTGAGCGACCGGCTGGTTGAAGGGGGTTTTGCCGCACGCTGTGTCGCGACTCTCGACCGCCATAGCGTGCGCCACCCTCTACATTAATGGCGCAGAGTATACGCAGCACAGGGCTCTAAAATAGTGTAACCGCCTGAAAAAGCGGACATTGTGACAAATTGTTACAAGCCGGCTTGAGCCCGTAACACGGTCAGGTTCGCTGTCCGACAGGACACGCGAGCCACGGCCTACCAATGAAGCGTTACGGAGGCTCTTGCAGATATGGGCTCGAGAGGATGAGAATGCACGTCATCAACACCGCCTATTGCTTCACCCGGCAAGCGGGATGCGTAGTAGTAGGAGATATCGTTTGAGTCTGAATCCAGCAGGTTAAACACGTCAAACCTGAATTCAACCCTCTGCATACGGTATCCGACCCCGGCATTAATCAACAGCGATGCTTCTGAGCGCACAGTGTTGTCTTCTATCAACGGTGCTGCGCCGAGGTACCGGGCGCGAGCAGAGGCGAAAATCCCATTAGCCCACACGCCGTTCAGTCCGAGTGTCGCACTGGACCCCACGGCTCCTGGAATTTTTCTACCCGCACCTTCGTCCTGCCTGAATTTGCTGTCGGTATACGTGTAGGCGAAGTTAGCAGCGAGCCAGTCATTTACCTGCACAAACGTCGAAAACTCGACGCCAACACGCTCGGATGCTCCCAGCGCTTCAGTCGAACCCGCATCACCAACAAACAGTAACTCCGAATCCAGTTCTAGCCAGAAGGCAGTAACTGTTGCGTTGAATTTCTCGCCTGACTCAAACCGGGCCCCGATTTCTGCCCCGCTTGACTGAACAAGTGGATCAACTTTGTCCGCAGGAGCACCGCTTATCGGATCGATCGTGATTGTATTTCCTCGAACGTCGTTGGAGTGAAAACCGCGGCCCCAATTCAAGTAGAGTTCGAGATTATCCGTTGCGCGAAATGCAGCATTGAATTTCGGGCTGAGCAGGTAATCGCTCCCATCGCCGCCGTTTTCAATAAGATCGGCATCAACGTCCCACTGGAAATAGTCGGCCCGCAAACCCAGCGAGACCCTCAGGGAGTCGGATAATTCCAGGCCAAAATCTCCGTAGCCGCTGAGAGAAGACTCGATGACGGAGTCTCGTCGGACTGTTCCGATACGCTGTCGCGCGACCGTGCGATACAGCGCGATATCGCCAATGTCATCCACGCGAATATCCGAACCCCAACGAAACTCTACTGGCAGAAAACCGGCCAACCATTGGCTTGAACCGTCAATTCGCAGTCCATAAGTCTGGCGCTTGTCGATTTGCTCGAATTGATCTCCATTGACCGGATCTTCAAGCAGGTACGTGAAGTTCGAATACATCCCGAAATCGTAATCGACCAAATACGCTATGGCCTTCCAGTCTTCGAACTCAAGTTGTGCGGTGATTCCATACCGGTCCGTATGTCCGCCAAGGTCCGGATCTATATATCCCAACTCGTCGATGAGTCCGGACCTGACAGCACGCTGCGGAATCTGATCAGTTGAGTTCCATTCTCCCGAATAGCCAAGTAGCGATATTTTTGCGACCGCATTTCCGACGGGAATTTTGTAATTGAGAAAGAACTTGGTTTGCTCCAGGTCTTCGTCGATGACCCACGGTCCGCTGTACACACCGTAGTCTGCTGCCGCCGTCAATGTGCCACCGAACGCATCAAAGCTCGACGATCCCAAAACACGATAGAAATCGAAAGCGCCCACAGTAACGTTCAGGATAGCCTCGTCAACCTCGTCGTATAACTGAAAGTCAACACTACCTGCAGATGAAAAATCTCCAACAAGGGCAGAGTACGGCCCTTTCCGATAAGACGTAGTCTCAACCATTTCCGGAATGAAGAAATTCAAATCGAGATAGCCCTGGCCGTGGCCGTGCGTCCTCTTGTTTATTGGAACTCCATCGACAAATGCCGAGAAGTCTGTTCCGTGATCCAGATTAAATCCGCGGAGGAAGTACTGATTAGCCTTGCCGGTGCCGGAGTGCTGGGTTGCAACCATGCCAGGAACGGCTTCAACCAACTCGCCAACTCGCATCATCGGTGCCAGGCGAATATCGTCAAAACCGACAATGCCCTCAGACGCTGCGACAGCACTACCCAGAATTTCCTGCGCGCGGCCGTAGACAACGATTTCCTCAACCAACTCGCTATTTCCCTCATGAGAAAAAGTCGCAGGTGGTAACAAAGAAAGAATGCCGGCAAAAAGGAGTAAATAATATCGCATTGTTCTCGTCTGATTGTGTGCGTTGTTATTGAGCCCCGCAGTCAGGGGGGAGCATTTTTTGTGTCAGAGCTAATGCAAAGAAATTCTAAAAACTCAATCTCTGCGTCCATCGTAGTGAAGCGGGAAGGGCACTGAATTCGAACTTTACATAAACAATCAAACTGTTACATTTCGTGACCAATAGTTTTATCTGGACATGCAACAGTGAATCGAATCTCATCCCCCGACTTCAAACGTTAGTGTCGCCCAAAGAGATTCATACGGAATACGTGGTTCATCAGCGCCAAGGAAAATCAGCAGGCCGCTATACCAGTGCTCCTCGTCGCCCATTCGCGTCAAATGAATGAATCGAACGTACCAGAGACCCTCTTCCGCGAGAACAAATTCCACCTCACCATTTTCATCTGACCGGACCCGGACGAGTTCGTCGAAAATTCCTTCGTCAGATATTTCGTAGTGGCCTTCATGCGTGGCGTAAACCAGTTCGTTCGCAAGTGGTTGACCGTCTTTTAGTATTCTCGCCCTGAAAACATCACCCTTGCCCAATGCATAGGGGTTTTGCAGTGGCACAATCTCAACTGGGTGATCAAGTAACGCACCAAAGTTGTCGGACTGATCCTCACCCACCTGTAATATTGCCTTGGAAAACTTCGCATAGCGCTCAGCGGCTCCAATGTTCGTCTCATCACGCTCGTTGCGTTCCTCTGCGTCGTCATCCAGCCCTTCATAACGAAGATAGAAATTAAAATTGTCAGCTGCGATTCTTATGATCGATGGTCGTGTAGCGACGCCAACAACATAGTTCCCAGCCAGGTCGAACGTTGCAGTCAAGTTTGAGATCGTATCGTCATAGCTCCACTGACTGTTGTCGACGTCGACTTTATCGCCGCCTGGTGCCACAATCGTTACGTCACTCATTCGGCTGGTCATAATTCGATTCGCCGAGGTTTCGAAGGTCCCATTGAGAAGCGGTATCGTCACTTCCTGACCCTGGGCAACAAAGAAGGTGGCCGGCTTAAAGAATAGAGTATGCGCGCCAGCCTGCATCGCAAGAAAAGCCAGGACTGGAATCACCGCCCAAACCGCTAACCTGGAATTGTGAGTCATTTGAAACCTCATGTTGCGAGGAGAAAATAGCAACCGATGCCGGCGATGCCGATCCCGGTTGTTCGAAGTAATCCAGGTCCCCGACGAAGGCGTCGAAAACCAATGCCTACGAACACACCCATAAGGTGTATCAAGGCCGTTCCGGTAACAAACCCTAGTCCATAAAGCCACGGATTTGCGATTAAGGGCATTTCAGTGCCGTGCGCATGACCGTGGAATGTGCCAAAAATTGCGACGCTGATAATGGCAACCCATTCAGGAATGAGTTTTTCGGCAGCGAGAGCTATGCCGAGTACTATTACCGAGATTGCGATACCAGCCTCAACCATTGGGATATCGACGCCTTGCATACCGAGAAACCCACCAAAGATCATTATCAGGACAAACGTTGCGGGAACATGCCAGATTGCATTGCCGCCGATCTGTACACTGAGAATACCCACGCTGAGCATGGCGAGAAGATGATCAAATCCTAGCGCCGGATGAAGTAGCCCGGTTAGGAAGCCAACGCCACCTTCTACCTCTTCATGAGCAAATGCCGTCTCAGTCAGTACTATGGCAATCACTATCCCTGCGGTGAGCTGCGACATGTAATGCACCCAGCACCGATCTCTAGTTTTCAGCATTTTTTGAAACATTTCCAATTAGATTCCTTTCAATAAGCGTTGGAGCTTCAATGCCCCTCTAAGAAATTGCCCGCCAACTGTCGCGTTGCAATCCCTCACTTTCATGTAGTTTACGTACCTGGGATTCCAGTACTTAAACCAGTCATAGTCGGTGATCAGACACATCGATTTGATAGTTTCCTCCGACGAATATCTACGCAGCGCGAAGTCGATCATCAGGTGGCCAGGTGAGTAGCCTTTTGCTGACTCATCAAACGCTGTTTTTAGGAGGTAACTGGTCTCGCCGAGCAGTATCAGTATTTGTGCGCCTATCGTTCGACCATCGACCTTTAAAAAGCATATTTCAGTCGACTTGATTTTCGCAAACTCATCAACGACATTCTTGTAGAACAAATGCTTTGACTTTTTAAGCCCGATTGCAGCAGGAGCGGGGTAATGCTCCTTGTTGTTTTCTTCTTTTCCTTTCCAGCCGGACATTTCCAATTCTACGAAATGTTCATAGGCCCAGTCCATGTCGTCACTATCCGTGATGAGCAAAAACTCAAAGGAATCGTGAGCCTCTAAGCGATTTCGGGCGTTGTTCAGGTTGCCTCGAAATTTCTTCTTCAGGGCTTTGTAAGCATCCTCGTAGTTGATTATGTCAATGAACGTGCAGCGATCAGCTTTCGATCCCACCGATCCGCGTGTTGCCACTTGTCCAATACAACCTGCAATAGCCGAAGATTCCAATACTGCGCTGATCGCAAACACATCCCACTTCGGCACATTGTCAGGCCCGGCTGGGTTACGCATGACCTGCCATATCAATTGCTCGTCTACGCCATCATCAACAACGATATCGGGCATATACAGCCCACCTGATGTCGGAAATATCGCCTCTGATAGGAGGCCTCGCAGCCGGGGACGATATGTCAATGGCAATACAGCCAGGAGCCTGTCGCCTTGATATACACAGCGAAACTCGATGTCGTCAGAAAATCCGCTCGGACGATCGAAGTACGCCTGAAACCAGGCAGGATGTTGATAAAACGACCGGAACGAGACTGACCCGGCCAAGGTCTGCCAGTCGCGGCGTAGAGCCTGGAAGCCCTTCTTGCCGTGGAATCGCTTCACTGTTAGTTCGCTTTTCACCATTGATTCGGCTCTAGTCAGCGGACTGAATCGACGAACGCCTGGCTCGTCGATAATAGTAGAGGAGAATGCCGCGCAGCGATCTGTTATAGAAGCGAACGTCAAACACCTTTCTGCGCTCAGGGCGCCAGGTCAAATGCCAGTCCATGCCGGAAACCAGATCTATCGATTCGATGATGCGGGAACGACCGTAATATTCGACCGCGTATTCGCGGAGCAAATTACCCGGCGCCAGACTGGAGTACTGCTCGTCATAGCCGTGCTTCAGGGAGTAACACGATTTGGCGGTCAATATGCATAGATCCGACGCGATAGGTTGGCCGTTCAAATAGAGGATATGGATATGACTGCGCCCGGATTGCGAACACCGGCGAAGGAGGTCCAGGTAGAATGCCGCCTGGTCCTCGTGCAATGCGATCGCTCTTTTTCCTCCTTTGACACTCTTCCATCCGGCAGCTTCTGTTTCCAGAAAAGCTTGATATGCGTTCTCCAATTCCGGGAAGGTGGTGAAAGTCCGGAATTCGTACTCGCCGTGGCCCGCCAGTTTCTTACGGTTTCGACGAAGATTGTTTCTCGCTTTGGAGTTGAGAACGGTCTCTACATATTGGTCTGTCTTAACTGAGAGCAAATGGCTGAAGTCGTAATGCGTTGTCGACGAGCGCTGCAACACTCCAGCCATTTCGACGAGTACGCTGTCCTCGAGAACACCACGGAAGCGCATGTAGTCCCAGTCAGAACCTATTAATGACCGGATTCGCGATGTGATGGCTTTGAATATCGCGGTGCTGGATCCTGTTGGACCAATGAGCACGTCGCGTATAGGTACGGGGTAGTCAGGGAATTCAATTACTCGAAGGCGAATACCAAATATGCGCTCTGCAACAAGTCGACAAGGAAAGATGGCTACCAGGTGGTTCCGATCAAGAACGGAGACAACGAACACGTCTTCGCTGGCCGTATCGAATGACTGTAAATAGGAGAGCATATAGTCTGGATACTGAGTGAGACCGGCGGAGCCCAGCGACTCCGCAAGATCAAACCATTCGCTCTGAATGCTGCCAATCTCATCCAGTCCTCGATATATCCGCACTTCTAAGGTCGATTTATCGATGACAAATGTCCTCGTTGTGATTTTGTTTTCGCATTGATGGCAAAAGTTGGTCTATGTCCAGGAGAGGGGAGAAGCTGTCCGAATAGACTTCTTGAAATCCAAATCCCTCGAGTATCTGAAGTCCAGCGTCAATGGTCTTTATATCCCACTTATTGTGCCATGCGGTTTGTTGCTTTCTGGAGTCCTCAATCGCGTTGTTACGAAATGTTACGTGACTTCTATGATCCAGCTTTTCCTCGATCAGTTGCTGGTTCTCGGAATAGCGCGTGAATAAATCGAGCTTGGAGAAAATGCGTGGTATCTCGTGTTTGGGGCGGGTAATCAGGTCTTCGTAGAAAACCAAGGCAAACGAGTCGATGGATCGAGACGACAAAGCAGATCGGGTAGACAGGCACCACAAGAGGATCTGAATAAGAATTGGGTCGCCGGTGGCGGTAACCTCATCGATTATTTCCCGTTTGCTTTCAATCTCGGCTCTCCTGGGGTTGTCAGCAGTAAGAAATGCGGACGGATCGGTTGGCCAGCTAAATGTCTTTGATTTCGACTCAGCCACCGCGAACGGATGCCTGACGATCATTATTCTTCTCATTCTCGGAGCGGAATCACATAGCTGATCGATGATGAGCTGGGCGCTGATATCTTTGATCAATAGACCGCGATAAAGAGCTTTAGGAAACTGGACGTTGGCGTGACCGGATATGAAACTTCCGCGCAAGACTTTTTGTATATGTCGATCAACGACCGCGCTACCGTCAGAATCAGGAAACGGGTACTCCGATCGATATGAGATCGGCGGCCGAAAATTCTCTGCCTGAAACGGCTCGAATAGCATTCGGTAGTGATCGTCAAAATTCAATAAATTCGCCAACCACGTGGTTCCACTTCTACCCTCCCCGATAACCAGCAGTTTGTCTTCAAACCGCCCTAACCACTGGTTGATAACGCAAAGCGCCGCCCGCGACCCACTAGTCGCTTTGCGTTGAAGTAAGGGAATCGGATTAGTTGTCATTCGGCTTCTTGTTTTTACTTGGTCCCGGACACGGCAGCATGCAGTTTTCCAGCGAGTTATTCGATGGAGTTACCATAAGGATCCATCTTGTTACAAAATGACGCTGAAATGACGGCCTTTTAAACGAATCATTAGACTAGACTCTGTGCGAACAGGAAGTCTGTCATCTTGAGAATGTATGGGAAGGGTATCTCAAAAAGCGAAAGCTTTAATCGGAGCAGTCCGATTTCCATTTTGGGGGCTGAGGTTTCACGTTTACGGATTGACGGGAACGTGTCGCTATGGCGGTGGGCAACTGCGTGTCCTGTATGCAGGAACGCAGCCATTCTTTCACTATTTTAAAACGACAGTATTCTCTGAGCCGCCGAAAGAAGAGTTCTTCGGCTCATACAGCATTTTCGAACTTGGTCGTGCCCGGCAGGGATTGTCCTGGGACCTGGAGCTCTTTCGTAGTCATAAGATCTTCGTCAATTTCGGTCTGTTTCCATCGTGCCTCTTTGTGCCTGAATGGCTCTCGGGTGTCGCTGACCTGGACCAGCAACGCACCATGGAAGCTACTTCAAGATCCAGGAAGCGGGACCGAAAACTGATGTCGAAGAATGACGTAAGTTACTCAGTAACTACCGACACCGGCGATCTTGAATACTTTTATGACGAAATGTACGGCCCTCATATGCACGAAAAGCACGGCGAGTCGGTTTTCTTGATGTCGAAGGAAGAAATGATGTCAAGAGTCCGTAGCAACCAGGGCGAACTCATCATGATCCATATGGGGAAAGACGCGGTTGGTGGGAGCTTTGTTTTTTATGAGGACGGCCGCCCACGTTTGTTCTCGCAAGGAGTGCTACGTAATGACAAGGATCTCATGCGCTGCGGCGTTGGTACTGCAATCTATTTGTGCAGTTTCGATCACCTGTCGAAAAATGGGTTTAGCGACGTTCATATGGGTTGGTCACGCGCGGTTCTTTCAGATGGCTCCCTCTATTTCAAGCAACGGTTCGGACTAAAAGTCGAAGAAACTTCCGTAGTTGGCCACTTTCTTCGCTACTCGAATGCATCCGATGCGGCCAGAGAATGTCTCAAGCATATGGGCTTTATTCATTCCCGGCACGGCAAGACGAAGGCTGCGCTGTTCAGGAGAAATGTGAAGGCTGATGCCGATAAGGTGTTCCTGCAAAAGCAGGCACAGGTCGAGGCATTGGGTCTGGATGGACTGGATATCATTGATCTGCGTCAATCAGGATCGCGCAAACGATATGGAAAGGGAAAGGCAAAAGCAGAACAGGGAACACAGTAAGTCCTGCCGCGTGGATCGGCATTGTGACCAAAGATGGAATAATTCAGGTACATTCACCGTCTATTATTACTTGATGGGTTATCAATTTTTCAGGCATTCCGGAACGACTCTAGCGGCACGATCTCGTGTCGATCTACTGGTGTTGTTGCTGTTTCTCGTGGCACATGCGGCAATTGCGTCAGCCAATGACCGGGTCGACACGGGCAAAACCCTGGCAATGGATCGTGGCAAAGGCAATTGCCTGGCCTGCCATATGATCGACGACGGGCTATTGCCCGGAGACCTGGGGCCACCCCTGTTGGCAATGAAATTACGCTTTCCTGACAGGGATCTGTTAAAGATCCAGATATGCGATGCGTCGCTTCGCAATGCAAACAGTCGTATGCCGCCTTTTTGCCGTCACGGAATTCTTACCGAAGATGAAGTAGAACTGATCATGGATTACCTTTATACCTTGTAGAGATTGCACAGAATGGCGGAGATCAAGATATGCAAATAGGGAGAAGATTCGTACTAAAAGCTGGCGTTGCACTTGCAACAATTGCTGCTTTGCCCAGAACGCTGCTGGCGGCAGCGTGGCCCGCAGATGCTTTTTCTGCCAAGACGGCAACCGAAGCCCTGAATTCGCTGCTGGGTAGCGACCAGACAACCCCGAGTGATCAGATAGAACTGGACGTGCCCGTGATAGCGGAAAACGGCGCAGTGGTCCCGATCACAATCAGCACGACACTCAGTAATGTCGAGGCAATCAGTATTGTTGTCGAGAAAAATCCCAGGCCGTTGGCGGCCATGTTCGAGATCATGCCTGGAACCCTGCCGGAAATATCCAGCAGAATCAAAATGGGAGAGACGTCTGATGTGATGGCGGTCGTCAAAACCGACTCTGGCAGCTACAGCACGTCGAAACAGGTGAAAGTGACTATAGGCGGTTGCGGCGGCTAGGTTTTCACGATTTCAGGAGATTGACGATGGCAAGCAACATTAAAATCAAGGCTAAGATTTCTGGTGATCTCGTGGAGATTAAGAGCCTCATGATTCACCCTATGGAAACCGGGGCACGCAAGGATCCGGAAACTGGAGCGCTGATCCCGCAACACCACATTACTCAACTGACGTTCACACACAACGACCAGGTGGCGCTGGTCGCGAATCTGAGTACAGCGATCTCGAAAAACCCTTACTTCAGCTATAAAGCCAGCGGTGCCAAAGCCGGTGATGTGCTCAAGGTAAGCTGGGTGGACAATTTGGGCGGCACAGACGAACTCGAAACGGTGCTGAAGTAGTCGTCGAGCGACGGCTTGAATCTTCGTATGAGAAAAGCAGCCGCAGTTCCAGGCGCGATCGTTGCGGCATTGCTCGTGCAACAAACAGCGCTGGCGGGGCCGGAAGAAGATCGTTTGGCGCTTGTTGCACACTTTCAGTCGCGCTTCCCCGATATTCCTTTTGCGGAATTTGCGAATGGAATTTACGCAATCGATAGCGATGCGCGTAGTCAGTGGTTGGAGATAGAGGAATTCCCACCCTATGAGTTCGCCGTCGAGCGTGGTAGGGAACTTTGGCAAAAGGCCCTCCCGGACGGGACAATGCTTGCGGATTGTTTCGCAGCGCAACTGCCGGATATTCGCGGCCAGTTTCCGAACTTCGATGTGGCCAGTGGAGAAGTGATCACGCTGGAATTGGCAATTAACGATTGCAGAATCGAAAACAACCAGCCGCCACTTGAGTACGACTCCAGCGAGATGATCGACCTGACGGCTTACCTGGCGTTCGAAGCAAGGGGCACGAAAGTTGATGTCCGCGTGCCTGATGATCAACCCGGGGCGCTCGCAGCGTACGAATCCGGCAAGCGCTTTTACTACAGCAAACGCGGACAACTTAATTTCGCCTGTGCAGATTGCCACGTTACATCGGCAGGGCAATGGGTGCGGGCGGACAGGCTGAGCGCGAGCATTGGGCACACGACGCATTTCCCGGTGTATCGCTCCAAGCTTGGCGGAATGATTTCCCTGCAGAAACGCTTCGCTGGTTGCATACGCGATGTGCGGGCGAAGCCCTTCGAACTGCAAAGTACTCAATATCGGAATCTCGAATACTTTCTGAGTTACATGAGCAACGGACTGGAATGGAATGGGCCGGGCGCTCGCAAATAGGCGATCCTTGCGACGATTGATGCTGATCACGGTGTTGATCGCGCTAACCGGCTGCGCGACCGAATTCGAGCGGCGCTTTGACGAGGCGGAACGGCTTAGATCCGAAGCGGCCGCTGCAGGTTCGGAGTGGCTTGAGACTGGCGATCTGTTGGAGCAGGCGCAACAGGCGGCGTCCCGGGATGACCTGGACGCGGCCATGGCACTGGTCGAGCGCGCACGTTTTCAGGCCGAGATGGCGATCAAACAGGCAGCGCACGAGGCTGACAACTGGGCGGGCAGGGTGGTCAAGTGAAGGCTCATAGCCTGGCGAAACCAGGGAGGCGGGGTACGGCTTGGACAGACGTGAATTTTTAAGGCTACTGGCGATTGCCGGCGTGGCATCAGGTCCGGCGGGCTGCGCAATCCGTGGCCGCTCCGACGAACTCGACCTTTACGCGGTAAAGCCTTTCGGTGAGGCGCGGCTGCTGCACTTCACCGACTGTCATGCGCAACTGCTGCCGGTCTATTTCAGAGAACCGAGCGTCAACCTTGGATTTGGCGATGCATTGAACAGACCACCGCATCTCGTTGGTGACGCACTGCTCGAATATGCTGGTATCAAGCCCGGAACAGAATTTGCGCATGCAGTTACGCACCTGGACTTCAGTGAAACCGCGAGGCGTTACGGCAAAGTAGGCGGATTTGCACACCTGCAGACACTCGTGAATCGCCTGCGTGAAGAATCGGGGCCGGGCAATTCGCTGCTGCTCGACGGCGGCGACACCTGGCAGGGCTCCGGAACCGCATACTGGACCCGCGGCCGCGATATGGTCGGAGCCTGCAATCTGCTCGGCGTCGATGTCATGACAGGGCATTGGGAGTTCACTTACCAGGACTCCGAAGTCATGCGCAATATCGGCGAGTTTGCGGGCGAGTTTGTGGCCCAGAACATCCGACTGACCGACGACGCTGCATTTGACGGCGCGGCAGCCTTTGACGAGGACACGGGCCACGTCTTTCCTCCGTATACGCTGCGCAATGTCGGCGGTCGCACGATCGCGATTATCGGCCAGGCATTTCCGTACACGCCGATTGCAAATCCGTCGCGCTTCATGCCCGACTGGACGTTCGGAATTCGTGCTGCTGAGTTGCAGGGCCTGGTCGATACCATTCGCGATCAGGATCGTCCGGACGCCGTAGTGTTGTTGTCCCATAACGGTATGGATGTCGACGTCAAACTCGCCAATGTGGTGTCGGGCATCGACGCGATCCTTGGCGGCCACACTCATGATGGTGTGCCGGTGCCGCTAATCGTGAAGAACTCCTCGGGCAGAACCATCGTTACAAATGCCGGTTCCAACGGCAAATTCCTGGGCGTCCTCGACCTCGAATTCGGCGCGAGTGGCGTTGCAGGTTTTCGCTATCGCTTGTTACCTGTGTTCGCCAATCTGTTGGCGCCTGATGCCGAGATGGAAAACTACATTACCCGGCTTCGCGAACCCTGGCTGACTACCCTGGAGGAGCCATTGGCAACGGCTGAACAGTTGCTTTACCGCCGCGGTAATTTTAACGGCACATTTGACCAGGTCATCTGTGACGCGCAACGGTCCGTGGGCGACAGCCAGATCGCATTTTCACCAGGGTTTCGCTGGGGCACCAGCGTGTTACCAGGCGATACTGTGACCATGGAACGAGTAATGGACCAGACCTGCATCACCTACCCGGAGACGTATGTCCGGGAAATGAGCGGCGAGCAGATCAAACTGATTCTCGAAGACGTTTGCGACAACCTTTTCAACCCGGACCCTTTCTACCAGCAGGGTGGTGACATGGTGCGAGTGGGCGGTATGAACTACGTTTGTGAGCCCCTGGCCGGTGCCGGTCAGCGCATTTCTGAGATGACCCTCGATGACGGCAAACCAATCGAGGCGAGTAAACGCTACCGGGTGGCCGGCTGGGCGACGGTCGGCAGCGTTGCCGAGGGTCCGCCTATCTGGGACGTTGTTGCCGAATACCTGAGAGACGCAAAAGTGGCCCGTGTTGATACATTAAATACGCCGGTGCTAAAGGGCGTC
>Ga0316187_10002650_pt1 | contig 15571 bp, 10 predicted proteins | sample CroRivburrow1_MG_FD_204927 | JGI IMG/M metagenome (GOLD analysis project Ga0316187, IMG submission 204927) | Coastal sediment microbial communities from Maine, United States - Cross River worm burrow 1 | ecosystem: Environmental > Aquatic > Marine > Coastal > Sediment | place: USA: Maine... | reverse complement strand
GATATGGTCGACTATATCAGTAATACGCAGCCCCCGGTCGATGACGATGCCTTCGACCAATACCTGTTGGCTGGCGAGCACCTGCAGTCTATCTTTTCCGGGCAGGAAGAATTGGTTGTGGAGCCTGCCCAGGGAGTAGTCTCTGTCGATCCCTCGGAAGGTGCCTTTATTGACTACCATGAAGATTTTCTCAGCATGGAGGGCATAGACCGCGGCAATGTTTCCGCCGTTGCCGGAGTGATTTCCGGCGCTATGGAGGAGATATCGGAATTGGCCCGGGAGCGGATTCGCGAGCGGGGCCTGGCGTCTGAGGCTCTCGCGGTAGATGTCATGCTGGGTACTGACGCGGAATCGATCAAGCGCTGTTACGCGGAGGGCTTTGAGCCGGTAACCGCAATCTGCAGGCAATTACCGCTGGCATTGCGGGAGTTACAGCAGCCCGAGCTGGATACAATCTACCTGCGTTTGTTTAATGGGCAGACCAATGAAAACTGGAACGATCTGTTCAGCGCCGACCCGGTAATGGGCGAGCAGGATGTAGACGCCGAACTCGATGACCTGCTGGTTGAGGAGGGCACGCCGGTGCCGGCTGAATTAGCGTCGGATCAGGACGTGGAGACCAGTGGCGTTGACTGGCTTGCGGTGGAAGGCTTTGGTGAGGACAGCCTGGAGCAGGACTTTGCCCTCGGCATTGATCTGCCCACGGCTGCGCAGGAGCTGGATATCAACGAGGTATTTTCCGGCACAGGGTTCGTAACCGGGGTTGCTGATGAAATTTGTGGCGTGGATGTCGACGAATTTGATCTGGCGGAGCCGCAGGAGGAGCCCGTGGAGGACTTACCCGCCGCGACGCCGTCGGTATCTGTAGAGATGCCGCAGCAAGCAGCGGGGGCATCCTGGTGTATCCCCGAGGGGATAGCCTTCAATCATAGCAGCCAGAGCAGTACCGAAATTTTCTCGGATTTTCTCGATGCCTTCATCGAGGAGAGCTCTTCCGAGGTGGAAAAACTCGAGGATGCTTTTGGGGAGTGGGAGAAAAATCCGGCGGATGAGGCTGCTCTGGCGCCTGTGGCCCGCACGCTGCATACCATCAAGGGTATTGCCAAAGGCGTAGGCCTGCAGCGTTATGGCACCCTGATCCATAATTTTGAGACACTGCTGGAGGCCATGCCGCGACCCCAGGATGGGCTTGAGGGTGAGTATTTCCGCATGGTCAATGCCTGGCTGGACGCCGCGGTACGTGGCCTGGATCATGTGCGGGACAACCGCTGTGATGTCGCCAGCGAATTTCCGGTACAGGCGGTGGTCGCGACACCTTCCCAGGCCGTTGAACAGGAGCCGCTTGAGTCGCAGCAAGAGCCTCAGCAGGTGGCGGAGCCCGCGCGGCAAATCAGCCAGAGTAAACCCGCCGCTGACTCGCGGCAGAAAAAACGCGACCAGCAACTGGCCGACGAGGGCGCCAAGGCCCTGGCCGCCCAGCAATCGGTGCGTATTACTGCGGAAAAGCTGGACCACTTATTGAACCTGACCAGCCAGGCACAGCAACTGGGGGTGCGCTCTGCACAGAGTTCCACCCGTGGCAAGCGTGCTGCGGCGGAACTGCAGGGGCGCTTGTCTTCCGTGCGGGCGCAGATTGCTACCATCGCAGACCGTTCGCTGCTGCAGGTAAATTCCCGCGGCGGCCGCACTACACCAGACCTGGACGCGTTGGAGATGGATCAGTACTCCGAGTTGCAGGAGGCGGCGAGCATCCTGCGCGAGGGTGTCGAGGACCTGGCCGACCTGGTGGAACTGGCGAATCGTCAGAACACCATGGTGGAGACTCTGCTGAAGCAGCAGGCGTCGGTTATCACCAGTATCAGTTCTTCCATCCAGGCTGCGCGGGTGGTCCCGGTGTCGCGCCTGATGCCAGGACTGCGCCGTATCGTGCGCACCGTAAGTACAGACCTGAACAAGTCCGTTTCTTTCAAAGTGCTCAACGAGGCCGGCGCACTGGACCGCGATCACTATGCGCGCTGCCAGATTATTCTGGAGCATATGGTGCGCAACGCAATGGACCACGGTATCGAGACGCCTGAGGACAGATTGGCCCAGGGTAAACCGACGGCTGGTCGCATTACCATTGATGTGCGCAAGTCCGGCGGTGATTACATTATCCGCCTGTCCGATGACGGGCGCGGCATCGATCCCGACACCATTCGTGAGTCGGCCTATAAAAAGCGCCTGGATGTGGATGTCGACAAGCTCACCGACGACCAGGTCATGCGACTCATTTTTCACAAGGGCTTTTCCACCGCGAACACCCTGAGTGAAATATCCGGTCGGGGCGTGGGCATGGATATCGTCATGAGCGAGTTGCAGCAGCTGGGCGGGGATATCCAGATCCAGTCCACCGTAGGCCTGGGCACTTGCTTTGAAATCAGGATCCCGGCCAATGTCACGGTGAACGGGGCGCTGTTGGTCGCGGCAGGTGAGCAGTCCTACGCGATTCCGCTTAATGGGCTGATCGCCGTGGAGCAGGTCCCGGTGCAGGACTTCTACCGCGCGGTCGAGGCTGCGGAGACACTGTCTTTGTTCGATATGGACTGTGAACCCACTTACCTTGCGACCCTGTGCCAGAGAGAGCCCCTCCCGGATCGCGGTACCTGGGGTGCCACCGTTCCGGTGATTATTGCCGGCACTGAAGAGCGTTATATGGCTATCGCTATCGATAATGTGGAGGAGGCGCTGGAGCTGGTAGTACGCTCCCTGGGTCCCCAGTTCTCCGGGGTGCCCGGCCTTGCGGGTGCCGCTACCACGGCAGACGGTGACGCTATCGTTGCCCTGGACCTCAACCTGTTGGTTGGCAGTGTGGATGCCGGTGGCATCTCCACTATCGCGGTAGAGCGGCCTGAAGAAGTCGGCCTGCTGGCACTGGTGGTTGATGATTCGCGCACCCAGAGGATGGTTGCGACCAGTCAGCTGGACACTGTAGGTGTGGAGACCGTGACCGCGGAAAACGGCATGGTGGCCATCGATCTGCTCAATAGTACTCATCGCCTGCCCGATGTGGTGCTCCTGGATGTGGAAATGCCGGTGCAGGACGGTATCGAGACCCTGCGGGAAATTCGCAAGTCGCGTCGCTTCGGGCACCTGCCGGTGATCATGGTGACCTCTCGCACCGGGAGCAAGCACCGTGCCCTGGCCAAAGAGGCGGGTTGTAATGGCTATATGGGCAAGCCCTTCAATTTTCAGGCCCTGGTTGAGCGCATCAGCGAGCTGACCGGTCATGAACTGCATCACTCCTGAGGGTTGGTTATGACAGCTGTGGCAGAACAGGAAGCGGAAAGCCATTGGTGCGTGTTGTTACCCTGTTCCGGCAGTGAGTTCTGGGCTGTGCCCCAGAACGCCCTGGCGGAAATCGTGACCCTGCACGCGGTGCCGGAGCAGCCTCCGGAAGAACTGCAGTGGCGCTCAGAGAGTGTTCCGGTACTGGATTTTGGTCGCGATGACGGTTCCCGTTGGCGCGAGCGGCTGGGCGGCTCCGGACTGGTCGCTGTGCTCCTGGGTCTGGAGGGCGAAGGATGCGATTACTGGGGTGTCGCCTTGCGCGGTGAAGGTCTCGCTGTGAGGCGTGTGGTGCCGGCGGACGTGCAGGATGCGCCGGATGCAGTAGCGGAGCATGCGACTGCCGCTTTTGTGCTGGGAGGTGTCACCTACCAGGTTCCAGACCTGGTGGCTTTGCAAAGAAGAATTGCGGCGAGCATGGCCGTCGCTTGAAGATTGTACAAGAGGTGTATTTTGCTACTGAATGACATAGCGGCTCGGTTGGATCGGGCTTTCGGTGATGAGCTGCCGATTTCCGAGGGTCTCCTGATGGCAGGTGACTTGCAGCGCCTGCTGGCCGATGACAGTTACCAGCTTTACCTGCAGGACCAGGTAAGTCGGCAGGTAATTCGCGATTACCTCACCAACGCGGTAGTACTGGGCCACCTGCCAGAAGCCCACCTGGACCGGTTTTCCGGACAGGTCGCCACGCAGGAGGGGCGCAATGCCTTGTCCTTGTACATGCTCATGCATGCGGTGGAAGACGCCGGGTGTCTTGTTGGGCATGAGGAGACGGGGTCTTTACAGCCACTGGGCTCCGCACCCGCCCCGGCACCCACCTTGACCCTGGTCCCCAAGTAGCAGCTTGCTCCGCCTCTCCCTGGCACGCCACAGCCTGCGGGCGCATTTAACGTCTTCACCGCCTCCGGGCGGTAGGAATACCGTGGCAGCCACACTTCCTGATCATAAAAATATGACCATAAAAACCCTTTTCAGGTAGAAAATAGAAAAATAGTTAAAAATATAGCCATATATTTACTAATAAATTAATAAAACTAAAAATATGGCACTTTGGGTGTTGAGTGCCTTTCCCTGCCGATCTATAACGTAACTGACACCGCGTAGTGCGCGGTACCGGGGGCGCCTCCCCTGGCAACTAACAGAAACAATAATCAGTGGCGGGGATACAGATATGTTGACACTAACACCGACAGCAGTGGTAGACAGGGAGCCAGAGAATGGCCCCGAGGTTTTTGCCGTTATCGGCGGCAGGAAGGTATTTCTGCCTGGGGATGCCAAGTACGTGATGCAGGATCGTCGGGGGCTGTGGTATTACAGCAGCCGCAAGCCGCGCCCGAAAGAGGGTGACTGGACGCCGAATAAAACCAGCATCGCCTGCCGTACCGAGCAGGGCTATGTGCGGGCGCTGAAAACGGATACTGAGCGGCAGTGGCTGGACACCTGCCAGAGAACAGTGCGCATGGTATCCAGTGCCGGCAACCGTCGTCCTGCAGAAGACTGATTTCTCATGGGCGCGCCGGTATTTAGTACTCCGCTGCCAGGCAGCGCGCCTCATCATCCTGGTACAAGCTCGCCCAGCGGCTGATTTCGGCCAGGTTTTGCGCCAGCATCTTTGTTAAGTCCTGCTCCAGAACGCGGTAAGCGTCCTGCCATACTCCAATTTGCATGACCAGCGCACAGCGCTGGCGAAGCGGCATCACGGCGGGCAGCTTGAGCGGGTCCAGGGGCTGGCTCTTGAAACCCGCACTCAACACCGATGCGACCACCTCATCCTGCCGATTATCGTATAGCTCACCTTCGAAGCGCCGCAGCGGCATCAGTAGCTGCTCGCGCTGGGGGAAGTGCAGGTCTGAAATAATATTGTGCACCCACACCGGTAACTGGGCGCGCAGGGCGCGCAATTGCCGGGCAGCCGTTAGCTGTTCCAGTGAGGCGATATCGTCCGGTATGACCACACGCAGGGCGATTTGATTGCGGTCGTCGAAACCATAGGGTTTGAAGGTCGGCATTCTCGCGCCTACCAGGGCTACATGGGTCAGTTGAAATTCTGTCATGGTAGTGGCTACCCCTTCTCTATTATGGTGTAAGCATGAACGTAACGGGAACAGGAATGACCAGGTTGCCGCTGTCTGTAGTGCTGAATTCAGCTACCGCGACCGGGTCGATACTGCCCGGCGCATCGATCCTGAACGCCTGTTCGGCGGCTTTGACCGCGGCCTCGTCCAGGATGTTGTGCCCCGAGGACTGCACCACGGCAACCTCCAGCAAGCGGCCGTCTTTCTTCAGGGCAAGATCCAGCTCCAGCCGGCCTTCCAGTCCCCGCTTTACGGCGCGTCTCGGGTAACGTATTTCGCCGTAGACCCGGCTAACCACCCCGGCGTGGAATACCGACAGGCGCTGGGAGTAAAGTTTTATGTCCATATTGGCCACATCGAGTCGGGCGTCTTCTAACAGCCCCTGTGCTGGGGTTAGAGACGCGACCTGAACTGTAGCTGCTGAGCTCACTGATAGTCCCGGGTCTGCGACGCCGGCCGTGGGCTCTGCCACTGACGGCGGCAAGCTGAATATGGCCCTGGCCCGTGGCTGTACTTCCTCCAGGGACGTCGCGCTCGCGATACTGGCGCCTGTGACTGGCACTGGGGGTCCTTTTATGCCTGCCGGCGCAGGCTCTGCAGTATCCGTGGCGGGGTCTGCGGATTGCCCTGCAATGGGCTGGGCTTCCTGTGGCGCTGTCCATGCGACGACCTGTGCTCGGCGCTCGCTGGTGTAGGTGGATTGCTGCAGCATGGTGAGCAGTTCCGGGTTGATACGGTCCGCCAGGATGCTGTTGCGAAAGGCGGTTGCCGGCCCACGCTCGCCGATCCAGCCCATGATGAGGTAATTCAACACCTGGGTTCCAGGGCTGCGCGCCAGCGGATGAGCATTGAGCTTTGCCAGTGTGTCGCCGTCGGGGCCAAGCTTTATTTCCAGTCTATCGCCGGCATACAGGCTGCCCCGAACCGCCGATAGAATGGTATTGGCAAATGCGTTGGTCGCGGCGCCGGGAGCTTCACCGGTGGCCACCTCGCTTTGCAACAGCATGCTACCCAGCAAGCTGCGCATACTGGTGCGTCGGGCCTCCACCCGGTACTCCATTATCTTCGGTCCCGGGTTGCCGATATAGTCGAAAGGCCTGCTCAGCGACGCGTCAACATAGATACCGCCCAGGTAGATACTGCGCCCGGTCTCCTGGTGTAGGGCCAGCCCCGCACGCTGCATGCCGGAGGGTGTCTCCTGCGCGATGCCGGAAACGGCATACACTGCGGTGAGCAGTAACAGCCCCCTTATTGTTCTCGCCCACGGGTGTTGCATGGTTGTTGTTGGTCACTGTTGTTGTTGAATGACAAGAATTGCAAAGCGCATCACGTCTGCGCAACAAAAAACCGGAGAAAACTGCAGTTAGGACATTTTCTGCAAGAAAGTAGAGAAAAAGCTTGAATTAAAGGTGCTTTGGGCTAGCTCACCCGGGGCGGTTATTTGCCCGGGGAGTAGCGCGCGGGCAGCAGTCTGCTGGAAGTGTCGCGGCGTATTTGTCCCAGTACACGCTTCTGGTAGCCCGCTATTTGCCGCACACTTTCCAGTGCCGGGAACTGCAGCAGTACCTGCAGAATATCCTGGAATAGCGCGATGCGTGGCAGTCCGCGGTAAATGCCCAGGTAAGAGCCGGTCATGGCGGTCAGGGAGCGGGTCAGGTGCAGATAATCGCTGCGGATAACAATGCCCTGGCGACTGATTGCAGTGGCCAGATTAATGGCCAGCTCCAGTCTTCTGGTGAGGCCGTCATGACCTTCCCGATAGAGGGCGAGGGCGAAGTCGTAGCCCAGGGGGCTGACACTGGCGTCAGCCAGGGTGCTTTCCGCCAACTTGATCAGCTCCGTGCGCGAGGCTGCAATCTGTTGTGGTTGCGGGCTCAGCTCGATCACGGCGTCGGCGATTGCTTCCGCGTCGGCCATCAGTACCGCCTGCAGGTATTTTAGCGCTGGCTTCCAGATGTGGCTGATATCAATGGTGTTGCCCCAGTCGATCAAATACAGCTGATCCCGCTGTGCTACCAGCACATTGCCCGGGTGCAGGTCGCCATGGAATTCCCGGTATACGAACAGGTGCGAAATGACCGTGTGCAGAAAAGCCCGGCCCACCTTGCGCCGCGCTCGCCGTGCCCTGCGACCTGCGGGCGGCCCGAAGGCGGCATTGAGGCTGGCGGCAGAATCCACGAATTCCATTTCGATAATCCGGCGGGTGCTCTGGTACACACGCGGCACGTGCCAGCCGTCCGAATAGCTGGCGCGCAGGGCGAACCGTGACTGGTTGAGGGCCTCGGCCTCGAAATCCAGTTCCTTGCGAAAGCCATCCACGAAGACGTCAACCTGGTCCAGCCAGGACGACAGGAAAGGGGACAGTTTGGAATGGGGGGCCCAGTAGTGGCTGCTGAGTATGGCCAGCTTGATAACGGTTTTGCCGATCAGGAACTCCCGCTCCAGGTTGTGACGGCCCACCTTGACCACCACGGGAGTGAGCAGTTGCCGTCCCTTCTTGTTGACCAGTGGTTTCTGCGCCAGGTAAACCGAGGCAATGGATCCTGACTTCAGGGGCTGCGAAGCATCGAAGCCGTAGTAGCGCTGTGTGGGCAGCTCGCCATAGCATTCCAGGAAAGCCTGTTCCACCTCCGCGGCGGTCATCGGTTCCACGTCTTCCTGGAACACGGCCAGAGCGTCGGTCATCTCCTCGGGCAGGAAATCGGAACTGGCCGCCGCTACCTGGGCCATCTTGATGAAGAAGGGACCGAATTCGCGCACCATGGTGGCGATGATCTCGGCCTGGGCCTTGAAATCCTCCGGATCGCTGGCGAAGAACTCCCGGATATGGCGTAGCGCACCTATCTGCCGGCGAAAGATCACCAGGTCCTGCCGTACCACCTGGGTATTCTGCAGAATCTCCCGCATGCGCTTGTCGTTGACCGTGCGCAGTTCCTTGAGCTGGTTGATGACCTGGACGATCAGCGGTTCGTAGGCGGTGAGGAAAATGCGCAGCACATCCAGGCTGACCTCGCCCAGCCCTTTCAATTCCTGTTCGCCCATAAGTTCATTGAAGAACTTCCAGAACTCGTCGGTAATCTCCGTGGGAATCGCCACTACCGAGCGGGCAGTGACCTGGTCCACCAGGAAGCGCAGCAGGTTTTCCGTGCTCTCTTCATTGGGCAGCAGGTTTTCGCTGCGCATGCGCGTGGTCAGGCTGCGCAGTTGCAGGGTCACCGGGTGTGCGCGCAGGGCGGCAAATATTTCGTCCAGCGCCACGGCCAGTTCTGGCTCGGTGACTTCCCCCCGGCGGTTGATCAGTTCAATCAGGGGCAGCAGGGAGCGGTAGATCTTGGCTACCCCGATGGTGAACTCACTGGTATTGCGCACCAGCTTGTAGGTCCTGTCCTTGAGCGCAGGAAGGATGTCCTCGAGGTTGAGGTATTCGTCAATAGCTGTAGGTGCAAGCTGCTTTGACAAACGGGGCTCCCGGCCGATACAGCCTGGGTATCAGCATTAGTCTTGAGTTGAGGGGTTGCGCGGTTGCGGGTTGGCTTGTGTTATTCCCGGCCGGCGAATGTGGGCATTTTCCCCCATTCCGTGGGCACTCACAAGGGCGAATTTCAGGCTACCTCCAGCATCATTTTTACGCCGCGGCCACTCTCTGGATTTACGCAAGCATAACAATTGATGAGCCATACATAAAAAATTGTGGTCATCCCGCCCCGGGTGGCAGGGTAAATTTGCTAGAATTGGCTATCCTTCCCGGCTCCCAGAAAGATATGACAAATGTAGCAGCCGAATCGCCCGCAATTTCGCCGCAGCAGGCCGGGCGCCTGATGCGACAGGCGACGTACGCGTCGATCACTGTCGCGCTGGTGCTTATTGTCGCCAAACTGGTCGCGTGGGGTATGTCGGGCTCGGTCAGCCTGCTGGCTACCTTGATTGATTCCATGCTGGATGCCCTTGCCTCGCTGGTGAACCTGCTGGCGGTGCGCCACGCCCTGTCCCCGGCTGACCGGGAGCACCGGTTCGGGCACGGCAAGGCGGAGGCGCTGTCAGGGCTGGCGCAAGCCACATTTATTACCGGTTCGGCGGTATTCCTGTTACTGGAATCGGCCCGACGCATACTGGATCCGCAGCCCATTGGGGCTTATGGCCTGGGAATAGGAATAATGGTCTTTTCCATTGCGGCAACCCTGGCGTTGCTGGGTTTTCAGCGCCATGTGATCCGCAAAACCGGTTCCGTGGCGATACAGGCAGACGCCTTGCACTATCGCACCGACCTGTTGGTAAACGGCAGTGTCATCCTTGCCCTGTGGTTATCGGTGCATGGTTGGGCGGGTTTTGATGCGCTATTTGCGATAGCCATTGCCCTGTACATACTGTTCAGCGCCTGGCAAATTGTGCGCCAGGCCTTTGATCACCTGATGGACCGGGAGCTACCGGACCAGGAGCGCGAGGATATCAAGCGCATTGCCAACTCCCACTCTGCAGTGCACGGTATGCACGACCTGCGTACCCGACGCGCCGGCACATCGACTTTTATGCAATTACACCTGGAACTGGATGACGACCTCCCCCTGCTGCAGGCACACCAGATCTCAGATGAAGTTGAAAACAAACTGCTGGCAGCCTATCCGGGTGCGGAGATCATTATTCATATCGACCCGGTTTCGGTAGTGCCCGACGAACCGGTGCCTGAGTTCCTGCGAAAAGACAGCTAAGTCGGTAACGCCGCCTGTTGGGGGTCTCGCTGCGTGTCGGGCAGCAGCGCCACCAGCTGCTCCAGTTCCTGTACAAAATAGTTATAGACCAGCCAGCCGTCGGGAATGATTTTTTCGTCGGCCAGGATGCACAGGTTGGCGCTGCCGCAGTAACTCCACATGGTCATATTGACGCTGGAGCCATCGAATACCTGACCGGTGGAAAACCAGCTGTCGAGTTTGTAGCGATTGATATAAATGGGTTCCCGGGGACCGGGCACATTGGACAGTGCGGCGTTACCAAAAAAGCCCAGGGCGCCGCGCTGACGATTGATATACCAGCGTATTACACTGATCAGCCAGGGTGGACAGACCTGGAACAGGGCGTTGAGGTCTGCTCCGGCCTCCACTGACGCCTTGAGGTGTTCCTTCATCGCCACAGCGGCCTGATGGCTGGCCGCCAGGCGTTCAACGGGATCCTCTATCTCGCTGTGCAGCCAGCAGTAGTCCACGGTGGCAAAGTTGCCCAGCCCCTGCCAGCCCTCGGGGCGCACCCCGGCAAAGGGCACACCGCCCACGAGGGGGTGCCGGTCGGCATCGTAGTGCATGTCCTGCAGCAGGCGGCGCAGGGTGCCGGATACGCAGGATACAAATACATCATTGATGGTGACCTCAAAGCCCTTGCTGACTGACTTGAATTTATCCAGTGGCATGCTGTTGCAGACAAAGGTACGACCGTGTGATAGCGCGCAATTGATGGGTGTCTGGTGCATCATTGCGGGCTTGGGGTGGGGTTTTCGACCCTCGGCCTGGTAACGCTTTTCCAGTGCTCTTTTGCGCTGTAGCCCGGATACCACCCGCGGCAGGTTTCTCATTAACGCTTGCGGCAGGTCGCGGGCTCCCCACCACAGGCGCTTGCCCCAGGAGGGCCACGGCCTGGGTGTCCAGGCGGGGATATGATCCGGCTTCCACCCGGGTTCGGGTCGGTAGAGCTGCTGCAGGTTCCATGCTGCCCCTACACCGTCTACGTAAGCGTGGTGCACCAGGGTGACGATGGCGACCTTGCCGCTGTCCAGGCCTTCTACCACCCACATCATCCACAGGGGCCGGCTGCGATCCAGCTGGTAGGCATAGACCGCGGACATGAATTCGCACAGTGCCTTATGGTCACCGGGCGCGGGGCAGGCTACCCGGCGTACGTGGTAACGCAGGTTGAAATCCGGGTCATCCACCCACATGGGGTGATTGATGCCCAGGGGCGACTTCGCGTACTTCCAGCGGAACATGGGTACCAGGTGCAACCTGTCTGCGAAATCGCGGTAAAACTTCGCGTATGACCAGCCGTCGGGATCGGTAGTTGGATCGAGGATCGCCACCTTGAAGGTGTGCATGTAGGAGCGAGGCGTTTCATAGGAGAGCATGAACGCATCAGCACCGCCCATTCTTATCATTGCTCTGCCACTTGAGGTTGGATTAATACCCTGATTATAGTGTGGATATAATTATCTGCCTCCCTCTGTGCCATTAAGTTGTGCCATTAAACAGCTAATCTGTGCGCGCCCGGCCGCCCATCTGACCAGCACCGCTGTTCTAGAACTCGTACACGATGCGGGCGAAGGCATTCACGCCATAGCCAGGCAGCCGCTCTCCCACCGCAATATCGTCATTGCGCGCGCGGTTATAGCCGCCCAGGTGATCGCGGTACTTGCGATCAAAAATATTATCCACACCTGCCGCCAACTGCAGGCGAGCAGTGGCCTGCCAGCCGGCGTTGAGATTGAAGATAGCGTAGCCTGAGCTCTGCTGCTCGTTATTGGTAGTGCTGACATTATCCTGCCTGGCGTAGAGCACGCTTTCTATACCCGCTTGCCAGCGCTGGGCAGCGTAATCAAGGCGGAACGTGGCATTGGGAGGTGCGATGCGATAGAGATCGTCATTGATATCATCGCGTTTGCCGCGAACATAATTGACCAGCCCCGACGTAGACCAGCGCTCACCCATGCGCCATGACCAGTCCAGGTCGAAGCCATACAGTTCAGCGTCAACATTATTAAATTGCAGGGGGTCGGGGTTATTGCTGCCATTGCTGGCGTTCATCATGCGCACGAACATTACCGCGGGTGCTACCGGGCTGGGTGTGCCCTGTATGTAATCATCGATTTTGTTGTAGAACAGTCGAGGGGAAACCGTGAAGGCACCGCTGTTGTAATCCATGCCGAACTCTATCTGTCGCGAAACTTCCGCGTCGAGCTTGATATTGCCGGTATAGGTGTAGCCATCGGCGAGTCCGCCGGTGGCCTCCAGGGGCAGCCATAAGTAGCGCTCCTGGTAGCTGGGTGAACGATTTTTCTGGGCCAGACCAGCGTACCAGCTGGTGCTATTGCCAGCCTGGTACCAGGCCTTGGCGACGAGGTCCACGTTGTTATCGTCCTGGTTGCGCTGGGCATCGTTGAATGCGTCGCGCAGCATTTGTGCCGGGGGCATCATCGCCGGGGTGCCATCCACCTTGCCGGCGTCCATTTCCACGCGGTTGTAGCGTAGCCCTAATTCTCCGCGCCAGTTGTTATCGAATTCCTGTTGTCGCTCTATAAATACCCCGTACACATCGCGCTGGGCACCATTGAAGTTGCTGACAAAAAACATCGGGTTGTTGGGGTTGTCGATATCGGAATCATGCTCGGCGCTGAACGCATCCAGACCGAAAACCCAGGCGCCATTATCATCCGTCAGTGTGCTACTGACATCGAACCCCAGGTTGTCGCTGCTGGCGGTATTCCTGCGCCATCGCTGTGCGGGTGGTGCATCGCGCAAGTCATAATTGGTCATGCGGTGATCCAGGTCACTGCCGTACAGGTCCATGTCGACCGTCAGGCCGTTGCCACGCTCCAATGTGTAGGACAGATTGACCAGGTCGCCCTCTATGTACTCGATATCCATAGGCAGTGCCGGGGTGCCACCGTCGCCGGTATCGTTGTAGCCGTAGTCAAGCTGGAAAGTGTGGTCCCCGCTGCGAAAACCGTAGCCCAGGTCGTAGCGCTGGCGTTGGTACTCGGTGGGAGTGACATCGCCGTCACTGAATTCAGCATCATCGCCACTTTCTGTCATCGCCGCCACCTTTACCCGGTGTTGGCTGTTGCTGGCATAGAGGGCGGCGTTGAGGTTGTAGCCCTGGTTTACCGATTGTGTGCTGCCGGTGACCCTGCCGTGTAATTCGAGGTCATCACTGGTGCCAAAGTCACCCTGGTAAGTTCGGGCGTCGATGGCGCCCCCCAGGGACTCCTGTGCCACACTCACGGGAGCGATGCCGCGATAGATCTCCAGGGACTCCAATTGCGCACCAACCGCATAGGACAGCGGCGGGTCCATCCAGTTGGGCCCGGAAGGTGCCAGTTGTGCGCCGTTCAGGGAGGTGGCGATCCTCGGGCCGAACAGGCCGCGGTACTGTGGAATACCGGTGATAGGACCGTTGCTGTTGACGTTGGCTCCCGGTGCTTTCTTCAGCAGCTGTGCCACGTCCGGGGAAATGACCAGTTCGCTGGTGACATCTATGGTGCGGGTGTCGTGTCTGGCACTTATTACCAGCTCTTCCAGCGGTTCGGCGTGCACGGTCATGGTGCTCAGTGCCGCGATGATGCCAATAGAAAGTGGGGTGCTGCGCATGGGCGCCTCCAGGGACTCGCTGAGATAAAAACCGGGCGCAGTATATAGAGCTGGCCTGGCGCTGGCGTGTGGCATGTTGTCGCACCTGCGTCCGGTGCATTACCCTGAGGCGTATGATGTTGTGCCCTGGTGTGCACTTTGATGCCTGCCTGGGCAGGGCGTAGATAATCGATAGAAGGAGAGGCAATGCAGGCGCGGGAACTCAGGGTCGTGGTATTGGGTGCGGGTATGGCCGGCATACTGGCGGGCATTCGTCTGCGACAGGGCGGCTACGGGAATATCGCCATATACGAAAAGGCTGACCGTGTCGGTGGCACCTGGCGCGAGAACACCTATCCCGGGCTGACCTGCGATGTGCCCAGTCATCACTACACCTATTCTTTTGAGCGCAACCCCGACTGGACTCGGCACCTGCCGCCGGGGCCTGAGGTGCTGGCCTATTTTGAGCGCACGGCGGAAAAATTTGGTTTAGACCAGCTCATCCGTTTCGGCGAGGAGGCCACCAATGCAGAATTTGTGGATGGTCGATGGGAACTTGAGTTCAGTACCGGCAGACGCGATAGCGCCGATGTTGTTATAGCCGCCACCGGGGTTTTACATCACCCGCACTATCCGGATATCGAGGGTGCTGAGGAGTTCAACGGCGAGCTGTTTCACAGTGCGCGCTGGGATCACTCGATCCCCCTGGAAGGCAAACGCATCGGCGTTATTGGCAATGGCTCTACCGGTGTGCAGATTGTGTCTGCGCTGGCAGGAAAGGTAGGCCGCATAGTGCATTTCCAGCGCACCGCCCAGTGGATCATGCCGGTGGAAAATGGTGAGTTCACCCGGGAGGAGCGCGCGGCCTTCCACGATCCCGAGGTGCTTGCCGCGGCGATGAACGTGGAGGAGTACAACGCCGCGGTGGAGCGCTACACTGAAGCCATTATCGACATGGACTCACCGGGTGCCAGGGAAATGGGAGCCTATTGCCTGGCCAACCTGGAGCAGGGTGTGACCGATCCCGAGTTGCGCGAGCAACTGCGCCCGGACCATGCTCCCCTGTGCAAGCGGCTGGTATTTTCCCCTGATTATTACCAGGCGATACAGCACCCGAATGCGCAGTTGGTGACGCAGGGGATAGCGCGCATTGAGCCCGGCGGCATCCGCACGGACGACGGCGAGCTGCACGAGCTCGACGTTATTGTCTATGCCACGGGCTTCCGACCGGACCGCTTCATGCGGCCCATGCGTATTACCGGCCCCGATGGGGTGGACCTGGAAAGTTTCTGGGCCGAGCGCCCCAAGGCCTACCTGGCGGTCAGTATGCCCGGGTTTCCCAACCTGTTTATGCTCAACGGCCCCAATGGTCCTGTGGGTAACTTTTCCCTGATCGATATTGCAGAGCACCAGTGGGTCTATATCGAGCAGTTGCTGGCGCGACTGCGCGATGGCGACTGTGAACAGCTGGCGCCCACCCGGGAGGCGATGGATGCGTTTGAGACGGAACGGGTCGCAGCCGCCAAGCAGACGGTCTGGTTTCGCGGGGGCTGTGTCAGCTGGTACCTGGATGACCAGGGTGTGCCCTCCAGCTGGCCCTGGAATTATTCGCGGTTTGTGGAGAAAATGTCGCAGCCGGACTGGGCTGCTTTTGGAGTCGATGCGCCGGGCCCCTGATGCCTGTCCCCGCCCGAAAAGTGTTTGCCGGTCCAGCGGTCCCGGAGCGGAAAGTGTTTGCTGGTCCAACGGTCTAGGGCGGGAAAGTGACTGCTGGTCCAGCGGTCCCGGGCGGGAAAGTGTTTCTCAGTCGCTCCACGATATTCGCTTGGTGAGAAACACTTTCCC
>Ga0316187_10002649_pt1 | contig 15575 bp, 17 predicted proteins | sample CroRivburrow1_MG_FD_204927 | JGI IMG/M metagenome (GOLD analysis project Ga0316187, IMG submission 204927) | Coastal sediment microbial communities from Maine, United States - Cross River worm burrow 1 | ecosystem: Environmental > Aquatic > Marine > Coastal > Sediment | place: USA: Maine... | reverse complement strand
ATTCACTGTCAGAGCGGACATCAAGAAGTAGATGGGACTGCTTCTTGAATTGATCACGATACTCAGTCATGGATAACTTCTGAACACCGGCAAACTTGGGCGCCAGCACCTTCAACCAGATTACATAAAGTGCCATCAACGCAATAACGGCGATGAAGACATAGAGATAATCAGCCATTGTTTTTCCGCTCTGCCATAATCTCGTGGTTATATTTCATGCCGAACTTGCGAAGGATAGTCTCCAGAAGGCACCAGCCGGTAAACGCTGACTGCAGCAGGTTCAGGCCTACAAAAGCGGTAAACCAGAGCCATGTCGGCCCATCATACAGGCTTGCACCATTAAAGGTGCTTGCCAGTTTCAGGCTGACAAGGATAAAAGTGCCAGCTGCGAATCGAATTGCATTTTCAATACTCATGTTCTATTTCTCCATCATTAAAAAATATAATTTAAAAAGTCCATTTAGCATTCATGTAAACGTTATCGTCATGCTTCATTGTACCAAGCATCCATGTATCGTGACCACCCCAGAAAGCGTGGCCGCCGACATTAACAGAAAACGAATCTGTTACAGCATAATGCACATCGGGATTGGCCATCCGGCCACCAGCATCACCTACCCCCATAAAGAAGAGGCTGGTTGTCAGGGTCTGGTTCATCCACAAGGCACGCAGATTTGCAGTCATGATCTTTCTATGAGCAGGGAGCGGCTTTGGCCCCAGGCCTGCCAGAAATGCCGGCTGTGCAGCTGCCCTGTAACCGGCATGGTTCTTCATCACCTCGCCATACCACTGTAGTCCGAGCGTCACATCGGTCATGAGCTCATGCTCATAGCCGATCATATAACGATATTGTGAATTTGCGATCAACGGGTTGGTACCGTTACTGTCATCAATGGAGTGATAGAAGCCACCCTCCAGAGAGAGAACACCACCCATGACCGTATCCTGTAGCGTGAACCCGTAGTTGTTCAGCCGCGGATAGATGATACTGCCTCCGGCCGCTCCCTTATCCGGCTGATGCCAGAAACCCTTGAATGCGTAGAGAGCCAGATCCGTACTCTCTCCCAGCTTGGTATGAAATCGCATCGCCAACTCTGAATTGGCAGCCCGCTTTCTCGGCTCGGTAATGGTCGGAATCGGTGAATAGACAACAAAGCGATCCGTACCGGGAGTAACATCAAACTGTGCCACCGGTATAACTGCGAGTTCCAGATCCCATCCGCTGCCGAAAACGAACAGCTTGGCCATATCAGAGCCCATTTTCATATATTCCAGTGGTTGCCCCGAAAAGAAGGCGCTCCAGTCTTTTGGAAAGACATCGTTAATAAACAGACGATCAGACACACCCCACGTCAGCATCTGGCGGCCAAGACGAACCTCAAAGGAGTCTGCCAGATACTCAACATAAAACTCACGCAGATCGACTTCGGCCAGCCCTGCAACATTATCGGTAACAAAATCGGCCTTGCTTACCAGGGCCACAGTGCCTTCATCCGATTCAGCGGTCAGATCGAGACGCACACGCTCCTCACCTAGAAGCCAGTTGTTCTTCTTGCCAGAGACCAGCGGAGTTGAATTGACGCGTGAACTGGCGGTTCCCATCAGGAAACCATGCACCTCTACATCCACCGCTTCTGCAGGCGTTGAGGTAAAAAGCAAAGCAGCAAGGGCTAGGGGGAGGGAGAGGGGTGCCCTTGCCGCTTTACCAGTTGGATCAAAACGTTTCATGCTTATTTGATCCATTTCTTCGGCGCAGATTTAAGGCTGCGCTCTGTAAACACTTTGTCCGGAACACCGACATCAAGCTGAACATCTGAGAAACGAACGATGGTTTTGTGTTCCAGCTCAAGATTCTCCATGGTGCCGGCAATACCAACCCAGAAGCCATTAACCTGCTTGTACTCGTCGGTTGTAAAGCGGCGAACCTCGGCTCCGTCCTCATCATAGTAAGACTCTTTCAGAACCAGATGGGTCTCCTGGTCTACCCATGTTTTGCGCCACTCATAATCATCCAGGGCTTCTTTAGGCGTATTTTTCACTACCCAGCTCTTGCGACCATCCAGCTCCTCTTCACCAACCAGTTCAGCGGTGTCATTGTTTGGGTGACGCCCTGAAATATCCTCATAGGTGTAGTCAGAGCCGACAAAAGAAGCGCGGGCATCACTGGCAGCAATACGTTTTACCATCTTGATAGACGGGATAAAGAGCCAGCGATCATCAGCACGATCCGAATGTTTGTTGACCAGGAAAGTCATATCACGAACATCGTTTGGCTTCTTGAAATAGACGTAAAACCACTGGTCACCACCATCAGTCACATCCTTGCGGAGAATGGTGAATTCGCGAACACGTGTAGCGCCATCCGGATTGATGACCTCCATGTGAACATTCGCCTTACCATCATTGGCTGCATAATAGCTTGCAAGGTGAGCCTTATGCATGATTGACGCAGCATCCTCTGCCTGAGCAGTTGAAGTGTAAGCAAACAGTGCGGTCCCGATTGCAATCAAAATATACTTTTTCATCTCAATCTCCTTTCTAACGAAATCTTTCTGGCTTAAGCCTTAAACTCTTTTGCTTCTCCAACATTGAACATGCGGATCAGTGCTGGCAGCAGGAGTACCGTCGTAGCCCACGAGAGTGCCATGATTGATGCTAGCAGAACACCAACCGTTATGTACGGAACCAGTGGTGCGAAAAGCAGCGGTGTAAAACCAACAGAAACAATCAAGGCATTCTTGGCCAGAGCCCTGGCAGACTCGCCAAACATCTCATCCATAGCCGCCTCGACAGTTGCATGGCGTTTGCGTGTCTCACGATAACGCTCAATAAAGTGAATGGCGAAATCAATTGACAAGCCCAGCGCGAGTGCGGAAAGCACCGCCACCGGCATATCGTAATTCTTTCCGATCATGCCAATGAATCCGTATGAGAAAACAATAGTGACCGTGAGCGGAAGCATGGCAAGCAGTGACCAGACGATAGAGCGAAACAGCACCAGCATCAAAATAAAGACCATCACAAACGCGCCCATCAGCGAATCGATCATTCCCCCCACCATCTTATCCTGCCAGACGGTGTTGATGTAGGTCAGCCCGGCCCAGTTATGCGAGATCCCGGCAGGCATCGGATGCTTGGCGATATAACTTTCGGCCGCCTCAACCACCTTCTGCATACTCTGATTGTCACCGCTGGAGAGCTGCATCCAGAGATCAGCGCTCTTCTGGTCGTAATCAAGGAAGTGATCCAGATCCCGTGGATTGCCGCTCATACCAAACAGGAAGAGATATTGTGCAATCTCTTCACGGCTGTCAGGCACTACTGAGAACTTCATGTCCTCATCATGCATGGCCCAGTTCACCCGCTTGATCAGATCGATATAAGAGGTGGTCTTGCCCACCGTTGGCTGCAACTCCATATGCTGCTGCAGCCCATCAATCCAGTGTGCAACCTTCGGGTCCTTCATCGAATCCGTCTCACCGTTAAAACGGAGGAATGCCATGTAGGTGCCCGCAAAATGCGCGTTCATCACCTTATCAGCAACCCGAACCTTTTCACCATCCTTAAACCAATTCACGGGGTTGTCATTAATCTGAATCAGAGAAATGCCATAGGCAGAAACCGCAAACAGTGCCGACACCACAATCGCAATCAGTGTGCTGTTACCTTGTGCAAAACCGCCAATCTTTGGCAGCACTCTTCCAAGCGCGCTCTGATCAGCAGAAGTTGAACCACTGATTCCTTTTTTCAGTTTCTCCTCAGATTGAGACATCAGAAATGCCGGAATAAAGATAATCGTGGTCAACCAACCGACAAATACGCCCAGCGCCACAAAGCCGCCGAATGCCTGAACCGGTGGGATCGGTGTGAGTGCCAGCGAGCCAAAGCCGATCATAGTTGTCAGAGATGTATAGATCATCGGTTTAAACAGATGGCCCATCACCTCGCTCAACACAGCCTTGGCATCAGGATTACTTTGATACCGATCATAAAATTCAGAGAGGATATGAACCGAGTTTACTACTGCGACCGGCATCAGAAAGATCGGAATCATGGATGACATGATATGTACGGTATAACCCATGCCGATCAGCGTTCCCATGGTTACGGTCACCGCCACCATAGCCACAATCATTGGTGCTGCCACAAAGATTCCCTGCCTGAAGAACCACCAGAGCATGATCATCAGCACGAGACCTGCCAGCGGTGCTGAGATAGCCATCTGCAGGAACATATCATGGCCGAATGTGTCTTCGGCCACTGGCAGGCCAGCCAGATGATAAGACTCAGTTCCCTCACCCTTGGTGATCTCTGCAACCAGCGATTCAATCTCTGTCGCCACACGATATGAGATCATCTTGTCTTCAATGGGTACGTAAATCGCCAGCCCCTGACCATCACTGGATGCCAGTTTTTCAACCAGAAGCGGGTTGTTCAGAACCTGCTCTTTCAGATGGTCTGCCTGCTTCTGAGATTTCGGAGCTTTTTTCATGATGGTATGAATATCCAGCATACCACCACCAGCCTCAATGGTGTCTGAGGTTGAGAGCGACATGGTGTCGATCTTGATCACACCATCAATTTTCTGGATTTTCTTGGAGAGCTTCTCAACACGCTTCAACACTTCAGGGCGCCAGACACCGTTAGCATCTGTCTCATCAACGACACCAACAACAATCAGGTCTGCCAATTTGAAATCTTTTTTCAGCGCATGGTGGTCAACACGCACCTTCTCATCTGCACCGAGCATGTTTTCCGGGTCTGTATCAATGATAATATTCGGGAACTGCCATCCTGCTACAGCCACAGCTACCAGCATGACCATGTAGATCAGCTTCTTCGTCCCTGCAATCTTTTCGATAAACTTTTCCATACTAACCCCTCTATACTTATATGTAGATCAGCTTTCTCGTTCCTACAATCTATTCGATAAATTTGTTCACACTAAACTTTTTATAATTATATTCTACTATCATCATATATAAAGGCAAAAAAAACCCCTTATATTAATCTGCTGTGCATATCTCCGGGCAATAGACACGCTTCAGAGCATGCACGATGTCACCATAAGCAGGGTTGGCAATGTGATAAAAAACCTGCTGGCCACGCTTTTCATTGTTCAACAATCCCATCATACGCATCTTGGAGAGATGTTGAGAGAGATTGGACTGAGAGGCGCCGGTCGCATCCATCAGCTCATGTACACACATGGGTCCATTGAGCAAATGACACAGAACCGCAAGGCGCAACTCATGTGCGATTGCACGCAAACCCTGTGCTGCATCTTTAATATTCTCTTGTGGAATCTCTTGCATAGGCGAATTATAACCGCGATTATTATATTAGCAAGTGCTAATCAATCGGCAGTGAAGACAGTGCCGACACCCTCATCGGTAAACACTTCCAGCAACAACGCATGAGGAACCCTGCCATCAATGATATGGGCACGGGAAACACCATGTTCAACAGCATCCAGGCAGCAGTTCACCTTCGGAATCATGCCCCCGGCAATGGTTCCCTTTTTAATCCAATCCCGCGCCTCCCGGGCACTGAGCCTGGAGCGAAGCTCCTTGCTCTCATCCAGTACGCCCGGCACATCGGTCAGCAGAATAAGTTTGGCCGCGCCCAGCGCCTGAGCCACGGCTCCTGCAACCAGATCAGCGTTGATATTGTAGCTCTGCCCTTCGGCAATGTTGTAACCGACCGGCGCAATCACCGGTATAAACCGGTCACTCTCCAGCACATGCAGGATCTGCGGATTGATCTTCCTCACCTGACCGACATGTCCGATATCAATGATTTCAGGCACATCCAACTCCGGGGCATCCCGCTCCACTGTCATCTTATCAGCACAGATCAGGCCACCATCCTTACCCGAAAGGCCAACGGCCTTGCCGCCTACAGAGTTGATATTGGCAACAATCTCTTTATTTACCCTGCCGGCCAGAACCATTTCGACAATATCCATCGTCTCGGTATCAGTAACCCGCATACCATCGATAAATTTTGCCTCTTTGCCGACCTGAGCAAGCACTTTGCCGATCTGAGGGCCACCGCCATGTACCACTACCGGATTGATACCTACCTGCTTCAGTAACGTGATATCGCTAGCAAAACTCCGCTTTAACTCCTCTTCAACCATGGCATTACCGCCATATTTGATCACAATGGTCTGATCTGCAAACCGCTGCAGATAGGGAAGCGCCTCAACAAGCGTTGAAGCCCGCGACTGTGCATGTTTCATTGCTCTGTCTCCTTAACCTTCGGCCTTATGGACCTGCTCAGGCTCGCAATCCAGTAGCATCTGCCAGAGGAAAAGTGTGCCACAAACAGCTGCTGTCACACCGAGGCTCAGCAACAGATAATCATTCTCCGGATTGGCCAGTTGTCTGCCAACCGGAATGAAAAGCAGGATCGCTGGCAAAAGCAGTGTAATCCGTGTCCACCGAACAGACTGCTTGAGCAATACAGACGCCGCACCGGGAACCGACATAAGCGCAAGCAACCCTAGGGCAATCCAGTGGTTTTCAGGGTCAACACTTGTAAGTCTCTCGACTGCTCCCATATTGCCTGCCTGATCAAGTCGTACTTCAAAAACTGCCGCAACCACAAGCAGAACAGCGCCCAGAACAGACCACAGCACCCAGCCCAGCCAGTTTTTTTCACGCACCAGATGATTCACCCATACGCCATTGCCCAATATATAGAGTAGCGCCGCAAAAAAGACGCCCCAAACGGCATAATCAAACTGTACCGGCATATTTATCTCCTCTTGAACCCCCGTGGATTCAGTAACGCGAAAGATACCAGCATCAATTCAGTAGCGACACTCCCTCTTTGTGATCAACAAATAGGCACTATAGCCTATTAATTAGACATCCACTTAACGCCATAAATATGAAACCCCTTTGTTTTCAATGAATTCTACATAATAACGTTCTGGCACGACTTCTGCTAACAGATATGACAACAGGGCGGAACAGATTCCGTCCAGACAAAAAAAGGAGCTTTAAATTATGACTAAAACAATCATGAAACTTTCCACAGCAATCCTGCTTGCCATGGGTCTCACGGTTTCAGCGGCACAGGCTGAAGATGTGGCCATCAGTGGCGACATGGGCGTATACAGCCAGTATGTATGGCGTGGTGTAGAGCAGACAGTTAACACTACTGCCGTACAGGGCGATCTGGGCGTCTCAATGGGCGGCCTTTCGGCAGGCGTCTGGTTCTCCAACACCTACCCGGCTGCTGCACCTCAGTACGCAGGCAAAGATGTCGTTGAATTCGACTGGACTCTGGACTACTCCGGTGACATTGGTGACACAGGGCTGAGCTATTCGGTTGGTGGTATTGCATATACATACCTCTACGACTCAGCCTCCAACTTTCCTGAGATCTATGCCGGCCTCTCATATGACACCTTCCTCTCCCCGTCCCTGACTGCTTACTACACAGTCTCCGACAGTCAGAGCAAAGCATATCTGGCAGGTGATCTGTGGATTGACCTTGGCCTTTCCACCTCTGTAGCAGGTTTTGATGTCTCCGGCACCATCTCCTACGCAAACTGGAAAAACGACCTTACAAACCGCCCTGTCGGCGCAGTCGACACCTTCAAGGATGGGCTGAGCCTGGCAGCCATCGGCATCAGCAAGGATATCGAGGTGGCTGGTGTAACCGTGACCCCATCCCTGACCTACACCTACCCACTGGCCAAGAAAATGGCTGATGGCGAGCGCTACATCTACGGCGTACCGGTGAAGAGTGAATTCATCGCCGGCCTGAACATGGCGTTCTAAGCAGAAGTAAAAAAATATCGGGGGCAGTTGCAGCTGCCCCCGTCCCGAGACAAAAAAAGGAATAAACTCAGGAGGAGCAATCATGAAATCAATTCGAGCCATCATCAAGCCGTTCAAACTCGATGATGTAAAAGATGCCCTGCTGGCGCTGGATGTAACCGGGCTGACTGTCACAGAAGTTCGGGGCCATGGCCGCCAGAAAGGACACACTGAACTCTACCGCGGAGCCGAATACAACGTCGACTTCGTACCTAAAACCGAGGTCACTGTTGTTGTAACGGCAGATAAAGTGGATTCCGTTGTTGATGCCATCAGAGAGGCGGCAAACAGCGGCAAGATCGGTGATGGAAAAATCTTTATCAGTGATATCGAGCGTGTTATCCGTATTCGTACGGGTGAAGAAGACGCCGAAGCACTGAGCTAACAGGAGAGCAAAATGGAACAGATAACAGGAGACATTCTCCAGCTGAAATACGCACTCGACACCTTTTACTTTCTTGTCATGGGTGCATTCGTTATGTGGATGGCAGCCGGCTTCTCAATGCTGGAAGCAGGCCTTGTCCGATCCAAAAACACGGCCGAGATTCTCACCAAGAATATCGTGCTCTATTCGATTGCATGTGTCATGTACATGCTCGTTGGTTACAACATTATGTATGGCGACTCTGCCAGCGGATTTTTGCCGGATGTCCTAAGCTTTGGCTTGGGTGGTGATAACGATGCTGCAGCTGTACTGGCTGGTGGCGATGACGCTCCCTACTACTCCAACCTGTCGGATTTCTTCTTCCAGGTTGTGTTTGTAGCAACAGCTATGTCGATCGTATCAGGTGCTGTGGCTGAACGTATGAAGCTCTGGGCATTCTTTGCTTTTGCAATGGTATTCACCGCTTTCATCTACCCATTGCAGGGTATGTGGAAATGGGGTGGCGGCTTCCTTGACCAAGCTGGCTTCCTCGACTTTGCTGGTTCTGGTGTTGTTCACATGGCTGGTGCTTCTGCGGCCCTTGCAGGTGTATTTCTGCTTGGCGCACGTAAAGGAAAGTATAACAAGGACGGCTCGGTAAACGCGATCCCTGGTGCCAACCTTCCTTTAGCCACACTGGGCACATTCATCCTCTGGATGGGCTGGTTCGGCTTTAACGGTGGTTCGGAGCTCAAGGTTTCTGATATTGCTGAAGCCAACGCAACTGCTCTGGTTTTTGTAAACACCAACATGGCTGCTGCTGGCGGTTGTATCGCAGCACTAATCTTTGCACGCCTCTGGTTTGGCAAGGCAGATCTGACCATGGCACTGAACGGTGCACTGGCTGGCCTGGTATCAATCACTGCAGAACCGCTGACCCCATCGCCTGAACTGGCAACCCTGATTGGCGCTGCTGGCGGTATCCTCGTAGTTGCATCCATCATCACCATCGATCGCAAGTTCAAGATTGATGATCCGGTTGGTGCCATCTCCGTACACGGTGTTGTCGGCATCTGGGGCCTGCTGGCGGTATGTCTGTCAAACCCGGATTCATCACTAAGTGCTCAGCTACTTGGCATCGGCGTGATCTTCGCTTGGGTATTCGCAACCAGCTTCATCGTCTGGATGATCGTGAAGGCTATTTTCGGAATTCGTGTCAGCGAAGAAGAGGAGTATGAAGGCCTTGATATCGGAGAATGCGGTCTTGACGCATATCCTGAGTTTACTCAATCAAGGAAGTAAGAGTTCTGATACGATAATCTACAACACCCATCCATTTAGTGGATTGTCGTTGACGAAATGGGAGGCAGGAGAAATCCTGCCTCTCAATACTATTCAGGAGAAACCATGTCTAAATCACTTCTGCTGCACTCGCTTTCGCTAAAGGATCGAATTCTTGAGCCCAATAAGCTGCCCCTGAATGGTCAGGTGTGGGCCTACAACAAACAGAGTCACAGCAAAGAGGCGTTTGTCGGCAACTGCATCTCGATGCTCAGCCTGCTTGGCATGCAAAATGCCAGCATTCAGTGGAAAGAGGATATCCTTGCCTTCGATACGCAATGGGAAAATCGAACTTATACCATCATCATATCACTCCAGGATGATTCGCTCGCTTCTGAGCACTACTACTTCCTTGGTATCTGGGAGCGTCCTAAAGAGAGCAACCACAGCAAACAGCACCGTTTTGCAGACTCCCGACTATGGAATGATGAAGACCTGATCAAGCCGGATATATCCTATTCCGTAACCGTTGGTAGTGAACCGCTACAGACTTCGGATATCACCAAACAGCTTGGTGGAGAGTTTTTCGGCCAGAATATCTATGGCGGAGATTTCTGCCTCTGTGGTACCACCTACCCTGACGACAATCACTCCGGAAAATTCGCACTATTTCCCACAACCCATCAGACGAATCATGCTCATCATGATATTCAGCATGCTCTCTACTCACTGCGTAACCTGATGGCGCTGATGGGGAAAACCGTTGAGATTCATGACAAAACGCTTGCCGACACCTCATATGCGGAACTGAAACAGAAACAACAGGCGCTCTCATTGAGTACCATTTCGCCAGCTCTCGATCCCTCTGAGTATGGAAGCGTGGCATGCAGCTATGGTGAAGTTCTGTTGAAGGCAGGCGATCTTCTGGATCGTTACGACAGTCGTGCCAAACAGATCAAAAAGATCGACATGCTATTTAGCAATATTGTTACTGAGCTGAAAGCGGAAAACAGCCCTCTCTTTCGCCCGCTCTTTCACCGTATGAAGCTTCCTTTCACGCATGCGGAAGCTCTGCTAAATGAGTATGCCGATGGCACAGCGCGTATCGAGAAACAGGCCCGGGTCCTTCAACAGACACTGCACTCACGAATGCTCGCCAATCAGCTTTTAATAATTGAAACATTGATAAACAAACAAAAGGAGGATTAACCATTGAAAAAAGCACAAAAGGTCATTGATGAAATGCCACCAAAGCTTCAGCCTAGCTCCCTTATCAAACCTGAAGGAGAAACACTGTGAAAAAAGTAACCGCAATTATTAAACCGTTTAAACTGGACGACGTAAAAGATGCACTGCTTGATCTTGATATCAACGGCATGACGGTTTCCGAAGTGCGCGGACACGGCCGTCAGAAGGGCCATACCGAGCTCTATCGCGGCGCTGAATACAACGTCGATTTCATTCCTAAAACCGAGCTCTCGGTTGTTATCCCTGAAGATCAGGTCGATGCAGCCGTGGAGGCGATCCGTACTGCTGCCAACACCGGAAAAATCGGTGATGGAAAAATCTTTGTGTCCGCCATTGAACGCGTTGTTCGCATCCGCACAGGTGAAGAGAATGAAGAAGCATTATCTTAAATTAATTAATAACTTAAAAGGATGAGTTAAATGAACACTTCAGGTTTTGATGTTTTTTTTCTGACCATGGGCGCAGCCATGGTTCTGGCAATGCACGCAGGCTTTGCCTTTCTTGAGGTCGGCACGGTTCGAAAAAAGAATCAGGTGAATGCACTGGTGCGTGTGATCACCGATTTTGGCTTCTCAACAGTTGCTTATTTCTTTGTCGGATTTGCCGTTGCATACGGTATCAACTTCTTTGCTCCGGTATCGGAGCTGAACACTCTCGGAGGCGCTGCTAACGGTTATGAGATGGTGCATTTCTTTTTCCTTCTCACCTTTGCTGCTGCCATTCCGGCCATTATTTCAGGCGGCGTCACCGAGCGCATTCGCTTCTGGCCCAATGCGCTAGCCTCCGTGATTCTTGTAGCGTTGATCTATCCATTTTATGAAGGGTTGATCTGGGCTGGAAACTTTGGTTTTCAGGCGTGGCTGAGTAGCACGTTCGGTGCTGAATTCCACGATTTTGCCGGATCGGTTGTTGTTCACGCTATGGGTGGCTTCCTGGCTTTCGGTGCAGTCTTCATGCTGGGAGCACGTAAAGGCCGCTATGATCGAAATGGCCGCGTTAATGCAATCCTGCCATCGAACATCCCCTTCCTGGCCCTCGGCTCATGGATTCTATGTGTCGGCTGGTTTGGGTTTAACGTCATGAGTGCAGGCAATGCTGAGGGCGCATCCGGCCTTGTCGCCATCAACTCACTGCTGGCCATGGTCGGTGGCCTGTTGGCGGCACTGGTTGCAGGCAGGAATGACCCGGGTTTCGTGCACAATGGCGCACTGGCAGGCCTTGTAGCGATCTGTGCGGGTTCAGACATCGTTCACCCGATTGGAGCCCTCACCATCGGTATTGTCGCGGGCGCTGGCTTTGTTTACGGCTTCCAGCTTATTCAGAACAGACTCAAACTTGATGATGTTCTCGGTGTTATCCCCTTGCACGGGGGTGCAGGTCTGTGGGGCGGCATTGCTGCAGGTATCTTCGGCTCAACAGTCCTCGGTGGTGCAGGCGGTGTTACCTTCATGTCTCAGCTGGTTGGAACACTCGCTGGCGTCAGCATTGCGATTGCTGGCGGCTGTCTGGTTTACGGCGTAATCAAGGCCACCATGGGGATTCGTCTATCGGAAGAAGATGAGTACATGGGTGCCGACCTTGCCATTCATCATGTCAGCTCAAATCCAGAAGAGGATATGGGCGCTTAGTCTTCAACCACGCTTACAAACAAAGGGCGCAACCAATGGTTGCGCCCTTTTTGTTTAAATGACATGCAACTATCCGCTCCTTAATCACATCTTGATCTGCTAAAGAGTGAAATGATCAGAGCTTTGAAACCGAGCAGAAGCAGGCCAGTAATGATGCCGTAACCAACAGCAAAGCTGATGCTGAAGACACCGCGTTGCAAAAGAATGGCATCCAGATAGTTCACTGAAAACCAACCAAGAGAGTTGCCGATCAGGATAATGACAAGCGGAGCAATACAGAGGGCCGCTGTGATCAGCAGGTAGCGCTTAACTAAAGGGAACGAAAATGTCATGAATGGAAAGAATACAGCTACAAGTGCAACAATAAAAATACTTACTATGGTAATGATATACATTTTATTTCCTCGCTAATCATAGTTGGCAGAGCATGAAAATGTATGTCTGTTTGATTAAGAGGAGGTGAAAAAAACCGTATCATGGCCGTTTGACATTGTTTGGCTAAATGACCGCCTCCAGCCGAAAGAAGACGTTCGCTTAAGTGTCTAAGGCGTCCGCCAACAACTCCCTCAATGTTGTAACCATCACATCCAGAGCCTGTTTCGAATAAGGCTCTGCAGGTGCATGCCCCCAGACAGGTGCCGGCCATGCCGCATCACTGCTATAGCGAACAATATGGTGAATATGGAGCTGGGACACCATGTTTCCAAGTGCTGCTACATTGATCTTATCCGCATTGAAATGGTCGGCAATGAGACGTGAAAGAGAGGAGGATTCCCAAAGCAGTTGCCGCTGATCATCTTCCGAGAGCTCGAAAATCTCACGCACCCCCGTTCTCTGGGGAACAAGAATAAACCACGGATAGTTGGAATCGTTCATCAACAACAGGCGGCAGAGTGGAAAGGAGCCGACAGTGATGCAATCTTCATTCAGTCTCGGGTGGAGTTCAAACATTGGCAGATAGTAGACCGAATGAAGCTTTCAGTGAATTAGATCATGTTTACAGCTACAATTCGCCCCATGTTTACAGGCATTATCATGGATGTCGGGAAGATCGTCGCTATCGACAAAGAACCCGAACAGACGCATATGTGTTTCTCCACATCACTGGACACCTCCCAATGGGCTCTGGGCGACTCTGTCGCCGTTGATGGCTGCTGCCTGACCATTACCGTCCTCCCTGAAGACGGGCAGTTTTCCGCCACCCTCTCCCAGGAGACGCTCAACCTGACCCGTCACTCCGACGTGAAGGTGGGTGAAAGAGTCAATCTGGAGCCTGCACTCTGCGTGGGCGATCCATTGGGCGGCCATATCGTGACCGGACATGTCGATGGCATCGCAACTGTGGAAGAGATTGCAGAAGTCGGGGAACACAGGATGCTCCGCTTCGCAGTACCTGTCTCTCTGGCAAAATATGTGGTCAGGAAGGGTTCGGTTGCCATCAATGGCACCAGCCTGACGGTCAACAAGGTCGAGAACTGCTCCTTTACCGTCAACCTTATTCCCCATACCCTTTCACACACCAATCTTGGTGAACTGAGTGCAGGCAGTGTCGTCAATTTTGAGAGCGACATGCTGGGTCGATACGTCGAACGAATCATGAGTTTCCAGAACAGTGATCAACAGGAGTTTCAATGAACCTAGCCAGTTGTAAGGAGCTGATCGAAGAGCTTCGTGCCGGACGGATGATTATTCTGGCAGATGATGAAAATCGCGAAAATGAAGGCGATCTCGTCATGGCTGCCGAATGGGTAACACCTAAGGCCATCAACTTCATGGCAACCCATGGCCGAGGACTAATCTGCCTGGCCATGACACAGGAGCAGACAGACAAGCTTAATCTGCCGCTGATGGTTGCCAACACCAACTCCAAATTCAAAACTAACTTCACCGTCTCCATCGAAGCGGCCGAGGGCGTCACCACCGGCATCTCCGCCTTTGACCGTGCACACACCATTCGCACTGCGATTAAGGATGATGCAATACCATCCGATATCCATACGCCTGGTCATGTTTTCCCGCTGCTAAGCCGTGAGGGTGGCCTTCTGGTAAGAGCTGGCCATACAGAGGCGAGTGTTGATCTGGCGCGAATGGCAGGATTAAAACCTGCAGGTGTGATCTGCGAGATCATGAATGAAGATGGCAGCATGGCGCGTATGCCGGAGCTGAAGAAGTTTGCCAAAAAGCATAATCTTAAATTCGGTTGTATTGCCGATGTCATCCGTTACCAACTGAAAAACGACTCTCTGATCAAGCGTGAAGTCGAGGTGCGACTGCCGACCGAGTTTGGTGAGTTCAACATGGTCGGTTACACCAATGCTGTGGATCAGGCCGAGCATGTGGCACTGGTGATGGGCAATCCCAACCCGGACACCCCATGTCTGGTACGCGTTCACTCCGAATGCCTGACCGGCGATGTCTTCACCTCACGTCGTTGCGACTGCGGCTCCCAGCTTCATGCAGCGATGCGTCAGGTGGCCGAGGCCGGTGAAGGGGTCATCCTCTATTTGCGGCAGGAGGGCCGAGGCATTGGCCTGCTCAATAAACTGCGCGCCTATGAACTGCAGGATGAAGGCCACGATACGGTTGAGGCCAACGTAAAGCTTGGTTTCAAGGCTGACCTGAGGGATTACGGTATTGGTGCCCAGATTCTGCGTGATCTTGGTCTGCGTCGATTGAAGCTTCTAACCAACAATCCAAAGAAAATCATCGCCCTGGATGGCTATGGGCTCGAAGTTGTTGAGCGTGTCCAGCTACAGGTGAATGCGCATGAAGATAACATCACCTACCTGCAGACCAAGCAGGATAAAATGGGCCATATGCTGAATATCAAAGGTAAAGACAAGTGAGTCTTGATGCTCCTCACCTGGCTGGAAACGTCGATGCCACCGGCATGCGCATCGGCATTATTGTCAGCCGCTTTAATGAATCAATCACCTCTGCCCTCCGTGATGGTGCCGTTGCCGCTCTGAAAGAGCATGGCAGCACCGATACTGATCTGAAGATCGTACATGTGCCGGGTGCACTGGAAATTCCTACTATTGCAGCAAGCATGGCAGACTCCGGCAGGTTTGATGCGCTGGTCTGCCTGGGCTGTGTAATCAAGGGCGGTACAGCCCATTTCGATCATGTCTGCCGGGTTGCCATGGACAGTATTGGTGCGATTGCCGAGCTTGGAACCATCGCCATTGCCAATGGTGTGCTGACGGTGGATACGCTAGA
>Ga0316187_10002647_pt1 | contig 15576 bp, 13 predicted proteins | sample CroRivburrow1_MG_FD_204927 | JGI IMG/M metagenome (GOLD analysis project Ga0316187, IMG submission 204927) | Coastal sediment microbial communities from Maine, United States - Cross River worm burrow 1 | ecosystem: Environmental > Aquatic > Marine > Coastal > Sediment | place: USA: Maine... | reverse complement strand
ATGCTGGCACTGACGTCGTGCTCTTCGGCAACCTTCACTATGTCGACCACATCGAAGCCGCCCGGGGGCCTGATCTCAGGCGGTGGCGTCGGCGGCCCCGGAACTGCAGTGAACCTGGTCTCGGGGGCCCTCGTCCGATTTAGTGCCTGTGACGACTTCCTGACTCACGTCAAGGCCGAAGCCATGGGCCGGGTCGGACCGTACGGCCTCGACTGGTACTACGGCTCTCAGTGGAGGGACGGGAGGCTATTCGCCGCCGATGTGACGATGGCCCCCGCGGTGGCCGAGCAGGCCGCAGAGGCCGGCGGCGGCTCGGATGACTTCTCCGGCACCAACAATCAGGAGTTCGGAGTCGACGAGGCCGATATCGTCAAGACGGACGGTGAACGTATCGTGGCGATCACCAACAACCGCCTCTCGGTGATCGACGTAACCGGCCGTAAACCGGCTCTCATCGGCTCGCTGACTCTCTCGCCCGAGCTCTCGGTCCGTGACATGTTCCTGCACGGCGACACGGTCGTGCTGTTGGGCAACACCTGGGGACCCATGCCGTACGTCGACATTGGGTTCGGCCGCGATGAGGTGGGTATGGCTGTTGAGGAGTACTACGGCGGAGGTTCGCCAATCGTCACACTGACGGAAGTGGACATCTCGGACGAGCCTGAGGTCGTTCACACCCTGCAACTCGACGGCGGCTACATCAGTTCTCGAATGATCGACGGAGTTGCCCGGGTGGCAATCACCGGAGGTCCCACAGGGTTTGTGTGGGCCTACCCAGAGGGCAACGGGCTGCGCGCCGAGCGGGCCGCAATCGCCGCCAACAAGGAGATCATCGAAGAGTCAACGATCGAGAATTGGGTTCCGTACTTCATTCTGAGCAACGCCGACGGCGACGTCCTCGACGAGGGCCCCGCCATCGCCTGTGACCGGGCCCACCATCCGGCTGAATTCGCCGGCTTCAACATGCTCTCCATCCTCACGTTCGACCTGGACAAAGGCCTCGAGATCAGCGACAGCACCGGCGTCCTCGCCACCGGCGAGACGGTCTACGCCTCTACCAATTCAATGTATGTAGCCACCAATGGCTGGTTCGACATAGCGGTCCTCGAGGTCGACGACATCGATATCGATATCGATCGTGAGCTCGACGGCGCCCGCACCCAGATCCATCAATTCGACATGTCCGGCGTCTCCACCGAATACGTGGCCACCGGTTCGATCCCGGGCTACCTGCTCAATCAGTTCGCCATGTCCGAGCACAACGGCGACCTCCGGGTCGCTTCCACGACGTCACCGAATTGGTGGGGCAGGGGCAACAGCGCTCAAGAGTCGATCGTCAGCGTACTGCGACCGCACGACGGCGAGCTCGAAGTGATCGGCCAGGTCGGCGGACTCGGCAAAGACGAGCAGATCTACTCAGTGCGGTTCCTCGGAGACGTCGGCTACATCGTGACATTCCGTCAGACAGATCCATTGTTCACAATCGACCTGAGCGATCCGACCGATCCGGTCGTTCGCGGCGAGTTGAAGATCCCCGGCTACTCGGCGTATCTGCATCCGATCTCCGACACCCTCGTGCTCGGTATCGGCCAGGACGCGACCGACACCGGGGGCATCCTGGGCAGTCAGGTGTCACTCTTTGACGTGAGCGACCTCGACAATCCGGAGCGAGTCGCCAAGCTCACGCTGGGCCGCGACAGCAACTCCACGGCCGAGTACGACCACAAGGCGTTCCTGTTCTGGGACGACACGATTGTCCTGCCTATCACCGAGTACGGCTGGCACAACGGAAGGGACAACTTCCACACCGGGGCGGTCGCAATCGCAGTCGGTGACGACGACCTGACCGAGATCACCCGGGTAACCCACCCTCGCGGCCACGACGCGCAGACGGGCTGGAATGCCCAAATCCTGCGTTCGCTCGTCATCGGCGACAGCCTGTACACCGTTTCCAACGAGGGTGTGCTCGAGAGCGATTGGGCCAGCTTCGACGATCTCGCCTGGCTCGACTTCGAAGTCCGGTAGCGCCAATTCGAAGGAAACCGGCAACGAGAATTGGGACTTGCAACAGAATCGACCAAAATGCCACCCGTCCGACGAGTGCAGGGAGTTCCCCAACCCATGCCACGCCAAGGCCTCAACCGACGCAAAGTGCTCGATGCTGCACTCCGGGTGGTCGATGAGGAGGGACTCGAGGAACTAACCATGCGCCGGTTGGCACAGGTGCTCGGCGTCCAGGCGCCTTCGCTGTACAAGCACGTCGCAGCAAAAGACGACATCCTCGATGGCATCGCCGGGCTGGTCTACGAGGAGATCGACTTCGGTGAAGCCTCGGGCTCGTTCGCAGAGCGTGTTCACTCGTACGCCGATTCTTGCCGTCGGGCGCTGCTGCGCCACCCCAACGCGGTTCCAATCATGGCGACGCGGCCGGTGACGGGGAAGAACACCATGGCCCTGGCGGAAGCCGTTATCGACCAGATGCATAGCCTGGGCTTCTGCACGGAGGTCGGGCGCCGAATCCTCAATGTGTCCTATGGCTTCATTGTCGGCCACGCCCTCGCCGAGGTGGGATCCGGCTCACGCACCCTGCCAGAGACTCGGGAAACCCACCGCGGCTTCGAATGCGTCGTTTCTGAAGATGTAGCCCACTCTGTGGCATTCGATCCTGTCGACCATGATGCAGAATTCGAACTCGGAATCGATCTCATCATTGCGGGCATCGAGCATAAGGCTGACCGTTTGCGTGCCGAGCGGATTCTCTCTACCGGCCAGCTTGGGCCAGCATCCGCAGTGCGGTCGCCACTAGGTCAACCGTAGCCAGCCGCGGGATCTCGCCCAGCGGGAACCACCTGGCCTCCACGACGCTCCCGTCCTCCTCAGTAACCCGCGGCGCACCCGACGCCGTGACCTCGTAGATGATCCGCAGGCCGTGGAATCCGATCCGCTTGCCGTTGCGGGTTCTCTCGAGGCGGAGCGAGTCGATGCCGAGCAGGGACTGAATCTCCCCCCGTAAACCGGTCTCCTCGTACAGCTCGCGGTGCAATGCCTCCTGGGGAGCCTCCCCCCAATCAAGCCCGCCACCGGGCAGCGTCCAGCTCCCGGCACCCGGATAGCCGGTGGCAATGCGGGCGAGGAGAATCGAGTCGCCGGCAACGATCAAACCGTACGCTGAGATCCGCTGCCTTCGCTCTGCTAGCTCGCTTGTCACGGTTGCTCCTTGACCCTTCCCATCGACAATAGGTCCCTCACCCCGCGGCCCAAAACGACCGATAACCGAGGTCTATGGAACAAAGGCGAGGCCACGTCCGGTTGCGGGTTTCATGATGAAGCCGGCATTTGGCGTGTTCGAGGGCGGGGCCAATGATCACAGGTGAGTCAACTTCGTGCGGATTGTCGCCGACAATGATGCAGTGACGGATATCGGGCCTGAATTTCCCCAGGTGCTTGCTGCCGCGCAGGAAGGCGCTCCATGGGCCTGGGCCGCGCTCTATCACAGCGTCGCGCCCCAGCTCTCCGGTTTCGCTCGCGCCCGCGGGGCGCCGGAACCCGAAGACGTTGTCGGTGAGGTCTTCCATGACGTTGCTCGCAACGTCCACAGCTTCGAAGGGAGTGAATCGAACTTCCGGAGCTGGGTCTTCACGATCGCCCACAATCGCCTCGTAGACCAGTGGCGCCGAGCCGCCCGGCGTCGCGATGAGTCGATGCCGCTGACCGGGGACGCATCTTCGGCTGAAGCCGTTGCGGTGGCGGTCGCAATGGACGGACCAGCCTTCGCGGCTCTCGAGTCACTCACTGAAGGGCAGCGCAACGTGATGCTCCTGCGGACGGTCGCCGACCTCTCCCTGGAGCAGGTGGCAACCGTCCTCGGCACAAATCGCAACGCGATCAAGGCGGTGCAGCATCGTGCTGTCCTTCGCCTTCGAAAGATCCTCGAAGAACCCGTAACCAACCAGCCCGACGCAGCGGTTACTTGACTGATATGGCAAACAAGCGACATCTGGACTTGGCTCACGTCGATGCGGCCCTCGAGGGCTCCGCCACCGCGCCGGGCCTCGAGTCGCTCAGCAGCTGGGCAGCCGAGATTCGCCAACAGAGTGTTGCCGAAATCCCGGACGCCGTCTCCGAGGTCCACATCGCGGCTGTCGCACAAGCGGCTGCAGTCGCCAACCCGGGTGGAGCCGGCTACGCCGCACTCAAGCCGACCCGCGTTGAGCGTGTCCGCCGGCGCCTCGTGTTCGGCTCTCTCCTCTCCGGCATCGGTGCCAAGGTTTTCGCCACATCCGTTGCGTTGGCCACAGCGACGGGCGGCGTTGCCGCCACCGGCTCGCTGCCTGATTCCATCCAGGATCCGGTTGCCGGCGTCTACAACTCGGTTGGCTTTGACTTCCCGACATCTCACGACGACGACGAGTGCACGCCGGACGATGAATCGATCTGTCACGACGACGCTGATACCGATGACGCCGATACCGATGGCCACGAGGCTCCGGGTTCACCCGCCGACGACGACCAAGGCGACAACGACCCCGGCGACGGCTCGATCAGCGACGACGAAGACGAAGACGACGCCGACGTTGATGACGCCGACGAAGACGACGCCGACGTTGATGACGCCGACGAAGACGACGCCGACGTTGATGACGCCGACGAAGACGACGCCGACGTTGATGACGCCGACGAAGACGACGCCGACGAAGACGACGCCGACGAAGACGACGCCGACGTTGATGACGCCGACGAAGACGACGCCGACGAAGACGCCGAAGACGACGAAGACGACGAAGACGACTCGGACGACAAACCCGGAAAGGGCAAAGGACGAGGAAACGGAGACGACGGCGGCGGTGACGACGACCAGGACGACGACGACCGAGATGACGACGATCAAGGCGGAGGAGACGAGGGATGACGTTGAGGCTTGGCGCTGCTCCAGAGATTCGCCACATGGAACGCCGGAGAAGAGCATTCCCCGGCATGCGGATCAGCCTACGATCGGTGCGACCCGCCGTCGTGGCCAAATCGCCAAGACCCCTCAACCGAACTGCCTAGAAGGCGGAAAGACCTCGCCAAACGACCGGAGCGGTCCCCGGCACCCCAGGGGCCGCTTTTCGCGTCGAGCTCAGTAACGAAACAGCGCCGCGACCTCGACGTCCGGAGGCATCGAGACGTCCGGATGTACGGTCCCGCCGTGGCGGAGCGTCTCCACTGCAGCGCGATTCACCGCTTGTTCCTCCCCCGATTCAGGGCCACTAAATCTGATGAGCAGAGCTTCAACCTTGCCGAGGGTGGCAGCCGCCGTCACCTCCGCAACATCCTGTGAAGCTTTGCCGGTGCCGAGGAGGTCCATGACGTGGGCGCGAATCCCGCTTGCTCTTCGAGCCCGCAGCTCGGAGAGAACACCGACGGCGATCTCGTGGAGCTCGTCGGTGGCGATGCTCCCCGGATTCTTTCGAGCCACCTGGTCGGCAACCATGTCGATTTGGCTGATACCCATGTACTCCGCGGGCAGCTCATCGGATCCGACTAGAGCCAGCGGAGCCGGGGCCGCAGCCACTGCGTCGCGTACGGCCCGGTCGACAGTGCGTAGGTAGTTGCGCAACTCCTCGATGTCCCGGCCCTCACCGATGCCGTGGCCGTGGTACACCACCCCGCCGGCACCTCGCCCGGCGCTCTGCCCCTGATGGTATTGCAGCTGACGCTCGGGATCGAGATGCTGCGTTGCCTCTGCCAGGTCGGCCGGAATACCGACCAGCTCGATCGGATTGATCGTGGTGGCGTCGGCCCAGTACAGCGCAACGCCACCCCGGCACAAGGTCAGCAGGTAGCAGTGTGCCGGGTCGAGGAGAGCAACGGCATCTGCCACATAGAACTCGGAGTCGACGATGGCCCGCTCGGCGAGGCCGGCCGGCCACAACACGGCATTGGCATAGGCACCCGCCAAATAGACGGCCGTCGTGCCGGAATGGGCCATCATCAGGCCGGGGTCCTCAGCGAGCTCACCGGCGCGTTCGATCACATCCTCGATGTCAACGATCGGGAGGTTGCGCTTCACGAGACGGCGCGCCAATAACTCCAGCAGATGGCGCAACGTCAGCGCTCGCTGTTTGGCATCGCTGCTCGCGGGGATTTGCAGCGTGATCTTCGGGGTGGCTTCTACCGCCAGAAGTTCGACGAGAAGGTCCTGCATGGTTTCCTCCCTCTGGTCCTTCCACCATGCTCCCGTGCCTGGACGGCGTGTAGAGCCACATGGCCCTTTCGCCAGTGGCAGATTGCCGCCCGTCGGGCTCTAACGGAGCCATTCGCCTCTGGCGGCGTTCGACAGTTGTTGACAAACTGCCGCCAGATGGCGGTTGCGGACATCCCCTGCTGCAGCATGCTGAAATGGACTCGACTCCCAATGGTTGAAAGCAGCGTGCCAGAACAACGTGTACCCGAACACCCTGAAGGGGAAGAGCACCACGTCCTCAGCCATCTCCTTCTGGACGATCACGTGTGGGCGTGGCGTTTCTCTCTCGGGCTGTGGGCGATCGCCCTCTCGCTGCTCATTGCGATGGCGATCCAGCCGATCCGCGACGTCATCTTCGCATTCGACGACTGGCTCTATGACACGACCTATCCGGTCAAGATCGGAGCTCTCACATCGGTGGCACGTTTCCTCAGCTTCATCGGGAGCGGGATATTTGTGTGGCCCTTGCGAGCAATCGTCACACTCGTATTGATATCGAAGCGGCGCTGGCAAGCAGTGGCCGCGTGGGTGCTGGCAATCGTCGTGAGTGAACCGTTCATCTGGATTCTGAAGAACGCCTACGGCCGGGAGCGACCGCCGCTAGCGCTTGTCGACACGGCTTCCGCCTCGTTCCCCTCCGGCCACGCGATCGGTGGGGCGGTGATCGCCGTCGGCCTGGTGGTGGCATTCGTTCCGGCCGGTCCCGCCCGGCGCAACCTGGAGATCGTTGCCGCCGGCTTCGCGCTCCTCATGAGCGCCAGCCGCGTCTACCTCGGCGCCCATTTCCTAACCGACGTGGTGGCCGGAGTTGCCTTTGGTGCTGCAGTAGCGATCGGGGCGGCCGTCGTCGTCCATCGCTTCTACTTGCGCCGCTTCATCGGCGAGCGTGAGGAGGCCTTGCTCGCCATCCGGGCTCGTAAGGCGGCCGGCGGTTAGGAATCGTCTCTGCGCGCTGGGGCACGCAACTGATAGGCCGGATAGAACCCGAGGTTGGCAGTGGCGTCTTCAGCGACCGTGCCCGCCATCGGGCCCTCAGCATCAAAGGTGTACGTAATGCAGCCACCGTCGAACGTGAAGTACCACCGGCCCCGGTACGTCTCCGTGACCATGTCATCCTTGATGAAGTCGAGCGCCTCCTCGGCGGTGAGCTGCGCCATCGGCTCCATACCCTCGGACCGCATCTCGAGAGTGTTCTCCGCCATGTCCAGCTCGTCGATGATCCAGATGTACTGGTGATCTGGCAACGCTCGCTCGAAGCGGGTCGCGATCGAAGAGGATAGGTCCGGGTCGATTCGGAAGATGACTCGGCGGCCACCGAGTTCCATGTTGTTCCACCGCTCGGCCAGCGCGAACGAGTGGGCCATCTGGCGGGTTGTCGCCGGGAGCACGGCAACGGAGATGTCGGACCGAATCTGCTCGATATCGATGAACTTCTCGATATCGGTGTGGCCGCTCATGACGCGGCGTGCCTCGGCAACGTCGCACGAGGCCGTGACGACCGCCGTCAAGAACGTCTCGGTACCATGTTCGACACCGATCCCGGCGCGGCCGTTCTCGGCCTCGAAGTCGACGTCATCCCAACCGACTTCGAGGCTCCTGAAACAAGGGGTATATCGGGCCGTCGGCACCGCTTGAGCTGCGAGCACGTTCGCCGGAGACGGCTCACGCACATTGTCCTCACATGTCTGCTCGCCGAGACCAAGCCGGCCACAAGCCGCCAGGGCAACTGCGAGCGTCGACAATGCTAGGAGCCTCTGTCGATTCACAGCAGACCTCTTCCACGGATCTCCGACCAAATCTGAGCGACCATGAATGCCGCCAGTGCCCCGGCCGCCGCGGTCCGCCAGATCCGCCGGGGGCTCCATCTCTGGATGGCGATTGGTTCCCGCTCCGGGCTGATGTCCTGAAACTCCACCACGAGATCGATATCGCGTTCCCGCTTCAGCGTCGCCAACATCGACCTGGTCTGACGCGGGATCGTCACGCTGCGGGTCGCCGCAAAGGCTTCGGCAATGTCGGCGGGAGCGAAGTGGTGCAGGGCCCTCTCGTACACCGTCGCGACATCGGACTTCAACGCCAGAATCAGCATCATGTTCGCCAGGTCGACGGCCTGACGCCAGGGGCTCGGCCGCACCATCCCGAACGAGAAGTCGATGAGGACGACCGCACCGTCGCTCACCATGACGTTGGAAGGCTTGATGTCGCGGTGGGCGAGCCCGGCGTCCCACATTCCCCGAACCACGCTGAGGGCGTCGTCCATGATCGGCACCGTGATCTCGGTATCGGTGATCTCCTTAGCGTCGGCGAGGAACTCGCTGACCAGGAGATACTCCCGCTCCGGGGTGATCTCGACCACGGCTATAGGTGCGGCGCTTGGCACGCAGCAGACCGACATGACTCGTTGGATGTAATCCTCGTATTCGACAAGGCGGCGAACGCTCGTGAAGCGCACCTCGTCTTCCAACGAGCCGTAGACGATTGATCGTCCCACCTTGTACCAGCGATCGGAGTTCAGGTGGGTTTGGCTGTACAGCTTGGCAAAGAGTCGGGCATCGTCTCCCCCTTCGGCGGCGACCTTGAGGCGCAACGGCGTGGAGCTGCTAGAAACCTCCAACCGAAACGGTTCGATCGCCAGCACCTCAACCCCGAGCTGCTCCCTGACCGCCCGCCTGATCGCATCTCCCCGCGCCCCGCTCACGTCGAGGTGCGCCTTCACCCGCCGCTGCCACGTCACCGGGAACACGGACTCGGGAACAAACCAGGCGAAGAGCAGGAACGTCACGGCCGGGGCGTAGAGAGCCGACGCCAACGCATCCGAGGGGTGGTCGACTCCGAGATACATACGCCCCACGCCATGGAGAGTCATGAGGACGGCGCCGGTCCCTATCGTGATCGCCCGGTAGCGGCCCTTGGGAACGAGCGACAGTGCCATCACCATGAGAGTCACGCCGAGCGCGGCACCGGGCGCCGACGGATGTGAGGGCCCGCTCCACGAACCGATGATCTCCAAACTGGGCCGAAACCTGCCGATCGCTTCACCCAGCAGCTCGACAGAGATACCGACGGCCGCGATCGCCAACAGTGCCGCGAAGAAGTGGCGCCACCGCCGCACCACAAGGAGCGCCACCAGAGTGCCGATGCGCAAGCTGCGAACGACCCATTCGGCGCCCAGCCCGTGCAGCGCCTTGGCGATCGTGGTACCCGAATCCGTGCGCAAATCCGAGAGCCACTCGAGGATCGCCATATCCCGATCCGTCCACCAGCTAGTCGTACCGGGGGCGGCGAATAGCGAAACCCAGATGAGCACGACACCGAGCCCGGCGACGAGCCAGAGGCGGCCACCGATGCTGAGTTCTCGCGGGAGTGGTGCCTTTTCTCCACTGGGGCGGCGACGCCGACCTGAGAAACGGATGCCGGCGATGTTGAGTCGGCGCCGCTCCCCGAGTACGGCGAGTTCGGGCGCAACCGGCGAGTCCACACCCTGAGCCTACCTTGCGTTCGTTGTGCCTAATCAGCCGTCATAGGGCGGATTTGAGCACAACGAACTGTGGAAAAGCTGCGCGCGTGCCCGACCGCCTACTCTTCATCCAATGTCCGTAGCCAAACGACTCGGCCCTTTTGGGGAGACCATCTTCACAACGATCACCGCGCTCGCCGTTGAGCACCAGGCGATCAACCTCGGACAGGGTTTCCCCAACTTCGACGGGCCGGACTTCGTCAAGGCAGCCGCCACCGCGGCGATGGCGCAAGGAGAGAACCAGTATCCGCGGTCGTTCGGCATCGGGTCGCTCGTCGAGGCGATCGCCGACCGATTCACTCGCGACACCGGCCTCCCGATCGATCCCTACGCACACGTCACCGTCACCAGCGGGTGCACGGAGGCTCTGGCGTCCACCTTCCTCGGCCTCATCGAGCCGGGTGACGAGGTGGTGCTGATCGAGCCTACGTACGACGCGTATCGCCCCGATGTCGCCCTCGCCGGAGGTATCCCTCGTTTTGTGACGCTGCGGGCCCCCGACTTCCGCCTCGAGGCCGACGAATTGCGGGCCGCCTTCTCTGATCGCACCAGGGCAATCGTGGTCAACACCCCACATAACCCGACCGGGCGGGTCTTCACCCGGGAGGAGCTCGACTCGGTGGCGGCACTGTGCCGGGAGTACGACGTCATCGCTATCACCGACGAGGTGTACGAGAGGATGGTGTACGAGGGCGACCACGTTTCGCTGGCAACGCTCGACGGGATGTGGGATCGCACCGTCACCTTGTCATCGCTCGGCAAGTCGTTCTCGCTCACCGGCTGGAAGGTCGGTTGGGCCGTTGCCCCCGAACACCTGACCGCGGGAGTCCGTGCGGCCCATCAGTTCCTGACCTTCACGACGGCGTCACCATTGCAGCACGGCGCGGCGGCAGCGCTGCGAGCGCCCGACTCGTACTACGCCGAGCTCGCCGCGGCTTACCGCTCCCGTCGGGACTTGCTGGCGAGCGGTCTCAGCGATCTCGGGTTCGAGGTCTTCACTCCTGCCGGGACCTACTTCATGCTGGCCGACCACACCGCGTTCGGTTTCACCGATGATGTCGCCTTCGTGCGGCATCTCATCGAGAGGACGGGTGTTGCCGCCATTCCGCCGTCGGCGTTCTATCACCACAAGGATGACGGGGAGTCGCTCGTGCGCTTCGCGTTCTGCAAGGACGAGGACACCCTCACCGCAGCGATCGATCGGCTCAGCAAGCTTCGTGCGTGACGCCACGGCCCGCCGGCTCTCGACGCTGCACGTCCTGGCCTACCGGCTCACCGGAGGCCGCATCGGCCGGCGCCTGGTCAACAACGACATGTTGTTGCTGACCACGACCGGTCGCCGCAGCGACCGCAAGCACACGATCCCGCTGCTGTACCTCCGCGACGGCGTCAGCGTCATCGTGATTGCCTCCTGGGGCGGCCGCGACTACCCGCCGCACTGGTACCTCAATGTGGCAGCCGATCCCAACGTGTCCGTTCAGATCAACGGAGCCGCTTGGGACGCCTTCGTCCACGAACTCGACGAGCCGGAACGATCCGCCTGGTGGCACCGCGCCGTCACCGCCCACGAGGGCTACGCCGAATACCAATCCCGCACCACCCGCGTCATCCCCATCCTGCGCCTGACCCCACACGAGTAGGTCCGAGACAAGACTGCCGGACACTGGTCTCGCGCTTCCGCTTCCCCCTCCCGGCCAGGCGGCCGGATTCCCCCCAAACGTTTCCCGACTACGTCGTGAAACGGGGGGGGAGACACCATGTGTCTCCTCCCCCGCGAGCACAGCGAGTGATGGGTGCGAGGGGGGTTTGGGTGAGGCCCCACAGTCCGTAGCCTTGCCGGCCTGCCGACACCCAAACGTCCCGAGTGGGCGGGCCCGCCCGAGGAACGAGGGCGGGGTGCGAGGGGGCGGCTAGGGAAGTTAGGACAGCCCGGGCGCGAACCGTACGCCAGGACTCCAAAGGATCCCCGCTAGGTCCAGGGTTGCATGGCGCGGGTGGTCCAGTACTCGTCCGGGGGTTCGGCGAGGTCGGGCAGGTCGAGGTCGGAACCCACGTTGAACGCGCTGAGGTTGTCATGGAGCTGCGCCTCGGTGGTGGCCCCGCTGAGGACCATGTCGGCCCAGGGTTGAGCCAATGCCGCGGCCAGTGCCGCCGCGTCCCGCGGCACATCATGGACGGCGTGCTGTAACGCCATCGCCGCCGCCGAGTCCTGGTGAGTGAGCCGTCCGTTGGCCAGCGCCTCCTTGACGATCACCCCAACGCCGGCTTCGTGTGCTTCGGCGAGGGCGTCGCCGGCCGACGGCTCCAGCAGATTCCAGGTCGCCTGGATGGTGCCAAACAGGGGTCGCCCATCGATCTCTATCTCGAGGGCCCGACGAATCGTCCGTACCTGATCGGGGCCACTCGTCGTGACACCGACAACGATCCCCTCGTCGCGCATCTCGCCGAGGCGCAGCAGCACGGCGGCATCCTCGAGAACGCCACTTTCCTCCGTCGCGGAGTGGATCTGATAGACGTCGAGGTCGTGGAGCAAGGCCAGGGTCTCATGGAACTGGCGGTCGAGCGTCCCCAGGGTGTGGTCCTTCACTTCGTGCACGGCGGCGTCGAGTACCCAGTCCCCGACATAGTTGTAGCCCCACTTGGAACCGATCACGAAGTCGTGCAGGGTGCCCTCCTGGCCTTCAATCCATGAGGCGAGAAACTCCTCTGCCTTGCCGTAGGAGCGGGCGGCATCGATGTAGCGGATTCCGGCGTGCAGGGCGCTGTCGAGGACATGGTGGGTGTGGCGTCCCATCGTGAAGGGATCGCGGCGGCCGGCCAGATCGGTGTCGTGGCCCAAGTTGATATAGGCAGGCCGGCCAAGAGCGGCGAGGCCGAGCCCCATGCGGCTAACCGTGAGTCCCGTCTTGCCCAGCGCTCGTTGCTCAACGTGTGTCATGCTCCCAGGCTACGCGCCGCGACCCACTGGCGGCAAGGGTCCTATGGCACAAAATCGGGAACGGTACGTGCGATGAAATCGTGAACAATCGTGGTGTATTCGGCGGTGCGCAACCGGTAGGCATGAATGTGGAGGCCGTCGGCGTCGATGACGTGGCGCTCGATCGCCGGATTGGCCGCCGCGACCCGCTCGCTGTGGTCGACCGGGACGATGGTGTCCCCGGCGGTGTGCATCACGAGAATCGGAGTCGATTTGCCGACCACGGCATCGGCCGGATCGACCTTGCCGATCTCGATCCCGGCGCGGCGTTCGATCAGGAAGAAGGCGAGCGGCCTGAAGACGGGCTCCAAGAGCGAGAGCGTATCGCCTGCACTTGCGCTCACGATTCCGGCCATCGAACTGTACGGCGAGTCGGCGACGATGAACGCCAGGTCGTCACGCTTGTCGAGCACTTCGAGCGACGTGGCTGCGCCGAACGACACGCCGTGGAGGCCCACGTGGTCCGGCGCCAGGCCCGTCTTGCCAAGCACCCACTCGATGGCGAGTTGGGCGTCGGCGCTCTCGTGAAAACCGTAGGTGCGGTGAGCCGCTGCGCTACGCCCGTGGTCCCGGTGGTCGAAGGCAAACACGGAACAGCCGAGGTTCCAGTAGAGCGGAGCGAATCCGAGAATGTCGCTGCGGTCGGCATCAATTCCGTGGATCAGCACCACCGCACACGAGCCGTCATCAGGATTCGCGTAGAACCCCGCCGCGAGATCGACATCACCATTGGTGAGCGTCACTGCCTCCTCTATGACACCGTCGATCACGGGAACGGCCCCATCGGTGATGCGGCCCGACATCGCAATCGATGCGTAGACCCACGCGATGGCGATGTAGCCGACGCCGAGGACCATGGCCAGCCACCACCACCGAATGCGCAACCGTTTCACACGCCAAACAGTAAGCGACCCACGGCCTCGAGGACATAGGGGACTGCCCCATATCCATAACAATTGCGTTCGTTGTGCTTAAACCGGAGTTGGGGCACGGGATTAGGCACAACGGACGCAACGACCCGACGTCGCACCGCTCTCTCGCGTACGCTGGCCGGATGCGCAGACTGCTTCCCCCGCCACGGCCGGCTCTCGATCTCGAGGAGAGACCGGCCTACGTGGAATTCCGTGTCAGTCAGGTCGCAACGTTCGAACGTTTGGCGGCGGTCGCCGCGTCGCTATCCGTGCTGTCATTCATATGGTGGGATACCCAGTTCTCCGACGGACCGGTCGCCGAGACACTGCTGATCCGCATCGGGATCGCCGCCCTCCTCATGGCCCTTTTTGCCGCCACCTACACGGGCCTCGGCAGGCGGCACGACCTCACCCAACTCCTCTCCACCATATTCCTGATAGCCGGGTTCTCGTGGGTGCTGACCCGCCTTCCCGACGGGTTCACGATCGGACTGGCCGGCCTGGTGCTCTCGGTGGCCTTGCTGCCGATGATCGCCACCACACTCGGCTCGATGCTGCGGCTGTGCGGTCTGGCCCTGGCCATCCCCAATCTCTTTCTCCTCGCCACGGACGAGGAATACCTCACGGTCCTCAACTTCAACGTGTGGATGCTCCTGGCGATCTTCCTGGCGGTGTCGTTCTGGTGGGTACTTGACGGGATCAACCGGCGCCTCTTCCTCAGCGAGCGCCATGTGGCGGCCGAGCGCGCCCGCGCCGACAGGCTCCTCGAGAACATCCTCCCGACGGCCATTGCCACGCAGCTGAAGACCTCCGACTCGACCATCGCCGAGCGATTCGACGCGGTAACAATCCTCTTCGCCGACATCGTCGGATTCACGACCTTCGCCCGCTCGCGCCAGCCAACCGAAGTGGTCGATCTGCTGAATGCCTTGTTCTCTCGATTCGATGATCTCGTGGCGGAATCCGGCCTCGAAAAGATCAAGACCCTCGGCGACGGCTACATGGTTGCCGGAGGAGTGCCAACGCCGCGACCGGATCACGCCGCCGCCGTCGCCGGTCTGGCGCTGGGAATGATGAAGGCGACCGAATCCTTCGCCCATGAGTTCGACGTGGATTGGAGCATCCGGATCGGGCTCCACAGCGGGCCGGTGGTCGCCGGCGTGATCGGGAAGCGCAAGTTCGCCTACGACCTGTGGGGAGACACCGTCAATGTCTCCAGCCGCCTCGAATCGACCTCGGAGCCCGGCCGGATCCAGCTCGCGGACGAAACGGCCCGGCTCCTAGGTGACGAGTTCAGCCTGGAGCCCCGGGGCAAGATCACGCTCAAGAACCGCGGCGACGTCCGCACCTATTTCCTGGTCGACCGCGTCGAGCCGCGCTAGCTCAGGCCGCCGCGCTCTCGGACGATCGCCTCGTCAGGGCGACTCCCCAGGCGCCTGTGCCCAGTGCCACGACGACAAACGCCAGGTAGATCCAGGCCGAGGGCCGTTCCCACAGAATGTCACCTGAGCCGCGCACGAGGGCTATCAGCCAGAGAGCGTTCACCAGCGTGAAGGTGATAGCGGCCGGGCGAAGCCGGTGAAGGTCGTTCTCGAACGACGCCCACAGTGCCGCCACCCCGATGGAGATGATCCATGAGGCGAGCGCCCGGCCCGAAAACGGAGTCACCGGCCACGGCCACCAATTGGCCACTCCCGCCGGCGCGGCGAACAGGACCACTCCGATCACAGCCATGATGCCGCCCTCGGCGGCCAGGGCCCATCGCAGGCCGGGTGGCAGGGGATGGGTGCGCTCCGGGTCCACTCCGGGTTGTCTGTGTTGCAGGTAGATCAAGATGCCGAGCACGGGTGCAATCACGGTGTAGACGACGGTCCAACCCCAGGCCGCCAGCTGCGCGGTGCCCACATCAGAGTCGAGGTGCATCAGATCGATATGAATGAACGTG
>Ga0316187_10002644_pt1 | contig 15582 bp, 14 predicted proteins | sample CroRivburrow1_MG_FD_204927 | JGI IMG/M metagenome (GOLD analysis project Ga0316187, IMG submission 204927) | Coastal sediment microbial communities from Maine, United States - Cross River worm burrow 1 | ecosystem: Environmental > Aquatic > Marine > Coastal > Sediment | place: USA: Maine... | reverse complement strand
CGGTGACCGCGTAGTCACCAATCCGCTCGAGAATGATGTTGGCGCGGATGACCGATGAAATCAGGCGTAGATGCCCGGCACTCGGCAGGTGCACGGCGATAAACGCGTGACACATGCGATCGATCTTGCGCATCAGTCGATTGATCGGCAGATCGGACAGGATGGTGCTAAAGGCCAGCTTGTCATCGGCCTCGTGCAGGGCACGGAAGGCGCCTTCGAGTGCCTTTTCGACGCTGGATCCCATGATAGCTATTTGATCACGGATTTCGTTCAGATCATGTTCCAGGCGTTCTTCGAGATGAGACATAACTAGGTTCCAATAGGGTTTAACTGGGCGAGAGCAGAAACCATCTGTGCTCGCCGGGTTTGCATCAATCCCATGTTAGCAACTGACATCATGCACGGGTGCGTAGCCTTTCTTCTTCAAGATACATTGACCATCATCGGATAATATCCAGTCCATGTATTGCTTGGTAGCGCCCTTGGGTTGGCCGTTAGTGTACATGAACAGCGGGCGGGCAATCGGATAACTGCGGTCGCTCGCGGTCGCTACGCTGGGGCTCACACAGCTGCCGCCTTCCTCTACCGAGATACAGGCAAGCTTGAGATGCTCGGTTGCGTATGCCAGGCCGCTGTAACCGATCGCACAGGGGGTTTTCTCGACCAGGTCAACCACGTCTTTCGATCCATGCATATCGAGGGTGCCCTGGCGGAAACTGCCTTTCGAAATCACGCCTGCTTTCGCGGCGCTCTTCAACACCGAACTCTTGAAGTAAGCATAGGTGCCGGAGTTGTTCTGGCGGCTGACAACCACAATTTCGTCACTGCCGCAGCCGGGTACTTTATGCCCCAGGTCCGACCATTTGGTAGCATCTCCACCACGACCGAAAATTCTACCGAGTTGGTTGAAGGTAAACGAGGTTGCCGGATTGTCTTCGTGAATAAATACCGCAAGGGCATCATAGCCAACAACGAATTCAACAGGATCCTGGCCGGATTCCCTGGCCTTCTTGATTTCCTTTTCTTTCATTTTACGACTGGAGTTGGCGATATCCACCGTGCCGTTGATCATGGCTGCGATACCGGTTCCGGAACCACCACCCGAGACGGCAACGGTTACCGCGGGATTGATGGTCGGGTAAGTTTCGGCCCAGGCCTGGGCTACGTTGACCAGGGTATCGGATCCCTTGTTCTGGATCAGCTCATTCGCCGTTGCATGCTGAGTCGCTATGACGAGCGCAGTGGTAACTGAATACATAGCCATACGTTTTAAATTCATGGGTTATCCCCCGGTTCTATTTTGAGTTTTGCTTTGTTTACATTACATAACAGCGCAGATAATCAATTAAACGACGACGCTACCAAACAAAGCTTCTTTATGATCCGGATCAGGTTAACTTATAAATATGACATTCCTGTTACAGGAATTACCCTAAATTATGTTTTATTACTGACGGATGCCGGTGGAGATCCGGGTGGCGCCAGGTGACCCAGGCCGGGTCTGGGAACTGATTATGTCCCGGGCCGGGACTCGTCGATGAGAAATGCCGGTTAACAGCGGTGTCAATGGATTGAAGTCGCTATCACATGAGGGTCGAAGACTGCATCGAGCTCGGGATCTCACACGTCAGCAAGGCGAGAGACCCGTGCGCTTTTGCGTTCTTCCTGGAAGCAACGATAGCTGGGAAAAGTGACACTGAAGCGACTGCCACCGAGCGCGTCACTTTCAATGTGAAGTGTCGCTCCGTGCTTGCTGGCCGCATGCTGGACGATTGCCAGGCCGAGCCCTGAACCGCTCGTACTGGCCCGGCTTTTGGCACCGCGGAAGTAACGCTTTGTCAGTTTTGAGATATCTTCCGCTTCGATCCCCGGCCCCTGGTCCTCAACGCTGAACACGTATTCGTCGCGCGGATTAACGGCCCAGTTGACGTTGATGGCAGAGCCAGGCGTGGTGTATTTAAGGGCGTTTTCTACCAGGTTTATGCAGATTCCCTCGATCTCGACCCTGACGCCAAGCAAAAACAGGTGACCGGGGTAATCCAGCTTGATGCGGTCCTTATCAGTAAACTTGTCGAGTGCAGCCATTACGTTGACCATCAGGTCGGTAATAGAAATCCGTTCTCCTTCGTCTGCTGCGAGGGTGTAGCTTTCTACCTGCGAAAGTAGCAGAAGCGCCTGGATCAGTTCTTTCATGCGTTCGGTCTGGCGTTGTGCCGTGCGCAACGAATGTTTGCCGGCATCGCTTAGTTTGCTTTCGCTCTCGAGCATTTCCAGGTGCCCCGAAATGACGGTCAGGGGCGATTTCAACTCGTGCGAGGCATTGGCGACAAAGTTTTTCAAGCTTGCCTGCAATTGCTTCTGGTCGCTTACATTCCGGGCAATTAACAGGGACTGTTTTCCACCTATCGACACCAGCTTGACCTGGATGCTGATGCCGGGATCGACCGGTGAATCGATTTCGATAGATTGCCTGGCGGATGGATCCTGCAGGTAGCCGAGGAATGCCGGATCCCGGATCAGGTTATTGATCTTGTAGCCGAGGTCCTGCGGTGAGCGCAGATTGAGCAGGTACCTGGCCGGCTCGTTACACCACTCGATCTGGAAGTCGTGATTGAGCAGCACCGTGGCGTCCGGAAGCGCCGCAATATTCTGTTTCAGGCGGCGCAGGATGCGCTTGGTCTGGCGCTTGCGCTGATTGTGCGCTTTCTTTTGTGCGTAGAGTTGACGAACGATGACGCCGAAAAAACCCCGATCGGTATAGACCTCGCTTGCCCTGGTGCCTTTCCTGATCCATTGCTCCAGTTGCAGCAGGCGGTGATACAACCAGCCGACGTAACATCCCAGCGTAACCAGGCTGGCGATGAACCATTCGCCTGTCATTATCCCAAGCAGGGCCAGTGTGCAGGCGGCAGTGACAATTGCCCAGGCTTCAGTTGACCAGATATTTCGCATGGTTCGATTATGCCCGAACTGGCTCGCATATTTCACCGAATTCGGTAGCAGGCAATCGGTGAGATATGCGGGCTAGTCCTTTAACGGGGCAATCCGGTATCCGGCTCCGCGAACCGTTCCAATCATGCCATCCACGCCATGTGGCTTGAGCAGCTTCCTTAGCCGCAAGATATGAACATCGACCGTACGATCGCCGAGGTAGGCATTTACACCCCAGACTGCGTCCAGTATCTGTGCTCGTGAAAATACCTTTTTCGAGTTCTCCATCAACAGCTTCAATAGTTTGAACTCAGTCTTGCTCAAGTTCACGAGTGTATCGTCGACAAATACCTCGTGGGTGAGTGAATTCAGTTTCATCCGTCCCATTTCGATCGTATCGTTTACTTCCTGGTAGACGGCAGGTCGCCTGAGCAGCGCTTTCACGCGTGCATTGAGTTCACGCAGCGACATCGGCTTGGTCAGGTAATCGTCGGCGCCGGAATCCAGGCCAGTAATCATATCGCCCTCCTGCGCGCGCGCCGTGAGCATCAACACCGGAATCTGCTGATACTGATTCTTGCGGCGCATCCAGCGGATCAACTCGATACCGGAGCCATCGGGCAGCATCCAGTCGACCACCAGGCAATCGGGACTGTGCTCGGCGAGCGCCTGCTTGGCTTCCTGTACATCGCGACAGGCAATCGTGTGAAAATCGTTCTGCGCCAGCGACATGCAGACCAGTTCGCGAATATCGCGGTCGTCTTCAACTACCAGAATGTTCATCGTGCCCCTGCGGATGTAAGAATCCCCACAAGTTATTGAAGCGAGATAACCGTTTCATGACAAAATCAGCTGACATGATATTGCTGCAACTCGTCTCCACTCACAGCAATGTGATCTGGTGTTTTTCAATGGTGATGCGTTGCTGTTTGTAGAGCTGCCCCAGGGCCTTCTTGTAACTCGCCTTGCTGACCCCGAAAGTCTGGTAGATGTCATCGGGGGGGCTCTTGTCGGTAAGCGCCGATACCCCGTCATTGTTTTGCAGGTGCTCGACAATTGCATCGCTTAATGCATCGCGTTGTAAATGCGACGGCAACTGCAGCATTAAATCGATGCGCCCATCCGCACGCAGCTGTTTGATGTAACCGTTGATTCGCTCTCCGTAATGCAGCGGCGTGAAGGTTTCGTTGCTGTAAAGCTGGCCGAGGTGGGTGCCGTTGATCAGCGCCTTGAAGCCGAGGTCGCTTTTACCGTAAATCAGCAGCTCAACCGCTTGCCTGGGCCGATATCCGCTGGCGTCACTCGACAACCAGTTTTCCAGTTTGGTGGACGCGGCGATGCGTTGGGTGCTGGTGTCAACGAACAGGTACACGGTATACGAGTAGCCTTTTTGCATCGGTCTTTGCTGTTCGCTGAAGGGCACCAGCAAGTCCTTGGGCAGGCCCCAGTCGAGAAAGGCGCCATAGTGGCTGGTACTGACGACACGCAGATAGGCACATTCACCAACCTCGGCCCGCGGTCGCAAGGTGGTCGCGATGATGCGGTCTTCAGAATCGTTGTAGAGAAATACCTCGAGCTGTTCCCCGACCTGCATCGCATCGGTGACGTACTTGCGCGGCAACAGGATGTCGCCGAGATCGCCAGCGTCGACAAAAACACCGATATCGGTGCGACGAATGATGGGCAGCGTGTTGTAGTGTCCGAGTTCAGCCATGCGCGCATTGTACACCAGCAGCGGTTTGTGGGGAGTTACCAGGCGTTTTTTAAGCGGATAGCTGTGTGCCATGGAAAGATGACAGAACTGGCATCCCTGGGTTAGCGGTTAGCGGTTTGCGGTTTGCCGGCATGGGGCGAGCCGGGGAAAGTTACGCAGTGATTATATTTGCGCGCGCATGCGTGTCGGGAAATCGGTGAAGATTCCAGCGATGCCATTTTGCCTGAGGGTTTGCACCCGCTCGCTATCGTTGACGGTATAAACCAGCGCAGCCACGCCCCGGTCGCGCAGGTAGCGGACGTGTTCAAAGTCTAGATACTCGTCGTCGAAGTGCCAGGAATAAGGCGCCAGCTGTTCCAGCTCAGCGTCATATTGCAGTGGGATGCCACTGCTGATCGGTGCCAGTGGCCACGGGCAGGCAAGTCTTCTCAATTCCAGCAGGACGGCGTGGTTAAACGACGAAATCAGGATCCATGGCAGGCCGCTTGACGCTACGGGCGCGGGATAGCGCGCCAGCAGGTCGAGCAGCAGCTGCGGCTCGTCGACGGATTTGATTTCGATGTTCAGTGGTAGCTTGCCCCAGTAGAGGTCCAGTACCTGTTTCAGCTCCGGCACGGGTTCGCCGTTGCGCAGGTGTACAGCTGCCGGGTCCGGCCGATCTTCAAACCAGCCCGCCGTGCCGGTCAGGCGTTCCAGGTCGTGGTCGTGAATCACCCACAGGCGCCCGGAATGCTGGCGAATATCGAGCTCCACGGCGTCTATACCGAGCGTCAACGCGTGCCTGAATCCATCGAGACTGTTTTCCAGGCGCTCGCCGGCGGCGCCGCGATGTCCGATGATATAGCAGGGATTATTGGCAGGGGGCATTGGCGTTTTCCTGGAGCGAGCGTTGGTCGGCGGCTCAAAGCAGTAAACTATACCCGTGATTTCACGGTGCGGATATGGCCGTATGACGAATATTGTTTTGTGGTGGTTATCCGGGATTGAATTGCTGGCAATGTTGATGGCCGGGTATTAATCTATTTACCGATGATCTACCTGATAGCCATAATTCTGATATTGCTGCTGGTGTATGGACCGCAGCTCTGGGTGGGGCGGGTGCTGGAGCGGCACAATCGCCAGGTGGAGGATAATTTTCCGGGTAGCGGGGGCGAGCTGGCGCGACATTTGCTCGACCGCTGTAACCTGCAGGAGGTCAAGGTTGAAGTGACCGAGCAGGGTGATCACTACGATCCCTTGGCGCGCACGGTGCGGCTCACGCGCGACAAGTTCGAAGGCAAAACCCTGACCGCGATCACCGTTGCGGCGCACGAATGCGGGCATGCCTACCAGCATGCCGCAGCAGAACCCCTGTTTCTGCTGCGCACCCGCCTGGCAAAAATATCGATCCTGGCCCAGCGCATCGGCTCGTTGTTGTTATTCGCGGCGCCTTTTAGCGTACTCATTACGCGCCTGCCGTCGGCCGCGTTCTTCAATATCAGCGGGGCATTTTTAATTATGGGATTTGCAATTGCGATGCACCTGTTGACCCTGCCGGTCGAAATCGACGCCAGTTTCAAAAAGGCGCTGCCATTGCTGACCAAAGGTTATCTGCTACCTCGCCAGATTCCGGCAGCGCGTTCGATACTGCGCGCGGCAGCCTGGACCTACGTGGCGGCATCGCTCGCGTCATTGCTTAATTTCTGGCGCTGGATGGCCCTGTTGAGACGTTGAATCCAGGTGTCGTATTTCCAGACGCACGGCGTCAGCGATTGCGATGGCCTGTCGTTTACCCGGTTTAGTCGGCTACTGCAAGGTTGCGCTCGATGATGGATCCTGCCATGCGCAGGGCATCGATCCGTTGCTCGAGTAAATTTTCCGCGCCGAGGCGCTCAACAACCCCGGTCTGTTGCAAGATGTCTTTGACGCGTTGGCGTGCACCGAACAATAACACCTGGTCGCCATCGTCGTTCAGGCGCTGTATCACCTCATCGAGGGCTGCGCATGCCGAACTGTCGATAAAGGGTACATCGCGCAGATCGATTGCCAGCACGTCTTTTTCGATGGTGGATTGCAGCAGGCGGGCGACCTCGCGAGCGGAACCGAAACTGAGCGGCCCCTCGACATGAAACAGAACGATACGGCCCGCGCCGTGCTCCAGGATTTCAGCCTCTTCGGGGGTTAGATTCTCGAGCTGGTCGGCGCCGAAGGCAAAGCGTGCGTTGTTGATCTGCGCGTCCGCCATGCGAGCCACGAATAACACCGATGCCATGATAAAGCCGACTGCAAAGGCGGTAATCAAATCCACCAGCACGGTGAGCAGTAGCGTCGACATCATGATCACGACCCCGGCGCGGGGCGCGCTGAACAGGCGGCGGAGATAATTCCAGTCGATGATGTCGATACCGACCTTGAACAATATACCGGCGAGTACGGCGAGCGGGATGTGGCTGACTGTGCGGCCGAAACCAAGCACGATCAACAGCAACAACAGCGAGTGTATGACACCGCTGAGCGGTGTGCTGCCACCGGCGCGGACATTGATCAAGGTACGCATGGTCGCCCCTGCACCCGGCAGGCCGGAAAACAGGCCGCTGGCGATATTACCGATGCCCTGGCCGATCAGTTCGCGATTCGAGTCGTGGGTGCTGCGCGTCAAGCTATCGGCAACGATCGATGTCAGCAGTGAGTCGATCGAGCCGAGGAAGGCGAGCACCAGCGCGAACCGGATCACGTAGGGCAGTTCGTCGAGGCTGAAACTGGGAATGCCGAATTGCGGCACTCCGGTTGGTACGGCGCCGATCTGCGCAATATCGAGCGACAACACCACCGCCAGCGAACTGCCGATCAACAGTGCAAGTAGCGGTGTCGGGAAATAACGGTTAATTTTGGCCGGGGTGAAAAACATGATTCCGATTACCGCCAGGCCCAGCAACAAGGCATTGATGTCGAGTGACATCGCCATTTGTGGAATTGCCGAGAGTATCGTCAGGGTAGAACCCTCGAAGCCGACAACGCCGAACAGCGCTGGCAGTTGCAGGATTATGATAATGATACCGATGCCGCTCATGAATCCTGAAACGACCGGTTGCGGCACCAGTTTGATGTAGCGGCCGATGCCGAATTTACCGAACAGTATCTGTAACAGGCCCGCCAGTATCACCACCGCAAAAGCGGCGGGCAGGTCGCCCTCGAAATGGATCACGATCAATGCCATGACGACGGTCATCGGCCCGGTCGGGCCGGTAATCTGCACCCGGGTGCCGCCGCACACCGCGGCGAAGGCGCCGGCAAAGATGGCGCCGTAAAGGCCCGCTAGCGCGCCCGCACCCGACGAAACCCCGAAGGCGAGGGCCAGTGGCAATGCGACGACGGCGGTGGTGATACCGCCAAAAAAATCGCCCCGGTAGTTTTTACTGCGAATCATTTCAGGGTCACTAAAAACGAACTAACAAGTGCTCACAGTTAAACGGGTATTGCGCTGCATCTCAAGCTTTTCCTCGCCCAAACTAACTTGCGGCATATCCGCTAAATGTCGGCCTGTTTGCTCGTTCTGGCGCTGGCGCAATTATTCTTGCTGTTAATATTGCATCGATAATCATATTGTATACAATACGTATACATATAAAATGCTAAAACCATGATGGACAAGCAAGCCATATACAACGATCTGAAAAAGCAGATCCTGACCATGAGCCTCGAACCCGGCGCCTCGCTCGATGAGGCCAGCCTGTGTAAGCGTTACGAGATCTCGCGCACGCCGTTACGCGAGATCCTGCGCGCGCTGGCGGGTGAGGGTTGTGTTGAAATTGTCAATAATCGCGGGGCTTACGTATCGTCGATGAGCCACAAGGTGATGCGCGATTTCTTTGTCACCGCGCCAATGATTTACTCGGCGATCGGTCGCCTCGCGGCATTGAATGCCAAACCTCTGCAGATTCAGGAGATGCGCACTATCCAGGAAAAATTCCGCGCGGCAATCGGCTCGGGCATCGGTGCGGACATGGTGTATTGGAACCAGTGTTTTCACGCCCTGATGGGGGAGATGGCCGACAATCCCTATTTGAAACCGAGCTACGACCGGCTGTTGATCGATCACGCACGCATCAGCCAGACTTTCTATCGACCGCGCGATCCCCAGATGGAGCCTCGCATGTACCGTGCGCTCGACCATCACGACGAGATGATCGCCGCGATCGAGGCGGGCGATGGCGAGCGCATCGTCGATCTGATCGTCGAGCACTGGGAGTTATCGCGTGACTTGATCGAATACTTTGTCAAACCCGATCCGCTTGCCTTCGAGATGGCGGCGGTCAATTCCTGAAACAGGTGTGTGATGAAATTTGAAGGCATATACACCCCGGTGATTACACCTTACCGGGATGACGCGAGCATCGATTACCAGCGCCTCGGCGAAATCGTCGATTTCCTCATTGACGCCGGGGTGCACGGCATAATCAGTGCCGGCACCACGGGCGAATATTACGCGCAGACCATGGAAGAGCGTTTCGAGTTGATGAAGTTCATTCACCGGCAGATCCGCGGGCGGACGAGTTACATCGTGGGTACGGGGGCATTCCGTACCGAGGAATCGATCGAATATGCAAAGGCGGCGGTCGCGGTAGGCGCCGATGCGCTACTGGTGGCAACACCCCCTTATTCGCTGCCGACCGAGCGTGAAAACGCGCTCCATGCGCTGGCGATCGATCGTGCCGCCAATTTGCCGATACTGCTTTACAACTATCCCGGGCGCATGGGAGCGATGATGGGTGAGGAATATCTCGATCGCGTCGGTCGTTCGTCCAATTTTTGTGCCATCAAGGAAAGCTCGGGCGACCCGAACCGCATCCACTTGCTGGCGCGCCATTATCCGCATATCCAGATGTCCTGCGGGATGGACGACCAGGCGCTGGAATTTTTCGCCTGGGGTGCGCGCTCCTGGGTTTGCGCGGGATCCAATTTTGCCCCCGAAATTCACCTGGCCCTGTACCAGGCCTGTGCCGTTGAAGGCGATTTTACCAGGGGTCGTCGCATCATGTCGGCGATGATGCCGTTGATGGCGGTGCTCGAACAGGGTGGTAAGTTTATCCAGTGCGTTAAGCACGCGATGAGCGCGCGCAACCTGCCGGCGGGACCGCCGCGCAAGCCGTTGCAACCCCTGAACAAAGACGATCGGCGCTCCCTGGAACAGGTGATCCGCGTCATGAACACTACTTTTGCAGACATCAAAGAGGGTAACGGACAATGACCGATAAAGAGAGTGAGAAATTGCTCACCCACGGCGAATACCAGGCAATCGCAGGGGAATTGAACCTGCCCTGCAACGCCTTCATCGATGGCAGGTTTCAACCGGCTAAATCGAAGAAACGCTTTGCCTCGATCAATCCGGCGACCGGCAGGACGATTGCCGAGATTGCCGCCTGCGATAGCAAGGACGTCGATTTCGCGGTCAACAAGGCGCGCGATGCTTTCGAGGATGGCCGCTGGAGCAAGCTGCATCCGGGCGAACGCAAGCAGATCCTGATTCGACTCGCCAGGTTGATGCGACGCAACAGTCATGAACTTGCGGTCATGGAAAGCATCGATTCCGGCAAGCCGGTGCGCGACTGTGCGAGCATCGATTTGCACGAGACCATCCAGTGCCTGATCTGGCATGCCGAGGCCGTCGACAAGATATACGATCAGTCGGCACCGGTCGGCGACGATGCGATGGCGCTGATCGTGCGCGAGCCGGTGGGTGTGGTTGGCTGCGTGTTGCCGTGGAACTTCCCGATGTTGATGATGGCCTGGAAGATCGCGCCGGCGTTGGCGGCGGGCAATTGCGTGGTATTGAAACCGGCCGAACAGACCAGCCTGACGGCGCTGCGTATCGCCGAACTTGCCTGCGAGGCGGGGTTGCCGCGGGGCGTATTGAACGTCGTTCCCGGCATGGGTCCGGACGTCGGCGAGCCGATGGGCCGTCACCCCGGCATCGACATGCTTTCGTTTACCGGTTCGACCGAGACCGGACGTCGTTTCCTCAAGTACTCGGCGGAATCCAACCTGAAGAAAATCGTGCTTGAATGCGGCGGTAAGAACCCGGCGATCGTACTCGAAGATGCCGAGGACCTGGATCTGGTTGCGGCACACATCGTCAATGGCGCCTTCTGGAACATGGGCGAAAACTGTTCGGCGAGCTCGCGCCTGATCGTGCATGAAGCGGTCAAGGATCGGTTGATGCCGCGCATTATAGCGCGCACGCGCGAATGGAAAACCGGCGATCCGCTGGATCCGGCGAACCACCTGGGCGCGTTGGTCGATAAGGAGCATTTCAGGAAAGTGAGTTCGTATTTGAAAAAGGGCAAGCTACTGGTCGGTGGTAAAACCGAAAAGGGCTGTTTCGTGCTGCCGACCATCATCGATGGAGTCAAACCGGCCGACAAGCTGGCGCGGGAAGAGGTTTTCGGGCCGGTGCTCGCGGTAATCACCGTGCGCTCTACCGAGGAGGCGATCAACGTCGCCAATCAGACCGATTATGGCCTGGCTGCGAGCCTGTTCAGCGCCAACGGCAAGCGCGCATTGCGCGCGGCGCGCGACATTCGCGCGGGTACGGTAACCGTGAACTGCTACGGTGAGGGTGATATTACGACACCGTTTGGCGGCTACAAGCAATCGGGTTTCGGTGGGCGCGATAATTCGCTGCACGCGCACGACCAATACACCGAGTTGAAGACCATCTGGATTGATTTAAGCGATCGTAACCAGGCCGATCCGATTGACCAGGGCTGAGCAGTGGCAGCCGTCATAGCGGTTGAACTGAAGCCCGCCGACCTGGGTCGTAGCGGCTGGGACGCGATTCTGCCCGGGCGCGCCGCAAAGGCGTCACTCGAGCACGATATCGACTGCGATTACCTGGTAGTCGGCGCCGGTTTTGCCGGCTTGTCCGCGGCGTGGCGTCTGCGCCAGCTCGACGCCCAGGCACGCATTGTAATTCTCGAGGCTCAGCAGGTGGCCAGTGGGCCGGCGGGGCGGAATTCCGGATTCATGATCGATTTGCCACATGCGCTCGCCAGTGGCAGCTATGCCGGGGATGATTCCGTGGACCGGCGCAATATCCGCATGAATCGCACCGCAATTGCTTTTGCCGGCAACATCGCAGGCGAATGCAACTTTCCCGACGAGGCCTTTGATCCCTGTGGCAAGATCAATGCAGCGGCAAGCCCGGTTGGCACGGCGCACAACAGTGCTTATGCACGCCATCTCGAAGCGCTCGGCGAACCATTCGAATTGCTCGACGCCGACGCGATGCAGCGTGTCTGTGGTAGCGATTATTACCAGGGTGGGTTGCGCACGCCTGGCACCGCGATTATTCAACCGGCGCTTTACGTGCGCTGCCTGGCAGATGCAGTGCAGGGGCGGGCGCACTGTGACCTGTTCGAGAATTCCGTCGTGCAGCAACTGGCGCGTAACGGCGAGCGCTGGGTTGCACAAACGGCGCGCGGCTCAGTCACCGCTGCGCGCGTAATCCTGGCAGTGAACGGACTGATCGAATCCTTTGGCTTTTATCGGCATCGATTGATGCACATCAATCTCTACGCCTCGATGACCCGGGCCCTGGATGCCGGGGAGATCGCGGCGCTCGGCGGTGAAGCACGCTTTGGTTTCACCCCGTCTGATCCGATCGGCTCGACTTTGCGCCGTATCGACGGTAGCGGCGGCACGCGGCTGGTGATCCGCAACCGCTGTACCTACGAGGCTTCGTTGACTCTTCCACAAAACCGGCTGTCCTCGATAGCACAGGACCACCTGCGTACCTTTCATGCGCGTTACCCGATGTTGCCTCGAGTCGAAATGGAGTATTGCTGGTCGGGTCGACTGTGCCTCAGCCGTAATGAAGTCTGGGCGCTCGGTGAATTGCACCCCGGCCTGTATAGCGCCTGTTGCCAAAACGGTCTCGGTACCACGCGCGGTACCGTTGCCGGTATCGTGGCTGCGGAAATGGCAAGTGGCTGCAGCGGGCAAAGCCTGGTGCCCGATTACCAGCCGCAAGCCTTGCCGCGTCGTTTGTTTCCAGAGCCGTTCATGACCCTGGGAGCGCGCAGCGTGATCCGTTTTCGGGAATGGCAGGCGGGCAGGGAACTGTAATATCGGGAAAAAAGGTCCGGCTTGGGCGGCAAATACGGGTAACCGATTGCCGGTTACGTCCTAGTCGGATTTGCCCATGGTGAACTTGGTTCCGGGAGGGGGGTCGTTTGCGCTAATCTTCTGGCCGCGCAGGACAAGGATGCGGTGCTGGTCGAGCAGCAACTGGTAGAGGAACATCAGTTCTTCCTGTACATCGACCGGAAATCCGGCCCGGTGCTTGCCACCTTCGACCACGATCAGTTCTTCCAGGTAGTTTTTGCCTTCAGAGTAGCGCCACAGGCCGGTGATGGTTTTGACAACGCGCGGGAAAGACTCGACTGCTGCGGGTACGCCGGCACGCTTGCGCTTCAACATTTCGCTCTTGCGAAACATCTGCTGCGCCAGCTCAGGTTTTATGACTCGATTATCAATTGCCATTTTTCTGCAAGGTCGTCCGGTTACACTATTTCAATCGAATTAATATTGGGCTGAAATTAGCTGAGTAAACTTTACAATCTTTACTCGGCAGCAGTTTGCCGATCGAAAAAGTATATCTTGATTGGTATTTAATTCAATATTGTCAACCAGCCCTGTCCTGATATTAGCAATAAACATTAAAAAAGCACGATAAGATATTGAAAAGAATATATTTCTGATTTTTTTCCATAATGCTAAGCTGCCTTCGCATGGTTAAATTATACTGATGAGAGTTTCCTGGGCCCTTGAAGCCGTCACAAAAATACAAATCCCTGCTGCGTCAACCCGGGTTTGAGTCCGATACGACTCAACTGCAGGCGGTCGCTTTACTGGATAATCTGCATCAACAGGTGATCGCTGCTGGTAGCGACAGTGGTTGGCGTGACTGGTTTTCGCGACGTTCGCAGCCGGCCAGGATTCGCGGCCTCTATTTCTGGGGCGGTGTCGGTCGCGGTAAAACCATGTTGATGGATTTGTTTTACCAGTCTCTAGACGCGAATATCAAGTGCCAGCGAACTCACTTCCACAGCTTCATGAACCAGATTCACGCCTCGTTGCGGCAGAAAACGAAACGTGCAAAGCCGTTACAGGCGATCGCGCAAGATATCGCGACTGATGTGCAGGTGCTGTGCCTGGATGAATTCGTGATAATCGATATCGGTGATGCCATGATCATGGCTGGATTGCTGGAGACGCTGTTCGCCGAGGGCGTGGTGCTGGTGACCACGTCAAATGCCGCGCCGCAGGAATTGTATCGTGACGGATTACAGCGAGCCCGGTTTATTCCAGCTATCGATTTGTTGCAGCGTCATTGCCAGGTGGTAGAACTCGATGGTGGGCAGGATTATCGCCTGCGTTTCCTGCAGCAGACCGACCTGTACTCGGTTCCGCACGATGACGCTTGCGAAAAGCGTATTCGCGCCTACCTGGGTCAGCAGGTATCGGCGCTGCCGACAGCGCAGCGCGACCTCGTGGTAAACGGCAGGATACTGGCGCATCATTTCTGTGCCGGTGATACCGTCTGGTTCAGTTTTGCCGAACTTTGTGAAACCACGCGTAGTCAGGCCGATTACCTCGAACTGGCCCGCTTTTTCAATACGGTTATCGTTACCGGGATTCGCCAGATGGACAACACCAGTGACGATGTTGCGCGGCGCTTCGTGTTGCTGATCGATGTGCTCTACGATCATCATGTCAAATTGATCTGCAGTGCCGCGGTGAGTCCCGAGCGGCTTTACCTCGGCAGTCGGCTCAGTTTCGAGTTCGAGCGCACCGTGAGTCGATTGCTGGAAATGCAATCCAGTGAATACCTCGCACAGGCGCACAGTCAGCAGTAATGCCGGCTACCATCGGTGCCGGGCGAGCAGGCCGGCGTGGTCGGAAAACGAGTAGTCGATCACTGCAAAAGCAACCTCTTCAACCGTATCGGCAAGCGCCTGGTTGCCGAACATGTAATCGAGTTGCTGTTTTTTCTGCCGAAAGATATACGAGTAGCGCCGCTGGGTCGGGATCCGCCGGGTCAGGTCGATCAGGTCGGGGTCGAGCAGGTCGCGAGACTTGAGGCGTGCGCGGGTGTTGTCCGGGTTGCCGCGAATGATACCGGCCACGTCGACGTGCGCGTCGGCCGGTGTCAGGGCATTGAAATCGCCGAGAATCATCAACAGGGAGTCGCTATTTATCCCCTGGTAGCGATTGGCCCAGGCCGCGATCGTTTCGGCCTGACGCAGACGCTTGTGGGCGACGCGCTGACCGCGCGCGGCATCGTCAATGCCACGCATCGAGCGCAGGTGCAGATTCAACAAAGTCAGGCAACGTGCCAGGTAGCAGACTTCGAGGTAGAGTGGTGGTCGCGAAAACAATGGACTGCCGTCAAGCGGCAGTCGGCGTTCACGAAACAGTTGCTGTGTTTTCCTGATCTCGACGTCGGCCTGTACCATGAAGGCCAGGTTGATTGCGGAGATATCCTGGCCGGGAATAAGCACCACCCGGTAGTCAATCGCGTAGTGTCGACGAATCTCGGTGGCAATCTGCCGCAGCACGTTTACATTTTCGACTTCCTGCAGTGCGATCACCCGGGGCAGTGAAAAGTTTTCGGAAAATTTACGCGCCGCCTGCACCACGCGCGCACGGAAGGCGGTTTTGGAGAGGATTTTTTCATTGTTGCCGTCGTCAACGTCATCGAACAGACGATTCATGTTCTGGCTGAGGATGGTGAATGACTCGGCTGCAGCGGGCGGCGGGGCGGCGAGAATGATTAGCGCCAGCAGCCACGGGCGGGCTGATTGCTTTAACCGGCGTCGCCGAGCGTCGATGTCCATAGTTTGAATAAGGTGGGATTACTTGCGGCAATTACCGAGCGTGGTTTCAGTGATTGTTTG
>Ga0316187_10002643_pt1 | contig 15585 bp, 14 predicted proteins | sample CroRivburrow1_MG_FD_204927 | JGI IMG/M metagenome (GOLD analysis project Ga0316187, IMG submission 204927) | Coastal sediment microbial communities from Maine, United States - Cross River worm burrow 1 | ecosystem: Environmental > Aquatic > Marine > Coastal > Sediment | place: USA: Maine... | reverse complement strand
ACGGCATTGGTCAACGACGACTTCCCACCCCCGGTTGCGCCGAGTAGGGCGACCAGGGTGTGGTTGGTGCCGTGACCGAGCCGATTCTCGATCTTGGACGTGATCTGGTGGCCGGCGCTGATTGACTCCTCGCTCAGTCGCCCCTCGGCCAGGTCGAGGGCCTCGTTCAGCGAGATCATCAGTTTGGCCGGACCAGGCTGGACTGCGGTCGGTTCGGCCGTTGGTGCCATCATCGGCTGCGCTCGAATCGGGCCAGCGCCAAACGCAGATCGTCGATCGAGTCCAGCGACCCGACCTCGGACCCCAGCCGGGACCGGAAGCGTTCAGCGTCGGCGTCGAACAGGCCCGAGATGCGCTCCAGCAGTAGGCGGCGCGCCTCCAGGGCCAGTTCACGAACGGCCTGTTCACCGAACAGCGCGCTCAACAACGTCTGGGAGACCCCGGCCGTCCCCGCCCCGACGGCGATCTCGGCGCCCGTCACTCCGCCGGTCTGGGCGAACAACATGATCATGAGGGCCACCCCGATGCTGTTGACCCCCAGGGCCAGCACCCGGGCCGTTGTGCGCTTACCCGCCCCCCGTTCCCCAACGAGGGCCAGGACATCGCCCTGCCAGGCCCTGATCTCGGCTCCGACGCCGCCGGCGAGGTCAGGTGATGAGCGGGAGAAGGAGCGGTCGTCGGCCAACACCTGGCGGCCACCGGGAAGGTGGCGCCACGCCGTGACCGTCGCCTCGGCGGCAGCGTCGGCGTGATCGACGAGGAGCTGTTCCAGCGTCGAGGTGATCTCCCCCTGGACCATTCTGGCTGCCGATGTGCGGCCAGTGATGAATCCCGTCAGACGGTCCCTGGCGCGGGTGATCCTGCTCTGCACGGCCCGCATCAGTTCGGCGGTGCCGACGAGTTCCTGCCAGCGGTCGAGCACCTCGTCACGCAGCAGGTTGCCGTTGGAGATATCGGCTTCGAAGGACGAACGGGCCTGCTGGTAGTTGGCCTCAAGTGTGTCGCCCAGCTCGTTGGTTACCTCGCGCTGGGTGGTGGCCGCCATGGTCACCGACACCACCCTGGATTCGATGCTGCCCATCGTGCCGGAGAGGGTCTGGGCCACGATCTGGGCCCGTTGCTCACTGTCGCGGGCGATCGTCGTCAGAAGTGAAACGATCCCGCCGACCGCGGTCGCCGGCAGTCGACCGTCAACGAGTTCGCTCTGGGGTAGGGGGAACACCGTGATGGCGCTGAGGCCGGCGGCGGAGGCCATGGCCTCGAAGTGGTCGACGATCTCAGCCTCGGCCCCGGGGGGAATGCGGTTGATCACCACCGCCATTGCCGTGCCCCGCGATTGGGCCTGATGGAGGAACTCCCAGGGAACGGCGTCGGCGTAGCGCACCGCGGTGGTGGTGAAGAGCCAGAGGTCGGCAGCGGCCAGCAGTTGGGTGGCCAACGCCCGGTTGGCCACCTCGACCGAATCGATGTCGGGAGCGTCGAGGATGGCCACTCCCGGCGTCAGCGACTCGACGGTAACGGTCTTCAGCGTCCGGGCCCCGACGATGTCGGCGTTGTCGTCGGCGTTGTCGTCGACGGTGGTGCCGACCCGGGGTAGGTCGGCCAGGATCTCCCCCCGGGCGAACCATTCCAGATCGTCGGGGTGGCAAACCAGCACGGGAGCCCTGGTTGTTGGCCGCAGCACACCGGCGACTGAGACCTCGGTGCCCACGATCGAGTTGGTGATGGTCGACTTGCCCGATCCGGTGGAGCCACCGATGACCGCAAGCAGCGGGGCATCGATGCGGCGCAGTCGGGGGATCAGATAGTCGGTGATTTGCTGGTGGAGCTCATCGCGTGTGGCCCGCGCCCCGCCCGCCTCGTCGAGATCGAGGCGGAGACCGGTCGCTTGCAGGGCCTCGGCCAGGTTCGCCAGGGCAGCGATCGTTTCGGCGGTGTCATCCAGGGTCATTGACGCTCCAGGCTATGGTCGAAGGGCCGTGATAGGGGGGATTACACCTCCTTGTCGACTCAATGGTGCACGGTGACAAAACGTGCTGAAGCGACTACGGTAAGGTTCTGAAGACGGGCCGTTTCTTTGACGGTCCGGGCTGGTCAAATCAATCAGCGGCTGCGGATGGCCGGTGTATCGTGGCTGGCCACAACGGTTACGTTCGCTTCTCGGGGCAAGAGGGCAAATCCTGGCGCGCCGAGGCATCCGATGGTTGATCCATCGGACAATTCGCAGGACGGCGAGGGCCCAGTCGCCCGGGCCCTCGCCGTTCTGCTCCCTCCGCTGCGGATCGTGCCCTGTCGGCGCAACAGCAACGCAACAACGCAGGCTCCCGCCCCCCCCCGCAGGCCGAGGGCCACGGGCGGCGAGAGCCACGACGTGCTTTGGGGCGGCGGCGGTTGCAGCACCGGCGTCGATGCCGATCCTGGCGCCTCGGACGGCGCGAACCGGCCTTAGTCCAGGCGGTAGGCGGCCGCCGCCGGCTTCAGCGGCCGGGCGTACCACAACGGTCGACGCAGCCCATGGGGGCCGGGAGCGGGCCGGGTCTTGGCCAGCCACTCCAGGTAGGCCTCGCGGGATTTCTCGGTGTCGACCGAGACGTCGCCGTACTGATCACCGGGCTGGGCCGGGGTGACGCGAACCCGTTGGTGCCAGCACTGCATGCCCGAGATCGGATCGGGTTGCACGGCGAAGGTCAGGTTCTGGTGTACCCCGGAGTCGTTCCACCACACCCGGGCGGTGTCGGAGTCTTCGCTGTCCCAGGGCTTCACACCCTCGGAGCGGCGCAGGGTCCACTGGCTGCCATCGTGATCGACCGAGGCCTTGCCTGCGCCCCAACTGCGGGCGGAGTCCTCCTCCAGGCGCCAACGGCCCATGTGGTGCGATGCCGCCACCACCCCGGGCCGGATACCCTCGGTGCGCCAGGCATGGATGACGAAGTGGCCGATGCGGGTCGTGATCCGCACCAGGCCGCCCTCATCGATGTTGAGCTTCTCGGCGTCGGAGGGATGCAGCCACAGGGGGTGACGGTGGCTGATCTCGGCCAGCCACTTGGCGTTGGCCGAGCGGGTGTGGATCAGGGTCGGGATGCGGAACGTCGGCAACAGGATGCGTTCGTCGCCCGCCAGGTCGAGGTCCTCCCAGTGGACGTGCGACGGGATCCATTTCGGGGTTGCGTATTCGGGCCAACCCCATTCGGCCAGGGTGGTCGAGAACAACTCCAACTTCTTCGACGGGGTGGGGAAACCCTCGCGGGCCAGCCCGTCGACCTCCACCGCCGGTGAGCCGTCGCCGAGGGGGGCGAGAGTGAGTCCGTCGAGGTTGGTGCCGTCGAAGGTGCCTGCGGTGCCGGCCTTGCGGTAGACGCCGCTGGCGTCCTTCACACTGCCCTCAAGGGCGGCAGGACCGACGAGGCGTTCGTGGGGTTCGTAGATGTCGGCCTCGACCTCGTAGGCGCCTCGGTCGCGCATCAACTCAAGCGGGGTCTTGCCTGCGGCGGCCGCTTCGGCTGCCAGTGAGGGGATGGCGGCGAACATCTTGTTGTAGTACTCGTCGACACCAATGGGTTGGCCCGGGCGGTCCTCGCTTTCGAACCACTTACGGATCCCGAGCTTGCCGTCGGGATCGATGCGCCACGATAGATCGATCCAGAACTCGTTCTCCTCCCACACTTCGCCCGGGTTGTACTCGTGGCTGCGGGTCTCCGGCGGCAGGGGGCCGGCCTCGCCGTCGCCGTCGGGACGAAGCTCGGCATAGCGGCGGAACACCGATTGGCGGAAGGCCAGCCAGCGACTGGAGTGGGTCTCGTAGCTGACCACGTCGTGGCGTTCGGCCCCGAGCCCCATCGGCAGCACGTAGTCGGCGAACCAGGCCGTCTCGGACCAGGTGGGGGTGAGGGCCACGTGGCATTCGACCTTGGCCGGATCGGTCAGGGCCTCCATCCAGCTGAACCCGTCGGGGTTGGTCCAGATGGGGTTGTAGACCCGGCTGAAGTAGGTGTCGAGCTTGCCCCGACCCTCGTTCAGGAAATGGGGCAGCAGGATCGACATCTCGTGGTAGCTGAGGGGGTACTCGACCGGCCACTCCAGCTCGTTCCAGCTGGTGATGGGGGGAGCGCCGAGGGGTGACGGCGGCTTGAATTTGTTGACGCCGTTGCCTGCGGTTCCCCCCTTTGTCGCCACCGAACCGGTCAACACGTTGAGGAAGAACAGGCAGCGGGCCACCTGCCAGCCGCCCATGTTGCCCGCCCCTGCCGCCCGCCAGTTGTGGGAGGCGAACTTGGTCGGATGCTCACCGATGATGTCGGCGATCTTGCGGATCTCATCGGCGTCGATGCCGGTGATGTGCTCGGCCCGTTCCGGGGTGTACTCGGCGTAGTGGTCGAGCAGGGCGGGGCCCAGGTGGTCGAACCGTTTGGGGCGCTCGGGGGCGATCTCGGTGAGGAACGTCTCCCAGTTGACCCAGCGGCGAACGAAGTCCTGCTGCCAGGTGCCGTTCTCGATCAGCAGACGGGCAATGGCCAGCAGCAGGAAGGGTTCGGTCCCGGGCCAGGTCGGTAGCCAGTGATCGGCCTTGGCCCCGGTGTTCGACAGGCGGGGGTCGACGCAGATGATGGTGGCGCCGCGCTCCTTGGCCTCCATGATGCGCTGGGCGTGGGGGTTGAAGTAGTGGCCCGATTCGAGGTGGGCCGAGATCAGGAAGATGACCTTGGCGTTGGCGTAGTCGGCCGACGGGCGGTCGTGGCCCATCCAGCTCTGGTAGCCAATGCGGGCGTTGGAGGAGCAGATGTTGGTGTGGGAGTTGTGACCATCAACGCCCCACGCCTTCAGGACCCGCTCGGTGTAGCCCTCTTCGCCGGGGCGACCGACGTGGTACATGACCTCGTTGTGACGGTCCTCGGTGAAGGCCTTGCGCAGGCGGCCCCCGATCTCGTCCAGGGCCTGATCCCAGCTGATGCGCTCCCAGGCCCCTGAGCCGCGCTCACCGGCCCGCTTCATGGGGTAGAGCACGCGCTCGGGGTCGTAGATCTGGTTGAGGGTGGCCGGTCCCTTGGCGCAGTTGCGGCCCCGGCTCGCCGGGTGTTCGGGATTGCCCTCGACCTTGCGGATCTGACCCGTCTCCTGATCGAAGTAGGCCACCAAACCACAACCGGCCTCACAGTTGAAACAGCTGGTGGGGACGATGGTGTAGTGCTTCTCCGTGCGCTTGGGCCAGTCCTTGGCGTCGAGTTCGGTCCAGTCGTGCCATTGGTCCGAAGGGGGGAAGTTGCGCAACTCGGTCATGCGATGGTCCTGGGGGTGCTGGAGGCCGGCGTGGCCGGGGTGAAGGCGAGGGGGTGGAACGTTGCGGGTTGACTCACGACTGACTCAAGGTGACTCACGACGGACTGACTCACGACGGACTGACTCACGACAGTGGGACCGACTGGCCTGCACCGACATAGGCGTCCTCGTAGGCGAACAGCCCAATCAGGGCGCTGATGGCGGCGATGAGGGTGAGGGCGGTGGCCACCCCGGTCGAAAGGTCGAAGAAGACGGCGATGGCCAGCAGCAGCGCAGGCAGGGCCAACCCGGCGGCCATGCCCAGGCGGAACCGGGAGGCGTAGCGGCCCTCGGTCATCTCGACCATGGCCAACTCCACGTGGCGTGAGCCCTTGGACCACAGTTCGGTTGCGATCAGCAGGGCCAGAACGGCAACGCCGCCAAGGAACACCGCCCGCAGGGTCTCGACGGCCGGAATGTCCATGAACACATCGAGCAGGCCGTAGGAGGCGCCACCGGCCACGATGGTCTGGGCCAGAAGCGTTGGTAGCAGCAATGGGCTCTGCCACAGGTCACGGCCCTCACATTGGCCGAACAGGAAGGCGGTGTAGCCGGCAGTTCCCGCCGCCAGGAGAGCGATTGGAGTCACCAGTACGGCCAGCATGGTCGACGAGTCGGCCAGCCCTCCCAGCCACCACAGCGCCGTGACGGCGGCGAAAGCGCCCAGGATCCAGGCCCCCCTGACCAACCACGATTCGGGATTGGAGCGGGTCAGGATGTAGAGGAACCGGCCCGGCTTCTTCAGGTCACTCACCAGCAGGAACATGGTGGCGGCGAGGAAGACCCCGGCCACCATGGGGGGCACGACCCCAACTGCGGCCTGGCTGTCGCCGTGACCGAGCAGTACCAGTAGCGAGGCCATCAACATGGTGCCTGCGGCCACCGCCTTGGTCACCAGGTAGCCCGAAACCTTCGACTTCCACGTCATCGAGTGGGCCGTGGTGTAGGCCGTGCGGGCGGCGACGGCGCGCTCGTCATGGCTGATCATGCTGGGGGTGATGGTGGAGTGCGATGGGGTGGTGTCGGCCCAGATCATGCCGTCGGTGGCAATGGCGCTCAGGGTGGGGTCGAGTGAGGCCTGGTCGGCGCCCCGGTAATAGACCTTGGGGTTGGTGCCCTGCTCAGGCGATCGGACGACCACCGGGTCGCGGGCCACGATGTGGCTGATCTTCGACGCCGGGTCGTCCAGGTCGCCCACCACGATGGCCTGGGTGGGGCAGACGACAACGCACGAGGGCTCAAGACCCTGCTCGAGACGGTGATTGCAGAAGTTGCACTTGTGGGCGGTGTTGGTCTCGGGGTTGATGTAGAGGGCGTCATACGGGCAGGCGTTCATGCACGACTTGCAGCCGATGCAGTTGTCGTCATCGAAATCGACGACCCCGTTGTCGGTGCGGTAGAGGGCATGGGTGGGGCAGATCTTCATGCACGGGGCATCGTCACACTGGTTGCAGCGCATCACGGTGAAGGCCCGGTTGGTGTTGGGGAACGACCCCGTCTCGACGTACTTGACCCACGTTCGGTTGACCCCGAGCGGAACGTCGTGCTCGCTCTTGCACGCCACCGTGCAGGCATGACAGCCAATGCAGCTGTCAGCTTCCAGGACGAATCCGTAACGCGTCATGGCCACAGTATTGCCGTCGCTGTGACCAGGGGGAAGTGACGATCTGACTCTAACGGTATAGGTTTGCCCTATGCCCCCTACAGGATTGTTCGATGGTGCGGCTCAGGCCAGGGCGGCGCCAACGATCGGCCCGGTGGTCGTGGCCGTGGCCGTGGTCGTGGTCGATCGGGCGCTGGAGCTGAATGCCGATGGACCGGTCGACGGCTTCCGGTCGTGGCGGTGGTTGTGAGCTATCCCGATCTCGGTGCCCTTGAACTGTTCCTGACCGCTACCCGGCTGGGCAGCGTGTCGCAGGCGGCGGCGGCCCATCGCATCGCCCAACCGTCGGCCAGTAGCCGGATTACCACCCTTGAACGCCAGTTGGGCATCAAGTTGCTGGAGCGGGGCCCGAGAGGTTCGGTGCCAACCAGCGAGGGCAGTGTGGTTGCCGGTTGGGCCGAAAACCTGCTGCGGGTGGCCCAGGAGTTGACGACGGGGGTTGAGGCTCTGCGGGCGTCGCGCACGGGGCAGCTCCGGGTGGCCGCCAGTTTCACCATCGCCGAATACCTGCTGCCTCCCTGGCTCGACAAGTTCCTGCGGTCGCGGCCCGATGACTCGGTTGCCCTCGATGTGGTCAACAGCACCCATGTGCTGGAGCGGGTGGAGGCGGGCCAGGCCGATCTGGGATTCATCGAATCACCCGATCCGACACCGACCATGCGGTCCCAGACCGTGGCCGTTGACGAGCTGGTAACCGTTGTCCGACCCGGCCACCCATGGACCAGGGGGGCCGGGGTCTCGGTCGACACCCTGGTGTCAACTCCGCTGGTGTTGCGGGAACAGGGTTCGGGCACCCGGGCCTCGTTGGAGCAGGCCCTGGCCGCCCTGGGGCTCGATGCCCCCTACTCGGTGCTGGAAGTCGGATCGACCTCGGCGGTGCGTTCCGCGGTGCGCAACGGATCATCGCCAACGGTGGTCAGCGGGGTGGCCGTTGCCGCCGATCTCGATGCCGGGACCCTGGTTGCGGTCCCGGTTGCGGGGTTGTCGATCCGTCGCCGCCTGCGGGCAGTGTGGCCCCGCCGACGTGACCTCAATCCGTTGGCCCAGGCCTTGCTCGATCAGATCCCCAACCTCCCCTGAGATTCGCGGTACGGCCTGTTCCGTGGGTCCCTATCGGAAGCGTCCTGGCCACCGCCGGCGTCGCTGCGGGCGGGGTGGCCGGGGTGGAGGGTTGTCCTCGAGATCCTGGAGGATGACGTTGGCGGTGTCGGCCTGGCCCGGGCTGTTGATCGGACCCTGGTCGTTGGCCCGGTAGATGTGCTCCGAGATCGATACCCCGGCGGGATCGAACCGTTGGTCGGCGGTGGTGTCGCGGAGTTGGCTGCTGTAGGTCAGCACCCCCTGGGACGGTCGACGCTTGATGCCAACGGCCGAGCCTGCGCGCTCCAACCGCTGGATCAGGGTGCCCATCGGGCCGCCGCCATCGCCTTGGCCGCTCCTGCGCTGCCATAGCCACCAGGCCAGTCCCGCCAACAGGGCCAGGATCATCAGCGCCAGCAGGGCGATCAGCAGCCACAACCAGGGATTGTCCGGGTCCTCAGGGGGTGGAGGCGCCGTCGGCACGGCCCCCACGGTCTCGGGTGAGACCTGTTCCGGCCCGTCACCCAGACCGAACAGGTCACCGATGGCGCGCACCAGTCGGGCCACGGCTAAGGATGGGCGCTCGCCTGCTCCTGAGTCGCTGATCGGTGACCGGGGGTTGAACCGCTCCAGGAGGCCATGGCCTTGTGACCGGCCAACGGTGAGCGGCGAGAACAACACGGCGACCACGATGGCGGCCGTCGTCAACACCGCGAAGCGACCCGATCGGGATAGCGATGGCCGCCGACCGACCCGGACCGTTCGCTCAACCAGGCCCGACACCAGCACCACGACGACGGCAACGATGAGCCACGGTCCACCCGAAACCGCCGCCTTCACCAGCACCAGCGCCGTGGCCAGGTGCAGGAAGGCCCTGGCCGGTCTCATCGGAGCTCCCGGTCCCCGTTGTGGTCCTGGCGCCGTGCTTGGTCCTGGCGCCGTGCTTGGTCCTGGCGCCGTGCTTGGGTCTGGTCTTGGTCCTGCGTGTCGGCCCCTGGCGGCCTTGTCGTCTGCGGGTCGAGGAGCAGGTGCGGGGTTTCGGGCCGGGGCACGGGCAGGCCGGCCTCGGTGAGGGCCATGCGACGGATCAGGTCGAGCTCGTCGAGCACCACGTCGTCGACGGGGGTCGTCTCGGGCACCGGAGTCCGCACCCGGTTGGTGCCACCCTCCAGTCTGGCCTTGGCCCAGGCGGCGTTGGCGGTCAGGCCGGAAACGCTCAGTTGGTTGTTCGCCAGGCGGACCGGTCGGTCCTGGTCGAGGGCCGAGGTGATGACCTTGGCCGCCAACGACCGGATGGCATTGTGCTCGGCCGCCAGGTTTGGGTTCTCCAGGGCTGACACCGGGCCGAGATCGAGCACGATCACCAACTCATCTGCTTCGGGGGTGTCGACCCGGACGTGCAGGTCGCCGGTCCGGGCCGAGATCGGCCAGGAGATACGAGCCATACGATCACCGGGCTGGTACGGGCGTAGGGCGGCGAAGTCCTCACTGGTCCCGATCGGTGGAATCGGCAGGTCCCGTCGGTCGTTTTGGGGGCTCCGGCAGAGCAGAGGGGCGACGTCGACGATCTCGTCCCGCTGGGCTTGGGCCAGTCCGAGGCGGGTGAGCGATGTCCGGTAGCTGGCGTAGGCGGCGGCGTGGGGCACGGTCGGTCGGTGATCGAGCCTGACCACGCCGGCCCCGTCGTCGACCGTCACCTTCTCCTGGGCTTCGGTGCGGCCGGCCTCCAGCAAGGGCAACAACTCAACGGTCAGTGTCCCATGACCGGCCGGATACTGGACCAGGAACGAGAGCTCCTCGGGGGCCGCCGCCCTGGTGATCAACGGCTGGAGGGTAACGGTTCTAACCAGTAGCGCCCGCCTCGACAGCACGGCGTCGGCCCCGATGGCGGCGATGATGGGTAGGAGGAAGGCGACGTTCAACTCCCGCTGAAACGCCATGTACCCAATGATTGCCAGCCCGATCAGGACGGAGGCCCCGACGGCCGTTGGTCGAAATCGAATCCGTTTGCCACCCGCCCGACCTACTTGTATCACCGCTGTGCCTGTGCCTGTGCCTGTGCCTGTGCCTGTGCCTGTGCCTGTGCCTGTGCCAGGAGGGGGCCCTCAGCCATGAACGGGGATGGCGATGTCGTTCAGTACGGCCTTGACGAGCGACGGTTCGATGCCCTTGGGTAGGCGGTGCTCGAACACGGCGACGGCCACGGCCTGGATGTCTTCGGGGGCGACATAGGCTCGTCCCGCCAGCACGGCGTGACCGCGGGCGACGGTGAGCAGGGTTTCGCTGACCCTGACCGAGAGCCAGATGCTCTCGTGACTGGCCCTGACGGCGTGGACGATGTCGAGGGTGTAGTCGATGATGGCGTCCGACACCGGCAGCGACCGCACGGTACGCAGGATGGCGTCGCGCTCCCCGTCGGTCACCACCGGCGTGATGGCGTTGAGGCCCGACTGGCCGGCCGCCCCGGTAAGTACGGCCCGTTCGGCGGCCCGTTCGGGCAGGCCGAGGCGGACGAGCACGGCGAAGCGGTCGAGTTGGGCGGCGGCCAGGCGGTGGGTCCCGACCTCGCCCAGGGGATTCTGGGTGGCGAGCACCATGAACGGCTCGGGTAGGGCCAGGGTGGCGCCGTCGACCGTTACCTGGTTCTCGGCCATGGCTTCAAGCAGGGCTGATTGGGCCTTGGGTGTGGCCCGGTTGAGTTCATCGACCAGTACCAGTGGCGCGAACAGGGGACCGGGCTTGAACTTCCAGTCGTTGGATCCGGGGTGGTAGATGTGCACACCGGTCACGTCGGTCGGCAGTAGGTCGGGGGTGCCCTGGATACGGCTCACGCCGAGATTGAGGGCGGCGCCGATGGCACGGGCCAACACCGTCTTGCCGACCCCAGGTCGGTCTTCGAGCAGAACGTGGCCGCCGCTCAGTAGCGCGGCCAGCACGATGTTGATCTTCGGCCGCTGCCCGGCGATGACCCGATCGGCGGCCTCGGCCACCGCCTGGGCCCCGGTCGAGGCGTGATAGCTGGTAGGTGGGGAGCCCGGACCATTGCCACGGCGGGGGTCGAAGCTGTTCATGGGGTTGTCAACTGCTTCCGGTCGAAACACGACGCCAACGTGGCGTCAGTCTATGACCCGGTGGTCGGGCCGGGGCCCCGGCCCGACCAGGGTGCCGGTCCCCGACAGCGGGCGCCGGCGCTCAACCGGTGAAGATGCGGCGCACATCGATGCGATAGATGAGGCCGTCCCACTCGGGTGGGACGAAGCCGTGGCCGGAGCCGGGCGCACCCAGCGCCTGGACCAGATCGGGTAGCTCGAGCGCCCGGCCAACCAGCACCCCGACCCCCTGACCCTTGACTGATTTGTCGGCGAAGCAGATGGAGAAGGCGATCTGGGGCCGAGCGACAATGTTGCGCGACAGTACCGTCGACGGAGTGACGGTGAAATAGATGTGCTCATCTTCGTGGCAGGCGGCGATCACCACCGCCGCATGGGGGATGCCCTCGGCGTTGGCACTGGCGATGGTGGCCGATCGGGCGGCGGAGACGAAGGAGATGACCTCGTCGTCGCTCCAGGTCTGGTCGGCGTACATGGCTCGGGTGAAGTCGTTGGCTTCGGTCAGTGACCGATCGAGCGCTTCCTGCATGAGACCCATGCACTTCGATCGTAGACCGGGTTGTGGGCTGGGTTCATGCCGAAAACTGTTTGCCGCCGGTACCGCTGAGGGTAACAGTGGGGTCATGAACACCCTTTCCGAGATTGCTGGACCCTTCGTCGAGATGGCCCATCGCATCGTGTGGTGCAGTGTGGCCACCGTGGACCGTCGCAACCGCCCCCGGTCGCGGGTCCTGCATCCGCTTTGGCAGTGGGACGGTGAACAGTTGAGTGGCGTGATCGCCACCGGCCCGACCCCGATGAAGCGGGCCCACCTCGAAGTGGCGCCGTTCGTGTCGTGCAACTACTGGTCTCCCGAGCAGGACGTGGCCACCGCCGAGTGTGAGGTGGAGTGGAGCTTCGACGATGCGACCCGAATCGAGGTCTGGGAGGCGTTCAAGTCGGCTCCCGAGCCGGTTGGCTATGACCCGGCCATCATCCCGCCGTGGGCCGACGGCCCGACGAGCGAGGCGTTCGCCGTGCTGAAGCTGAAGCCGTGGCGGCTGCGCGTGTTCCCTGGGTCAGTCCTCATGGGGCAGGGAGGAGACGTGCTCAATTGGCGAGCCTGAGGCGTTGTCGCAACTAGTGTCGATGCCATGAGTTCGGTTGATGTTGCCGTAGTCGGCCGGGGTTTGATCGGTTCGGCCGCCGCCCGCCACTTGGCTGAGCGTGGAGTGTCGACTGCCCTCGTTGGGCCGTCGGAGGTGCCGGACCGAACGGTGGGTGAGGGGCCCTTCTCAAGCCACGGCGACGAGGGGCGAATAACCCGCATCGCCGGCCGGACGCCGGTGTGGTCGCAGCTGGCTGCCCGATCCGTTGCCCGCTACCACGACATCGAGCTGCGATCGTCCACGGCCTTTCACGTTCAGCGTGGGCTGGTGATGTCGGTTCCCAAGGTCGGTGAATGGATCGACAACGGGTTGATCAACGGCAGCAATGCCCACTCGGTCCGTGCCGACCAGGTGCGCGATGCCACTGGGGTCAACATTACCAATGGGCATCCCCTTGCCTATGAAGGCCCCCCGGCGGGCTACATCAACCCTCGTCGGTTGGTTGCCGCGCAGACTGCGCTCACCGAGATGGCCGGTGGCATCGTTGTCGACGATGTGGTCAAGGGGGTGGTGAGGATCAATGGGGCGTTCGAGATCGTGGGTTCGTTTGGCTCGATCACGGCCTCCCGGGTCCTGGTGGCCACCGGTGCCTTTGGCCGGGATCTACTCGAAGCGGAGTTGGTGCTTCAGCGGCTTCCCCGCACGGTGCTGCTGGCCGAGGTTGGCGACTGTGCCGGTCTGCCCAGCCTGGTCCTGGCCGATCCCGCCGATTCCCGCTTGGAGGAGATCTACTGGGTTCCCCCCGTGCGCTATCCGGACGGGCGGACCAGCCTCAAGATCGGTGGCAATCTGAAGGCGAGCCCCGAGCTGACCAACGACGACGACCTGATCGACTGGTTCCGTTCCGAAGGCGACCGGAGCGAGGCCGAGGCGCTGGAAACCAGCCTCCGGGCCCTGCTGCCGACGGCTCGGATTGGTGCAACCTCGACCTCGCCCTGCGTGGTCAACGCGACACCTTCGGGTAATCCCTATATCGGTTGGGTCGAAGACGGCATTGCCGTGGCCATCGGGGGTAACGGGTCGGCGGCGAAGTCCTCCGACGAGATCGGGCGTCTGGCCGCCGGGTTGTTCTCAGCCGACGGCTGGACCGACAGCCTCGACGCTGAGTTGTTCGCCCCTGTCACGGCTTGAAACGGTCACCGCCGGCCTGGTGCCTGTTAGCGCCTGAAAGTAGCGCCGCCCGCGGTTCGGGGGACGTTTGGGCCGGACAGGTTGTGTTCCGGTTGCTGTCGCTCGACCAGAGGTCGGAGCCCCTCAACGATCAATGAGACACCGAAGTTGAACTCGGCCGTCCGGTCGATAGTGGTTCCCAGGGCGAGGCGAACATTGGGGTACCGGTCAGCGGGGAGGGCAGCCCTGGCAGAGGCCAGTCGAGCGGGATCGTGCCCACCCATGACCTTGGTTTGCTCGGTCGACGTGAGCTCGAACAGTACGTGGCCGGTGACGAAGGAGGCGATGGTGTCAAAGGCGAAGGTCGCCTGCTCGACCGACAGGCCATGTTGACGCATCTCGGCCAGGCCGGACTCGATGATGTCGAGGGTGGAGAGGGACAACACGGGGCGGGTGGCAACAAGGGATGCCAGATTCGGATTCTTGAGTAGTGCCCGGCGGAAGCCATTGCAGTAGAGCTGAATTCGCCGGGGCCATTCGTCGCGGGTGGCGGGCACGTAGACCTCGCTGTAGACGAGTTCGGCCAAACCATCGAGGATGTCGGCCTTGTCCTTCACATGGCCGTAGAGCGAGGGGGCCTCCACTCCCAGCGCGGCGCTCAAAGCCCTCATGGTCAGAGCGTCGAGACCTTTGGCGTTCACCAGATCGCGGGCGGCTGCGATAACCTGCACCCTGTCCAGACCTTGCCGCGCCATCATTGGGCATCAATGTAGTCAACGGCGACGCTGCCGTCAGGTGAGCTGCGGATATAGCGTGCCCAGGCCCCTGGTCTCCCCTGAACTGGATTGCCTGGGGAACTCGGTGTGCCCGGTGGTTCAGCGGTTCCCGTTGCCCGAGCCTGGGCTCGTCAGTCCTTGGCGGAGGGCGAAGCCGGTGGCATGCGATCGGATGGTCTGCACGAACAGTTGGTGGGCGTCGTCGTCGATCGGGCGGCGGGTACGGCCTGCTCGCCAGGTCAGGACGTATTGGCCCTGGAGGGGGCGGCCTGCCATGTGCAGGGCAGGCCACTTTGTGGTGCCGTTCTTCGGTGATGGGAGGGCGTCGGTCGTCATCAAGGCAATGCCAAGGCCTTCCCGAGCCAATTCGTAGCGGGTCTCGTTGTCCGGGCTCTCCATCATCACGTGCATCTGCACCCCTGCGGCCTGGAATGCCCGGTCGACAAGGGTGCGCGAGAGGAACTCGGTGGGACTCAGGAGCAGACCGGCGCTGGCGGGGAGCGACTCGGCTACCTCGGCGGGGGTTACCGCTTGTCGTTCACGTAGTGGATGGGTGGCCTCGGTGACCATGACCATGTCGAATTCGTAGAGGGCGCAGAATTCGGTGTCGAGGTCGGCCTGATCGGAGACTGGAACGATGACGTAGTCGAGGGTTGAGGTCAGTTGGTCGACCAGTTGCTTTGAGGCGTAGTTCCGGCGGTAGCTCAGGTCGGCGCTGAGGGTGATCTGGTAGCCGAACGAGGGGTTCCGGGCCAGATCGCCGAGGGCCCCGGCCATGAAGAACTTGAGGGTCGGATTGAAGCAACCGAGGCGGACCGAGCCCCGATGCCCTTGGCTCACCGCCTGGGCGAAGAAGGTGAATCGCTCGGTATGAGCGAGGAGCCTCTCTGCTTCGACGGCAAGTTGTTCGCCTTGTGAGCTCAGGTGCCAGTGGCGACGATTGCTCTTGGCCGGCGGAGCGTCGAGCCCGTAGGTGTCCTGAAGGGTCCTCATCGCTCGAGGAACCTCGGCGCCGTCCATGCCGACGCGTGCCCCAACCTCCCTGGCCGTGTGGCCGTCACGGAGGCCGACGAGTATGTAGAGCAACCGGAGCAGTCGGTTCTTGCCGATTGTCTCAAGTGTGTCCGGGTCGAGGTCACTCACAGGTCACTACCGGTCGTGGATGGACCATGCACTGGCGCTGACGGGGGAACGGTGCGTCCCGTCACTAGCCAAAAGACTAACAAGGGGGTCGCAGGGGGGTGAAGTTCGCTCGTTCCCAGGCTTGGGGAGCGCTTGCGGTTTCTCCAATCATGGATTGGAGAATTTCTTGACTCCAGGCGTGCCAGAACCATGGCGGGTGGCGTCTTCATAGCGGGTCGGAGGGCGGATGACCTGTCCGGCCC
>Ga0316187_10002642_pt1 | contig 15590 bp, 13 predicted proteins | sample CroRivburrow1_MG_FD_204927 | JGI IMG/M metagenome (GOLD analysis project Ga0316187, IMG submission 204927) | Coastal sediment microbial communities from Maine, United States - Cross River worm burrow 1 | ecosystem: Environmental > Aquatic > Marine > Coastal > Sediment | place: USA: Maine... | reverse complement strand
ATGGTCTCTGGCGGAGGCCGCATCGGGGTGACCGAGCTGCTGGTCGGAGTTCCATTTCCGACAGCTGCCCTGGAGCCGGTCCGCGAAGTGGTGGACTCTCGCTATCTGAGGCGCCTGGTGTACGAGTCCGTCCTGCTCTCGGCGGAAGAGGCTCTCGATGCCGGCCTCGTGGATGAAGTGTTGCCGCCCGAAGATCTGATCCACCGATCCCTGGAGCTGGGGGAGAGGTTGGCGCGAATTCGACCGCCAGTCTTTGCGATGACGAAACGTCAGTTGACAGCTCCGCTGCTCGCACGAATCGAGCGCTTGACCGCGCTGCACGAGTCCGATGCCGAGGAACTCTGGTTCGGGGAGGAGGCGCTCGACGCCATCCGTCGATTCGTCGCAGAGAATCTCTAGCGAATCGAGTCGGGAGAGACGACCCGGGTCAGCCAGCTGTCCAGATACTCACGGTGCAGTGGCGTGTCGGGGAAGGTCTCATCGGCCCCGTAGGGGTAGGTGCTCATGGCTCTGAACGGTAGCGGCTCCACCTGTTCCCCGGCGCCGGTGTTGCGGTCGGCGTCCTTGTCCCAGCCGTGGCTCTCGAGGAACAGGGTGCGTCGCCATCCCGGCTGCACCGGAGGAAGGCCGGAGGCGTCGAACACCAGGGCCATCTCGTCTCCGGGGCCCATGATCACCGAGCGATCGTCAGAATCCTGAAGCAGCTCTTGCACATCGCCGTAGCGAGTGTAGTTGCCGGGAAACGCCAGCCAGGGCGACTCGGTGCTCACTCGCTCGTAGTCGAACAGATGAGGCCCGTTCGGTGCCTGTCGGACCATCTCGGAAAAGCCACGATAGTGCAGGTCGGCCGATGTTGGAGGCAACTGCGCCTGGACAACAGGCTCGTCGTCCGCGGTGAGCGTCGACCAGGCGATCCGGTCCCACGACAGCCACTGGGTGCCGACGATGCGAAGACGCGTCGCTCCCGCCGGCAGCGGAGGCGTGTCGACGACCATGGTCTTGGCCTTGCCTGCCGGGAAGCCCATCGATGGCATGAGGACCTGCCAGCCGTCTTCGGTCTCGACCTCTAGGCGCGGGGGCCAGGTCGCGAGATCCGGGCGCTGGGCGACAGCCAGATTCACACTGGCATCGGCAGGGAAGATCCAGCCATCCAGATGCAGGCGGATCGCGGTCGAAGGCGAGTCGCCCAGATCGAAAGTGAAGTGCCAGGGCTCCGCCGCGACACCTTGATAGGCACTGCGTACCCAGCCGTCGGCGAAGACTCCGTCACGTGTGGCAACGCGCCCTGTCACATCAGCGCCACCGGCGTCCCAGGCCTGGGCGACTTGCCGCAGACCCCTGGTCGCGAGAACGGCGTCGGGGAGCTTTCGACCCGGGACGATACGGAGATTGCTGGCCACCTCGAGGTCGTCGGGGTGATCCACGACCCAGGCTCGGACGTAGTCGAAGAAAGCCGCCTCCCAGAGCTCCTCGGTGATCATGAAGCGATACGAGCCATCGACGGGCTCCGCGCCGTCCACCCGAACCAGCTCCTGTGGATCGGAGGTGGCCCACACTCCTGGTGCAACCGGCAAACCCGCAGGTGCGCCCCACAGCAGATCGGTCACGAATCGGACGCGCTCGCCATCCCATGCATACAGGAAGGGACAGCTGCCTTTGAGCAGCTGCTCCTCGACGATCCACTGGTTGGCGGGCGGCTGCAGGCGGTTCTGCGGCACGCCGTTGGTCCAGACGGCGCGCAGGATCTCCACCGTCGGCTGTTGGCCCAGCCCGAAGTGGGTGACATCTGAGGTCACCTCCTGAAACTGGTAGGCGCGACCGTGGATCACCTCGAGGGTAGCGCCGAGGCCGAAGATGTTGTTCTTGCTGTTGCCCTTGTCCAGACCGCGCAGCCGAACCATCATGCATTGGCTGTCGCTACCACCACGGTTCTCCAACCGGATGAGGCCCTCGGGGCCGCCGACCAGAAGGTCCAGGTCACAGTCCTGGTCCAGATCGATGGCTGCCAGGGCTGTGGCAGAGCTCGGAGCTCCCTCGGTAGGCAGCTTCTCGAAGGTGGGGCCGGGCCGCTGGGCGGCGATGACGACTCCGGAGGGACCCGCCAGGCCCAAATCCATCCTGCCATCGTTGTCGGCATCGAAGGCGGCTACGGCGCTCCAGCCCCCGCTGCCTTCGAAGGCCAGACCGAGGTCCCAGGGTTCGAAGTGCCCGCCGGCGTTGTGGAAGACCTGCAGCTCGGCACCGCCTGCCACCAGGTCGGTGAGCCCGTCGTTGTCCAGGTCCGAGCTGACGACGAGAGTTGCCGCCTTGGCGCCGGCCAGGCCCCCGTCGGCCGTGCGGTCGACGAATTGCCCTTGGCGAAGATTGTCCAACCAGGTCAGGCCACCGTCGTGGGCCAGGATCAGGTCCACGTCACCGTCCCGGTCCAGGTCGCTGGCTTTCACATCGCTGATGGCCTTCGGGCCCTCGGCGGGCAGGCTCTTACTGCCCACGGCCTCCAACGGCCCTCGAAGGGCGTTTCTGTAGAGCTCTCCGCTGGCACTCTTGCCACCGAACAGGGCCAGGTCCAGGTCGCCTTCGATATCGAAGTCCAGGACCGTCCCAGCGGTTGCTCCGCTCTCCTGCAGGCCGAAGGCCTCAGTAGCCGACTCGAAGCTTCCCTCCGGCTGACCCCGGAAGATATGTACGACGTCGCCGCCGAGAGCGATCAGATCGAGATGCCCGTCGTTGTCGAGATCGGCGATCAGCAGTCGCTCCGCTCCGGGCACTGGCAGGCTTGCCGCTGCCTGGCTCGAGTCGGCGGCCAGCCACACCTCGAGTGAAGTGCCTTCCCCTGAGGTCAGGAAGGCCCAGTCGCTCCTCTGGTCGTCATCGAAATCGCCGCTCGCCAGGGTCGCTCCCCCGATCGGTCGGGTCGACGAGCCCTGGCCGTGAAAGGTCACCTTCGCCGGTTCGCCCATGCTCGTGGGGGGAGGCTCGCCTTGGAGGTGGAGGAGCGGCCATCCCTGGATGCCCGGCGCCAGTTCGCGGAGACCCTCTTTGTACATGGCGGTGATCTTCAGCACGTTCTCGAGCCGCAGTGCCGGCACCCTGGCTGCCGCCAGGTCGTCTGCCTCCAGGGTGGCGAGGATCTGGTCGATCAGGGTCATGGCAGCGGCCGGCGCCTGCCAGGCCGTCTCCTGGATTCGCAAGAAGATCTTGCTTGCCGCTGCCCGATCGCCGGCCTGTAGGGCCCGTTGGCCCGCCTGAAGGAGGAGGACGGGATTCTCGGGTCGGAGCCGAACGAGCCCCTCCAGGGCCTGAGTGGCCGCAGCATCCGCACCCTCGCCGGCGTAGGTCGTGGCCTGTCGATAGAGGGCGTACTGGATCGCCACGTTGTTGGGAGCAGCCTTGGCGGCCTTGGCGTACTCGGGCAGCGCCTCATCCGGTTGACCTCCCCACTGCAGGATCTCTCCTCGGATGGTCAGGATCTCCGGATTGCCTGGCGATTTGGCCAGGGCTTCGTCGACTCGGGTCCGTGCCTCTTCGAACTTCTGCTGTCTCATCAAGGCGATGGAGAGGTTGGCGTACCCTAGCGGGTCGTCGGGGAGGATCTCGATCAATTCCCGAAAGGCCTCCTCGGCCAGGGCCGGTTGCTCGTTCTCCAGCTGGGCGTTGCCCGCGTTGCGAAGCTCTACGGCCTGATCGGGCACGGCTGCCTGGATGGGGATGGTGAGTGCGAGGGCGACGACGAAGACGAGCGTCGAGGTTTTCATGGCGTAGACATTCTACGCCAGCCTCCAGAGGGGCATAGGGGCATAGGGCATAGGGGCTTAAGGGAGTAGGGGGCCAGGGCTTGAGCCTCTGTTCCCCCAAGCTCTCAAAGAGTGGCCGGAAGCAATGCCCGGCCACTTCACCCCCCACTGCCCCAAGGATCGGCAGGGAGGTACGACCGGACGCCTCAACCCCAGGCCGGGCGTAGGGAGTTATCCCAGCCCGTCGATCCTATCCAGGTGGTAGTCTCGCTGGATCATGAGCACGGCAGACGAGCATCGTCGAGCAGCGAAGGCAGTTCTGCATTTTTCGGTGATCACCGTCAGCGACAGCCGAACGGTGGAGGACGACGTCAGCGGCAAGCGCATCTGTGAGTTGGCCGTCGCCGACGGGCACGAGGTCCTCGATCACGAGATCGTTACCGACGATAGGCTGGAGATTCGCACTCGACTCCAAGCTATCTTGGCTGACGAGAGGGTCGATGTCGTCGTGCTCAATGGCGGCACGGGATTTGCTCAGCGGGACGTGACCACCGAAGTGGTCGAGCCCCTGCTGGATACGACCGTCGAGGGCTTCGGAGAGTTGTTCCGCATGCTCTCCTTCAATCAGGTGGGAGCGGCGGCGATGCTGAGCCGAGCGGTCGCCGGCGTCATTGGCAATCGTGCGGTCTTCGTATTGCCCGGTTCGCCCCAGGCCGTGGAGTTGGCAATGCGGCAGCTCATCCTGCCCGAGGCGGCCCATCTTGTGAGCCAGGTCGCAAGGCTGGACTAGTCGCAGTCATGCCCGAAGGTCGCCCACGCCTCTACCTCATCGACGGCTACTCGAATATCTTTCGGGCCTTCTACGCCATCCGGCACCTCTCCAACTCGAAGGGCGAGCCCACCAACGCGGTCTACGGCTTCGTGCAGATGCTGCGCAAGCTCTTGCGCGACGAGCAGCCCGATCTGATCGGTGTGGCGTTGGATGTCTCCCGGAAGACCGTCCGGACCGAGAAGTTCGAAGACTACAAGGCCAACAGGGCGCCGATGCCCGAGGAGCTGCGGGGGCAGATCCCCCAGATTCGCCAGGCCCTCGAAGCACACCGGATCCCCATCCTGGAGATGGAGAACTACGAGGCCGACGATGTGCTGGGGAGCTTGGCCAGAAAGGGTGCGGCGGAAGGCTACGACGTAATCTTGGTCAGTGCCGACAAGGACCTGATGCAACTCGTCGACGAGCATGTCTTCCTGATGCATACCGGCCGCAACAAGCTCTATGACGCCGCAGGAGTCGAGGAGGATTTCGGTGTGCCGCCGAGCCAGGTGGTCGAGGTCCTGGCCCTCAAGGGGGACTCCGTGGACAACGTCCCCGGCGTGCCTGGGATCGGGGAGAAGGGTGCGATTCAGCTGATTCGAGACCATGGCACGGTCGAGAACCTGCTCGAACGGGCCGAGGAGCTCAAACGCAAGAGCTACAGGGAAGGACTGCAGCAGAACCGCGAACTGGCCCTGCTCTCGAAGGAGCTGGTGACGATCCACACCGATCTGCCACTCGATTTCGAGCCGGACGAGCTGCGGCATGAAGAGCCCGACAACGAGGCTTTGAAAAAGCTGTTCCGCGAGTTGGAGTTCTTCTCGCTGGTTGACGAGCTGGAGGTCGGAGGCCCGGCAGAGGACATCCCTGCGGCCACCGCGATCGCCTCGGCCGAGGAGTGGAGTCGGCACGTCAGTGGTTGGGAGGGGGAGATTTCGCTGGCAGTCATCGGCGATCCCCCCGTCGGCCTGGCCGCGTCAGCCGGGGAGTCGGAGCCGGTCTTCGCGGACTTCACTCAGTCGGGAGTTCGCGAGGCAGTGCGCGAGTCTCTCGACGCCTGGTTTCAGGATGAAGGCCGGCAGCTCGTTGGCCACGACCTCAAGGAGGTCTTGCGTCTCGTCGGCGCTCAGTCGACGGTCAGGGCCACGCTTCTAGACACGATGCTCATCTCCTATGTGCTGCGGCCCGCCTCGCGGGCACATTCTCTGGAAGAGATCGCTCTCGAACGCTTGGGTCAGAAGATCTCGAGTGCCAAGGAGGTCGGGCTGACTGGTGCTTCACCTCAGCTGGATGACACCGGCCTTCTGGCCTATGCCGGAGAACAGGTCGTCGTACCGCAGCGACTGCTGCCTGGTTTGATGCAAGAGCTCGGCGACGGAGATCTCTCCCGCGTCTATCGGGAAATCGAGGCTCCCTTGATTCCCGTCCTGATGAGGATGGAAGAGGACGGGATCCTGTTGGACCGGGCGTTTCTCGAGGAGATGTCCAGTCAGCTCGGTGAGGAGCTGGAAGAGCTGCGAAAGGAGATCTTCGAGGTGGCGGGCGAGGAGTTCAACATCAACTCACCGCAGCAGCTCGGCGTCATCCTTTTCGAGAAGCTCGGGTACCCGGTCATCAAGAAAACCCGCAAGACCAAGAGCTACGCCACCGGTGCCGACATCCTCCAACAGCTCGCCCTTCAGGGCTTCCCGCTGCCCGAGCTCATCCTGCGCTACCGGGAGCTCAGCAAACTCAAGTCCACCTATGTGGATGCCCTGCCGGCCCTGGTAGCCGAAGACGGGCGCCTCCACACTCGCTACGAGCAGGCCGTGGCGGCCACCGGCAGGCTCTCGTCGGTCAGTCCGAACCTGCAGAACATTCCGGTGCGGACCGAGCTGGGCCAGCGCATCCGGAAGGCCTTTGTGGCAGCTGACGACCACCTTCTACTCGTGGCGGACTACAACCAGATCGAGCTGCGGGTGCTGGCGCATATCGCCGATGAGGAGGCTCTCGTCGAGTCCTTCGAATCGGGCGAAGATATTCATAGTGCCACGGCCGCGGCGGTCTTTGGCGTCGCACCGGAGCTGGTGACGGTCGAACAGCGGCGCGCCGCCAAGACGATCAACTTCGGGATCATCTATGGCATCAGCGCCTTCGGGCTGGGTCGCAACCTCGGCATCCACCCCGCCGAGGCCGATCTCTTCATCCAGGCCTACTTCGAGCGCTATCCGGGTGTTCGGCGCTACATGGACGAGACCCTGGTCAGCGCGGAGGAGGAGGGCAAGGTCGAGACCCTCTACGGCCGGGTTCGGTGGCTGCCGGAGATCCAGGCCAGCAATCGCAACCTGAGGGAGAACGCTCAGCGCATGGCCATCAACGCCCGCATCCAGGGAACGGCCGCCGATCTGCTGAAGATGGCCATGATCACCCTGGACGACGAGCTACGACGCCAGTACCCGACCTCCAGGCTTCTGCTGACGGTGCACGACGAGTTGGTGTTGGAAGTGCCCATCGCCGACTTGGACTCGGTAGCCGAGCTGGTTCGCGAGACCATGGAGGGTGTGGAGAAGCTGACGGTACCTCTGGTCGTGGATGTGGGGAGCGGCCCCACCTGGTACGACGCCAAGGCCTAGGTTTCTCCTGAGGTATCCGGTGCCAGAGCCGGCCGGTGTCTTCGAGGTCGAGACGATGGATGAGAAGCGCTTCATCGAATTGTTGGTCGAGCTTCACGAGGGCCTGCCGCGCCTGGGGCCCGGCAACGACGAGTCCACGTTGAAGGCCCTGGCCCTCTGCGAGCACCTGCCGGCCGAGCCCGAGATCCTGGATGTGGGTTGCGGCACCGGAGCCCAGACCCTCGCGCTGGCCGAGAACACAGTCGGCCACATCACGGCGGTAGATCTGATTCCAAACTTCCTGGCCCAACTCGACAAGAAGGTGGTTCACGCGGGTCTCGAGGAGCGCATCGAAATCCAGGAAGCGGACATGAACGAGCTACCCTTTTCGGAGGCCAGTTTCGATCTCATCTGGAGCGAGGGCGCGATCTACATCATGGGCTTCGACAACGGCCTCTCCGAGTGGCGTCCCCTGGTCAAGCCTGGCGGCTACCTCGTCGTTTCCGAGGTGTCCTGGTTCAGTCCAGACCCGCCGCGGGAGGTGTGCGAGTTCTGGAACGAGAACTACCCAGCTATTCGCACTGTCGATGAGAACCTCGCTGCAGCGAGAGAGCGGGGATGGTTACCGGTCGGGCACTTTCACCTGCCCAGGGAAGGCTGGGTCCAGGAGTACTACGGGCGGCTCGAAAAGCAGCTCCCCACTTTCCGCCAAACCCATGCCGACGACCCGGAAGCCCAGGAGGTAGCCGACCTGACCGAGCTCGAGATGTCGATGTACTCGCAATACTCCGATTTCTACGGCTACGAGTTCTACGTCTTCAGTCACGCCGACTAGCGATAGACATCGCCTCGGTGGCCGATCGTCAAGATCAGGATCACCAGTCGCTTCTTCGCCACACTGTAGAGAACGCGGAAGCGTCCAACCCTGATACGAATGACGTCCTCGTATCCAGAGAGCTTCTTGGAGCCTCTCGGTCGGGGATCCTCGGCGAGTGCCAGCATCGCTTTTGCGAGGCGCTGCTGATCTTCCCGATGGAGGGCTCGGAGTTGCTTCTCCGCCGAGTGAGTGATTTCGAGCTCAAACCGAGCCATTCAGTTTGAGCTCAGCCAGGACATCTGCCAGGGGGCGGGTAGGCTCGTGGCGGATCCGCTTGAGATCCTCGATGTCCTCCAGCTCCTCGAGCCGATCGAGAAGTGCCTCCTGGACGAAATGGTTCATCACGATACCTCGGCTTCTACAGTAGTCATCGATCGCTTTCTTGAGTGCCTCGTCGATCCGGGTATTGAGTTGAACGGTGGCCATCCTCGACTCCTTTGAGTGCGTTAGTAGCAATTGCTAGCAAAGTATAGCAGTCGCTATCAATGCTCTTTCAGTCACTGGGTCGCAAGGCCAGGACCAGGCGGATGCCCTCGTCGACGAGAGTCATCTGCTGGGGCGGCAGATGCCCGACAGGCTTCGAGAGGAAGGAGCGGTCGAGGGTTAGCAGTTGCGAAACACTGACCACCGAGTCTTTGGGCAGTCGGCTTGTCGTCTTCTTCAGCAATACGTTGCCGGGAGAATCTGTCAGGCGCAGGTTCGATGTAATGACCGCGACGACAACGGTCTGAATCCGGCTGGCATTGAAGGCGTCGGACTGCACGATGAGTACAGGCCGCCGAAGCCCGGGGCCAGAGCCCTGAGGTCGGGGAAGTGAGGCCCAACGGATCTCCCCCCGCTGCACTACCAGTCCTCAGATTCCAGCGCGGCGAATTGAAGGGTGTCGAGGATGGGATCGACTCGCGCTGCCTCTTCACTGTAGATCTGGTCGAGACGCTCCGTGACTTCCAGTTGGCGGTGTTCGGCCACGAATCGCCGTACCGCCGCGGCATAGAGCCCGCTCCTGGAAAGACCCAAGCGTTGGGCAAGTTGGTCGGCTGCCTCGTAGACCTGGTCAGGAATCGAGATCGCGGTCTTCATGAACGTAGTATAACTGAAGTTATACCAATGGATCAGTGACGGAGCTGGGCCGATCCGACGGTCTGGAACCGAGCTGGGAAACAGTACCCCGGCGCCTTCTAGATCTTGGTCTATTTGTATTGAGCTTCGTTACGCTTCAGGTCGTGGAGCGTCAGGAGTCCACCCTGAGAACCAGTTCGTAGCAAGGGCCTGTTGATTTCCCCGAAGAAGCGTCGCAGAATCGGTGGCACCTGTTCGCAGTTCCGACGTTTCCGCGGAAACGTCGTATTCTGTCGCCGAATTTGCGCTACGCTGGAGAGCGATATCGGTTGATCTACGAGGTCATGGCTCAGGAAGTCCGAGTCCACGTGATTGACATTACAGCTCACGACTATCGAAGGAGCTAGGTCGATGGCGAGAAGCGATTTCAAGAAGGCCGAGAGGACGGTAGAGGTCAGTGTCGGTGAATCCGTCCGGATCATTCGTGAGCTCCAGGGACTGAGTCAGAATGAGCTCTCTGTTCGGTCGGGGATTCCACAGTCCACGGTTTCTGCCATCGAGAACGACCGTGTAAATCTGGGCGTGCAGAGAGCCAAAGTCCTGGCTCAGGCCCTCGCCTGCCATCCCGCCGTACTGGTCTTCCCGGGCTGGGATGTCAGCAAGGAGTGGCAGCGTAGCGGCTGGACCTCTTAGCAGCCAGCCGGGTCTTGTCTTCGCCAGGCTTGCGAACGTACCCAAAAAGGGTACAATTGTACCCATAATGGGTACTAACTCTGTTGATCCGGTGGGCTCCGCACTCTTCCCCTTGTCGCGCAGGACGGTTCTCGGCATTCTCTACGGGGATCCTGAGCGGCCCTACTACCTCCGGGAGATCATTGAGTTGGCCGGACTCGGAACCGGTCAGATTCAACGGGAGTTGGCTCGGCTCAGTGAAGCCGGAGTCCTTCGGCGCTTCGAACAGGGGCGCCACGTCTACTTCCAGGCCGACCCACAATGCCCGGCGTTCGAGGAGTTGCGGTCCCTGGTCACCAAGACTGTTGGGGCGGGCGCAGTGGTGGCCACCGCATTGCGCGATCTCGCGGTTCGAATTCGCCTGGCGTTCATCTTCGGCTCGGTCGCTCGCGGCGACGAGCACTCTGAGAGCGATCTCGATCTTCTGGTTGTCGGCGATGTCTCGTTCAGTGAACTCGTCGAAGCGCTGACGGACGCCGAATCCACGCTGCGCCGGGAGATTCATCCAAGCCTGTTCTCAGAGGACGAGTTTCGCAATCGGCTTGCGAGCAAGGACCATTTTCTGGAATCCGTCCTTAGAGAGGAGAAGGTCTTCGTGATCGGTGTCGAAGATGAGCTTGGAGTCCTACTTACATAGCCGATGGATCAGGAGACATGACTCTTCTTCGCGCGAGATCGCGGATCTCCTCGCACTGGCGGATCGCGATATCGACCAGAGCCAAACCAAGGGTCTCGGGCCTGAATGGCGCTTTGACATTGCCTACAACTCCGCTCTCCAGTCTGCCACGGCAGCTCTCGCTGTAGCCGGATTCCGAGCAGAGCGTGCCAATAAACACCTGCGAGTGATCGCGAGCCTGGAGTTCACTGTGGGGCTCGACAAGACCACGGTCCGAGTACTCGACCGGTTTCGTCGCAAGCGGCACGTCGCGGTCTACGAGCGGGTCGGTGCGATCTCGGACCGCGAAGCTACCGAGATGATCGAGATGGCCCGGGAGATCCGACGGCGGGTCGAGACCTGGATCCGTACCGAGTGTCCTGAACTGCTGAGCCCCTAGAACTCCACCCTCACTCCGACCTCGTAGCGGCGGATTGTGGCGCTCACTTCAGTATTCGAGTCCGATGCGCAGCATCAGGCGGCGGGCTTGACCCACCAGCTGGGCACGAACTCGTCGCCTTCATTGAGCACGTAGTCAGCCCACCGATCCACCGCTGTGCTGTTGAGCAGGGATTTCGAAAGAACCGAAGAAAAGGCTTGACAGGATTTTCAAGGCATTTTTCGGAGCCCCTGAGATCGATCCTTGAAAGTGTCTGTGTGGCCCTGGGTGACTCCCTGTGTGGCGTACCTCGCGATGCGTGGCGAAGATGCCTCGAGGACCCTCGATCGTGCGCCAGGAGGCAATCTAAAGCGCTGAAAATAAAGGGTTTATAATGGTGTGTTACTCCTGGAGAAAACGCCCATGATCGAATCTATTGCCACTCCGTTTTCAACATCTCAGAACGGCTCCGGCCCCTCGGAGGTCGACCAACTCGGAGACCGAATCGCCGAGCTCTCGGCCCAGATCCAGGCTGCCACCTACCACCTGCTCGTCATGATCCGGGACTTCGACGAGAAGAGTGGTTGGAACTCCGGCTTTCGCTCCTGCGCCCATTGGCTCAACTGGCGTACTGGACTGGAACTGGGTGCGGCACGGGAGAAGGTACGGGTGGCCAAGGCTCTGGGCGAGTTGCCGAAACTTTCCGAGGCGATGCGTTGTGGGGAGCTCTCCTACTCCAAGGTCAGGGCCCTGACCCGGGTGGCGACACCTGAGAACGAGGCGGAGCTCCTCGAATTCGCCCGGGCTGGAACGGCCGCTCATGTGGAGAAGCTGGTTCGGGCCTGGCGACGCGTCGATCGGCAGGACGAGGTCCAACACGAGAACCGACGGCATGCCAGCCGGTACCTACAGGCCTACACCGATGACGATGGCATGGTGGTGCTCAAGGCACGGCTCGACCCTGAAGTAGGGGCCGCGGTCATGAAAGCTCTTGAAGCAGCGGAGCAAGTGCTTTACGACCGGGAGCGGGAGACCAAAGACGAGTGGGGCGATGGGGTACCGCTGCAACAGAGGCGGGCAGATGCCCTGGGCCTGGTGGCGGAAAGTGCTCTCGACGGTGGGATGGACAACGGTACCCGGGCCGATCGCCTGCAGGTCGTGGTGCATGTGGATGAGCAGGTGCTCGAGGACCCAGAAGCCCCTGGAGTGTCCATGCTGGAGGACGGCACGGACGTTTCCGCGGAAACGTCCCGGCGTCTCGCCTGCGATGCGGGCAAAGTGGTCATGAAACACGACTCCGAGGGCAACATCCTCGATGTCGGCCGCCGCACTCGCACGATTCCCACCCCGATTCGCCGTGCTTTGACCGTTCGGGACAAAGGCTGCCAGTTTCCGGGCTGTGGATTGAAGTTCTGCGAGGCCCACCACCTGAAACACTGGGCCGACGGAGGAAGAACCAGCCTCGAGAACCTGGTTCTGCTCTGCCGCCATCACCATCGGGCCGTTCACGAGGAGGGATGCCGCATCGAGCACACTGCGGATGGTGAGCTGCGCTTCTTTCGGCCGCAGGGCTGGGAGATTCCGACCGTTCCCCCACCTCCGCCCCTCGTCGAGGACCCTCTAGCGGAGCTTTCGAGCCTGCTTGACGGGGAGGAGATCTCGATCGACGCCCACACCGGCTTTCCGGGCTGGCAGGGAGAGAGCCTCGACCTCAACTGGGCGGTTCAGAGTTACCGGCAGCCCTAGAGTTCCACGGTCCCCGAGGTCCGTCCTGGGAGACCCCAGGGGGTTCTTGCAGCGGCCGGGAGGAAAGCCCCCTGGGGTCTCTCGAGGCGAACCTCCAAACGACAAGACGGTCTAGCAGGTACGCTTCGGCTGTCCAGAAAGACGTTTCCGCGGAAACGTCCCCGCACGGTCGTGACAGCTCCAGAATCGGCTGGTACTTCTTGGGGCCGGAAGAGTGCGACAACCAGGAGTCATCAGGATGGGTCCTCCACTCGCCCGGCAAACAGAAGGCATCCCGAGGGATCGTGGCGGATGAAGAACCAGTAGGGGCGGTCGACGATCATCTGCTTCGGCTCGGGAGCCACTTCATGCAAAGCCGCACCGATCACCGTCTCGATCGTCACTGCAGCGGCCTCCGTGCCTTGCTCATCCACCTGCACGAAGGTGACCTGCTTGACCTGATCGACTTGGACGCCCGGCTCAGGGGAAATGCCGCTCAGATCGGCGGATTCATCGAAAAGTGTCTCGAGACCCATGGCCTTCAGAGGTGGAACGAGCACCAGTTCATCCCTGATCTGACATTTTGGCAGTGCCAGGTGAACAGGCAATTCCCAGCGGAGTGAGGCGAAGATTTGGTCGAGGCTCTGCGGTGAGAGAGAGGCCTCGAACTTCCTGATTCGTCTGGGCAAGACGACAACCATGGAAAGGCCCTCGTGGGCGTAGGGGAGTCTGATCGCCTGCAAACTCTTGTCTTCGAAATAGTCGAACGACCCCGTTTGATGCATCATCGAAACCTCGACCTTGCGACCCTCCAGACGATGAAAGCGTTCGATACGAGTCGCCTCGGGATCGAATTTCTCGGCCCAGTCGTCCTTGAAGTACGTGGCGTTGCTCAGGATCAGCCGGGTAAGTGAGCCGATCTGGTCCGGAGACAGCACTTGGTCGATCCTGCCCCGGGTGTTTTCGTCAGCCCAGCGGTTGATGGTTTCGCAGGCGGCAGTGGGTTTGCCGGTGAGGTCGAGCTCTTCAATCCGAGCATCGAAGCCCTCGCGGATCTGCGCGAGGTAGGCGGGCTCGAGCAAGGATCCCGTCTGTAGCCAGAGCGCGTTCGCAATGATCAGGTCGAGGCTCCTTGGTTGCTCCCTATCTTCCAAAGACCTCGGTCTCACATTCTTGAGACTCGACGTCAGCTCTCTCAGCTCCGTGATCCAACTCTCATCGAAAGCATCGGTGGGAAGCCCCAGCACTCCCGAGAGCCTGTCCCTGGTCTCGCCCCTGGAGCCTGGGCAGAGCAGCGCCAACAGGCTCCAAGCGCTGAATGGGCTGACAAAGAGGTTGCCTTCTTCGCGGGCTAGCTCCAACGTCAGACGAGCGTCAAATTCTCGTTGTCCCATCAGATCCATGACTGCCTCCTTGGAACCAGTCTAGAACTCCACTCTCAACCCCAGCTCGTAGCGGCGGGGTAGTTGCCAGGCTGTGGGGTCGCCGAGCTCGAAGGCGCCGCAGCCGGTGACGCGGTTGCAGACCCCTCTCGGCTGCTCGGAGTCGAAGACATTGATGATGGAGGCGATTAGCTTCAGCCGGGTGGGACCAAGGCGAAACCCCTTTCCGACCTGAAGATCGAGCTGGTGGACGCCATCTTCCTTCCGGTTGCCGCGCGGCTCGACAAAGACGTCACCATAGAACCCCGGGCCGACCGATCTGGCCGGTTGAACCGGTGTCCAGCGGAAGTCCGAGTTCCACCAACCGAAGATGGCCAGGGAGAAGTCGTAGGGCAGCAGAACGAAGCCGCTGATCTTGAGACGATGTCGACTCTGGGAGGGCAGGTAACCGAAGCGGTTCTCGAAGTGAACCGGATACTGGTCGAAGTTCTCTGTGACGCCACTGTTGAAGTCGGTCGAGCCCTTCGCGTCCGAGATCACCCAGGACCCGAGTAGATGCAGCCAGTCGAAGGCTCGGCTCTCGACACGTAGCCAGAGGGCCTCGTACTCCGATCTCATCTGCGGGAAGTTCGCGATCACGTAGAAGTCACAGTCCGCATCGACTGACGGATCCGGCAGGTTGCCATTGCAGGTGTCGTCATAGAAATCCTTGCCCTTCTTGTTGATGTAGCTGACCTCGAGGGCGGTGCGGCGGAAGAGCTCGCGCTCGAAGCCGATCATCCACTGGTCCACGAAGTTCGGTCGCAGACCATCCACGGTTTCGGCGGGCTCAGATCCAAACACGAGGTTCGGAAAGAGAATCCAACCCGCAGGGTCCCAGCCTTCTGGATCGAGTCGGTACCCGGCACCGAGAGCCTCCGACAAGGCGGCACAGGCCCCAGGATCGGTGATTCCGATCTCCGAGGAGCAAGAGAGCCACAGCTCCTCGGCCGAATTGCGTAGCACATTGGTCGAGCCTGTCATCCAACCAATTCCCGGGCTCATGAAGCGACCCCATGAGGCCCGAAGGAGATTGCGCCCATTGCCGGTCAAATCCCAGGCCACCCCGAGGCGAGGCTGCAGCTTCGAGAAGTCGGCGATCTCCTCTCCCAGGTTGTTCTCGTGAACGACCTGGTCCCACCGCAATCCGAGCTTCAGTGTCAGTCCCGGGAGGATTCGCCAAGCGTCCTGAACGTAGGCGTCGAGATACGTCGCCCCAAAATCTGCTGGGCCCGATGCTTGTGCCACCCACATTGCACTGGGAATCGGGCTACCTTCGGTGCCGACGGCATCCTCGAAGGAAAACCCTTCGACTCCCACCGCGCACGGCTGTCCGCTGCCGTTGTAACACCACTCGCTGGTGAGCCGCGGCTCGCCGTAGCCGAAGCCTGCCTTGATCTCGTGGGATCCCCAGGCTTCATCAGTGAACCACGTGATGTCGCTCTCGATCTGGTTCTGGCTGCTCGTGTCAGAGAACTGCCCCCAATAGTTCCCATACTCTTCACCGGTGATGAAGTTGAAGTGGCCGATGCTCAGAAGATCGCCGTCTTCTGGTCTGACGTCGGCTTCCTCCGCATCTCTTCGGCTGGTGCGCAAGCTCCAGAGC
>Ga0316187_10002641_pt1 | contig 15591 bp, 9 predicted proteins | sample CroRivburrow1_MG_FD_204927 | JGI IMG/M metagenome (GOLD analysis project Ga0316187, IMG submission 204927) | Coastal sediment microbial communities from Maine, United States - Cross River worm burrow 1 | ecosystem: Environmental > Aquatic > Marine > Coastal > Sediment | place: USA: Maine... | reverse complement strand
CGACAAACGCTTTGTCCCGAGGGATTCCGATGTCGGCTTTAACGCTTGCTGCCAGACAGTCAGATCCTCCGGCCGATCCACGTCCTCCAGGGTATCAAGTAGGAAATAACTGAGGCTTAATTCTTTCGCGGCAGCAAGCGTTTGAGATAAAACCCCGTCCGTACCCCAGCGAATGCCGTTAAACAACTGGGGATTTGCCCGGCTGAAAATGGCTTTTTGCATCGCGATCAAATAGTAACCGCCATCGGCGGCCGGACCCAATACCAGATCATGTCTCCTGAGTTCATCAAAGGCCTTATGTACGATATTACCAGTGATATCCGGGATATCGGAACCGATGATCACCACCGATTCATATCCACTGCCAAATCCGTCTTCGAGCGCACGGCTCATTCGAATGCCGATGTCACCGTTGCCCTGGGGAGAATAATCAAATCCGGTCCCCAGCCATGCCGCCATGAGATGACGATTGCCGCCTTCGAAACGAACTTCCACCGATGTGGAATGTAAACCGGTAAATTCCGTTACCCTTGAAACGATATGCTCGGTCATCTGACGCTGGAGTTCGGCAGCACCCTCGTCCCCCAACTTCGGTATCATGCGGGTTTTGGTAGTACCGGGTTCCGGATAGCGGGTGAAGAGTATTAAGCGTTTGGATCCTTGCGGCATAGTTTAATTCCATCAACGGGACAACCTAGCCCTATACGGGGTTATTTTGGCATTATGTTGTCAGCAACTTAAGGTGCTGGTGTTTGGACTTCAGCTATTTCGAAATTTCAAATAACAAATTACAAATACCAAACAAATCACAATGACCGAAATTCAAAATTCCAACCAGAGGGCGTTTGATTTTATTTGAAATTTGGATATTTTAATTTGGGATTTATTTGTAATTTGGTGCTTGTAATTTGTTATTTCTGGTTTACCCGGGTTTAGATCCTAACCGGGGTTATTCTGTCAATATGTTGTCAGGAAATAAAGGTGTCAGGTTTCAGTGTTCAGGTGTCAGCCCAGTGATTGGCAAAAAAAACCAGTTTGATCGAAAAAGAAACTTCGGTAATTCGGATGGCGGGCAACCGTGCCCGCCAACTTCGGATCATCTCGTAACCGGTATATGGTCGGCACGGTGGCCGACCCTACTTAATTGTTTACATGAAATTGGCCTTGAATTTCGGGTAGTTTCATATGAAGATTTAGCGACTCACCTTCCTGACACCTGAAACCTGACACCTGACACCTCTTTTTATCCTCACATACCAGGTAAAGGTGATGCGGACAACTATAATAACCGCCCCGGTGTAAAGCCACAACCGCCTGAATTGACATGAATTCGCATAGTCTTATATTGTTTAGTATAAGAACCTACAAAAATCCAATACTCTTTAACTCTAAGGAAATATCCATAACTGATCGATTCAGGGTTCAACCCAGAAATATCTCAATCGGTGACACCCATGAATGAGACGCGTTCCCGCAATTGGTTCTACATCCTTTTATATACGATGATTAGCATCGTGTTTCTCGGTTCGATTTATTGGATCGCCGAGACCTTTTTCCCCAAAACATCTTCGGGACTTATACCAAGAGACGACGCTCTGTCTGCAAGATTCATGTCCGGCTCCAGGGGGGTTAGCGACTATCGAGATGCGCCAAAAAAAGCACTTACAAACGCCACAAAAGAAAAAATAACATTTGTGCTCGATCGGGATATAAAAATTGGAAAATCAATAATTGTGTATCGCGGATTGGACGAAAATGCCAAATTCAGCATGGACGTTGTTATTCTTGAACTTGATCCAAATTCATTTTATCGTTACCGTATCCCTATCACTGCTGCAAAAAAAGGCTTCAGGCTCGTTGGTCAAAATTTTAGACTAATTTCAGCCCGTAAATCGGCAATCCAACTCTGGCACTTAAAAAAATAAAGGAGTGAAAATGGCCGAGGACCATTCGAAAAAATTCCTTAACAGAGCCTTTGTAAAGACCGTCCTGCGCAGAACGTTCACCCTGGTCGCCCTGGCTGGCCTCATCTACGGCCTTACTGCCGCCCTGTATGCGACCCGTACGATATTTAAGGTGAAGATGAATTATGCGGTGGTGCTGGAACGTTTTGGAGGCGCGCGCGAAGCGGTCACCACAGTGGGCTGGCATGTACGGCTGCCCTACTTCACCCGTATCGAGCAGGAAGTTTCCCTGATGAACCAGCGGCTTTTTCTAAGCGGCGTCATCGAACCCATGCGCATCATATCCAAAGAAAATGTGGCGCTCTGGACATCGGCGGTGCTCACTTACCGCATCCGCGATCTGCATACCTGGGCGATAGAAAATCTCGACCCCCTGGATCTGCTGCAAGGCGATTACGACGGTATTGTCAAAGACAATTTGCAAGCCCAGCATGTCGACGAATTGATCAGCAATCGCGAAACCATCAAAGAAGAAATATTTGAAGCCTTAAAGTCCAGACCGATCAACGAGGGGGGGCCTACCCTGGAGAAAAAATATGGCATCGAGGTGGTAAGCTTTGTGCTTAAAGAAACCCGTTTCGGCGACAAACTGGTGGCAGCCACCGAAGAAAAAAAGCGTCGGGAATTGATCGCCGAGGCGGAAAACTACGCCGCCGACCAGGAAGCCAGCCGAATTCGTAAACTTTACGCCGCTTATCTCGACAGTATTCAGGCTCTGCAAAAGGCCTTAGGGAGATCTGACGGATCTACGGACATGGCCCTGTTTCAGTTCTTGACACAGCAGAAATGGGCGACGGCTTATGAAAAGAATCAGGAAGGTCAGAACACGATTGTGATACAGAATACCCAGGGGATGCCGGCCCTCACATTGCCGCCCCCCCGAACAGCCGGGAATCCTGAGCAACCTCAGGAGAGATGAAATGGCCCGCAGACTTACCAAAGAAATCCAATATGTGCGTCTGAACGAGAAACGAATTCGTGAAATCGAAGACCTGGTTGCCTCCTGGCCGTACGAAACCAGGGCATTCATGCGAGCGCGCCTCAACCAGTACAAACCCTCCTCCGATCTCATCAATACCATCTTGGACGGGATACTGTCGCTTTTTATGGCAGCCCCGCAAAAAAAATTCAATATTTTAAAGGACCCGGAGATTCTGACGGACTGGCAGAAACGCTTTGAACTATCCGGACAAACCAATCCCCAGGAGGCCTGGAACAAGCTACTGGAAAAAGAGCTCTCGGGCAAAGATTATATTTATCTTTTGTCGCTGCTTGACCGGGAACTTACGGACGTTCACATTCCCTGGGAGCTTCGGGAGCTTTTTGAAAAAATCTACCGGGCCCACCTCCGCAAGGAATACATTTCCGACCCATCCGTGCCCAAGGCGCCTTTGCTGTTGGTTGTCGGGCCCAGCGGCAGTGGCAAAACAGCCACCATCACCCATGCCATCAACAAGGCAATCTTTGCCAACGAAACGTTCCCGCAGGTCGATTTAAAGCAAAAAAAGGAAGAACTGCTGGCAGAAGAACCCTTCTGGAAAACCATCGAGCAGATCGATCCGACTCTGTCCATGGAAATTGCCAGACGCAGGAAAATTAAATTTTATAAGCGGCTTGCCCGTGTTCCCTTGTTAAGGACGATTCTTAAAAAGACAATCGGCAAAGGTCTGTCTGAGCTGGAAGAACAGGGAATACTAGTGGACGCCGGCATGGTAACACCCAACGATTTTCAGACCGCCCTGGCAGGAGAACCCGGCAATTATTTTAAAAAATCACTTGGAGACCCGAGAAAAACCTCCATCCGGCATATCGAAGAAGCACACAGCGCTTTCGGCAGGGTCAATGCCAGAGAATCCGGAGGGGTCGAACGGCAGCAACGAACGCTGATCGATACGTCAAACATCATATTGGATGAAATTATCAACGGCAGTCGCGACTGCCTCCTGATCGCCACCACCGATCAACCGGAGAAGTTCGATCCGGCCATCTATCGACGGTTTGTCGAAAAGGGTAAAATAATCAATATCGCGGACTATTGGCAAAAACCCGGTAACCTCAATGAGGTCGTACGCCTGGAGCTGATTCGCCACGATATCCGGGTGGGCCACCCGGATGATCCCTTCTGTCCCAAAACCGCTGTTTGTATGCCACCGCAGGATTTACACCGGGCCGTGGAAAAGATTTATGTCATCTTTGATGAAAGATCGCTCAAGGTAATTCCTTCCTATGTGCGAAAACTAATTGATTCCGTCATAGAAATAAAGGGTGATTTTATGCCGGAATATCTCGACGACTCCCTGCTGGTGCGTCATGCGTTTGAACTGGTGGCCAAGAATTCCTATGGCGACCTTTTCGGCAAAGTTGTTGATCGGATGGATCGGCATTTAAAGTGGGATGAATACGTCGGCAAGGTCAAGGACCTGTTTTCCGAGATGGCAAACAACTGTCTGACCTATGGTGTCAGTGAGGAAAAGGGGGTGGTTTTGAACGGTCCCCCCGGAAGCGGTAAGACGTTTCTGGTACGAGCCTGGCTGAGTGAAAATGAGGGTATCCATGACATATCGGCAGGCCTGACCGCCCTGCAGGATCCGACCAACCCTATCGACGGCGCCGTCGAAAACCTCGAAAAACTTTTCGATGTTGCCAAAATGATAGCACCCACCGTTATTTTCTTCGACGAGGGCGATGCGCTGGCGCCGAGAAGAAGCGCTTCCGGCGGGTCTCCGGCAGATAAACTGACCAATACTTTTTTAAACCTGATAGATGGTGAAATACCGTTGAACCGGGTCTTTACGGTGCTGACCACCAACCGGCTCGACATCCTGGATCCGGCCCTGATCCGATCGAAGCGACTGAAAGTGATGGAAATCTCGGGGCACTTGCGGAAAAAAGACATCGCAGAAATTATAGAGGCTTCGATCGCAGACGTACCGCTGGCCCCTGATCTTGTCATCGATACCGTCATGGAGTCGGCCCAGGGAATTTGTAACACCCCGGCGGATTATGCCGCCTTTGTCGAAAAGGCCTGTTCCCTTCGCAGCACGGAATATGCAGTACTTCTCAAGCTTCGTTCCCTGGGGGAAGGCCCCCAAGAGGACCTGATCAATTTTGTCAAATTTAATTTCAAAACCCTGGTGGGCATACTGGATGCAGTGCAAGTGCCGCTAAAAATTCGGGCTCAGGTCAAAGCAGACCCCATCGTTTTCATAAATCAATACGATAGCATCATCGAGTTGCTGTCCCGCATAAAAGATGTTGAAGCATATCCGTTGATGCCTTCCCATCTTCATTCCGCCCGCCGTGAAATTTCCCAGAGCCCGGTTAAAAAAAGCAAGGTCCAACTGGATGAATTCTTGGAAGCCGAACTCAGTCAGGAACCCCAGGTAGGTTTTATTATCGGTGTGGGTGCCAGTGATGTCGCCGGGGTGCTGCTGCCGATCGCCACCAGCCTGACCTATAACCTGGGCGCTGATAAAGTTATGGTTACCGGTGCGGTTTCTCCATCCGCGCCGGCGGCGGCCGAACTCGACATGGCGGTCAAGATGACCCAGCAATCCGCCCAGGAAGCATTGACGATGGTTGAAAACTACCTGCAGCAACTCGACTCCAAAATAAGTATGTCCCGGCTCGTCGGCGATTTTCTGGCGCACTACACCATTCACCACCAGTTGCTTTCTGCTTCTTACAACGTGGGCGGGCCGTCGGCCGGCTATGCGCTGGCGTTGAACACGCTCTCCACCCTGCTGTTTGTCCCGGTTTACAATGACTTCGGGATCACCGGTGCGCCCTGGACCAAAGGCGTTAAGCGAGGTGAAGTCGGCGGGTCCGTCATCATCGGCGGCCACAAGAAGAAGGCCCAAAAGGTTTTATTCCATTTGCGACGTATGTTTATGCCCCTGCAAAACTACAAGGATCTCGAGCTTGATTTTTTGGAAAATTACTGGGTTCAGGGTAAAGACATTCTCGGGGTGACCCACTTTGGCGACCTGGTTCCCGAAGTGATGTATTTCGGTGAGGACTACGAAAAGATCCTTCTTGATCTTATCAAAATGCGGATCGAGTACAAATTAGGAAAGTTCCAGGGAAATCAGCTGAATAATGACATCAAAGAGGAAATATTGAAAAAAAAGCACCAGCTGAGAAATCAAGCCGAAAAAGAGATTTTAAGCCGTCTGAATGCCCTGCGAAAGTATTTGCGCACCCCGGCCCGGGATCCGCACATTTCGCTGGAGGAAATTTTCCGGCAAAGAGAAAAAGGAAACATCAAGACACTCTTCGCCCCCCTGATGAAATATTTTCAAAACCGCAAGACAAACCCCGCCAAATCTGCCCAAGAATGAGAGGCGGATCGGAGTAGGGGTTGCGGGTTACGGGCAAAAAGGGCATAGAGCATAGCGCATAGAGTAAGACATCGCACAATGAAAGGCGCGGGGGATCCAAGGAGTTGTAGGAATGAATACCCATCCAATCTGATTTCCGGCATCTGTAATCTGTCTTCTGACCGCTGTAATCAAAACTGCTGACCGATGAAATCAAAACTTAATTTCGCTTGAAATTTCTCGATACGTTTAAAAATTTCTTTGAGGGTCGTCTGTTCAATGCGGGAAAGGTGTTTGGGATTGACATAATTGTCCGGCTCTGAATTTTCAGCGACAACCGATTTCACCTGGGTCACAAACCGCTGCTGCATCAGATAGCTATAAGCCGTGTCCAGTTCATTATGCTCCTGAAGGGATATTTTCTTTTGGGTGAGAAGCTGATGGAGTCTTTCGAAGGTGTTCGTTTCTTCAATTCTATGTTGCAGGGCATAAATGCGGGCATAGTCTACAACCGGTTGCATGGCGGCTTTGATGTTAAAGGTATCGCGATGTTGACCTTTGGATTCGACCAGAAAATTACGGAAAAAGCCGATCGGCGGGGTAAAATAGAGCGCGTTTTCCGAGAGATGGCGGAAAAACCCCGGCCATCCTTTCAAGGCGCCAAACAGGTGCCGGCGCAACTCGTCAATGAGAGCAGTCTCACCATAGGCACCCCGGAAATCAAAGAAGATGCTGGCTTGCAGCAGGGCTTCGGGCTCGGCTTTGTGTATCCACTCTGAAAAATATTTCTTCCAGGTTCCCAGGGGTTGGCACCATCTGGGGTTCTTTGCCATGACATCACCTTTGCAAAGCGCATATCCCGCTTGATCCAACCAGTTGCAAACTTTTTCGCCAAATTTCAGAAAATAGGTCGTAACTTCTTTCCGGGATTTTGCCTTCACATCTTCAAACATAATCGCGTTGTCCTGATCGGTTTTGAGGGTTTGCTCTTTTCGCCCCTCGCTGCCCAGCACCATAAAAACAAATTTGGCTGGTGCGGGTCCCATCTCCTCAAGGGCAAAGCCGATGATTTTCTGTAAAATAGCATCCGATACGGTGGTCAAGAATCGTGTGATATTTTTGGCTTTGGCTCCGGTGTTGATCAGCGTTTCAATCAGCCTGGGAATCTGTTGTCGGATTTGTACGATCTGGTTGATAAATTGGGCACGTGAAATCTCGCGAACGATAAAAAAAGGGGATTGGCCCTGGGCTTTCAGAAAAGCCCGGTTGGTGATCACACCGACCACTTCGTTGTTGGTATCCCTAACCGCAAGATGTTTAATATTTTTTTTCATCATTTCCATCAGAGCCTCAAAAACCAGAGCATTTGATGGAATTGTGCATAGCGGGGAGGACATGATTTCGGAAACGGGTTTTAGAATATCCAATCCCGTGGCAATGACCTTTTTTCTCAGATCATTGTCTGTGACGACCCCCACGAAATCAGCGCCGGGCTCGCGAATGAAGATCGAACTCGAATTGTGCTCGCTCATCACGGCCGCCGCCGCCCGTATCGGCAGATCCTGGTCACAGTAAACCAGTTCCTGGTTGTAGATGTTTTCCACAGGCAGGTTGAAAAATTGTCCGACATCCCCCCGCGGTCTGAAATTGCTGCTGATAATCTCTGCGTAGGATCGATCCAGCATTCGTTTACCGAATGCGTCCGTAAAAAATTCGCTAAAAGCTTCATGTTGGTTGCAAATATTTAAAAACGTCTCTTTCGGCAAAATATACAACCACGAATCTTCCGTCACTCTCAGGGTGCGGATGGCAATCCCGTTGTTCAGAAGAATCGATATTCCCCCGTACATGTCGCCTTCGCCCAGTAATCCGCGCAGTGTCTTTTGCTCATTTTCTTCAAAGTAGCGCTCCGCGGCGCCTTTTTGAATGATATGCAGATGTTCGACTTTTGACTGCCCCTGGACAAACAGCACGGTATCCCGGGGATATTTGGCAATGGAAATTTCTTTAGAGATTTTGTCGATATTTTCTTCCGAGAGAAAAGAAAAAGGAACCAGCCGGGAAAGAAAATGCTGGGTTTGTCCGGCGACTGCAACGGATGAAAAGGTTTCGTCGGACATTCGCTTGCGGAATTTAGCGGCAAAATATTCGTATAAAAAACTATGGCGGTCGCAGATCTCCAAAAACACTTTTTGAGGCAAGGTATACAGTGTGGCATCATCCACAACTTTTACCGTGCGTACTGAAATACCGGCGTTCATCAGAATACATATGCCGCCAAATATTTCACCCGGCTTCAGAAAACCGATGAGTTCCTTTTCACCACCGGTCTCGTAAAACAGTTCCAGGGATCCTTCTTTGATGATATAGATACTCTCCAATTTGGTTTTACCCTGGACGGAAAGGATGGTATTTTTCGGGAAAATCTCTACGGACATTTCAGCGGCTACCCGTAATAGTTGCTTTTCAGACAGCTCGGAAAAAGGCGGCGTTTGGGACAAAAACTGATAGATTTGATCTTTCATAAACTCACCTGTTTATGGCATTTACGTGGGATAATCCTTCCCGGGCTGGGCTCTCAACGTTCAAGCCCGCCCTGGCCTCCCCTCCGACCTATAAGCCTATGAAGCCTGCGGGCTGGAAGCGGGCTCGCAGATCCTACGCCTCGGAGAGTGCGACGGTCGTTATCAAGGAGATCAACATTTTGAAACCTTTGAACGTTAAACCCTGAACCGTTCAACCTGGTTTAAAGTAGCATATCTCTATTGGCTTGCCAATCCAAATTCTAGTGTCAGAGATTAAGACTGAAAGCTGAAGGCTCAACATTCAGAGCAAAAAAGGAATTATTGCTTCATTTTACTTTCAGCTTACAGGCTTCCGGCACCCAACCCGGAGACGGACCTTAAATAGTCAATGTTCAATTACTAAACCGGCAGCCAAATTGACACTTTCGTCTAATTGGTCTATGGTGGCAATGTTGGACGTAGACTCTAATGTTGCAACATTCGAGTAGATTCAACATTAACTCCTGCAAGAAATACGATCGATGACGCGTGAAAGCAAAATAAACAAACGCCTGGTCGCCTTATTTCTACTCGGTTGTGTCTTATTCAACTATCCGATCCTTTCTCTTTTAAATTTAGAAATCTCGATATTCGGTTTGCCCCTATTAGTTGTATATATCTTCAGTATCTGGTGCCTGCTCATTGGTCTTGCGGCCCTGGCAACCAGATTCCGTTCGAGTGGACCCGCAGACAATTCCGATGATGCGGGAGGTCGATAATTGTTAAAAACCGGAACCATCTTATTTGTTTCGTTCGGCTATGTCGGCCTTCTTTTTGTGATTGCCTATTACGGCGATAAACGGGCAGATGCCGGCCGGAGCATCATCAGCAATCCTTATATCTATGCACTTTCCCTGGCGGTTTATTGCACGGCCTGGACCTTTTACGGCAGTGTAGGACTGGCGTCCCGCAGCGGTCTGACCTTCCTTACCATTTACATCGGCCCGACATTAATGGCGATGCTGGGTTGGTTGGTGTTTCGTAAAATCATCCGCATCAGTAAGGTCCATCGTATTACATCCATCGCGGATTTTATTGCCTCGCGCTACGGCAAAAGTTCGACCCTGGGCGGTTTGGTTACCATCATTGCCGTTGCAGGTGTCATTCCCTATATTGCTGTGCAGATCAAAGCAATATCGACCACATTTTTTCTGATCCATCAGTATCCTGAAATCTCTGTATCCTCAACTTTCACCGGTATTCCGGTACTCGGTGATAGCGCGTTTTATGTGGCCCTGATGCTGGCCGTTTTTGCCATTTTATTCGGCACCCGTCATCTGGATGCCGCCGAACGGCACGAAGGACTTGTGGCGGCCATTGCTTTTGAGTCGATCATAAAGCTTGTCGCTTTTCTGGCGGTGGGACTTTTTGTAACTTACGGACTTTACAATGGTTTTGCCGATCTCTTCGAAAAGGCCCGCAGTTTTTCAGATCTTAAAAGCGCTTTGATCATCGAATCATCCAAGCCATCCTATCCTTTCTTCGAAGATCTATTAACAATAAATGCCGGCGGCAGCACATTCATCGATTGGAGTATGTATATCTTTCTGTCAATGATGGCCATACTCTTGCTGCCTCGTCAATTTCAGGTAATCGTGGTTGAAAACGTCAACGAGGAGCATTTAAAAAAGGCCATCTGGCTTTTCCCACTCTATCTCCTGGCCATTAATATTTTCGTGCTGCCGGTTGCTTTCGGCGGCATGCTGCGGTTTGCCGACGGCGGTATCGATGCCGATACCTTTGTCTTGACGTTACCGATGGCCGCAAAGCAACAATTTCTGACTCTATTCGTTTATCTAGGCGGCGTATCCGCCGCCACCGGCATGGTCATCGTCGAAACCATCGCCCTTAGCACGATGATTTGCAACGATCTCGTTATGCCGGTTTTGCTGCGGTTGCCGATCCCGGCATTTTCCCAACGCCGCGAACTCACCGGCCTGCTGCTAAGCATCCGCCGGGGAAGCATCATCTTGGTTCTGATGTTGGGCTATGCCTATTTTCATTACCTCGGCGGATTCCAGGCCCTGGTCTCCACTGGCCTGATTGGTTTTGCAGCAGTAGCACAATTTGCACCAGCCTTGATCGGCGGCATCTTTTGGAAAGGCGGCACTCGCTCAGGTGCAATCTATGGTTTAATCGCCGGATTCACGGTCTTGACATACACGATTTTCCTGCCGCTAAGTGTCCAAGTCGGTTTGATTCATCAGGACTTTGTCACAGGGGGGCCCTTCGGCATTAACCTCTTGAAACCGCACCAACTATTCGGACTCCAGCATTTCAACCCTGTCTCCCATGCGGTATTCTGGAGCATTCTGTTCAACCTGAGTATTTATATCGCAGTATCCATTTTAGGGCGGCCCCGGGCAATCGAGCACACCCAGGCGGCCCTGTTCGTGGATGTCTTCAAGTATTCCGGCGAAACCGGAGATTCTCTATTCCGGAGGGGGACAGTCAATTTACCGGATTTGCGATCGCTACTGGTACGGTTTCTCGGTAAAACCAGAGTTGACGATGCGTTGTCTGGTTACGCCCGCAAACGCAATATCAATTGGGAAAATCAGACAACCGCCGATGCCGATTTGGTCAGCCACGCCGAAAAGCTACTCACCGGTGCCGTTGGATCTGCATCGGCACGAATCATGGTATCGTCGGTTGTCAAGGAAGAACCCCTGGGTATGGAAGAGGTACTCAATATCCTTGATGAAACCCGTCAGGTAATTGCCTATAGCCGTGAATTGGAAAAAGCGACAGCTGACTTGAAGGAGGCCAATTTGCGGTTGCAGGAATTGGATCGGCTCAAAGATGACTTTATTTCAACGGTTACCCATGAGCTGCGTACCCCCCTGACCTCCGTGCGATCCTTGGCCGAAATTTTATCCACCAACCCGGGCATCGATGCCGACCAGCTCGAAAATTTTGCCGGGATCATTATCAAAGAAAGCGATCGGTTGATCCGGCTGGTCAGCCAGATCCTGGATTACGAAAAAATTGAATCGGCCCAGATGGATTGGGCGGTTGCATCTTTAGACCTCAGCGAAGTCGTCAGCGATGCAGTCAACAGCACCCGACAGCTGATTAATGACAAAAACATCACCATCGATCTGGATCTCGCCCCTGATGTGCCCCGGGTGTCCGGAGATCGCGACCGGCTGATCCAGGTCATGGTGAATATCATATCCAATGCGGTAAAATTTTGCGATCCCGACCGTGGGATGATTGCTGTCCGCCTGCGAGCCGCAGACAACCATCTAATCGTTGAGGTGCAGGACAACGGCATCGGAATCAATCCTAAAGATCTGAACAAAATATTCCAGCCATTTCAACAGGTTAAAAATCCAACCCAGGGTCGACCGGGCGGAACCGGTATCGGTTTAACGATCACCAAACGCATTATCGATTTTCACCACGGCCGGATCTGGGTCGAAAGCGAACCAGGTAGAGGCTCCAGGTTCTCATTTTCGCTGCCGATAAATCGCTCAGTGAGCGGTCATTAGGTGGTGGAATACGAGGAGATTGCAATAATTACAAAAATTTGATGTTTTGTAGAAAGTCGGGATTTCGATTTATATTCTTCATAACTAATTGAATTCAATATTTTTTTAACTTTATTTTTGTGCTTTTTGTGCCTTTTTGCGGCCATATTAAGTTTGAAAATTTTGACATTCAGCGAGATGGTGACGAATCATGTCCCCATCTTAGCGGGTGTTTTGATCATCTGCACAGCAATCAAAGAGACCAGGCTCATGACCGCTCCGCCGATAAAGGGAATGCGATAATCGATCATCCATAGCGCACCGCCGAGGGCGGGCAGAAAAACGGCCGCAATGTGATTGATGGTAAATCCGACGGCCATACTCGGCGCAATATCCCTGGGATCTCCCACCTTTTGAAAATAAGTGCGGATGGCTATGGAAAAGTTGAAAAAAATATGATCCAGAATATAAAGAAAAGCGACGATCAGTTTGGATCCGGTTACGGCATAAGCCACAAATACGAAAATCAGGCTTAAATACTCCAGTGACAATACCTTTCTTTCGCCGAAGCGGATAATACTTTTGCCGATCAAAGGGCTCAGATAATAATTGGTAATGTTATTGACGACAAAAAGAATCGTGACTTCCTGGACTGAATATTTAAATTTTTGTACCATTAATAAAACGGCAAATGCCATAAAAATCTGGCGCCGTGCCCCGGCCATAAACGTCAGAAAGTAAAAGAGTCCGTATTTTCTGCGTACGATCATTTTCTTTCGCTGCGGGATGATCGTTTTGTCCGAGGGATCTTGCAGTACGCCCCAGATCGCGGCAGCGATGATAAGGCTTCCGAACAACAGATAAATCTTGGTAAAGTCTAATAAAAAAACGAATAAATAGATTAAAATGCCAACGGCGATGTTGGATGCCGCAGCATAACTGCGCTGCTTGCCGAATACCCAGGGAGATATTGCTTTATCGAAGTATTGCAGCGTTAAAGACATGTTGGTGGTTTCATAATAATGAAAACCGAAACTCATGATCAGGGTCGTCAAAATGAGTCCAAAATAGGAGGGAAACAATCCGGTCATTGCCACCCCAAGACCAAGAATGAGAATTGACAGGGCGGACAGTCGATATTCCTTGATGAACATAATCACAAAAACGGCCAGTAAAGCCAAAAATCCCGGAATCTCTCTGATGGATTGAATCATTCCGACGTGGTGGCCGTTCAGTCCGGCGACATCCACGGCAAAATTGTTAAATAGCGTCAGCCAGGCCTGCAGTCCCACGCTGGAGCTGATCGTTAAAACGATCAGATATCGATACATGGGGTTCTTTTTCGTAATTGCAAGATCGTCCATTTTTTAAGTTTTACACGAGTTCCGCGGTAACAATTATTGAGATGTTCAAAAAAGTGAACACCTATTTATTTTTAAAAATCAGATAGTTACGCCTTATCTCAACTGACAGCATCTCCAGGGTTCAAAATATTGAACTTTCCCTCATATTTAAAAAATGTCTTAAAAATTAATAGGTTATTAAAATTTATCCCAAAGAGGTTAAATATTGTGAACTTCATGGATGGTTGAACCGTGCTGAAAAGGAATTTTATGCCGGCATTATTTTTTAAAGAAAGATTATATCCTACTGAAATTAATAAATATATACAAATATTTCCATATTTTATATTTTCTGACTGATATTGGCAGGATTTTTGCATATTGTAGAGGTCAGCCTAATTATTAACCTAATAATTTCTTCATCTGTTCTCCTCCTTAACGGCTATCCGGCAAATTCCGGATGGCCGTTTTTTTTGCTTGCAATATCGCTTGATTTATGAGGAAGAAGACTGGCACCACTTTCTCAAAGTAATAATGCGATAGAAAGCATGATTTCCACCATTTCAGTCCAGGCGCAATAATTGACCGGACGAACCGGCAGTGTTGCCCGGTTAGAGAAGGCAGGGTAATATGACATGTTGGGTCATACTTCACAACCCAAATAAAAATAAAGGTGTATAATTCCCTAAACCGGAATTGATTTTACAATTTTGATATGGCCCAAAAAAACCACAAAAAGCGAAAAATTAATTCTTACTTAAGGGCCTAAATATTAACTAGCGGCATGCCAAAGGCCAATTTGATGATAATCGATTTTCACACTCATATTTTCCCATCCGTGATTTGCCAAAACAGGAAACATTTTTTCCAATCCGAGCCTGCTTTCGAACTCTTGTATCAATCCGCCAAATCCAGATTGATCGGTGCCATCGAATTGTTAGACGCCATGGATGAAAACGAAGTGAATAAATCGGTTATATTCGGTTTTCCATGGAAAAATCCCGAAACATTTAGAATGCATAACGACTACATCATGGAAATGATCCAAAAGTACCCTCGCCGTTTTGCAGGTTTGGGATGTTTTGATCCATCAGCCGACCAGGCCGTTGCTGAGACGGAACGATGCCTTGATGGGGGATTGGCCGGAATTGGCGAATTGGCGTTTTACCAGGCCGGTATTGACGAGTTCGCTTTAAAACAGCTTGCGCCCATCATGAAAATGTGCGCCGATCGCGACCTGCCCGTACTAATTCACACCAATGAACCGGTTGGACATGCTTACCACGGGAAAACGCCGATTACACTGGCACAAATTTACCGCCTGATCAAACGATTTTCGGAAACCAAAATCGTTTTAGCTCACTGGGGAGGCGGCCTGTTCTTTTACAGCCTCATGAAAAGGGATGTCAAGGAAAGTCTAGTAAACGTGTTTTTTGACACAGCCGCGTCACCTTTTTTGTATGATCCTAAAATTTATCAGCTTGCCGTCAGGCTTTTAGGGGATGACAAAATCCTTTTTGGCAGTGATTACCCGCTACTGTCACCGGCTCGGTATTTCAGTGAAATACGAGAAACCGGATTGACAAAATCCCAGATCGATAAGATCTGCGGAGGGAATGCCAGGCAGCTTCTTAATTCTGAAAAGAGCTCGGATGAATAATAATCTGCGTGCTTGCTGCCCATCAAGGGCCACTTTTTCAGGGCGTAGTCTCGGAAAAAGCTTAGATCTTTATCTGCCTGAGTTCTTGTAGGATCGGTTCCATTTTAGTGCGGTGCTCGGGCGGTATCATCAAGACCTTCAGCGACCAGTTAACAATCAATCCGTTGGTTTCACATTTCAATCGATTCTTTGCATAGGCCCGCCGGTTATCCTTGGATGCCATAACCTGCAACACGTCAATTAAATTGCCGGAACAACCGTCGGCATC
>Ga0316187_10002639_pt1 | contig 15597 bp, 17 predicted proteins | sample CroRivburrow1_MG_FD_204927 | JGI IMG/M metagenome (GOLD analysis project Ga0316187, IMG submission 204927) | Coastal sediment microbial communities from Maine, United States - Cross River worm burrow 1 | ecosystem: Environmental > Aquatic > Marine > Coastal > Sediment | place: USA: Maine... | reverse complement strand
AATGGGTTCGTTCTTTACAGGCCATCGTACCAGTGCAACGACAAGGATTTCAGAAAAAGGCCTGCCACTCCTCCCCCTCTTGGCAGGCCTTTTTGTTTCTTCTCGCCACTCACCATTTTGTGTCACTGTGACTCTCAATCACTTAATTGATCCTTGCCCAGAGAGGGGCCTGGTTGTAAACTGGATTAAGATTCGTTGCACTGGTTTGTGGCTTGTAAACTTGGGCCGATGCGTACTGAACGGGAGCTTACCTATTCTGGCTGTGTGAATCCCTCACGGGATACCTGATGTCAGGATGCTGCGCCCACCTTACATAAAGGGTTCAGTCTTTACAGGCCGCAGATCAGTGTCGCGGAATCACAGTTCGCGAAAGGCCTGCCGGCTCCCTCTCCTTCCCGGCAGGCCTTTTTATTTGCCCGGAAAACAATTTGTCCGAAAAACAGCTTGCCCAAAAAGTAGCATTAGATTCGACCCGATGAGAAGCAGATCAATCGTATCCTCTGTTCTCCTCTGCTCGCTTCTTCTGTTTGGCGTCCCACCTTTTACGCCTCTCGAGGTAGTCGTTCTTGTTTTCCGTATGTCTGGCCACCGGATTGCGAACCTGGCGCGCGTCAACCCTCTTTCTAATGATTGCACGCTGTTTGCCACCCTGCTTAGCCTTCTGTTCAACCTTTTCAGCCTCACTCTCCTTCTCTTCCGGAGGTTTTTTATAGGGAATGCGGCTCAGATTGATTCGGGCGGGGTTGTAATCAGAATCAAGCATCAGTGACTCATTAAAGTGTGTGCGTGCAGCAGGCAGATCACCCCAAAGCATCTGGGCCAGGCCGAGGTCATTGTGTGCTGCCGGGTTGTTCGGGCAAAATTTGATACCCTTCTCCATCAGGGCGATTCTCTCATCCAGGTACTCTGTTTTCCTTGCCTTGCGAAAGAACTCATTACCCTTGTTGCAGGATTTGCGGTGATAGCGCGCCTCCGATGCATGGATGCGATCACCCTTCTCCATATCTAGATAGCCGCCAACTAGGCCACCGAGCACACCGCCATGAATACCATCTTCGAACACCTGATCTGAAGCGGTTGCCTCTGCCCCATGGGCCGTTGCACAGAGTGAAAGAAACAGCGTCGCAGCAATAAAAGCAGATCGTTTCATAGTTACCTCCAGAGCAGTTTCACTTCAGGCGCATCAACCGCTGCATCTCTGTTGCCGCCATCTACGACACCAGAATATTACTATAGCACAATTTATATCTTCCACGGGTGCACTCACCCTTCGGTGTTGGCATCATCACCATGATTATCATAATCATCGGCATCATAATCGTTTGCGGGGATGTGGAAATCTACCCCCATAATGGTAGTTGGCTTTGGTCCACAGCCAGAAATCAGTGTAAGAAGCGTTATCAGAAGAATGAATTTCATATGGCTCCTCTCTTTTAGCAATGGTTAGATTGACCCCTGATATGATTCGTGGGCATTGCAACCATCCAACAGAAACCTGCTCACTGTCAACTGGCTAATGGCTGCCACCGCAGCAGGCTCCAATCACATACCGCGCAGATACCATGGCCTAAGCGGCTCCTGCCCTGCCTCTGCAGCCTGTAGCTGGGCCAGAAGCTTCTCCCTGTCGCGGGGCAGGTTACCGGCCAGGCCCAGTGCATTTGAAGCGTGGTTGGAGCGGAAGATCACCGGCCTCAGTGGATTGAGCCCGCTAATCAGGCGCTGCTGCTCCAGAAGGATGGCGTGATCCTCCTGGAACTCGAATGGCTCCGCGAACTTTTGCCGGAATTCAGCAACGATATCCGGTTCAAGATAGAGCTGCAGCGTGGAGAGATAGGTAACTGGCGCCTTATTGAGCAGTTCAATGGTGCCGTCGATATGTTCCTGCCAGCGGCTTTTACCACCCAGACCAAGGATGACGGTCGCCGAGACCTTCAAACCCGCATCAAAGGCCTTCTGCATGGCTTCAGCGGTACCCCGCTGGCTCGCACCCTTGGTGATCTTCTTCAGAATTAGGCTGGAACCGGACTCTATACCGAGATAGAGCAGGTTTAAGCCGCGCTCCTTCAGCAGTGCCAGCGCCTCAGGGCTCTTGCTCAGAATGTTCGAAGGTGTGGTATAACAGGAGACACGGTTCAGTTTGGGAAGTTTTGCATGCAGTGCTTCAAGGATCATTACGAGTTGCTCTGTCGGCAAGCTCAGTGCATCGCCATCGGCGAGAAAAACCCGCCGCGCATCTGGCCAACTGCGAGAAGCACGCCCGATATCTTCAATCACATCTTCAAGCGGCCGCTGGTTGTACTGCTTATCCCGGTACATCGAGCAGAAGCTGCACCGGTTGAAACTGCAGCCCAGAGTCGCCTGGATAATCAGGTTATCCGCCTCGCTCGGCGGCCGGTAGAGCGGCATATGATAACTAAGTGTCATGGCAGCAACTGAGTCTCAAGGATTGTCTCCTCTTTTGCCATCCTCTTTCTGATCAATTTCTGCTCAATGCCTGATCTGAATCAGGCCTCTTCGAATTCGAGCTTACCCAAAGCCTGCTGCGAAAAATGATCTTCAGGATGCAATCCACAATTCTCATATTGCCACCGCCTCAGATACTCAAGAACCGCATGCAGCGATGCAGCTTTATTCATCTTGCCGCGATGCAGAATATAATCGGCACACTGCGTATAATAGGGATAGCGAATTTCTGCCAGTTCCTGCAGGGCCTCCAATGCATCACGACCGACAATCAGTGGCCGGTTCGTATCGCCCTGGATACGGTTAGCAAGGAAGTGAATAGAAGACTTCAACCAGATGACCGGGGCATGCGCCTCCAGCATGGTTCTGTTCTCCTCACGCATTACAGCTCCGCCACCGGTGGCAATCACTACAGGCGTACCGAGCACCTCGCGCAGCGCCTGCGTCTCCAGGTCACGAAATCCCTCCTCGCCCTGTTCCGCGAAGATCTCAGGAATCGTCTTGCCCGCCTTGTCGACGATATAATGATCCAGATCAAGCATCGTCAATCCAAGCTCTTCAGCCAGAAGCCTTCCGATACTGCTTTTTCCACATCCCATCAGCCCGATCAAAACGGGGTACATCTGAGAGTTACCCTCTTCAGCCATCACTGCCCTCCTCTCACCAACGCCAGACTTATGATGGCACCACTCTATGCCATCAGCCCATCAGAATTAAGTAACCTTACCCACATAACAGCAACATGGAACCGGATCATCACCAGCTGGAGTTCGAGCTACGCCCCTACCTCACCTAGCTGGAATCAGGAGGCGCGCCGCTCTGGACTATAATCATTAACTGTTGGCTCCCCGGAGGTTCCAGAATGGCATCCTTGCCAATCACTCTTTAAGCTGAAAAGCTTTGATAACATTGTAAGGCAGGGTGGTTGAACATTGGTTAATTATTCAGAGCAACACGTTTGGGTGAAATGATTCACTATTTAAGCTTGGGTATTATCCTGGGATTATATGCAGGGTTAACTCCTGGCCCTCTGCTGACGCTGGTGATCTCTGAAGCACTGCAACATGATTTCAAAGCCGGTTTCAAAGTTGCCATTGCCCCCATCATCAGTGACGCCCCCATTATTCTATTGTCGTTGTTTGTCGTTCATCAACTCTCCAACCTTGAACAGACCCTGGCTTTGATCGCTTTGACGGGTGGCTGTTTCGTGTTCTGGATGGGTTATGAAAGTGTCTCTTTTCAAGGTGTAAAGTTGCATCTGCAACAACCCAAGTCACATGCTCTGCGCAAAGGCGTTCTGGTGAATCTGCTCAGCCCATACCCCTACCTATTTTGGTTGACCGTAGGTGCGCCACTGGTCAACAAAGCGCAAACCGAACATGCCATGGCACCCGTGCTGTTTATTCTGGGTTTTTATCTCCTGCTGGTCGGCCTGAAAATTCTACTGGCTTACTGGGTTGGCCAATCCAAATCTTTTCTGCAGGGGCGTAGCTACATCTATACCGTGCGTTTTCTCGGGCTGATCCTGTTCGTACTGGCCTTCAGCCTGTTTAATGATGCTTACGCGTTCTGGAGTAAAACGGAATCATTCCTGCCAGCAGTATAAATCACTAACCTGCGGGCATGCGCCCGAAACCACCACCGAACTACCTTGCCGGGTATCCGGCCGATCTGGTCGAGAGTATCAGTCAGATGATTGAGCAGAACAGGCTGGCTGACTGGCTGCTGAAAAAGTATCCGCATCGGCACACCGTGCGCAGTGACAAGGCGCTTTATGCGTACGTGATGGAACTCAAAGAGACCTATCTGCGCAAGGCGGGGCCGCTCAACAGGGTGGCTTTCGACAGCACTTTGCACCTCACCCGCAATGCACTCGGCATGCACACCAGCAAGTCACAGGTGCACGGGGCAAAGCTTAAGGCCAAGCGCGAGATTCACGTGGCGACGATGTTCAAGGATATGCCGCCGGAATTCCTGCGCATGATTGTGGTTCACGAACTTTCCCACATGAAAGTGACCGAGCATGACAAACCGTTTTATAAGCTCTGCTGCAACATGGAGTCGGATTACCACCAGTTGGAGTTCGAGCTACGCGCCTACCTCACCTACCTGGAATCAGGCGGTGAGCCGCTCTGGTCTCCGAACCAGCCATAGGCCATTCAAATATAATCAGTTGCCCTGACGATAAAAAAGCAGTTGCATGTCTCCCGTTTAAACTTACCTGTCACCAGGAAGGAGATAGATCACCATGTTTAAAGCATTCAGGATTATGAGCTTCATCGAAGGCATATCGTTCATCGCCCTGCTCTTTATTGCCATGCCTGCCAAATATCAGTTTGATCTTGATCTTGTGGCTATTGCCGGCCCGGTTCACGGATACCTCTGGCTGGTTTATCTCGTGATGCTTGAGATCGTAAGCCGCAAACACAGCTGGGACAAACCGCTGTGGAACTACGCCTTTATCACCTCAATCCTGCCTTTCGGCTGCTTTTTTCTGGAGAAAAGGTTCAGGAGCCAGACCCCAGGTTAACGTCACCCTGCCTGTGAGCTAAAGCAGCTGCCTCAAGCACCCATAATCTTTTTCATATTTATCATCTATACTATGTAGTGGGGATGGGAAGCAATGAACATAGAGGGTGCTGCCATGCTAAATATTTCAAAATCGCTTATTACTTTTCTCTTTCTCTCACTACTCCCCCTCTTCGCCTTTCCCGCTTTCGCTCAGGATATCCAGTGGGGTTCAGATGTCACCCTGCGGCCGCAATCGCCAATAGCAGGAGAGCGGACCACCTTCCAGGTCACTGTCAGGGCAGGCAAGCAGGGTGCCACTGGTTTTGCAGTGGTTGGCGGCATTGATGGCAGACAGCTATTCAAAAAAGAGCTCGGTGGGCTAAGGGCTGAACGCAGCCGCAACATGCAATTCAGCTGGAGAGCAACGACTGGTGCGCACAAGGTCTATTTCAGAATTGTTACAACTACCCGCTCACGTGTTGCACTTCCACCAGCGCTGAGCAAACCATTCTCTGTTCAAAGCAGCGCCACACGCGCACAAGCTGCGCCGGTTCAGGCCACACCACCCACTCGCAGCATGCCTGTTCAACGTGACACACGCAGCGTCAGGAAGCCGGTACAGAGAGCTGAACTGCCGAAACAATTCAGCACCATGCTGAAGCCGGGCACAGTCACACAGGTCGGTGTCCATCAGCCGACGTGTGAAGGCACACCACTGCCGGATATCGAAGCGCTGCATGGATCGGGTATTCAGGGTTCTTCCGTTCTCAACAGTTCCGGCGGCATCACAGTCACACAGCCGTTCAGCGTCCCTGTCATCGTCGTAAACAGAGGCCAGTGCGATACGGGCATCTTCTCGGTTAAAGCAGAGATGAGGGTGCAGGCGCCGGGTGTCGATAAGGTGGTGCAGCTCGGCTCCAGAGGCATTCGGTCACTACCGCCATGTAGAAGCAAGAACTGCGGGGATTCTAAAGATAGCACCCGCTTTGACTTCACGCCGCAGAACAACCATGCGCTCTACACATTCACCATTGAAGCCGATGCCACCCACTCCATTGATGAGTTCAATGAGGATAACAATGAAATTGAACCGGAATTCAGGATAGACGAGTACTGATCCAAACCGTCATTCAATATCCAGAAGCTGACTTCGAAAGCTTCTTGTTAATCGTTAAATGATTATCGGTTTTCCAGAAACCGGGTTGCCTCTTCAATCGACTTGAGAACCCGGGTATTACAACTCATTTTATTGGATGCCATGATCTCCCACATGCGTCCATATCCGTAGTGCTTTTCACTGACCACAGCCACGAAATTTCTAAGCTTCAAAGTATCAAATACTTTTGAATTTGTCGTGAGCACATTCATTTGGCGATAATCAAGGTCGTCAGGAAAGCTTTCTGAATGGTCAATCAATAAATCCCACCCTTCAGTACCATCAAGATTTGACATGATGGAAGCACGAAACTTGTCAAAGCGATCAGCATCCAGCACGCAGTTCGATTTAATTGTGAATCGTTTTCTTTCCCTGTCGAGAGTCGTTGTAAAATCCATTTCGGCCACCTCTAAACACATCCATGTGCAGTAGTCGGGGAAGAATTAAGCTCTTTTCTCTAAAAATCAATGGCGGCTGACCCAATTGACGTATTAGGCCGCCGGTAATTCGTTCGAGTCCTGCACGGCTCCCCATGCAGGACTCGAACGAATTACAGGTTTAACTCAACTCTCCTCCATCATCATAACCAGCAGATCGGTGGGGCCGGGATCGATACCAGCCTGAAAGAGCAGGGTTGTGGCCTGGCCGCGGTGGTGGGTCTGGTGATTGAAGAAGTGCTGCATTAGCTCACCCAAAGGCCGTTCCTGTTTCTCACCTGCCATGTTGCGGTAGTGAATCGGCTGGGCTAGTAGCACATCGCTCCATGTTTCGGAAAAATTGAGAATCAAACCATCAAGGCTTCTGCGGGTTTCGGTCAGTTCGGCAAAATCATCAAACAGAATCTCGCGCAGCGTTGCGGGGGTCGGATACTCGGTAAGCGGATGCGCCAGTGCCTCGCGGCAACCGGGGCTGGTGGCAAAGCGGTGCAGCCAGAAGAGATCGGCAATAAGGATATGGTTGAGGGTGCCAAGGATGGAACCGAAGAAGGCGTCGCGATCCTCTGCAATCGCATCGGCAGGCAGCTCGGAAACCTTCGCAAACAGTTTGCGATTCATCCACTGGTTGTAGCGCGCCATGCGTTGCAGATATTCAGTCATCCCTGCCCCCGATATGGAATCAGTATAGCAGGGAGTATGAACTTTGCAGGGTACAATAAAAAGAGGCCGCAGTGATTAACTGCGAACCCCTGTGATCTAAGCCTGATCAGTCGTCATGCCTCTCATAGCGATCATCATCGCGGTGATCCCCGTAATAACCCCTATCCAGATAATTACGCTGCTGGCCAACACCCCTTTTCGACGCAGTGTAACGGCTCATGCGCTTGATATTACGCTGGGCCGGATAGTAGTGCCGATCAAGCCTGAGGGCCTGATTGAAGTGAATGCGCGCACCCACACGGTCACCCCAGATCATCAGTGCGACGCCGAGATCATTGTGTGCTGCCGGATTGTTCGGGCAGTAACCGATGCCCTGGCGCATCAGTGAAATTCTTCCGCCCAGATCGCGGGCATGCCGGGCCCTGTTAAAGTAGGCATCTCCCCTGCCGCAATTGCTGCGGTGATAGCGTGGTGCGGATGCCTGAATACGATCATCCCTCTCCTCAGACAAAATCGCCCCTGCCAGGCCGCCCAGTATGGCGCCGATGATGGCCCCTTCGACAATCTGATCGCTCTGGGCGCCAATAACTGCTCCGGCTGTCGCACCGACTGCGGCCCCCTGCTGCTGATGTGTGGTCGCACAACTGCAGACCAACAGGATCGCTGCAATAAGTGTGAATCGTTTCATGATTACCTCCATCACTTCAACAGGATATAACAGCGCGCCTGAAGCATGGCTGTTGGGGCGAAATCAATAGCGGCGGTTCATCTCAACGATGCCGTCAACGAACTCCTTGATAGCCTGCTGCGCATGGGGTTCGAGGAAGGTGAATTCGGCGCGGCACTCATAGCTACCATTCACCTCGGAGACGCGCAGCACCTTGGCATAGATATCGGTCAATTCAGTGGACATAAGCGAGATAGCCATGGAGATCTTGATATCGCAAAAAGGTTCAATGGATACCGGGCTCTGTATATACATGCCGCCGTAGCTCAGGTCGACGATGCGGCCATGATACTGCTTGGGCAACACCTGCTTGCCTTCGAGAAGCTGAAAGGCCACAGGCATATCGGCCTCGACGCGTGGAGAGTTGCGTATTTCGCGGGTCGGTGCGACCAAAGCCCTGGGGCGTGATACCGACAGCAGCTCATACATGCGGACCGCTCCCTTCTTACCCTTGACCTTGACCTCATTGATGTGGCCGACCTCAATATAGTCACGGGCAAGCCGGTAGGTATTTTCGCTGAGCAGAATCTGCCCGCGCAGGGTGTGGGCCTCGACGCGGGAGGTCAGGTTCACCTGATCGCCGATCACGGTATATTCGCTGTGCAAGGCAGAGCCAAGGTAGCCGGCAACAACCTCACCGGTATTGATGCCGATACCCATGTGCAGCGGTGCAAAACCGGCCTCACTGTTAGTCTTGTTGATCTCAGCCATCGCCACCTGCATCTCGATAGCGCAGGCCAGCGCCGCCTCAATATCATCTTCAGACTCAATCGGCGCACCGAATAGCGCCATGATGGAGTCACCCATAAATTTGTCGATGGTGCCGCCGTGACGGATAATGATTTCGCTCATGCAGGCGAAGTAGCGATTGAGCACCTCCACCATCTCAAGTGAGCTGTACTGCTCTGCGACAGAGGTAAAACCGCGCAAATCGGACAGCAGGATTGTCACCTCCCTGCTATCGATCTCCTGGGTGTTGATCAGCGATCTATCGATGGCACTTTCGATCTGCGGCTGCAGCTCTGCAGGCTCGATTTCAGCCGACTGTTTCGACGCAAACAGCTCCAGAAGCGAGATTACAAGTTGAGCTTTGTTGATCTTCTGCATGGTGGCAGTAACTCAGGGCCTGTTCACGGAGCGTTGAATCCCGAACAGTGCCGGAAGTAGCTCACCCGAAGCTAAAGATATTTGACCCATTTGATCTCCTGTTTCTGATATGAGTATAGCAGAAAGTATGATCTTTTGAGTCTGGAGGCAAAGTAGTCAGGCAAGCTCGCGAATCTCAATCGGCATGGCCCTGATCTTTTCATAGATCCGGCGCACACGGCGGATCGGCCACCAGTCGTAGAGATAAATCTGGATCGGCCGCCACATCGCAACCCAGCCACAGATCATCAGACCCTCTTCGACAATATCGCGCATCAATCCTTCCTGCAGCGCTGTAATAAGAAGTTCGCGGGCAAACAGGCAGCCGAAGAGAAAGAGCAGCCCGATCATCAGCGAGGCACGCCCCTGCAGTAACATGAAACGCAGATTCATATCGGCATGGTGGGCTCGGTAATCGAAATAGTTACGAACGGCTTCAGGGATCGAAACTGCATCCTCGCTTTCGCACTCCTTGGCAGGCAGATAGATCAGCAGCTTCAGCGGCGCAGCCAATGGAAAATCCTTCACGGTATTGATGATGTAGTTCTCGGCATCGTCATCCAGGTCCTTATCTATAAAGGGAGCCGGATCGAGTGAATTGAAAAGCCCCCTGACCTCGCGCAAGCGAAGCTCGATCAGGTAATGGCCATCCTCGCGGCTGTAGTGCGCTGCAAGGCGGGAGGCTGTTGAAAAGAGATGCACAGCCCTACCTTTAAAGGCGCCGCTGTGAACAGATAGTGTGAACGAGAAGAACCGGCATGACATCAACCTCGACCTGAATCATTACCTCGTAGAATACGCTACAGCTATGTGGCCTGCAAAGTATAAAGGACTTGTAAGCCTCTCGACTGTCGCGTGAGATCCTTTTCAAAACCAAGTGAGTGGCAATAACCTACTGTACAGCTTGGGTATTATATGCTACATACAGTATAGATGCTCCGGCTGAATTTTCCTTTGAATATGTAAAGAGAAGAGCATCCGGTTTGAACCTCACAGGAGGATTAGTTGCCATGCCAAAAGTCGCAATCGTCCAGGAATCTTCTGTGCTTCTAGATCGTGAAAAAACAATCGATAAAGCAGTTCTTATGATTGAGCAGGCAGTTGCCAATGGTGCAAAACTGGTGGTTTTCCCGGAGACCTTTATTTCAGGTTATCCGGCCTGGATATGGCGACTTAGACCCGGAGGGGATTGGGGCGCATGTGAGTCTCTACATGCTCGTCTGTTAGAGAGTGCGGTTGACCTCAGCGCCGATCAATTGGCCCCTATTCGCGAAATAGCAAAGAAGCATGCCATCACAGTCGTATGTGGGCTGAACGAAAGAGATGGGAGCAGCGCAACGATCTACAATAGTGTCGTAATTATCGGAGCCGATGGTGAGATTCAAAATCGTCATCGCAAGCTGATGCCAACCAACCCTGAGCGGATGGTATGGGGCTTTGGTGATGGTACTGGCCTGAACGTGGTTAATACATCCTGTGGCAGGGTCGGCACATTGATATGTTGGGAAAATTACATGCCACTGGCGAGATATAGCCTCTACGCGCAAGGCATTGAGATCTATATTGCACCAACCTACGACAGTGGTGATGGCTGGATCGGCACGTTACAGCATATTGCCCGTGAGGCTCGTTGCTGGGTATTAAGCAGTGGTGTCATTATGGCCAATAGTGATATACCTGATGATTTTCCAGATAGAGAAACTTTGTACCCCCATTCAGAAGATTGGATCAACCCCGGAGATTCTGCAGTGATCGCACCGGGCGGCGAGATCGTGACCGGTCCAATGCACCAAGAGAAGGGAGTGCTCTATGCCGATGTGGATCCGGAACGTGCAGCTGTTGCCAAACATGCTCTTGATGTCGTGGGCCACTATGCAAGACCGGACATTTTTACACTGCATGTAAACAGACAACCCCAAAGGCCTATTGCGTTTGAGTAGGTAATTCAGTGGAAGGGTAGTACCCTACTATACAACTCGGGTATTATCTGCTATAAGATTGTATACATCTAAGCTGATAAAATATGATCAAGTGATTGAGGTTGCCATATGGGATATGCAGAGATAGCCGCCATAAGAGATGATAAAAGTCTCGCAAGAGAAATAGTGGAAGATATCAATAACTTAAGTTTCTTACACATAGACAGCAAACGAGATTTGAAGATGATATTTTCTACTGGGATCATGGCATTTGTTTTTGAATTCCTGGAAAGAAGAAAGCATAGCAAAGGTTTTCAGAATCTGCTCGATGGCTACCTGAAAAGTGGCAGGTATCCGGTCTCATTAAAAAAAGCGATGGAGGGGAAAGAGGAGGTTGATGAGAGTGAGGTTCATAAGTTTTCCGAGCGTATTGATAAAGAACACGTGATTAAACAGTTCGTCTCTTTTGCACTGTTTAAGAAACTCTACATCGTAAAAGAGCTCTCCAAATCCACTACTGTTGATGAGATGCGGCTGGAAGAGATGAGCGCCTCTATTGTTTTCTTTGATAAGGTACTCTCGGATCTGAAAGGAGATTCTCAGGGGGAAACCAGACGGGTCATTGGCCACGCCCTGACTATTGGTGCCGATATCACCGCCCTGATCCAGACCAAGGAGAGCAGCCGCCGCAATCACCTTAAACCGCTGATTGCAGCTGTTGCCTTGTTTGTAACAACCTACCTGTTGGCATTTACATTTATTGACCTTGAGGTTTCATACAATGCCTTTCTTGGTTTTATTATGTTCGATTACTGATCCGATTGAGCTGAAGCTCAAAAGGAGGTGTAAGGATAAAAAAACAGAGGCAATCTGTTCATAGAGACCAAAGAAAACTAGTAAGGGGGGGTATCATGAACGGCCGTACTTTTCGCATATTCGCAGTCTCGTCCTGTATTGCATTTATAATTCTATCGCTGATTATCATGGAAGTTGTGCTCTGATAATCAGCTCTCCTGCTGATTTATGGGCATGCAAGAAATGACAAAATAGTTTTATCCTCTGCTTACGCAGAAGCTCCCCCTTTCTTTAGCGGTAAAGAAAGGACAAGTGAATTTTGATTCACTTACATTGCCTTTGGCTTGCTGCAGCTCAGTTAGTTACTGATGATAATTCCGAAATTGCGCGATGAACCACAAAAAAGGCCCGCAGCGGTTAGCTGCGAGCCTTTTTAATTTAAGCCAGATGAAATAGAACCCCTACAGCTTCTCTTTTACCTTCTCGATGGTAGCGCGATGCACAAAGCGCCCATTCACACGAATAGCCGGTGCATGCGGGCAGAGGCTCTGGCAATCCAGATCCTCCACTTCATGACCCATCTCCCGCAACGTTTCGGCCATATCTCTGCCACCGAAATCACTACAGCGAGGGCCGTAGCAGACACCGATAGCCTGCTTGTTGGAACACATCAGAATCAGACCTTCTTTGCAGCAGCGCGCGCACCCCTTCCGGGACGGCGAGAGCGGTTACTGTGCGGTTTGCGCGGTGAGCTTGGATCATGCCTGCGATGATCGGGTCTTCTGCGTTGCTGCTGTTTCGGCAATTCAGTCGGCTCGTTCTCTCCCGGTTCAAAACCTTCAATAACCACCTTCGGAATCGCCTTTTTGATCAGTCTCTCGATATCGGAGAGTAACTTTTTCTCATCAGCAGAAACCAGTGACAAAGATTCCCCGGTGTTACCAGCGCGGCCGGTACGGCCAATGCGGTGCACATAATCCTCAGAAACGTTAGGCAGCTCAAAGTTCACCACATGCGGCAGCTGATCAATATCAAGCCCACGGGCCGCAATATCGGTTGCCACCAGCACACGGATGTCACCGGCTTTAAAAGCAGCAAGGGCTTTGGTACGTGCTGTCTGGCTCTTGTTTCCGTGAATCGCGGCAGCCTGAATACCATCACTCTCAAGCTGTGTGGTCAGGCGATTGGCACCATGTTTGGTTTTGGTGAATACCAGCACCTGCTTCCAGTCACCCTCTTTAATCAGGTGGGAGAGCAAATCCCGTTTTCTGGACTTGGTGACCGGATGTACAACCTGTGTCACCTGATGCGCGGTCTCGTTGCGTGCTACCTCAACAAACACAGGCGAGCGCAGGAAGCCACTGGCCAGCTGTTTGATCTCTTCAGAGAAGGTGGCTGAGAAAAGCAGGTTTTGACGCTTCTGCGGCAACAGCTTCAGTACCTTGCGGATATCATGGATAAAACCCATATCGAGCATGCGGTCAGCTTCATCAAGTACAAAGAACTCAACATGGCTGAGGTCACACTTGCGCTGTCCGATCAGATCGAGCAGGCGACCCGGTGTTGCAACGAGGATATCAACGCCGCGATTCAGTTTCTGAATCTGCGGGTTAATGCCCACGCCACCGAATACCACGGTGGAGCGTATCGGAAGGTGTTTGCCGTAAGTGGAAATGCTCTCAGCTACCTGTGCAGCCAACTCACGTGTCGGTGTCAGCACCAGGGCGCGAATGACGCACTTTCTGTGGCGCTCCGGGTGTGTTTTCTGCATCAGCTGCAGCATGGGCAGTGTGAAACCTGCTGTTTTGCCTGTTCCGGTCTGAGCGCCGGCAAGCACATCGTGTCCTGCAATTACAACCGGGATAGATTTTTCCTGTACAGGGGTCGGGGTGGTATACCCCTGATCGTTCACAGCACGAAGCAGTTCGGCTGAAAGGCCGAGGTCATCAAATGTCATCTGTTATGTTTTCCGTTGCACCCGGACTAAAGACTCACTGAACGTGTTGGGTGCATGATTTATTTTCCGAATCGCCGGACATCAGTGATTGGCCGGGCAGACGAAGTGAAGCAGGGCTTCTCTTCAGGAGCGGCGCACCCTGTCCATATTCTCAAAAAGCACAACCTTATTCTACTCTGTGCCGGTTTTCTTCTTCATCCCATCGAACTGATCTTCACCTATCCAGGAGCAGAAGTTATCAAAGGGCATCGGCCTAGCGTAATGGAAGCCCTGCACCTTGTGGACACCGATCTCTTTGAGTATCTGCCCTGTTGCCCCATCCTCAACCCCTTCGGCTATAACCTCAAAGCCAAGGCTTGTGCCCAACTCAACAATCGCGTGGACAATCGTCTGGTCCTTTTTACTATCGGCAATTGGAAAGATAAACGACTGATCGATCTTCAGCTCATCAACCGGCAGTTTTTTCAGGTAACTCAGTGATGAATAGCCAGTTCCGAAATCATCAATGGAGACCAGCACGCCCATCTCGCGAAGCCGGGTCAGGGCTGCAATCACCTGTTCTGACTGCTCCATAAACAGGCTCTCGGTCACCTCGACAGTAAGCTGTCTGGCCTCCAGGCCACTGCTGGAGAGGAGTTCGGCTATGCGATCAATCATATCTTCTTCAGTCAGGCAGCGGCAGGAGAGGTTCACTGACACACCCACTCTATTTCCCGCAAGCTGCCACTGGGCACACTGCCCGATCGCCTCTTTCAAGGCCCATTTGCTGAGCTCTGTGATCAGCCCCGTCTTCTCGGCCAGGGGGATAAATTCACCCGGCGAGATAAAGCCTTCGACAGGGTGAGCCCAGCGCATCAGCGCCTCGGCGCTGACAGCTTTTCCCGTTTTAAGGTCGATCTGTGGCTGGTAATAGAGCTGCAGAGCATCCTCAGCCACGGCCTTTTTCAGATCGCGATAGATCTCCAGATGTCTGAGTTTAAACGGATTCAGCGATGCCTCATAAACCCTGAAGCTGCCCTGCTCTTTCTTGGCCAGCCGCATCGCAGTATCTGCATGCTGCAGCAGCTCATAGGCACTATCTCCATGTTCCGGAAAAAATGAAAACCCGGTTGCAGCACTGATCTCCAGTGATGTATCGGCAACCTCTACCGGGTTATTGAACACCTTCATGACCCGTTCCAAGGCAATCTCGACCAGACCGGTATCAACCGTCGGCATAATGATGGCAAATTCATCGGCCCCGATATGGGCAACGCTATCCATGTCGCGCACCGAGTTTTGCAACGCTTTGGCTATATGTTTCAGTAACTCATCACCCGCCTTGTGTCCGAGCACGTTGTTGATCTCAGTCAGGCGATCGATATTGACTACGGCAATGGCAATCGGCGTTTTGTTGCGCTGTGCAATATACAGAGCCTGCTCAAGGCGATCCAGCAACAGTCCCCTGTTTGGAAGCCCGGTCAGCTGGGAGTGCATCATGCGGTGCTTTAGCTCCTCAAGATAGGCTTGGGCGGCAGCGGTCCGCTCGCGCACCTGCTCGGTTAGCTTGTTCTCAAAATTATTGCGCAGCATGTTGAATATCGCAGCAATCAGTGCATAAAAAACAAACGCCGCAAAGAAGAACTTAAGCCTGTCCTCCTGGTAAGGCAGGGCAATTTCGCCGGAGGCATGCAGACCTGCCAGGAGCAGCAGTGCTGCCCCGAACATGGAGATCCACAGCCACCCCCGATTCTGACCCATGATGTAAAGAGCCACGAACGGGTAGACATAGACCCAGTACATACCCGTTTCAGAAATGCCACCATCGATAAACAGTGCGCCGAAAT
>Ga0316187_10002638_pt1 | contig 15601 bp, 14 predicted proteins | sample CroRivburrow1_MG_FD_204927 | JGI IMG/M metagenome (GOLD analysis project Ga0316187, IMG submission 204927) | Coastal sediment microbial communities from Maine, United States - Cross River worm burrow 1 | ecosystem: Environmental > Aquatic > Marine > Coastal > Sediment | place: USA: Maine... | reverse complement strand
CCGGCGCGCATCGCGGCCAGGAGGCCGCTCCTACCGGAAGATTTATGCAATGATCAGGTTTAGTGATAACAAACTTTCCTGCCATGACATACTCCTCCCTGTTCTGATTTTAGTTACCTGGTAGGGATCCTGGATTATCAGCAGTGAGCTGCACGAAGTAAAGATACCCTCTGCGACAGAGGACATTCGGTTGCGGAACAGCTTTCAGCCGGGATCAGGCACGGTCAGATGATGCCGCACTAAACTAACAACATCTGTCGTTACCAAGACATCTGTAAACAGTAAGTTCATAATGAAAGCAGCCATTCAATTACAGCTATGAAACTGGAAATCGTAAAAGAAGAGCCTCTAGCCCATGTGCGTTTCACGCCAATTCTGTTCGTGCATGGCATGTCGCACGCCGCGTGGTGTTGGGCAGAGCACTTCCTGCCTTATTTCGCCCGGCATGGTTATGTATCCCATGCTTTGAGCTTGCGCGGTCATGGTGGCAGTGATGGGCGGGAACGGCTGCGCTGGACATCGCTTGATGAATATGTGTCCGACGTGGCACAAGTGGCTGGTCAGATGGAGAGACCACCGGTACTGGTGGGACATTCGATGGGCGGCATGATTGTCCAGAAATACCTGGAGTCACATGTGGCACCGGCTGCCGTACTGTTGGCATCTGCACCACCCCAGGGGGTGATTCAGGCAACTCTGCGCGTTGCCCGTCGACACCCGCTGGTATTCATGAAGGCCAACTTGACAATGAGCATGTTTCCGATGGTCAGCGTGCCGCAACTTGCGCAGGAGGCATTATTTTCTGCGGACATGCCAAAGGACAAGGTGATGAGTTATTCCTCGCGGCTGCAAGATGAGTCGTACCGGGCATATCTCGACATGATGGGCCTGAGCTTGCCTCGGCCCGAGCAGGTGAGAACACCGATACTTGTGATGGGGGCTGCCGATGACCACCTCATCTCGCCGAGTGAAGTTGAGGCGACGGCACGTGCTTACCACACGCAGGCAGAGGCATTCCCCGACATGGCGCATGACATGATGCTGGAGGCTGGATGGCAGAAGGTGGCGGATCGAATACTTGCATGGCTTGGCATGCGGGGATTGTGAAGGTTACGAGCTAAATGGCGGCTTGGGCAAAGAAACAGATAACAAGCCTTATGTGAATACCCGTCATTTGGATCTGAGTCGCCGCACTGGCATAGAGTGCAGTCTTCTCCACCTCCCCGGGATGCACAGTTAAAAAGGGGATGATTACCACGCGCCCTTGAGGCTGGTGAAGAAAAATACCTCGCTTCAGTGTCCCGATTGCGTGTAGCTGGCTGAGTAGTTACATTATGTGCATAACTAATAATACATATACATAGAAAAAACGATATGTTAAGGATTGGGATAGACCTTGGGGGCACGAAGATAGCCGGTATTGTGCTGGACGCAGCCGGTGCCGAGGTGTGCCGGGAGCGTCTCCCGACACCGCAAGGTGACTATCAGCAGACAATGCAGGCGCTGGCCGGGCTGGTGACCAGGCTTGAAGACAAGGCCGGGCAGCCGTGTTCAGTGGGTATCGGTATGCCCGGCTCGGTGTCACGTGCGAGCGGTTTGATAAAGAATTCCAACTCGGTTTGTCTGAACGGGCAGCCCATGCATAGTGATCTTGAAACGCTGCTGGACCGCCCCGTGCGTTTTGCCAATGACGCGGATTGTTTCGCATTGTCAGAGGCCACGGACGGAGCCGCGGCGGGGGCAGCCGTGGTCTTTGGTGTCATCATCGGCACGGGGACCGGGGGCGGTCTGGTTGTCAACCAGCAGCTGGTATCTGGCCCCAATGGTATTACCGGCGAATGGGGACACAATCCGTTGCCCTCGCCGCAGCCGGAGGAATTGCCCGGCCCCGCCTGTTATTGTGGCCGGTATGGCTGTATCGAGACCTGGTTGTCCGGTACGGGGCTGGCGCGGGATCATCAGCAGTCGCACGGTGTTGCCATGGAGGCTGTTGCTGTCGCCCAGCGTGCCGAGCTGGGCGATACCCGGGCCTCGGCCACCATGCAGCGCTACATGGACAGGATGGCACGTGGGCTGGCCGGCGTTATTAATATTATCGATCCGGATGTGATCGTGCTAGGTGGCGGCGTCTCGAATTTCAAACGGCTCTATGAGGGTGTCCCGTCGCGATGGGGTGAATATGTCTTTTCAGATAGCGTGGCTACCCGGCTGGTCGCCGCGCAACACGGGGATGCCAGCGGGGTGCGTGGTGCCGCGTGGTTGTGGCCACAGGATAAGCACTACTGACGCGCGGCGATTTCCCTGAGCCGGGGTACTGCCAGTCCAGCTGCATCAGCCTGTTGCAGGGCGCGCGCCAGTCGTGCGGGTGCGCTGCGGCCCGTGCAGCGGTGGTCGGGGTCACCGGCAAAGGCCTCCAGCATCCCGGAGATCAGTGCTTCGGTCTGCAAGTCCTGGCCGGTTAATGAGGCCTGTATCTGGATGACCTCGCGTGCGACGGTGTCCGCCAGTTCGTGGTGATTTTCCCAGAGCTCGCTGACGGTACCCCCGGTCACCAGGCCGGCGCAGTTGCTTGTCACGATATAGACATTCTTCAGTACCAGCTCAAACAGTAATTCATTCTCATCGGCCAGTATGCGTACGGGAATATCCAGGCTGCCCAGGCTCGTTTTGAGCAGTTCAGCGGCGGGACCCAGTGCAGGGGAGGGAATCAGTACCTTGACGTCCTGGCCTTTTTTCTTCTCGAACCAGACGGAGATGACCGTGGGCCGGGTGAAACCATACTGTTGCCAGTCACCCGGCAGCAGTTCATTCTGCAGCAGACAGAGTCGCTGATGCCAGGCGGGCGGCATTGCTTGCAGCACCGCGTGCAGGTCATTTTCGGCAACGGCAACCACAACCAGTTCCGGGGATGGTAGCTGTTTTGCCACATCCGCCAGGTCATCGTGGCGAGTAACCGGGTAGACCGGGTGTCCGCTGCGCAGCAAGCCGCGCGCAAAGACACTGCCCATTTCGCCAACGCCGATAAGAATGACGGGTGCTTTCATAGTCAGTATTCCTGCTTGTGCCTGGTGGCCGGACGCGGGATTATAGCGTGAATGACCGGTAGAAAGCCTATGGATGTGTTGCGGAGCAGGGTGGGCGGCTTTTGTATTCTCACCCTGCTGTGGATGCTGGTACTGCCGTTACGGGCGGAAATCAGCGTCCTTGATGATACGGGACAGGCGGTGACTCTGGAGAAACCTGCGCAGCGTATTATCAGTCTTGCGCCGCATATAACTGAACTGTTATTTGCCGCCGGGGCGGGTGATGCGGTGGTTGGTGTCACTGAATTCAGTGATTATCCCGACGCTGCACGCTCGCTTGCACAGGTGGGTGGCGCCGCTGGCCTGGACCTTGAAGCCATTGTTGCCCTGCAACCGGACCTGGTAGTGGCCTGGCTGAGCGGTAACCCGCGCGTGCAGGTGGAGCGCCTGCAGGCACTGGGATTTACGGTCTTCCTGTCCGAGCCACGACGGCTGCGGGATGTGCCGGACACGCTGCAACGACTCGGTCAGCTTGCCGGGACAGAGGCGGTGGCCGTGGCAGAGGCAGACCGCTTCAGGCGTCGTTATGCTGCCTTGCATGACAACTATGCGTCACGCCCAAAGGTCCGTGTGTTTTACCAGATATGGGACCAGCCATTGATGACGCTGAACGGCGAGCATTTAGTCAGCGACGTGCTGCGTTTGTGTGGCGGGGAGAATGTTTTCAACGCATTGCCCGCGCTGGCTCCACAGGTAGGCATTGAGTCCGTGCTGTTGGCCAACCCAGACGTAATCGTGGTCGCAGCAGATGACGGCGAGTCGCCATTATTGGCCGCGTGGCGGCGCTGGCCGGAGTTGTCGTCAGTTGCACAGGGTCATGTGTATGCGCTGCCACGTGATCAGCTGGTGCGGCACAGTCCCAGGGTCCTGGATGGTGCGGAACGCCTGTGTAAACTGCTGGACGATTTCCGCAGGTAATGTCTCTGGAGTGCTGCCTGCAGGACAGGGCCAGAACCGGTATATAAGTTGGTGCAAAAGAGCTTGTTGTACGCTGTTAGCTGCGTTCGTGTTTCCAGAAAACATCCGGCCTGTCGGCTTCCTTGTTGAGGTGCCGGGCCATGACAAAGAGCAGATCGGACAGTCGGTTCAGATATTTTATAGTGACCGGATTAACGGTCTCGCTTTTCCCCAGGCTATGGGTACGTCGTTCTGCACGCCGGCACACGGCCCGTGCCTGATGGCAGCTGGCGGCAGCCGGACTGCCGCCGGGAAGGATGAATTCTTTCAGTGGCGCCAGGTTTGCGTTCAGTGCATCCAGCAGCACTTCCAGTGCGTCCACCCTGTCAGCGGTAATGACCGTGCTGCCCGGGATGCAAAGTTCACCGCCAAGATCAAACAGCGAGTGCTGGATATCCGTTAGTGCGGGCTGTATTGCCTCCGGCAGGCTGTGGCATAGCAGTACGCCGATCACGCAGTTGAGTTCGTCAACTGAACCCATGGCCTCGATACGCAGGCTGTCCTTGCCGGTGCGTGAGCCATCACCGAGTCCGGTGGTGCCGTCATCGCCGGTACGGGTATAGATTTTGGAGAGACGATTGCCCATATCAGCTGTCGATTAACCTGAATTCCACCGGGACGATGATGTCCACGGCGTTACCGCGTAACCATAGCGCAGCACCCGGTATATTGGCCAGTTGCAATGACTGCAGCGCCGCCTCGTCGAGCACTGTATAGCCTGAGGTTGCATCGATATGCAGGGCTGATACCAGGCCATCCGGCTCAATGTGCAGTTCCAGTCTGACCACGCCCTGCCAGCCCTTGCGGCGGGCAATAGCAGGGTAGCTCAGTTGCCGGGCGATGAGGTCCATTACGCAGGTACGCAAGTGCTGTTCCTGTACCTCGCGGGAGGTGCTGCTGGCGGCCTGCTCGGTGTATGCGGGACGGGGTGAATTGTTCTGCGCCTGTGGCCGTACCTGTGCCGGCGGGGCAGCCCGCTGCCGAACAGCCGGGTGTTTAACCGGTTGTTGTTTGGCGGCTGTCGCTGCAACCACGGGGGGCGGATCAGCCGGTTGTCGCGGCAATATCTGCTCCGTGGTGGATTGTGTGTGACTGTCAGCCGGGTTCTGCGGCGGCTTTACTGCCTCGCCGCTACGGTTCGTGACTGCCAGTAACAGGGTCTGGCCGGAATGACCAAGCTTGTGTGCGGACGGCTGCCAGGCAACCAGTGCCGCGGCATGTATTGCGACCGACAGGCCAAGAAACCACTTGATGTTATGACTGATCACTGCCAGTTACCGAAATCTTTTGACACGGTGAGCAGTATAGTCCTTTCCGGCAAGGGATAGGCGTTGTACACGCCGGGACTTGACGTGCTGCTGACACCGTAATCGTAGAACTCTTCCCCGAAAATATTGTTGACCTCGGCCGTCAAGCGGAATCCCCGGTAACGATGGCTGATTTTCGCATCGATGGTGGTGTAGGAAGGGATCTTCTTCGCAAAGGTATTTGACTGGTCATTGTCGAAATATTTGTTGTCGACGAAGCTGGCGGTAACGATGAGATCGGTCATCGGTGACTGCTTCCAGATGCCTGTCAGGCTGGCGGTATTTTCCGGCACCAGCGGGACATTCTTGCCGCTGAAATCACCGGCGCGGAATTTGGCGCGCATATAGGTGTAACTTCCCTGCAGTCTCAGGCGGTCGGTGATGTCGTAGTTGCCACTCAGTTCCAGACCGTAGCGCCGGGTCGGATCAAGGTTGGTGTTCTCGAAGGTGACCGGATTGTAATGAATTTCATCCTTGAGCCGCATGTAATAGGCATTGATGGTGAAGGCTGCCCGGTCCGCCCGGTAGCGGGTGCCAATATCAAAGCCGTTGCCGATTTGCGGATCCAGCGGTGAAAACACGCGGGTAAAACTGTTCGGGTCAATCTCGAACAATTCATCCACGGTGGTAACGCGTGCACTGCGGGTCCATTTTATATAGGCGGCGGTAGCGGGTGTGAACTGCTTTTCAATGCCCGCTTCCAGCATGTGCACACGTTCGCTGTCATCGTAATCCGGTGCGCCGCTTTCAAAGGCGTCGCTGGCGCCGGGGGCATCAGGATCGAACCTGTCTTTGGCGTCCAGTTTTACCCATTGCAGGCGGGCTCCCAGGTTGACGGTGATAGCGGGCGCGGGGGCGATGGTCGTGTCCGCATAGACAGCGGTAGATTGCTGGTCAATATGCAGGCGGTGGATAGGCTGATTGTCGGTGCTCTTTCTTTGCGAGCGCTCCGAGTCATAGTCGCTGTCATAATAGTCGATGCCTGCTGTTGTCTGCGCGGGTCTGCCAAGCACCCGGTGCTGGGCGATGACCCGCGGGGTGAAAGACCAGGTATCCAGATCGGTGTCCAGGTAGTTGGCATACAGGCCGCCAAAATCATAGTCGTCAAAGAAGGATTGCTGGTTTTTCTTGCGGTAACCGCAGTCAATGACAGCCTCGGTCCCGTTGTCCCAATAATGGGATATTCCCGGGTTGATGCTGAAACCATCCTGGTCGGCGTAATCCCGGGGTGTGTCGGTTCCCTTGCGGTTGTCGTGCAGCTGGTTGATGCCCAGCCCCGGATTGACCTTGCGCACCCCTGGCAGATCCAGGTCCTGGTCGTACCAGTCTGACCTCAGGAAGAACTGGCTGTTGTTATGGGTGTAGCGAATATCCGAGTTCAGGTTCTTCTGATCCAGCCTGTTATTGTCGCGATAGCCGTCACTGCTGACGCCATATGCACCAAGGAAGACTGCTAGCGGCCCGCTATTGTGACTGATTTGTGCATCCAGCTGCCGGGTATCCAGATTGCCGGCAGCGGCCTTGACGAAGGCAGCGGTGCCTGCCATTTCCGGCTGCCGGGTGATGATGTTGATGGCGCCGCCAACGGCGCCGTCGCCGTAGAGTACGGCGCCGCTGTTACGGGTGATCTCTATACGTTCGATACTTTGCAGGGGGATGACGCTGAAGTCTACGTTGGATAGATCAACATCATTAAGCCGGCGACCATCAAGCAGGATCAGCGTGTTTTGCGTGGATGCGGCACCAAAACCGCGGATATCCACCGTGGCACCGGTGGCATTGTTACCGTACAGGCTGCGAGTCAGCACGCCGGCCTCCCGTCCCAGTAATTCGGGGAGGCTGCGCGCAGTGCTTTTTTCAATCTCAGCCGCTGTGATTATGGTGGTATTGCCGCGTGCCTTGCTGTTATCCAGGTCAAGTCGTGTTGCGGTGACCAGGATATTCTCCGACTCTTCAGTCTGTGCGAAGGTGCTCGTTACCATGAATGCTGCGACTGACAGGACCAAAAAAACTGCAAAGCGGGTATGCACTATATTCTCCATGCCACAGCACCACCCCGTGCTGAAGTTCAGGTAGTTGCGGGTGGAGAATGACAGGGTGAACAGATAACCTGCCTGTATTGCCCTCCGCAATATGGTCACAAACGTCCAGGCCGGTCTCCGGGCTCGCGAGTGGGTGTTATCCGGGTGAATCACCTTCCCGCGCAATGCGCAGTGGCATTTTGATTCACCTTTGGCTCGCTTACCGTTGCGGGGGCAGCGCCGGAATTGTCATCAAGATGACGCACCGGCTTCCCGTTTAATCCCGTGGACGACGGTCCGTGGGACACCTGAAACAAGGGAGCAGTGACTCTAAAGGGAGTCCCGGCGGCTGTCAAGGACAGCCTGTAAGGGCCCGCCTGGCGGTTATCTGTGTATGCCGGCTGATCAGTGTGGAACGTTAAAAAGCTCGGCGAGCCTGGGCAGATAATTATCTGTAGTGAAAACAGTTGGTGAGGTTGCTGCGGCAATCTGCCGGCGCTCCTGCTCGTGTGCGAGGTAGTAGCTGGTTTTTTCGGCAAACTCGGCAAGGGACCGGCAGGCAATGGTTTGTCTCCCGAGGGTGGTCTCTTCCAGCAGGGGTTGCCAGTTACAGATTTGAAAACCGCCGGCGGCCGGTATTTCGTAATATTTCATATTGAAGCCGTTGTCGGTGTCTGCGTGATGGAGATTGAGGGAGATGCTGGAACAGGCATGCACCTTCAGACTGTCAGCGAGTGATAATGCGCCATGACTCCGCACCCCCTTGCAATGGCGCCAGCCTCGACCCCATACCCTCACCGGGGTGTCGAGTTGTGCGTTCAGGTAGCGGATCAGATCGCAGCGTTCCGGATAACAGGTGCCGACAAAGGCGACCTCTGCAGAGAACCGTTTCCGGTCGCGTGCGGCGATGTTCTTTATTGCATGAAAACGGTGTGTAACCCCGAACGGGAAGTACCGCAGCTGTTCTCCATAGAGGGGGGCAAGTCTGTCGAAGGTGCCTTTGGCTGAAACCAGCAGCTGCTCCGAGAATTCGGCGGCCTCACTGATGCGTGCCTGTGCCTGGTCTGTGAGTATGTCGCCCCACCAGAAGAAGACTTTCAGGCCGCGTGAATGCTGGCGGCAAAGCTGTATCGTTTGCAGGTCCACTGTACCCTGGATGCTGAGCAGGGCATCCCACTGCTCATGAGACATTGCCTCCAGCAGCTGTCTTCGATGGCGTTCCATCCAGGCTGTCTTTCTGTTTTCTCCCTGCAGCATGCTCTTGCCGGCCAGTACCAGGCGGTCATGCAGGGTCTTGCTGTTGTGGTAGCTGATCCCGACAGTGTGCCCGGCTTGCCGCAGGGAGTCAGCAATGATCTCCGTCCACATGCCGGTCCAGTGCGGGCCTTCAATGAATATCTTCACGACCGGCTTCCGGGAGCGGGCTACTGTGGGAGCCAGACCATCCCGTGCGGGCCCGGTATTGCCTGCAGGGGGTGTTGATACAGCTGCTCCAGGTTTGCCTGCGTCAGGGCGGTTGCTACCGTGCCCTGTATGGTCTCGCCATCACCAAACAACAACAGGAACCGGTTACAGTAGCGTACGGCGAGATTGAGGTCGTGCATGACCAGCAACAGTGCCTTGCTATTATGTGCAACCTGTTTCGCTAACAGGTCAAGCATGCGTATCTGATAGTGTATATCCAGGTGGTTGGTAGGTTCGTCCAGTAACAGCAATTGCGGGTCCTGTGTCAGCAGACAGGCAATGCCCGCACGCCGCCGTTCACCGCCGGACAAGGTGTTCACCATGCGGTCCTCCATGTTGTGCAGACCAACCGCCTGCAACGCATCCCTTGCCATGGCTACGTCCCGGCACCCTTCCCACTGCCATGGACCGAGCCAGGGATGGCGGCCGGTCAATACGGTTTCCAGTACGCTGGCGGGGAAGGTGTCCGCATGATCCTGGAACAGTAAGCCGATCTGTTGGGCGACTGGCTTGCGCGACATGTGTAGTAGCGGCCGGTTGTTCAGGGCGATGGTGCCGGCTGCCGGCGGTCGCAACCCTGCCAGCGTGTGCAATAGCGTCGTTTTCCCGGTGCCGTTGCGTCCCAGCACGCACCAGCGTTCACCCTTGTTGATGGTGAGTTCCAGGCCGCTGCAGACGGTTGTGGTACCGATGGTGATGCCCAGTGAACTGGTAGCCAGTAATGACATGGCCGTTCAACGCGCCTCGCCATGCAGGGTGCGACTGTGGTGCAGCAATAGCAGGAAGACCGGAACGCCAACCAGTGCAGTCAGTATGCCGACCGGAAGCTGCCGGGGTGCCAGCAAGGTGCGCGCCAGCGTGTCGGCGACCAGCAGCAGGCTGCCGCCCAGTAAGGTTGCTGCCGGCAGCAACAGGCGGTGATCACGTACACCTAGCAGCCGTAACATGTGTGGAACGATCAGACCTACAAAGCCGATGCTGCCGGCCAGTGTTACGGCTGTTGCGGTTAACAGCGATGCCAGCAGGTAGATGAAATAACGCAATGGCCTGACGTTGACACCCAGTGCGCCGGCGGTTTGTTCGCCATGGGTCAGGATGTTCAGGGTGCGGCCGATCGCCATGGCTGCCACCAGCCCGATCACCAGTATCGGAAAACCGCTGCTCGGGAAACCGCTGCTGGAAAGATCGCCCATGAGCCAGAACAGCATGCCGCGCAGTCCCTGTTCCGGGCTGATCGCCAGCAGCAGGCCAATGATTGCCCCCCAGCCGGATGCGATAACGATGCCGGTCAGCAGCAGACGGCTGGTAGTCCAGCTGCCACTGCCATGTGACAGGCCAAACACCAGCAGCATGGAAATCAGTGCGCCGCTGAAGGCCGCGCCTTGCAACCAGAGGCTGCCAAGGCCCGCCAGCATGGCCAGCAGGGCACCGGTTGCAGCACCGCCGGACACACCCAGTACATAGGGGTCTGCCAGCGGGTTGCGCAGCAAGACCTGCATTAAACCGCCCGCCAGTGCGAGCAGGGCGCCGGTTATAAAGGCAGCCACTGTTCGTGGCCAGCGTAATTCCAGCACAACCCGTCCGGCCAGGTCATTACCGCCATCAATAGTCGTTCCCGGGAATATTGCCAGCAGATCCTGCCAGGAAACGGCAACACTGCCGCTGGCCAGGCTGAACAACAGGCTGGCAAGGGTCAGCAGCAGGAGTGTGCCGAGCAATGCGACTGGTCGCAGTATGAATGCCCTGGTCATGTCGGATGCCGGCATGCCCGACAGGCCAGGCAGGCGCAGGGCAGGGCGTCAGTCATCGTAGACTGATGACTGGCCAGTCATGGTCTTTGGCGTGTTGTTCCAGTATTTCATCCGGATCAACTGCCACCGGGTGGGTAACTTTACCCAGCAAGGGCAAGTCGTTGTGCGAGTCACTGTAGAACCAGCTGTCATCGAGCGATTGCCGGCTATCCTCCAGCCAGTCGTTCAACCGTGCTACCTTGCCGGCCTGAAAGCAGGGTATGCCGGTAACCTTACCGGTGTAACTGTTATTGACCATCTCCGGTTCTGTCGCAAGCAGGTATTCTATATCATACATTTCAACGATGGGGCTGGTGATGAAACGGTTGGTAGCCGTGATGACAACCAGCGTGTCCCCCTGTTGCCGGTGCCTGTCAATCAGTGCGTGCGCCTTGGGTAACAGGATAGGGGTAATCTTTTCCTCTATGTACCGGCTGCGCCACTGTTGCAGGGTATCCATACTGTGTTCCGCGAGTGGCCGCAGCTGGAAATCGAGAAATTCATGGATGTCCAGTTCGCCGACCTTGTATTGATCATAGAAGCGCCGGTTCTCGCGCTCATAGGTCGTGCCGTCCACAATCCCCTGTTCAACCAGGAAGCAGCCCCACAGATAGTCGCTGTCACCGGCGATCAGGGTGTTGTCGAGATCAAAAAGTGCAATGCCCATGGTTGTTGCCCCTGCATTAAAACGTCGCCAAGCATACACGAAAGGGGAAAAGCCGCGTGACCGGCACCGTTCCTGACGAGGGGGCCGGGGTGCGTCATTCCCGGGAGAAATGCGGGATGGATAGCCGGCTATGGTTTGCTCCTGACCAGCAGCTATGGGAGAATGTTTTTAATTCAGAAATACAGCAAGGGTTTTACAAGTGATTGATCCGGATGGATTTAGGCCTAATGTGGGCATAATACTGTCAAACCCGGAGGGGCAACTGCTATGGGCACGCCGCATTGGACAGAATGCATGGCAGTTCCCACAGGGTGGCATGCGCTCGGATGAAACACCGGACGAGGCCATGTACCGTGAACTCTCGGAAGAAGTCGGTTTGCAGCGGGAACATGTTGAGGTGATTGGGGCCACCCGTGGCTGGCTGCGTTACCGCTTGCCTCGTCAGTATATCCGGCGCTCATCACGACCGGTATGTATTGGACAGAAACAGGTATGGTTCATGCTGCGCATGTTATGTCCAGACAGGATGGTTAGCCTTGATGTAAGTGAAAAACCGGAATTCGATTGCTGGCGCTGGGTGGACTACTGGCACCCGCTGAGCGAGGTGGTCGCTTTCAAACGCCAGGTTTACCGGCAGGCCCTGGACGAACTGGCGCCGTTCCTGTTTCCTGAAGGTGTGCCGGAACTCGCAAAGAAATAGGGGCACAGGGCTGTAGCCCTGCGGATATCCGGCACTGCGCGGGCGCGCGGGCAGCGCCTGATGACGATTCTCACACACGCTTACTGGAACGGTTCTCATGCTGGATACCCTGCGACGGATTATTCAGGAAGTAAATGCTGCCCCTGACCTGGATAGCGCACTGGATATTATCGTCCAGCGTGTGCGTGAGTCGGTGGCTGTTGATGTGGCCTCCGTTTACCTGCTGCTTGCCGACAAGCAGCAGTATGAACTGAGAGCGACGGAAGGTCTGCGCAAGAAGGCGATCGGGAATGTGCGTTTCAACCTGGATGAAGGCCTGGTTGGCATGGTGGGGCAGCGTGAAGAACCGGTGAACCTGGAAGATGCTCCCAGTCATCCGCGTTACCGTTTCACCATTGAAACCGGCGAAGAACCCTATCATGGCTTTCTGGGTGTGCCGATCATTCAGCACGGCAAGGTGCTGGGCGTGCTGGTTGTCAGGCAACGGCAAATACGCAAGTTTGCCGAGGAAGAAGAGGCCTTTCTGGTGACGCTGGCGGCGCAGCTTGCCGGAGCCATTACCCATGCTGGTGCCAGTGGCCGGATGTCTGCCGTGGTTTCACCCGAAAGCACCACTGCCACGCTCAGCGGGCTGCCAGGTGCACCCGGTGTCGCCATCGGCAGGGTGCTGGTGGTTTATCCTCCCGCCAACCTGGAAGCGATCCCTGACCATGCTGTCGAGGATATCGATAAGGAAATAGCTGACTTCAGGCAGGCGGTTGCCGCGGTGCAGGATGACCTGCGCGATTACGCCAATCGTATGTCCAGCATCCTGCCGGCCGAAGAACTCGCCCTGTTTGATGCCCTGTTGCTGATGCTGCAGGGTGACAGCCTGGTGGGCGAGACCATTGACCGTATCCGCCTGGGCAACTGGGCGCCGGGTGCCCTGCGTGACACGATTGCGCAACATGTGCAGGTGTTTGACGACATGGCTGATTCCTACCTGCGGGAACGTGCCAGTGATATCCGGGATCTTGGTCGCAGGATCCTGACGCACATGCAGGGCGATCGGCCGGCCGGTAAGGTTCCCTATCGGCAGACCGTGCTGGTTGGTGAGGATATAAGTGCCAGCCAGCTGGCCGAGATCCCGACGGAGAACCTGGCAGGTATCGTCTCTGCCCGTGGTTCGAGTTCCTCCCATGTTGCCATTCTGGCGCAGGCCCTTGGTATCCCGGCAGTCATGGGCGTCAATGATCTGTCGGTCGCTCGCCTTGAGGGCCAGAAGGTCATCGCTGACGGTTACCAGGGGGATGTATTTGTCAACCCTTCTGCGTTTGTCCTTGATGAGTATGCACGCCTGCAAACAGAAGAAATCCGGCTGACGGAGGTACTGCAACATGTCGCCGGCCAGGCCTCGGTCACACCGGATGGGGTGGCTGTCCCGCTCTATCTGAACCTGGGGCTGATCTCGGGTGTCGAGACCGAGGCCCATGCCGAAGGCGATGGAGTCGGTCTGTACCGTACCGAGATTCCGTTCCTGATGCAGGAACGGTTTCCGGGCGAGGAAGAACAGTTGCGCATCTATCGCAAGACACTGGAAGCCTTTGCACCGAGGCCGGTGACCTTGCGTACCCTGGACGTGGGCGGTGACAAGATGCTTCCCTATTTCCCTGTCATAGAAGATAACCCGTTCCTTGGCTGGCGTGGCATTCGCATCTCGCTGGACCATCCTGAAATATTTCTGACACAGCTGCGTGCCATGCTGCGTGCCAGTGTGGGCTTGAATAACCTGACAATTTTGTTGCCCATGGTCTCGACAGTGACTGAGCTGGATCTTGCCATTACGCTGATCAATCAGGCACAGGATGAACTACTCGAAGAGGGCGAGGCGATTGTGCGTCCACCTGTTGGCATCATGATTGAAGTCCCCTCAGCCGTGTATCAGATTACGGCCATGGCGAAGCGGGTGGACTTCTTTTCGATTGGCACCAATGATCTGACCCAGTATCTGCTGGCAGTCGACCGCAATAATTCACGTGTGGCGCATCTCTACCAGTCCCTGCATCCGGCCGTATTACGTGCGATCAAGCAGGTGCTTGATGAGGCGCATCAGCTGGGCAAGCCGGTCAGTGTGTGTGGGGAGATGGCGGGTGATCCGGCGGCGGCCCTGGCGCTGCTGGGGCTTGGCGTGAACAGTTTGAGCATGAGTGTCAGTAACCTGCCACGCGTTAAGTGGGTGATCCGCAGTTTTACCCGCGAAGAAGCCAGCAGCCTGCTGGAACAGGTCTGGTTGATGGAGGACCCTCGATACATAAGGGCGTTGTATAACAGTGTGCTGGAGCAGAGTGGTTTGGGTGGGCTGGTGAGGGCCGGGCGTTAGGAACATTGCTTGTAAACAAGTAATGTAGTATATAAATCTGTTCTAATATTTAACCCTGTCTTCATCTTCCTTCTGGAGGGACTCTTATGACTCGCTTGAGTGGTTTGCTTCTATCTGTTTTGCTTGGTATTAATGCGTCTTCAGTATTCGCCGCCGAGTGGCAGGCGCTTCCTGATGCGGCCCCCTCGCCCGTTGACAATCCAACTACCCCGGAGAAGGTCGAGCTGGGCCGTCTGTTGTACCTGGATCCGCGCTTTTCCTCGACGGGTACGGTCTCCTGTAATTCCTGTCACAACGTCATGCTGGGCGGTGAAGATAACCGTGCAGTTTCCATGGGTGTGCATGGCCAGACCGGTGGCCGCAGTGCCCCGACGGTATGGAACTCGGGTTTCAGCTCATCGCAATTCTGGGATGGCCGTGCTGCAACGCTTGAGGAGCAGGCGAAGGGGCCCGTGACCAATCCGATTGAGATGGGGATGAGCGAGGTCGATGAGGCCATGGATCGAGTGCGTGATATACCGGGTTACCGGCCTTATTTTGAACGCGCCTTTCCCGGCAAGGACCCGATGACGGTCGAGAATGCGGCAAAGGCGGTTGCTGCCTACGAGCGTACCTTGATTACCCCCAATAGCCCCTATGACCGCTACGTCAAGGGCGACAAGCAGGCAATATCCGAACAACAGGTGCGCGGCATGAATCTATTTGCAGACACTGGTTGTACAGCCTGTCATTCAGGTCCGGCATTTAATGGCCCGGCCATGGCCCCGGGCACAGGATTCTTTATGAAGTCCCCGACGTTTGCGGATAATGACTACGTGAGCAAGTACAAGCTTACGGAAGATACCGGCCGCTTTACTGTCACCAGAAAGGAGGCTGACAAATACATGTGGAAAGTGCCTACGCTGCGTAATATTGCCTTGACGGCACCCTATTTCCATAACGGGGCAGTGGGTACTCTGGACGAGGCCGTGCGTGTCATGGCCAGGGTACAGTTGAACAAGGAGCTGACCAATGAGCAGGTGATGGATATGGTGGCATTTCTGTCTGCGTTGACTGGCGAGTTCCCGGAGCAGCCGATGCCACATCTGCCACCGACACCCGGACGTTCAATTATAAAATAGCCGGCGTCATCCCGGATGGCCTCCAGGGTACCCCCTCAACAGGGAGGGTGGTAACTACGGTCATCCGGTATTATATTTATCCAACTGATATTGTTCAGGTAATGACATAGACAACGGAGTTCAATATGGCAC
>Ga0316187_10002636_pt1 | contig 15601 bp, 17 predicted proteins | sample CroRivburrow1_MG_FD_204927 | JGI IMG/M metagenome (GOLD analysis project Ga0316187, IMG submission 204927) | Coastal sediment microbial communities from Maine, United States - Cross River worm burrow 1 | ecosystem: Environmental > Aquatic > Marine > Coastal > Sediment | place: USA: Maine... | reverse complement strand
CTGGCAATATCAACCCATAAAACATCTCGATGAAATATTTTAAACAAGAATTCCCGATCGCAATCTCACTGATTGTCCTGGCACTTGGATTTACGCTGGAACACTCGGCAATAGCACATGGCGGCGTGGCATTGTGGGGATTGTTGCTGCTAATACTGACCGCGATAATCGCTGTCGCATTCCGTATCAGCCACCATGCCGAGGTGCTGGCGTTACGCTTCGGCGAGCCTTATGGCACACTCATACTTACACTGGCAGCCGTTTCAGTCGAGGTGGTCATCCTGATTGTTTTGTTGCAAGGAGAACCGAATCCGACGTTGGCTCGTGATACGGTTTTTGCCGCCGTTATGTTTGATATCAACGGGATACTGGGTCTGGCTGCCATTGTCGGCGGGTTGAAGCACGGCAGCGCCAAATATAATCTGGATTCAGCAAATTCCTTTACCGCAATGCTGCTGGTTGCCATCGGTATCGGCATGTTTATCCCGGATTTTATTCCGGAATCGAAATGGCAAATCTATTCGATCTTCTCCATCGGCACCATGGTACTGATGTATCTGGCATTTTTGCGTCTGCAAACAGTAGAGCATCGCAAATTCTTTGAATACACCGATGACATCTATGCTGAAGCACATGACCCGATACACAGCTCTAACACGTTGCATGTCACATTGATGCTGGGCGCAATCATATTGGTCGGCCTGCTATCGGAGGTCATGTCGGTACTGTTGGACACAGGATTGTCAGGTAGCGATTTGCCGAAGTCTATTCCCGCCGTACTGGTGGCGCTAATTTCGGCAAGCCCCGAGATATTGACTGCACTCCGAGCAGCACAGAATGACCAAATGCAAACAACTGTCAATATTGCGCTAGGCGCTTCACTGGCGACTGTTTTACTCACCATTCCAGTGATAGAGGCTATCGCGCTCTTTAGTGACCAACGCATTGAAATGGCGCTCACGCCAATACAAGGTGGCATGTTATTACTGACTTTTCTCACCCTGATGAATAATATGCACGACGGGGAGACCAATGCTATAGAGGGTATTAGCCACTTCGCACTATTCGCTGCGTTTATCGCTTTGGTGGGAATGGGAATAGTCTGAATACTGGCGCTTGAAAAGCACCAATTAATGAGTTAGGTTGTGATTGTTATCGCCCTGTTATTGGTGATTGCGGTATCCATCCCGATGCAACGCAGACGCTGAACAAGAAGCACGCTTAAACAACCAGGGAAATATATGCTGACGATACTGGTCATCAATTCCAAGGGCGGTTCAGGTAAAACTACCCTGACCACCAATCTTGCCAGCTACTACGCAAGCAAGAAACTTAAAACAGCCATCGTTGACTATGATCCACAGGGGTCATGCATTCAATGGTTGAAAGTAAGGCCCGAGCATGCTGAAAAAATACACGGGGCCAATGCAGCGCCACCCAAAGGCGCCAGGGTACAGCGTAGCACGCAGCACTGGATACCGATTGATACAGAGATAGTTATCATTGATGCGCCTGCCGGCGTGAAAGGATTGTTGCTACAGGAACTGGTACGCAAATCCAATTTTATCGTCATTCCGGTTGCACCTTCTCCTATCGATATTCATTCCACCGCAGATTTTGTCAAAGAGTTGTTTCTGTTCGGTGGCGCACGTACTTCAAAAGCAAAAATCTCGGTGGTCGCCAACCGGGTTCGTAATTCTTCTTCTACCGTTTACGCATCACTGGAACGTTTCCTTAATTCGCTGAAACTACCTTTCCTTACCAGTATCCGCGATTCTGACATTTACCTCCAATCAGCAGAAGAAGGTTTAGGTGTGTACGAAATGGATGAGACACATACTGCTTCCGAAAGACGAGAGCTGATGCCCATCATCAAGTGGGTTGATGGACATTTCCCGAATAGGCACGGCTCTCGAATTGAAGACAAGGTGAAGAGTCTGGAAGGAACAAGAAAGTTTTCCACATATCGCGTCGGCGTCACGACACAGAATCTCCCCACTTTTGGTTCCACGGGAAAATTCAATAAGACTCCCTAAATATTCTTCTGCCATACTCCCTAAATGTAAGCTTGCCACTATAAGATTAACTCACAGCATTTCTCCTCCGGAAACACCTCAAAACAAATATATCTTAAATATCATATAGATTTACGCTATACTTAGCGTTGAAACTAAATAATATTGCAGAGCTAACTATCCTGATTGGATATTTGCAGACATGTAACTCGAAGAGGGAGCATCCATGCTATCAATATTGGTAATCAATTCTAAAGGGGGATCTGGTAAAACCACTTTGGCTACCAATTTTGCAAGTTACTATGCCAGTAAAAAATTTCGCACCACCATCATGGACTATGATCCACAGGGTTCATGCTTACACTGGCTGCGGACGCGGGAAAGCCACCTGGATGTGATTCACGGTGCCAATGCTGCGCCACCCAAAGGCGCGAGCACATTGCAAAATTTAAAAAAATGGGTTCCTGTTGGCACGCAAGTGTTGGTCATTGATGCGCCGGCTGGTGTGAAGGGATTGCTATTACAGGAGATGGTACGCCGATCAAACTTTATTGTGGTTCCGGTCGTGCCCTCTCCAATAGACATTCACGCCACAGCCGACTTCATTCAGGAGCTGCTCAAGGTTAGCAGGTCATCCGTTACCAAACCCAAAATATCGGTAGTGGCCAATCGGGTGCGCAGCAAGTATGTTTCCCGTGAATCTTTGGAAAAATATTTTACTTCTCAAAACCTGTCTTTTCTCACCAGCATCAGTGATTCTGACAATTTTCTCCGCGCTGCGGGTAAAGGTTTGGGTGTTTTCGAGATGGACGAGCATGACACCTATACAGAAAGACGCGAACTGATTCCAATTCTGAATTGGTTGAACGGTATAGCTCCGGAGAACAAGGTTAACGGAGCCAACACCAAAGTTGTGAGCATAAATGAACCCAGGAAACCATCCGGCACGCTTCCCGCTTCTAAAACCTGGCATTCACCCATCACGCACAAGGTAGACAGATGAAATATCACTTCTGACGTTGTCGTAGTTCAACGCGCTTGAGGTAGGCTTCACGTGCGATCTGAACATCTTCAAGAAAGTACGGAAGCTCCTTTAATAGTAGTGCTTGTGGCCCATCCACCAATGCTTGTGGTGGTGCAGGATGAAAATCCACCAGCACCATATTTGCGCCTGCCAGCACCCCTTGCGCAGTTACATGCATCATATCGAGTATGCCATCCGGCGAAGCGGCGCGCGATCCAACCGAGTGCGATGGATCAATACATACCGGCATCCGCGTCAGACGCTTGATCACTGGCACATGGGCGAAGTCCACAAAATTTCGATGCGGATCACCCATATTGGTCTTCATTCCGCGCAATCCGAAAACCACATTGCGATTTCCTTCTGAAGCCAGGTACTCTGCGGCATTAAGCGATTCGTCCAAAGTAATGCCAAAACCGCGCTTAAGCAGGATGGGCATCTCTGTTTGCCGACCAACAATTTTCAGCAACTCAAAATTCTGTGTATTGCGTGTACCGATTTGCAGCATTACGCCCGTCGGATTGCCAGTCTGATGCAGCGCTTCACTAATCTCTTCAAGATGAGATTCGTGAGTGATCTCCATAGCAACTACTTTAATGTCGTATTTTCCCGCAAGTTCAAATACAAATGGCAAGCAATTCTTACCATGGCCCTGAAACGCATAGGGACTGGTGCGAGGTTTGTATGCACCCATACGCGTACATACCTGACCATTATCGCGCACTGCTTTCATCATAATCTCGACATGCTCGCGGTTATCCACCGCACACAAACCGGCAAACACGTTAAGCGTGTCCTGGCCGAAACGCACGCCGTTGTATTCAAAATGAGTTGGTCGCTGGTCATCCTTATGACGCCCTAAAATCCGATACTCCTCTGATACACGCACCGCACGCTCCACGCATGGCAGGCTTTGCATGTCTTCAATTTCCAGTGATTTGGTATTTCCAATCAAGTAGATTTCGGCAAGCGTCTTTTCACTCCCACGCTCCATGTGCACACGAGTTCTTATGCCTGACAACGTTCCCAGATAGGACAGCAGCTGTTGGTACTCTGGCGACTGTTCGTTAATATTGGCACTTAGAATCAAAATCATTATTACTCCCGTTTATTTTTGCAACAAAATATCCATTTGTACGGACCACTGCAACATTGGGTCACGCATAAACCCACTCTTGGCATATTGTTGCCAACGACCAAGCACATAGCACACTATAAGGTTAGCATGTCCACCCACATCCGCTACCGCGCCCATTTCACCTTGCGTAACAGCCATGCGCAAAGATTGTTTGAGCGTTGCTTCGATACGATCAAGCAACTGATTGATACGCTGCTGTAAACGCACATCTTCATTCACCAACGCATCACCGATCAACACTCTCACCATACCCCGGTTCTTTTGTGCAAAGCCGAGCAGCATAGATACGATTGCCTCAATTTGCTGTAGACCACTCTTGTCTTCCTGGGTGATCTTGTTGATCAAACCGAATATAGTCTTTTCAATAAATTCGATCAGACCTTCAAATATCTGGGCCTTGCTGGCGAAGTGGCGATACAGTGCGGCCTCGGAAAGATCAAGCCACGCAGCAAGCGCAGCGGTGGTGATCTTCTCACCCTTTGGTTGCTCAAGCATCTGAGCAACAGCTTGCAATATTTGTAGCTTCCTCTCACCCGGCTTTGCTGCTGTCATTTTTACCTCGCTCTAAATGTATTCTCCCAGCCTCATGCCACCTTCTCATGCTTGCCAGAGAAGTACCGGGATAGAGTAGATAGTAGTTACTACACTATACGGTCCAAAATTCTCGGCAATGCCATCACATCGCAAATCTTCACATCCACACAGGGTGATTTTTTGTTGCTACTACTCACCCAAACCGTACGCATTCCCAGACACTTTGCAGATTGCAGATTCTCCAAATTATCTTCGACCATCACACATTGCGTTGGCCGAATACGCTGCCGTCTCATCAAGCGCATGAAACCAAAACTATCCGGTTTGGGTCGATAGCGCGTATGCTCCATAGTCATCACATCGTCAAACAGATGATTAATACGCAATAACTTCAGCACCGCGTGAGCATAATGTTGTGGCGCATTTGAAAACACCACTTTCCTGCCCGGCAGCAATTTCAACACATGACGAAGTCTTGGCTGACGCAGCACCATCTGACCAAGCAGCGGAAACTGATGGGTATGCCACAAAAAATGTGCTGGATCGGTCCCGTGATGCCGCATCAATCCTCTCAATGTCGCGCCATAGCGCCGCCAGTAATGCATACGCAGATCATTCGCCGCCATTTCATCCAGTTGCAAATGTTCCTGTAAATACGCTGTCATGCTGCGGCTTATGTGCGGAAAAATATGCGAATTAGCATCATGCAAGGTATTGTCCAAATCAAAAATCCACACCCGCTCCTTCATACTCAAAAAGTCTTCTTCAAAATTATGCGTTTTACAGGAACATTACTCTCTATCACTTGCTCTTGATTAACGTACCCACTCCCTCATCGGTCAGGATTTCCAACAACAATGCATGACGCACCCGACCATCAATGATGTGAACCGCACGCACGCCTCCTCGTGCCGCATCCAGTGCCGAAGATATCTTGGGCAACATGCCACCGGAAAGTGTACCGTCAGCTACCAACTTATCTATTTCCTTGGGTGTAAGTCCGGTGAGCAACTTGTCATTTTTATCCAGCACTCCCTGTGTGTTTGTCATCAGCACTAATTTCTCAGCATGTAACACTTCAGCCAATTTTCCTGATACCACATCGGCATTGATATTTAGTGTTTCTCCATTCGGTCCTACACCGATGGGCGCAATAACCGGAATAAAATCACCTGAATCAAGAAAGGAGATGATTGAGGGATCGATCTTGCCAATGCTCCCCACCAAGCCGATATCAAGCATTTTTCCCAGCTCTGTGGTACTTGCCATCATCAACTTTTCTGCACGTATAAAAGAGCCGTCCTGCCCAGTCAGTCCGACCGCCTTACCACCATGACGATTGATCTGATTGACAATATCCTTATTGATTTTACCCAGCACCATTTCGACCATAGTCATGGTCTCATCATCGGTCACCCGCATACCCTGTATAAATTCACCCTGCTTGCCGACTCGTTTCAACATTTCATTGATTTGCGGACCTCCGCCATGCACCACTACCGGATTCATACCTACCAGTTTAAGTAGCACTACATCACGCGCAAAACCTTCTTGTAGCGCAGGGTCTGTCATGGCGTTGCCGCCATATTTAATGACGATAGTTTTGTCGGAAAAACGCTGAATGTATGGCAGCGCCTCGGAAAGCACCAAAGCCTTGAGTTCTGCAGAAGCGGCTGAAAGCGGCATGAATTTTCCTCTGAAAATTGGAACAAGCAGACAAAATCGCCATCAGGCGATGGCTCACAAAATTTAGCGCGAATTTTACACCAGAAAACAAATCGGTAGCATATGCTGCCTTCAATCTAGCGAAAGCAAATACTCACTGGCCTCCAAAGTCTATGTAAAAAACTAGCACTGATATTTAATGGTGATGTTTATGTTCATCTCCGCGCATAGCCTTGATAGTAGTCAGCGACTTCACCTCTGCCACAGTATCAACCTTCTCAATACGCTTATTGCCTAGTTTAATAGTCAGAGTTAAAGGAATTTTTTCACCAACCTGTAGCGGAGCTTCCAACCCGACCAACATCAGGTGGTAGCCGCTTTCTCCCAGCTTGACATGCTTGTCCGCAGGCAAATCGATTGCAGCTACCTCGCGCATCTTCATCATGCCATCCGCCTTAAACATGCGATGCAACTCACCTTTCTTGCTAACTTTACTGGACACAGCGATCAATTTTGCCTGCTGCTTGCTGATAATAGTCAAATCTACACTTGCCACATCTTGCCCGGGAGCTGTTGCACGCAACCATGCATCTACGACTTGAATCTCCCCCGCATAAGTACTTGCGCCAAACAAGATTCCTGCCGCCAACAGACTGAAGCGTAGCAACGTTTGCATATTGGATTCCTCTTGAATATCTACAATGAATAGTGAAGTGTGTTGATTATACGTAACCGTTGTCGCAATTATCGTATTTCAGAGTGCAAGGTATAATTACTTACCATGAAAAAGCCTTTCTGATCATGAAATTTATAATCCTGCTCTTAAGCCTGCTGCTACCTGCAGCCAGCCATGCCCTATCGCCACAAGAACCTGCAGCACCTATTCTGGCCGCGAAATCCTACCTGTTATACGATTACACCAGCAATCAGGTACTAGTTGACCAGGATGGTAATACCCGAATGGAACCCGCCTCTCTGACCAAGCTGATGACTGCTTACCTGGCCTTTAATGCGCTCAAGCACGGCTCTTTTTCACTGGAACAGCAGCTACCTGTCCCGGTTGATGCAGTGCTTAAGATAAATGGTGAATCCAGCATGCTACTTAAGGCTGGACAGAGGGTAAGCGTAAAAGACTTGTTGCACGGCCTGATCGTACAATCTGGTAATGATGCCGCCATCACACTAGCTGTAAATATAGCCGGCAGCGAAGCGCACTTTTCCGAGATGATGAACAAAGAGGCAAAGCGGCTGGGCATGGTTAATACCCATTTTGTCAATTCTTCGGGCTTGCCGGCACCACAACACTACAGCAGCGGATATGATCTAGCCTTGTTGGCTGCCGCCATCATACGAGACCACCCAAAGCACTATCCTATTTTTTCCATACGGGAATATACATACAACGGTATCACCCAGGTAAATCGCAACCATCTGCTTTGGTTAGACCCATACGCAGACGGACTGAAGGCTGGTTACATGCAATCTACCGGATATTGCTTAGTCAGCTCGGTTGAACGCAACGGCCGCCGACTGATTGCAGTACTTTTTGGTACAGCCTCAAACCGGCTGCAAGCATCAGAAAGCCAAAAACTACTGAATTTTGGCTATAGGTATTATGACACTGCAAAACTATATGAAAAGAATCAACCCGTCACTACGCTACGGGTCTGGCAGGGTAACGATACGCATCTAGATATAGGTTTCCAGAAAGACATTTTCCTGACTATTCCTAAAGGAACACTAAAACAACTGAAAGCCACAATGGAAACACGACAGCCCATTATCGCACCCGTCACTATCGGGCAAAAACTAGGTTTGCTTAAATTGACCTTGGTCGGAAAACCCTATGCGGAATACCCGTTAGTAGCTTTGGACGACATACAGCTGGCCAACATTTTTTCCCGTGGATGGGACAGCATAAGAATGTTTTTTCAACAATTCGACTATCAGTTGATACGATAATATGGCAAATGAAAACCAACCCTCCAGACTCAGTTAAGGAATAGCAAATGACCATTTATTTGAACGGGCACTACATGCCTATCGAAGAAGCAAAAATTTCCGTTATGGATAGAGGCTTTATCTTCGGCGATGGTGTGTATGAAGTTATTCCCGTGTATTCGAAAAAAGCTTTCCGTTTACAATCCCATCTGGATCGCCTACAACATAGCCTGGATGGCATCAAACTCACTAATCCACACAGCGATGCAGAATGGACAGCAATTATCGACGAACTCATCGCCGGGAATGCTGCACAAGACCAATACCTGTATTTGCATATTACGCGTGGCATAGCCAAACGCGACCATGCATTCCCTAACCCTCCCGTCGCCCCGACGGTTTTCATGATGAGCAACCCACTACTTACGCCCTCAGAGGCACTGCTGCAAAGTGGTGTTGGCGCAGTCACCGCAACAGATAATCGCTGGTTACGTTGCGATATCAAATCCATTGCACTACTGCCCAATGTTTTGCTAAGACAGATTGCAGTCGATGCGGGTTGTGCTGAAACCATATTGATTCGTGACAACGAATTTATGACCGAAGGTTCAGCCAGCAATATCTTTATAGTAAAAAATGGCACACTGCTTGCACCACCCAAGAATAATCTGATGCTACCGGGTATCACCTACGACGTAATACTCGAATTAGCTGCAGCTAACAACATCCGGCATGAAGTACGCAAGATACCTGTCGCGGAGGTTTTTTCGGCAGACGAGCTACTGCTCACATCTTCCACCAAGGAGGTGCTTGCCATTACCACACTGGATAACAAACCAGTTGGTTCTGGTAAACCGGGCGCAACATTTGCCAAGCTACACAAACTGTACCAAACCTTTAAACGTGATGTGATGCGCGCACCATGAACGAGCCACCCAACAAAGAATTATCCTCCAGCTTGATCGAATATCCCTGCGAATTTCCGCTAAAGGTATTCGGCCAGCAGCAAACCGGATTTGCCCAAGCCGTAATGGAAGTAGTAAGTAAACACGATCCACAGTTCGTCGCAGCTAGTATGGAAATACGCGCCAGCAAAAACGCCCGCTATATCAGCCTGACCTGCACAGTACAGGCTACCTCTCAAGAGCAACTCGACGCAATCTATCAGGAGCTATGCGATCACCATATGGTGGTAATGGTTCTATGATCCAATTCCATTTCATCAGTGACGCCACGTTAGCTTCCTCACTCACTCCCAACCGCGCCAACAGCACTGCTTGCGTCATTCGCTTGTTGCCGCCTTGCCTGACTTTTGAAGTGGAGTTGGATTGACACCCCAAGTACACACTCTTGGTCTAGTCGAATATAAACCAACTTGGTGTGCGATGAAGACATTCACCGCTGAGCGTAACAATGAAACCCGAGATGAAATCTGGTTGTTACAACACCCACCCACTTACACGCAAGGATTGGCAGGTAAACCCGAACACCTGTTACACCACACTGATATTCCTGTTATCAAAATTGACCGTGGTGGACAAATCACCTACCACGGCCCGGGACAAATTGTTGCCTATCTGCTGCTCGACCTGCGCCGCTGGAAAATTAATGTGCGTCAACTAGTACGCTTGATGGAGCAAGCTGTCATCGACCTGCTCAGGGAGTATGGCGTAGCCGCACAGCAACGAGAGGATGCGCCCGGGGTATATGTCGGTGATGCCAAGATCGCTGCGCTCGGACTCAAAATCAAGAAAGGCTATTGCTATCACGGCCTATCACTCAATGTAGACATGGATCTAACCCCATTCGCCAATATCAATCCATGCGGCTATGCCGGATTAGCTGTCACCCAATGCTGTGAACTCGGTATCACTACTCCTATCAATGAGTTGCAAGCCGAACTGGCACAGAATTTAGTACAAGGATTGCAGCGGCACTTACTATCCACAGGAACAAGAAATATCTGCAAATGAAAGAAGATTGCATGCATAACCGCCTTACAGGATAGAATTTAGCAAAAGTAGAGGTCCAGCATGAACACCACAGAAAAGCAAACCGGAAAAGCAAAAACCGCACGCAATCCGATCAAGATCATCCCGCTACAATCTCGCCTTCGCAAACCGGAATGGATACGGGTAAAGTCCGGCAGCGGGCAGGGCTATCACGACGTGAAGCGCATGTTGCGTGAGCATAACTTAGTTACGGTATGCGAAGAGGCTTCCTGCCCAAATATCGGCGAGTGTTTTGGCAAGGGCACTGCCACTTTCATGATTCTGGGCGATGTCTGCACGCGCCGCTGCCCGTTTTGTGATGTAGCGCACGGCAAACCCAAGCCACCCGACGTAAACGAACCCGCTAATCTAGCGCACTCTATCAGCCTGCTTAAGCTCAATTATGTGGTTATCACCAGCGTGGATCGGGATGATCTGCGTGATGGCGGCGCAAGACATTTTGCTGATTGCCTGAGTGCAATACGTGCCAGTTCACCCACCACACGATTGGAAATTTTGATTCCTGATTTTCGTGGGCGTATAAATGAAGCACTGGATGCACTGGCAGCGAGCCCACCTGATGTATTGAACCACAATCTGGAAACCGTGCCGCGCCTGTACAAATTGGCTCGTCCCGGCGCAGACTATGCACATTCACTGAAATTACTGAAAGATTTCACGGTGCGCTTTCCGCACATTCCCACCAAATCCGGCTTGATGCTGGGCCTAGGTGAAACAGATGAAGAAGTGCTGGAAGTAATGCGCGATTTGCGCGCACATGATGTAAATATGCTGACTATCGGCCAATACTTGCAACCTTCAGATGGTCATTTGCCGGTGCTGCGTTATGCTCCGCTGGAATCATTTACTCTGCTTGAACAAGCCGCTAAGGAAATGGGCTTCAGCCATGCGGCCTGTGCCCCAATGGTACGCAGCAGTTATTTTGCTGATGAACAAGCGCACCAAGCCGGCGTTGTTTGAGGAACCGATCATAAAATAGGCAGTCCATCTATTCCAGATGATCGCTTTTTTAATTGACTTAAATCAAAATCACAACCGTCAATAAGCGTAGAATCCCCAAGTTGATTAACCTATCAGGAGTTTATTATGAGAGTTGGTTCTTTGATCGCAATCTGTGCCTCTTTAACTATCTCTGCTACGGCCTTTGCCGCAACTGATGCCGAAGCACTATTTAAACAAAATAACTGCAATATGTGCCATGCGGAAGCCAGTGCTTCGTTAGGGCCATCTTTGAAAGATATCGCCAGCAAGTATTCAACTGCAAAAGGCGCACAGGCAGAACTGGAGGCTAAGGTAAGACATGGTGGCAAAGGATCTTTCGGATCCATGCCGATGCCAGCCACACCAAATTCCGTCAGCGATACAGACATCAAGGCCATGGTACATTGGATACTTACTCAAAAATAATCCATTTGAAACTAGCCAACTAATTCCAGAAAGCACTTACAATACAACCCAACTGGGTATTGGGCCGCCTGGAGAGGAGGCTATGGAGTTAGTTTAGTGGGAACGTTTAGCAAGATAATTTTGTTATAATCTGCGGTCACTCAATCACTATAACTGGTGATTACCAACTAGAGATTAACCAGAACAGTTCGCTGGTATTTTTAACAAGGGAACATCATGAAATTTTCTTATTTATTAACGTTATCTATAGCTTTTTCAATATCAACTACCGCTCTTGCCGCCAGCAAGGAAGAAAAGCTATTCCTAAAAGGCAACTGTAACAACTGTCACACTTTTAGTGCCGAAACCGTGGGGCCGACAAGAGTAGCGATTGCAGATAAATATCGTGGCGATCCGAATGCCCATGAAATCCTTGAAAAAAAAGTTCGCGTTGGTGGCTCAGGCTCTTGGGGAGTGATGCCTATGCCTGGCACAAGGTCCACAATCACGGATGATGAAATCAAAACACTGGTGAAATGGATACTTGAAACCAAACCTTTGCCGGAAAAATCTGAAAAAAAGGCTAAATAGCCTCAAATTTGGCTTTATAAGGCCGACGTAAGTCGGCCTTTTTATTGTCAATCTTCCGCAGACAATACTAACTGTCCAGACTGCTATAATTCACTGCAAATCTTCCTGCGCCACTCAATGAACATCCTTTACGAAGAAGACGGAAATTTCAAGGTTGGCTGCATCATGACCGACAACACCACCTCGCTCCAAATTGAGAGCATCTCCGGCAAGCGCAGCAAAATCAAAGCAAACCATGTGCTGTTGCGCTTTAACCAACCCGCAATATCTGACTTTATTGCTCAAGCAGAGGTAATTTCTAACGAACTTGAGGTTGAATTCCTCTGGGAATGCTGCCCACCTGACGAATTCAGCTTTGAACAAATCGCCACCGAATATTTTGGCCATACTCCAAGTTCTTTAGAGGCCGCTGCTACTTTGATACGACTGCACAGTGCCCCGATCTACTTTCACAAAAAAGGCAAGGGTCGTTATCGCGCCGCGCCGCCTGATGTACTCAAAGCGGCACTTGCCGGCGCTGAGAAAAAACGCCAATTATTGGCCTTGCAGACACAATATACCGAACAGCTTAGTCGCTTTGAGATTCCAGTTGAATTTGAAGCACAATTGGATAAGCTGCTCTATAAACCTGATCGCAACACCCTGGAAGTCAAGGCACTGGAGGCGGCTTGCACCACAACACAACTATCCACCGCTCATTTATTTGAACGCTGCGGCGCATTACCTTCCTCACAGAATTACCATTTACAGAAATTTCTGTTCCAACACTTCCCAAAAGGTACAGCTTTCCCACCTATTGACTTAAGCTCATGGGAAGAATTGCCCAAAGCCAAGGTGAACGCTTTTAGTATTGATGATGCAACTACCACAGAAATCGATGATGCTTTCTCGGTAGAAAAACTGGCAAATGGAACCTGGCGTATCGGGATACACATTGCTGCCCCGACACTTGGATTGCCACGTGAATCCACGGGTGATCTGGTCGCCGCTCAGCGATTATCCACGGTATATATGCCCGGAGATAAAATCACCATGCTGCCGGACAGCGTAGTGCAAGCTTTCACATTGTGCGCGGATCGCATTTGCCCCACCCTTTCGATGTACGTTGATGTGGACAGCGAAACACTGGTCATATTGAACCATGAAAGTCGCATCGAACGTATTCATATCGCGGAAAATTTACGCCACGATACGCTGGAACCTTTATTTAATGAAGAGACACTGGCGGCGGGTAAGCTTGACTACCCCTACGCTAACGAACTCACCCTGCTGTGGAATTTTGTACAGAAACTGGAAGCAGCGCGAGGTAAATCTGCTGACAACAGCAAGCAACAGGTAGATTACAATTTCAATATTGAAAATGACCAAGTAACCATCACACAAAGACGACGTGGCTCACCAATTGACAAAGTGGTTTCCGAACTAATGATTCTGGTAAACAGCGAATGGGGAAAACAGATAGCTGAGCATGATTTCCCTGGCATATACCGCACCCAAAGTAACGGCAAAGTCAGGATGAGTACTGTAGCCGCTCCTCACCAAGGCTTGGGCGTTGCTCAATACATGTGGTCAAGTTCCCCATTGCGCCGATATGTAGACATGGTGAATCAGCGCCAGATCATTGCGATGTTACGCGATGATGAACCTGCTTATCCGAAAAATGATACCGCACTGTATGCCACTATGCGCGATTTCGACACCATGTATGGCATATATGGTGAATTCCAGAAAGGGATGGAACGATATTGGTGTTTACGTTGGCTGCAGCAAGAAAATATCGAGCAAGTTGAAGCTATCGTGGTACGTGAGAACCTGGTAAAACTTGACAATATCCCATTGAGTGTTCGTGTGCCTTCATTGCCGGAATCACCTGTCAATTCTCGTGTACTTCTGTCCATCACCTCTATCGATCTATTGGACATTTCTGTGCAGCTGCGCTTTGATGCAGCTGTAGAGGAGGCAGTTTGCTAACCGGCATCAAAGCCAATCTGTCGACTCTGCCTAAGCCTACCAAGACGCCTTTAACCATATCAATGGCCTTTTCGGTCACATTGCATATTTTCGCCCTGTTTGGTATCGCGCTGGTGATGCCCGATCCTGGCAAAATGAAAAGCATGATGCAGCCACTACATGTCGTGCTGGTCAACAGCAAGTCAGAATCCAAGCCGATAAAAGCCGATGCACTTGCACAGGTCAATCTGGATGGTGGTGGAAATACAGCCGAAGACCGACGAGCAAAATCTCCATTACCAACCCTACGTGACGACAAGAAATTTACTCCCGAGCAACACACCAATCGCATCGCGGAACTGGAGGAAAAAACCCACCAGATGATAACCAGAATCAAGAGTACCCAAACTGTAGTTGTACCAGATATCAAAAAACTAAAAGTTGAAGCAACTCATAATGGTAATGATTTGGTAAAACGGAGTTTGGAGATTGCACGACTTGAAGCACAGATCGACAAGAATTGGGATGCCTATCAAAAACTACCTCGACGAAAATTTATAGGTGCACGCACACAAGAATATCGTTTCGCACAGTACATTGAAGACTGGCGAATAAAGGTGGAGCGCATCGGCAACCTGAATTACCCTGAACAGGCTCGACGCAAAAAACTATATGGGAAACTGCAACTCAGCGTTTCGATACTCAAGGATGGGAGCGTAGAGAATGTAGAAGTGAGCAGATCGTCAGGTCAGCGCATACTCGATGCTGCGGCAATGCGCATCGTCAAGCTTGCCTCTCCATACGCCCCACTTCCTCCCAGCATCTTGAAGGACACCGACATTTTGACCATTACCCGCACCTGGACATTCACCCGGTCAGATCAGCTGCAAAGTGAATGATGTGAACTCCATAAACCATTTTTATAAGCAGATCATGGCTTTGTACTTTCACTCACTTTTTGGCTACCAATTAAATATATATTCGTTTACCACACGATTCTATATCCTTCGTTTTGCGTAGTGATTTTCAGGAGGCTTCCAATCATCATGACCGATAAATATGCCGTCATCGGCAACCCGATAGCACACAGCAAGTCTCCTCAAATACATAGGATGTTTGCAGAACAGACGGGCCAGGTCATCAGCTACGAAGCGATTCTTGCACCACTGGATGGCTTCATCGAGACTGTTGAACAACTGCGCAAGGAGGGTTACAAAGGATGTAGTGTCACGGTACCGTTCAAGTTTGAGGCATTCAGCTTGGTTTGTACACCCCAAGATACCCTATCCTTGCAAGGGATTTGCAGCCAGGCAGCTACAAATGCCCACGCCGCAAATACACTAAC
>Ga0316187_10002633_pt1 | contig 15607 bp, 16 predicted proteins | sample CroRivburrow1_MG_FD_204927 | JGI IMG/M metagenome (GOLD analysis project Ga0316187, IMG submission 204927) | Coastal sediment microbial communities from Maine, United States - Cross River worm burrow 1 | ecosystem: Environmental > Aquatic > Marine > Coastal > Sediment | place: USA: Maine... | reverse complement strand
GTGCGGTTCAGATAGCCGGTGAAGGTTGCCTCGGTCACGGGCGGTGAGATCCAGGGATAATGCAGATGCTGGCTCGCCCGCATGAGCTTCAGAAACTCCTGCCGGTCTTCACCGCTTACCGCTCGGAGATAGACGCGGCCGGGTTCGGGCGCTGTCTTAGGTCCGGTCATTCGCTGGCTCATCGTCGCTTGTCGTCCGCCTGCTGTCGGCCTGCATCTCGGTCTCCAGCACGAAGATCTCCCAGAGCGAAGGCGGGATCATCGCCAGGCCGAGTATGAGCACATGCAGCGCATGGGGTCGGTAGCCATTGTCCACGAACCAGATCCCCTCGAAGGAGAAGCCGATGGCCCGCCACATCATGAGCCCGGCCGCGGTCAGGGCGAAGCCGATCATCAGCAGCAGGAACCGGGTCAGGTACTTCATGGACAGAGAATATACACAGCACCCCGGTGCCGGAACCAGGCGCGGCTGAAGGCTTCCAGCGGGTAGCGGCGGCTGACTGTGCCGTGGTTCGGCGCGGCTGGATCGTTGATGAGCACCTCGTTGCCATCTACTCCGGTGACGACGACCAGATGCCCACCGGTTGCATTCATGGGCGCGCCCGGCAGCTCGCCGGCTGCATAGCGAATGCTGGCCACCAGCGGCAGATCTCTGGACAGGCATTCGAGCGCCGGCGCCCAGTCTTCGAACAGCTCCACCGCACCAATGAGCCCGACGTTTGCGGCTGAGAGGACGGCGAGCGGCCAGAGTCCGTACATGCCGGTGACCGGATCATGGCAGTTGGCGATAACCTGCTCCGTAACGACTTGCCGCCCGTGGGCTGCCAGGACCATGGCCGTGGCCACGGGCGAGCAGGCGCGCGATGCGATCCTGGGATTCTGCAGCATCTGGCTGATGCTCGGGAGCGGGCGATTGACGATGGTGGTTGGCAGCGACTCAGGCGGGCGTACCTTGATTTCGGTCGACCGGATCGAGATCGTCAGAAGATATCTCGAGGGGGCAACCCGGGTGTTGAGCGCACAGTGGAGCACGGCCTGTCGAACCTTCTTCTCGATGTGGAAACAGTCGATGGCCGTCCGGACCCTGGCTTTCCCGCCATTACTGGCGCGCTCGGCCTTGTCCTCCCCGCGCGGTGGAATGGGCGCGAGCGGAAAACGTTCGCCGTCGGCCTCCAGGGCGAAGACGAAGCGGTGGCCTGGGGCGTCCAGCAGCGAGAGGCTGGGCGCGATCATCTCACCGGCCGGCAACACGCCCAGATCGATACGGAAATGCCAGCAGTCAGGCGTCTCCTGTACGCCGGCAGGCTGCCAGTCGGCCGTTGATGAGATCTCGAGCGGGTACTGGGTTAGAGTCTGGGGGTCTGCGAATCTCAAGCTGGACATGGGTTATGGAACTGGTCCTCTACAGTACTGATCACTGCACCCTCTGTGATCAGGCGCTCGAGCTGCTGTTCAGTATGCCAGAACTGGCCGGCCAGGCCGTCCGGGTGGTGGATGTGGCGACGGATGATGCACTCCTAAGCCGCTACGGTGAGCGGCTGCCCGTGCTCGAGCTGAACGCTGCGGCGGAAGATTCGACAGTGCGCATACTCGACTGGCCGTTTGATGCCGGCTCTGTGCTCGGTGCGCTGCAGGCCGTCATGGGAGATTGAAGAGTTCGCGGGCGTTCCGGGTGCTGGCTGAGACGATCTCGGCCACCGGCACGCCGGTGGCATCGGCAATGCCTGTCGCCACGTAAGGCAGCAGGGCCGGTTCGTTGCGGCGGCTGCTCGCACCGGGCGCATGTTCCTGCTGCCAGCCTCCGGGGGCATTCTGGGGCAGCAGGAAAGGGGCGTCCGTCTCGATCAGGAGCCGGTCCAGCGGGATACGCCCGACCTGTTCCCTGAGCGTCTGCCCCCGCTTCCGGTCGCAGACCCAGCCCGTGATCCCGATCCGGCATCCGAGCGCCAGGTAGCGATCCAGATCCTCGCCGCTGCCGGTGAAGCAGTGCACGACCATGCCTTTGAGGTTGTCTGCGTGACGCTTCAACGCCTCGTATACCGCACCGTTGCTGTCCCGGTCGTGCACGAATACCGGCAGGCCGATCTTGCCGGCGGTGCACAGCTGAGTTTCGAAGACCTGACGCTGCACGTGCGGCGGCGAGAAGTTTCGATTGAAGTCGAGCCCGGTTTCGCCGATGGCGCGCACCGCAATGTGGCGGGCGAGGTCCTGGAGCCGGTCGCTCAGGTCGCTCGGGGCCTCCTTGGCGTCATGCGGATGCACGCCGGCCGTACAGAAGAGGTCATCGGCGCTGGCGCACAGCTCGACGGCCGCTGCAGTCATGGGCAGGTCTGTTGCGGTAACGAGCATTCGGGTCACGCCGGCCGCCCGGGCACGATCAACCACGCCTGCTCGATCGGCATCGAACTGGGGATGAAGCAGGTTGGCGCCGATATCGATCATCCGATCTGCTCCGCTGCCAGCCAGCGACGGCGAACGATGACGTATTCCACATCGGCGCCGGGAAAGGCATATGCCGGGTCCGCATCTGCTGTATCCATGGCTGCGATGCTGGCGGCGTCCATGTGAAAGCGGCGCTCGAAGCGCATGCCGAGCTTCTGCATCACGCGGATGGATCCCAGGTTGTCCTCGTAGGTGGTGGCCACGATCCGTTCCAGGTTGCCCAGCCGAAAGCCGCGGTCGACGAGCAGTCGGCAGCCTTCGGTCGCCAGGCCCTGACCCCAGCTGGGCTGCCTGAGCCGGTACCCGAGTGCTGCTTCTCCCGGCAGCCCGTCGATCGGTCGCAGGGAAAACCAGCCGACGAAACCGTCCGGCTGCTCGGCGGCCCAGAATCCGAACACACCGGCCTGATCCTGCTCGCGGATGAAGCGAGGCAGGATCTGCCGCTCAATGGTTTCCCGGGGCGTACCGGCGCCTCCGGTGATGAAGCGCATGACGGCCGGGTCCGCATCCAGATTGAACAGATCCTCGGCATCCGACTCGGTGAAACGCCGCAGGCGCAGATGATCTGTGCTGAGCTCTGTTTCGCTCAAAGCCTTAAGGGATGCGGGTCTCGTGGGCTTCGAGCATGGGCCTCGGGCTGCCCCGGCGCTGCCCATAGACCTGGGTGAAGGCCATCACGTTCTTGACGTAGTTGCGTGTTTCCCGAAACGGGATGCCCTCGATCCAGACGTCCATCCATTGACCGGAGACATCCTTAATCCAGCGGTCCACCCGGTGCTCGCCGGCGTTGTAGGCGGCGGCCGCCAGCGGCCGGCGGCCATCGTAGCGAACCAGCAGGCTGGCCAGGTGATGACCGGCCAGCTCGATGTTGAGGGCCGGATCGTAGAGATCTGAGGTGGAGGGTTCGTCCAACCCAATCCGTCGCGCCACCCGTTCTGCGGTCGGATGGATGAGCTGCATGAGCCCTCGCGCATTGGCGCTCGATCGAGCTCTCGGGTCGAACAGGCTCTCCTGGCGGGCCACGGCGAACAGAAAGTCGTCCGGCACCGTGGTGACGTGACTGACCCGTTGGAATTCGTCGGTATATGGCTCAGGGAAGCGCAGCTCGAGGGCGTCTCTGAGCGCGGCGGCGTTCGCCGTGCGGATGGCCTGGGATGTCCAGCCGATCTCTGTGGCAAGGCTGGCGGCAATCGCCTTTTCGCGCTCCGAGAGGCCGGGCAGCAGCCGATACCACTCCCGTCTGGCGTTTATCCGGTCACCCACCGCGTACAGCTCGGTGGCCCGCCGCACACTGGGATCGTTGCGGAGCCGGTTGATTTCTATCGGACTTGCCGGTACGGGCTGGTGATTGAGGCGGATGGGCTGGCCGAGCTGCTCCGCTGCCAGGAACCCGTAGTAATCCCGATTCTCTGCCAGTGCGGCATAGGTCAGGCGGGCGCGGTCAGAATTCAGGGTGGTCTGTTGCAGGGATCGAGCCAGCCAGTACTGCCAGCGCTCTGCGTCCCGATCGGCTTGAGGCAGCTGTTCGATCCAGTAGCTGAGATCCGGCCAGCTCTGCTGAGCCAACGCCGCCAGCGCCAGGTCCTCCAAAGGCATCCCCTCGGGCAGGGGCTTGTGGTCCGGGAACCTGCCTTTCCGGGCGTGCCCCACCAGCAGGGCTGCCTCCACGGCGAATGCATCTTCGCTGCTGAACTCGTGGCTGTCCTGGAAACTCAGCCAGGCACGGCTGGCCGCGTCCGGGTCCCGTTTCGCCAGCCGCGTCAGGCCATGCGCGATCACTTCCCTGGAATAGCGGGTGTCGGTGCTGAACCGGCTGGTCTGACTGAGAGCGCTGGGAGACACATGGACGTTGTAATAGCTCTGGGCCCAGAGCTTCACGTTCGGGCTCTTGAAGAACCGTTGCAGGTAGCGGGCGAGGGTTCTGCTGTTGGCGTCCAGGGCGAGCCCGAGACGCTCCCAGACCATGGATTCGGTCAGATAGCCGCGGTTGATCCAGATCTCGAACATTGGATCGCAGGCTTTTGGCTGGGATTTCGCCACCAGCCAGAGCTCGCCCACCTGCTTGAGTGCCGCGTTCTCGTTGCCGGTGCCGAACAGGGCCCGCAGGTGGTAGCACTTCAGCTCCGCGTTGCTGGAGGGCTCGTAGTGGTTGAGGAAAGTGTCCCAGCGACGCTGCTGCCCCAGGCGTTTCAGCCACCGGTTGTAGACGATGTCCGCCACCGGCAGGTCCGCATACCGACTGCGGAACGCCGTGACGACATCGGCGTCCGCGGTGGAGATCTGGCTCTGCAGAGCGTAGTAGTCGAGGTAGGGGTGCAGCGGGTAGTCGCGCAGCGACTTGCGCGCCTCGTCGAATGCGGAGATCCGCCCGGCGGTCAGATGATCAAGCGCTTTCTTATAGGTTGCCCGTTGCTCGTAGAGGGAGAGCGCCAGGATCGGTGGGCTGAATACCTGACAGAGTAACAGCAGGCCAAGACCCGTGAGCGAGCGCTGGGCGAACCGCCTTTTCGATCTTCCGGAGCCCCGGGTACTGCATCGAGGGCTGTGTGTCACGGTCAGTCGCTGTCGCCTTCCGGCTCTTCCGGGTGCGCTTCGCCCACCCGGACCGCCAGCACATCGCAGGTGGCGCCGTGCAGCACGCCGTTTGCGGTGGAGCCGAGCAGCAGGGCGAGCCCGTGGCGTCCGTGGCTGCCCACCACGATCACATCGGCACCCTTGGCTTCGGCGGCGCGTTGGATCTCGCTCTCCGGGCGGCCGAAAATCAGGTACTGGTGCTCTGCCGGCACGTTCAGGCTCGCGGAGAACTCGGCCAGGTGGGATTTTGCCTGATCGTGAATCTGTTCCTGTACTGAGGAGAGGTCCATCGGGATATCGCCGCCGTATGCAAGGCTCAAGGGTTCGATCACGTGCACCACGTGAAGTTCCGCACCGTAGGCGTTGGCGAGCGCCTGCGCGCGCTCGGCGACGCGATTGGATTCTTCGGTCAGGTCCACAGCGAGCATGATCCGCTTGTAGGTGCCCGGCATGTTGCGTCTCCCTCCTGATTGCGGCGACGATACACCCGTCCCTGAAACGGAATCAACTATGACCTGGCTGCTCATCATCCTGGTGCTTGTGGTCGCTTTCGGGCCCGTTCTATGGCTGGTGCCGAGCAAGCGGGACAAGCGCCTGTCTGCCCTGCGCAGCCGGGCTCGCAGCGAAGGCCTGATCGTTGAGATGCGCAGGATCCCCAAACCGGACCCGGCTCCGGCAGAACGGGTGAGCGCTGGCGGCAAAGTCCGTGCGCCGGTGCTCGAATGCGCGAGCTACGCCCTGCCGCTCAAGCGGGCGCTGAAGTATCTGCCCGCCTGGCGGGTGGTCCGGAAGGCGGCCGAGGACGGCCCGGATCCATTTGCCGACTGGCAGTACGATCAGCGTCCGAAAGGGGAGGGTCGGGAATTTCTCGAAACGGTGCTGAAGATTGCTGAAACGCTGCTGAAAGCCCTGCCAGACGACGTGGCGGCTGTCGAGGTGAGCAGTCGAATGGTGCTCGTTTACTGGCTCGAAAAGCCGGGCACCACCGAGGCGGACGTGCCCGGATTGGCAGCAGATCTGGGGGTCTTTGCGGACTCGCTCAGCAGCCTGGATGAAGAAATTGAAGCGGATCGAACCTACGACGATTCTTGACAGGCCTTTCTGGGAACCCTTATAACGGCGCCGAATTCAATTCGAGAGGCCTATGGCCCGCACGCTCGTCATCGTCGAGTCCCCGGCGAAAGCCAAGACCATCAACAAGTACCTGGGGAACGACTACATCGTCAAATCCAGCGTGGGTCACATTCGTGATCTGCCGGTTGGTGGCAAAGCCTCCGACCCGAAAGCCCGTGCCGCAGAGGCAGCCAAAACCCGCAAGCTGCCGCCGGCCAAGCGGGAAGCTTATAAAAAGGAACGAGCCCGCAAGCAGCTGGTCCGGCGGATGGGCATTGACCCGGACAACAACTGGGAAGCCACCTACGAAATCCTCCCCGGCAAGGAGAAGGTCATCAGCGAGCTCTCCAAGCTCGCGGAGAACGCCGAAGCCATCTATCTGGCCACTGACCTGGACCGGGAAGGGGAGGCCATCGCCTGGCACCTGAAGGAAACCATCGGTGGCGATCCGTCGCGTTATCGTCGGGTGGTATTCAACGAGATTACCCGCAAGGCGATTCAGGAAGCCTTCGAAGAGCCCGGTGAGCTGGACATGAACCAGGTCTATGCGCAGCAGGCGCGCCGGTTCCTCGACCGTGTGGTCGGTTTCGAGCTGTCGCCGCTGCTCTGGGCGAAGGTCGCCCGCGGACTTTCCGCCGGCAGGGTTCAGTCTGTTGCCGTGCGTCTGGTGGTGGAGCGGGAACGGGAGATCCGGGCTTTCATACCGGAGGAGTACTGGGAAGTTTTCGCCGACCTGCAGCGCGAAGGAGAAGACGGGCCGCTGCGCTTCCAGCTCATCAAGGACGGTGAAGAAAATTTCCGGCCCAACAATGGCGAGATCACGGACGCTGCGCTCGCTCGATTGAACGAGCGGGCGTTCACCGTGAAATCCCGGGAAGATCGGCCGACCCGGACCAAGCCGAACGCGCCTTTCATCACCTCCACGCTGCAGCAGGCCGCCAGCACGCGGCTCGGCTTCTCGGTGAAAAAGACGATGACCATGGCCCAGCGGCTTTACGAGGCGGGCTACATCACCTACATGCGGACGGACTCCACCAATCTGTCCAGCGAGGCGGTCGGCGCCTGCCGGGAATATATCGGTGATAAGCACGGAGACCGATACCTGCCCGAAACACCGAATGTCTACACGGCGAAAAAGGATGCCCAGGAAGCCCACGAAGCCATCCGGCCTTCAAACGTGGGGACCGTTTCCGAGTTCCTGACCGGTGTGGACGACGACGCTGTCCGGCTGTACGACCTGATCTGGCGCCAGTTCGTGGCCTGCCAGATGGTGCCCGCCGAATACCTGTCCACCACCGTGCTGGTCGAGGCGGGTGAGTTCGAGCTGAAGATCCGGGGCAGGATCATGCAGTTCGACGGCTACACGGCCGTACTGCCGCCAATGTCCCGGAAGGACGAAGACACCTCGCTGCCCGACTACCAGGTCGGTGAGACCCTCAAGCTCATCGAGACCGAGGGCATTCAGCACTTCACCAAGCCGCCGCCGAGGTATGGCGAAGCCAGCCTTGTGCGAGAGCTCGAAAAGCGCGGCATCGGCCGGCCTTCAACCTACGCGGCGATCATCTCCACCATCCAGGATCGGGGCTACGTCACCCTGACCAACAAGCGCTTCCACGCTGAACGGATCGGTGAGCTGGTCACCGAGCGGCTGATCGAACAGTTTGAAGACCTGTTGGACTACGGTTTCACCGCTCAGATGGAGGCCGAGCTCGACGAGATCGCTGAAGGTGACGCCGAATGGCGAGGCGTGCTCAATGAGTTCTATGGTGACTTCTCCGGCAAGCTGTCGGTTGCGCAGCAGCCCGAAGGTGGCATGCGTCCGAATGAACCCACCGATACGGATGTGGTGTGCGACAAGTGTGGCCGGCACATGCAGGTCCGCACCGGCAGCACGGGCGTATTCCTGGGTTGCTCCGGGTATGCGCTGCCGCCGAAGGAACGTTGTACGAACACCATGAACCTGATCGCCGGCGATGAGGTGGTGGACGTTGAAGCCGATGACGAAGGCGAGTCGAAGTTGCTTCGCGCGAAGTGGAAGTGTCCGGTCTGCCAGACGCCCATGGACAGCTATCTGATCGACGAAGAACGAAAGCTGCACGTCTGCGGCAACAATCCGGACTGTGCCGGTTTCGCCGTCGAAAAGGGGACTTTCCGGATCAAGGGTTACGACGGCCCGGTGATCGAGTGCGACAAGTGCGGCGCCGAGATGCAGCTGAAGTCCGGCCGGTTCGGCAAGTACTTCGGCTGCACCAGTGAGGATTGCAAGAACACCCGCAAGCTTCTGCGCAACGGCGAACCTGCGCCGCCGAAGGCCGATCCCATTCCCATGCCGGAACTCAGGTGCGAGAAGGTCGATGACTTCTATCTGCTCCGGGATGGCGCATCGGGCATTTTCCTTGCTGCCAGCCAGTTTCCGAAGAACAGAGAGACCCGTGCGCCGCTGATCAGTGAGATCAAGCCCCACGCCAACGAGCTGGATCCGAAGTTCAACTATCTGCTCAATGCGCCGGAAGCCGATCCGGACGGGCTGCCCTCCGTGGTTCGCTACAGTCGCAAGACCAAGGAGCAGTACGTTCAGTCCGAGGTCGAAGGTAAGGCGACGGGCTGGAAGGCGTTTTACGTAGACGGCCGCTGGGTGGAAGAAGCCAAGCCGCCGCCGAAAAAGAAAGCGCCTGCCAAAAAGAAGAAGGCGGCTGCGAAAAAGAAGCGCACGCCCAGCAAGAAAGCTGCGCCCAAAACCGACAAGGTCGGGGACCAGGCGGACGGGAAAGCGTCGGTCGAATGAGACATAATGGCCTGGCCCGACAGTGCCGGGTCAGCAACCACGAGGTGAAATGAGTATCTTTCTGGAAATCACGCAGCTGGAAAATGGCGACATCGTTCTACGTGAAGCCGAAGAAGAATCGGCGGAACAGCTGGAAGCGCAACTGCAGATGGAAGGGACAGACGAGAAAGATACCGCGGCCAACCTGGCCGACATTTCCCTGAACAGCGCTCAGAACCTGAGCGAAGCCCAGCATGGTTCCACCGCCGGATCCCGTGACCCACTGGTGCGGATCAGCTTTTCTCCGGAGGTTCGGGACATGCTCGGTGGCGATCTCGTCGGGGTTGCAGAGGCTATGATCGATGCCGCAACGGATTATCTCGGTGGCGAAACCATCGAAGTCGATGCGGATGAGATTGAGCGGGAGGCGTCACCACCCGCGCCGGTCATTCATTGATCAGATTGCATTGATCAGATTGCATTGATCAGATTGCATTGATCAGATTGCACTGATCAGATTGCCTGGCGGATCACGCCCACCGACAGACCTTCGATCTGGAAGGGCTGCTCTTTGAGATCGACCTCGATCGGCTCATAGTCCTCATTCTCCGGCAACAGCAGCACTTTGGAGCGTGTGCGGGTGCGCTGGAAACGCTTCACCGTCACCTCGTCTTCGACCCTTGCCACCACGATCTGCCCGTTAGCCGCTTCCGGCGTTTTGTGCACGGCGAGCAGGTCGCCATCGAGTATGCCCACGTCTTTCATGCTGTCGCCGTGGACGCGGAGGAGGAAGTCGGCCCTTGGCTGGAAGAAGCCGGCGGGCAACTCGACCCGTTCTTCGATGTGCTCGGTGGCGAGAATCGGGCTGCCGGCAGCGACCCGGCCCACGACCGGCAGACCGCCGTCGTCCGGCAGGCGAATACCTCTGGAGGTGCCGGGGATCATCTCGATGGCGCCTTTGCGGGCCAGCGCCTTCAGATGCTCTTCGGCGGCGTTCGGTGATTTGAAGCCAAGTTCCCGGGCGATGTCTGCCCGGGTGGGCGGGTAGCCGGTGTCCGCGATGTACTGCTTGATCAGGTCGAGCACCTGGGCCTGGCGGGCGGTGAGATTTTCCATGTGCTGTCTTCCTGTTTGTACGGTTCTGGCTGTTCTGGCTGTTGTGACTGTTCTGGCTGTTCTGACTGTTCTGACTGTTGTGACTGTTCTGGCTGTTCTGACTGTTTCAAGCCGAGTGATAGATATCAATCGCTTGCAGATCAGACCTCATGCGAGCTGATAAGAGCTGCGTCTAACCTTCTGCTGCTGTCTGCATATACAGTAAGCTGGCAGTATATACAGTAGTTTCCGGTTTGCACAGCCTCTCGGGCTTGCATACTATCGGCCGCGCACAGGCTGCAGGATTGCGATTTTTGAGGTTTCGTCTGCTTGCCTCGCTCTGCCTGATACTGTTCTCAGGCCCGGCCATTCGCGGCACCTCCGCCGCCCCCCCGAGCGAAGGCCAGTTCTCCATCGACGGGCTCAGCCCGGAAGCGGCGGGGCTCGCTATCTTCGTGGAAGCCGATCGCCGGGCCTCCGGCTACCAGGACCTGAAGGTGGAGCTGGAGATGACGCTTTACACGGGCGGCAATCGCGCTTCCAGCCGCAGCCTTTCCATCCGCCAGCTGGAAATGACGGACGATGGCGACCGTCTGCTGGTCGTTTTCGATACGCCCAAGTCCATTCGCGGCACGGCGCTGTTGAGCTACGCCCACAAGACCGAACCGGATGATCAATGGCTTTATCTGCCGGCGCTGAAGCGGGTGAAACGCATCGCCAGCCAGAACAAGTCCGGTCCGTTCCTGTCCAGTGAGTTCGCCTTTGAGGACATGGCCCTGCAGGAAGTGGAGAAGTACAGCTACCGACTGCTCGAGACCCGGGCTCAGGAGGATGGGCTGACTTACGTGGTCGAACGTGTGCCCACCGACGATCACTCGGGCTATGCCCGTCAGATCGTCAGTCTGGACGCGGCTGAGCTGCGCACCCGGCACATCGAGTACTTCGATCGTCAGGACCGACCGCTGAAGACGCTGGCGGTCAGCGGCTACGCCCTCTATGAAAACCAGTATTGGAAGCCCGAGCGGATGCTGATGAGCAATGTTCAGACGGGTAAGTCGACCGAGCTGCTCTGGCGGAACTACCAGTTCCGCAACGGCCTCGAGGCGGACCGGGACTTCTCCACCAACAGCCTGCGCAGAATCAGATGAAGTTTCCCGGTGCGGCACTGCTGTGCATTATTGTCTGGCTGCTGCTGGCGCCGACGCGGGGCGCCTTCGCGGATGATCGGCTCGTGTTCGGCAGCTTCCAGAATGCCGATAATGCGCAGAACTGGGCCGGTCGCATGTCGGTCCTGCTGAACGTCGACGTTGCCGTGATACCCGGGACAAGCAGCAACGGCTCAGCCACCTACAGGGTGGTGACGGTGCCCCTGGCGGAAGCTGAGGCGACCCGGGTGCGGCGAGTCGCTGACAACCGCCAGCTCAAGTACTGGCGCCTGCTGGATGTGGAGGCGGCTGCCGCTGTGACCACGGATGCGGAAACGCCAGCTGCGGAACGCGCCGCACGGGCGGTGCCGGCACCGGTGCGGCCGGAGAATCCCCAGCGCCGTGTGAACGATCAGCCACCCGTGCGACCGGCCGAGGTCATCCGTCCGGCCGCGGTGCAGGACAACGACGTGGTGCAGATGCTCGATGTGGATGTGGGCGCGCAGGCCAGAACCTTTTTCAGGGAAGGTCTGGACGGCCAGTCGACCTTTCATCCGTCCGTGTCCATCAAGGCGGACTACTACCGCGCCTGGGACAACGAACGACAGAGCCTCACCTTCAGCCCGTTCTACCGCTACGACGCGGAAGACGATGAGCGCACCCACTTCGACATACGGGAAGGCTTCTGGAGCCTGGTCGGCAACGACTGGGACCTGCATCTGGGCGTGAAGCAGATTTTCTGGGGTGTCACGGAGTTCAATCACCTGGTGGATATCATCAACCAGACGGATCTGGTGGAGAACATCGACGGGGAGGACAAGCTTGGCCAGCCCATGGCGCACCTCTCGCTGGTCAGAGACTGGGGCATTCTCGACTTTCATCTGCTCACGGGCTTCCGCGAGCGGACCTTTCCAGGCCCGGATGGCCGACCCAGGTTCTACATTCCAATCGATAATGACGATGCCACCTACGAATCGAGCGCCGGTGATGGCCGGATCGATGGCGCCATCCGCTGGTCGCAGCACGTTGGCGCCTTCGAGTTCGGCCTCTCCCACTTCAACGGCACCTCCCGGGCCCCATTATATGAGCCGGTGCTGGAAGATGACGGCGAGCTGCTGCTCCGGCCGTTCTACCCGGTGATCAATCAGACAGGGCTGGATGCCCAGGCGATCTACGGCGACTGGGCGATCAAGCTGGAATCCATCTACCGGACCAACTTCCCGGACGACTATTACGCTTTCAATGCCGGGTTCGAGCGCACCCTGGTCGGCGCCCTCGGCACCCGGGCGGATCTAGGGCTGGTGGTGGAATACCTCTATGACGATCGGGGCGAGGGCGCCTTCGATACTTTCTTCGAGAACGACATCGCCCTGGCCACCCGCTGGGCGCTCAACGACTTCGGCGACACCCAGGCGCTGATCGGGCTGATCTGGGACCACGATTCCCACGAGACCATATTCACTCTGGAAGCCAGCCGTCGTCTGGGCGAGACTTGGCTGCTGCTGCTCGAGGGCAGGGCGTTCGCGGGTGCGCAAGCGCTGAACCCCGATGACCCATTCGATCCCGGCAACAAGGGTGCCTCCGTCGCCCGGGACGACTACATCGAGCTGGAACTGACCAAGTACTTTTAGAGATCTCTGACCAATGCTGGAATTCTTGAGTGAGTACCTGGGCGAGAACGCCTGGGTAGGACAGGTATTCACCGTGGTGCTGGCCACCGCCATCGTCCACTGGCTGGCCCGCCATTTCATGACCCGCCTCGCCGGGCAACTGGAAAAGACCCAGAACCTCTACGATGACGCTCTGCTCGATGCGGCCCGCAAGCCGCTGACCTGGGCCATCTGGCTGGTGGGCATCAGCTGGGCGGCTGAATCGACCGGCGGCGAGGCGGCCCAGGCAGATGTCTTCGAGTACGTTGATGAGATCCGGGAAGTGGGCATCATTGCGCTGCTGGCCTGGTTCTCCGTGCGCTTCATCAGCTTCGTCGAGAAACACATTTCCGACGGCAGCTACCGGGAGAATCCTGCGGATCCAACCACCGCGACCGCGATCGGCAAGTTGATCCGTGCCAGCGTCATCATCACTGCCGTGCTCATGGTGATGCAGACGCTCGGCTTCAGTATTTCCGGCGTGCTCGCCTTTGGCGGCGTCGGCGGCATCGCCGTCGGCTTCGCCGCCCGGGATCTGCTCGCCAACTTCTTCGGCGCCATCATGGTGTTCCTCGATCGGCCTTTTTCCGTCGGCGACTGGATCCGCTCACCGGATCAGTCCATCGAAGGCACCGTGGAGGAGATCGGCTGGCGGCTGACCCGCATCCGCACCTTCGACGCCAGACCGCTCTATGTGCCCAACGCCACCTTCACCTCCATCTCGGTGGAGAACCCGTCGCGGATGACCAACCGGCGGATCAAGGAAACCATCGGCGTACGCTACAGCGACGTCGGCGTGCTTGAAGACATCCTCCGTGACGTGAAGGACATGCTGAGGAATCACGAAGCCATCGATCAGCGAAAGACCCTGATGGTGAATTTCAACGAGTTCGGTCCATCCTCCCTCGATTTCTTCATCTATACCTTCACCCGGACTACGGTCTGGGCGGAGTATCACGAGATCAAGCAGGACGTTCTGCTCAAGATTGCCGCCATCATCCAAAGCCACGGCGCTGAGATCGCCTTTCCGACCCGGACTGTGGTGCTCGAGCCGGAGCCGGAGGCGGCATCGTCAGCCCCGTGAGCGCACCGGAGCGGATCGAGGCGGCCCGTCGGTCGGCGGAGTGCCTCTACACCGCGGCAGAAGTGATCGCCGCTGTGGATCGGCTGGCGGTTCGACTGACGGTAGCGCTTGCAGACGAAAACCCCTTGCTGCTCTGCGTGCTCAATGGCGGCCTGCCATTCACCGGCGCGCTGATGCAGCGACTGCAGTTCCCGCTCACTCTTTCTTATATGCACGTTGGCCGCTATGGCGATGCGACCCGTGGCGGAGAACTCAGCTGGCATGCCCGGCCGCAGGAAAGTCTGGCCGGTCGGCACGTGGTGCTGATCGATGACATCCTCGATGAAGGGGTGACGCTGGCGGCCCTGGAGGCCTGGTGTCGCGACCAGGGTGCGAGCGCCGTCACCACCGCCGTCCTGCTGGAGAAAGGCGAGGGCGGCCGAGCGACCTTCGCCGCGTTGCCCTGTCCGGATCGATACGTATTCGGCTGGGGCATGGATTTCGAAGGTTACTGGCGCAACCTCCCGGCGATCTACGCCCTCGACGCGTCGCTGGAGGCGTCATCGAACGATCATGAATGAAGAGGAGTAAGCGGTGGCTAAGTTCGGCTTGATCGTAGGCTCCGGTGCGCTGCAGGGCAGCCCGGACTGGGACTTCTCCTGGTCGGAGGAGGGTGGCCGGCAAACCGCTTATGGGGAAGCTTCCGCGCCGCTCCGCAGAGGAACATTCGGCGGCCACGAGGTATTTGCGCTCGCCCGGCATGGCCTTCCACATCGGTTTGCGCCTCATGCAGTGAATTATCGGGCGAACGTGCGCCTGCTGGCGGATGCGGGCGTGCAGTCTGTGATTGCCCTGAACACGGTCGGGGGCATCAGCGAAGCAGCAGTGACTGAAGCGCTGCTGGTGCCGGAGCAGATCATCGACTACACCTGGGGCCGGGCGCTCTCTTTCAACGCGGATGACGACGTCCGTCATATCGACTTCAGCGAGCCTTACGACCGCGAGCTGAGAAGGCTGCTGCTGGCCGCGGCTGCGAATGCCGGCGTCGCGGCGGTGGATGGTGGGGTGATGGGCGTTACGCAAGGACCCCGGCTCGAGACCGCGGCGGAGATCCAACGGATGGCGCGGGACGGTTGCGCCATGGTCGGCATGACGGGTATGCCGGAGGCAGTGCTGGCTCGGGAAATCGATCTGCCCCTGGCGTCGCTCGCCATGGTGGTGAACCCGGCGGCTGGACTCGCTGATGAGGTGATCGACATGGAAGACATTCGCCGCGCCTCGGCGAACGCCATGGCGAAAGCCGCCCGCTTAGTCCGTGCTTTCCTCGAGGGCTTCCAGGGCCTCTAACTCGCCTGCCAGTGATTCCGGAAAGGTGATGGGATCGATGCGTACGACCAGCCCGAGCTTCGGGTGGTCCAGATAGTGGAGTTCCTCCGAACGCATCCGGCGGCTTTCCGACAGCTGCATGTAACCGGCCGCACTCGTCGTCGGCGCAGCGGTCAGAAGCAGGCTTTCGCCGGCCGTATCCATGGCGGCACCGGCTGGTTCGAGACCCAGGCCGGGCCCATGAAAGAAGAGGTCGGTCCTGAAGTGCAGATAACGACCCAGCGTCACCCCCACGGTGCCGACCAGTTCGTGACTGGCCAGGGGCGGATTCAATCGCTCCCCACCGGTCACGAGGATGGGATCCGGGGCGTCGCGGCCGGGTACGGCCTGCAGCCAGCGGCCGTGGAAGAGGATGCGTCCCAGGCCGCGCCTTTCGA
>Ga0316187_10002632_pt1 | contig 15610 bp, 8 predicted proteins | sample CroRivburrow1_MG_FD_204927 | JGI IMG/M metagenome (GOLD analysis project Ga0316187, IMG submission 204927) | Coastal sediment microbial communities from Maine, United States - Cross River worm burrow 1 | ecosystem: Environmental > Aquatic > Marine > Coastal > Sediment | place: USA: Maine... | reverse complement strand
GAAATTGCTATTAAATATAGTATCGGTAAACTGCCATTGCAGGAACCACCGTGGCAGTTTGTTCCAAAACGACTGGCAAGAGATGCTATTACGGCACTTCCCATTGAAACCATGCACGCACTTCATGTTGCCGGATTACCTATGCACCACAAAGATCCCTTTGACCGCCTGATCATATCTCAATCGATTCAGGAAGCTATCCCAATTATGACAGTCGACGAACAGTTTGAATCTTATGATGCCGAAATTATTTGGGCAAGTTGATGCGTAGGCAGTTTTACTCGGGTGAAAACGTGGAAATGGTGCTGGAGGGTTTGAAGATGGCCAGAAAGGCGGCCTCCTGAATGCTTCCGAAAAGTATGGAAGCACCCTCTCCATTATTTCCGGATTACGGAAGACATGTTGTGTATTTTCAGCAGTTCGACAACTCGGTCTTTTCGCTAATCGACCCTAATATCCTTCATTTTCCTACGAGTGGTCTTTGCCTTTTTTTCGCCAAGGCCTTCTGTTCTCTCATCTACCGATCGGAAAGCTTTCAAAATCTCAATCCGCGACTGGGTTATATGATCGATAAAGTTTGATTTTTTCCGGTGGCTGCCGCCACCGAAGTTTTTCCAACCCCGCTTTTTCCGGCAAAAAATATAATTCTCATTTTAATTCTCCTGATCCGCATTAATTGGGATGTTGATGCTGAAGTTTTAAATTTTAGATTACTAAAATTTTATTAATTAAATAGTTTTAATATTGAACATATTATTATTCAATTTGTTTAATTGTCAAGCAATTTATTAAAGCTTTGAATAAATGGCGCAACTTCAATGTGTTACACGGTAGATTCCGATCTGAGCGCCATATTACGAAAGCGGAATATAAAATTAGTGTCTTTTTAAAAAATAACATTGACAAATGAACAATTTTAATAATAATTAGTATCTTATTAAAAATTTTCAAAATACAAAATATTATAATGTTAACCTTTCAGTTTCCTTATTTATTTTGAGCTGTACTGTTACGGCTATTCGTTGAGCGGAGTCAGAAATTGATCAATCGGATTGTCATTGCTGCTGCTGTTTTAATTTTATTTCCCATCCATCCGGCATTGTCCCTGGTCTATCGGGAATCTAAAGGCCTATATGTAAACTATCCGGAAAGCGAGGCTCGAATTGCGACTCGGTTAATTGAAAAATTTCCCTTTATGAGGGATTTTCTCGAAAAACAGGGCCTGCCGCTCAAATATCCCCTGCATGTCATTCTTGACAGCAAACTGGACCGGCCGGCGGTTGAAGTAAAGATAATTCCACATCGCGAAATTCGGATACCAATGCGAGCTCCCGGTGTGCTGGAGGACGGGTACCTGGAAACTGATCCATGGGCTTACTACTTTTTTAATGGCTTGTGTCTTCAGGGAATTTACGGCGAACGTTCCGGCATCTACAGTGCCGCTGAAAAAGTTTTCGGCCAATTGATGTCACCAAATAAGATTCTTCCGGATTGGGTTAAATCGGGTATTAGCCATCTGTTATACCGGATTTACACCGGAGACTGGCGCAAGGATCCTTATTATACGGCGCTTTTCGAAAACATTGAGCTGCCGGATATCGACGATGTCAGTCATCATCCCGAACGCTGGCCGGGACGATACAGCTATCGTATTTTTGGCATCCCGTTTATTCAATGGATTTATCATCGGTACGGATGGGAGCGTATTCTGGAATTCATCCGACTTCACGGCAAAGGTCTGGTTCCCATCGAGATCGATCAAAAAGCGCGTGAAATTTATGGCAAATCATATTCGGAGCTCTGGGTAATGTTTCGCACAGAGCTCATTCGAAAAAAGCAAACCGGCCGGGGCCTGCCCATCACCGGCTACTGGCCGGAGCCGCTGGTGTATTGGAACTTCAACGGTATTTATCCGGGGGTCGTAAGCGGGCGCCTTAGAAACCGCTATGGGTATTTAGCAGAAGACAAGGGCCTCCGTATATCGGAATACAGCGAAAGGGGCCGCGCGCGTCTTTACGAATACCGCAATACTGCACCATTGGTATTCGGGGCCGATCACATTTGGGATCCGGGGCCTGGACATGTTGCCGTCAGTCGTCGGGGTCACAGACCGGGTCTGGTCATGCTGCCGGAACAAAAATCACTCTGGCTCGAGCAATTTTATCGAACTCAAAAAGCAGCGACCGCCTTTGTGCCGTCTCCGCCGGCTGTTTTGGGTATGTCGGGGCCTGTGAAAGCAGATGATGGCCGCGTTGCTGTGGCTGCCAATATCGCGGGCAACTGGGATATCTGGATCTACGACGGCCGATGGCACCGTGTCACTTCTTCGCCGTCCATTGAACTGGATCCGTGGTGGGAAAAGGATCGTCTGGTTTTTTCTTCCAATGTTTCAGGAGGTTTTCAAATCCATGCGGCCGACATGCGTCAGCTAACGCGTTGTCCAACCGCAGCGATTTTGCCCCGCAAAAATAAATTTTTATGCCTGACGTCCAATGGTTGGCAAATCACCGAATATGAAATCAGCGATCTTCCAGAAATCGCCTCTTTTGATTCCAAGCCGGATCCAGTAATTGAGATCCCCAGCCCTGGTTCGCAAGCGGCCAAGCCTTACACACCATTGAAAAGTATCTGGCCAAACTATGTCAGACCGGATGGTTTCATTTCCTCCACCGATCTTCAGATAGGGATAGTCACCGCCGGTCAAGACGTAACCAGAAAATATAGTGTGGACGCCGGTTTGCGTTATTCGTCTGATACGGATTACCTTTCGGTGGTGGCAGGTGCAAACGCGAAAGATTTCGGATTGCGTTTTAACCGCTATGGAATTTCGTACGCGCCTAAAAACACCAAAAACGTAGACGAGGCACGCCACGAAGTCAGAATCTCCTGGCAGCCGACCGGAGTGCGGGGACTTGAGGTTGCAGCCAATAGCCGTTGGTATGAGCCGTTGAGCGGTTCCGGAGAAATTAACGACAAATTCTGGGGGTCCCTGAGCCTGGGACGTGAAATCGGGCGTCATCAGGGTTGGGTCAACCTGGATGTTTTCACCGGAAACAGTCAATCGCTTTTTGGTGGCTTCGATCTTTTGTTTGGTGAAAGGATTTACACTTCCTTTCATCTCCTGGGGGGTAAAACCTGGGGAAACGTAAGTGCCGGACAGAATACGTTCCGCATCGGCGGCAATCTGACCGAAGGCTACTTCACCCAAAGGCCCACACGGCTATTTCCGCTCAGGGGATTTGAGGACAATATTTTAGAAAGCAAAGAGGCGTTTACTGCCGGGATGGAAGTCTACTGGCCGCTGCTTAATCTCCAGGAAGGTTATAAAACGCTGCCGCTGTTTTTCCACCGTCTACGGCTGGGCACTTTTATTGACGTGGGTGCAGCCGCCGACACGATTTCTGCGGACGACACGCTTATCGGTGCGGGATTCGAACTGGTGACCTCCCTGCAGCTCGGCTGGGGCAGGATTTCGTCTTTTCGGATGGGATTGGGCTGGCCGGTGCTTCAGCCTGACTATTTAGATGAATCAGGACCGGTTTTTCTAATACAGCTGGGAAAGCCGCTTTAATAATGTTAATATAAATTTTTTGTATATCAACGGCTCATTTTCATGTCAAAATGGGCTATCTGAGCTCGATATAGTGCCAAAATATACAGACTTTTAAATTAGTTACGCTTTATTGAATCCCTTCCTACCAGGTTGGCTGCGTACAGTGGCGTTTATCGATCATCTGATGAATGCCGAATACGAAACGGCCTACCGGGAGGCTCGCAGATTCAGGGCGCCCGATATGCCATGGGATCCGCTGCTGCGTGCCGCAGCGGCCGGACATCTCGACAACAGGCCGGCGATGGTCGCAGCCTGGGGAGATGAAATTCACCTGTAACTTGATGCTTATAGACTTAACTTTTTACACCATTTTTGTTCCCAAAATCTGGGTTCCCCGCTTACGCTTCGCTTCAGACGGGATCGTAGACAGGTGTCAGCGCCGCGCTGGCCTGAAAAGCGGCCAGTTCGATCGAAAAAGAAACTTTTTGGGCACGGTTCCGAAATCGGCCGTTGTTGGGTTTCGCATTTCGCAATAACACCGGCTAAATGTAGGTAGGTTCGAGTGTACAAAGATTTCTGTTGCCGTTTCTTCAAACGCTTAGTCTTTTACTTCTTTGACCAACCGCACATCCAGCGGGCGGGTCGTATCCATGTGTACATCCTGCTGGGGAAACGCAATATTGATGCCGTGCTCTTTGAATATTGTATCGATCCCCCGGTGTAACTCGTGTCTTACGATCATACGCCTGTCGGTACCGATGATAAAGACGCGCAGTTCAAACTGGAGACTGCTGTCACCAAATGCGAGAAACAGTGCGGTCGGTTCCGGTTTTTCTAATACATCCGGATGCTTGCGGGCTACCTTCAGAATCAACTGCTCCGCCAGTTCAGTGTCCGATCCGTAGGCAATACCCACCGGGATTACGATGCGGGTGATTGGATCGGAAAGCGACCAATTGATCAGTTGCCCGGCGATGAATTCCTTGTTGGGCACGATCAATTCACGCAGATCCCAATCGGTGACGGTTGTGGCGCGGATCTGAATGTTGGTCACCGTCCCGCTGACAGCACCGACCGTCACGACATCACCCACCCGGTAGGGCCGTTCAATCAAAAGGATGATACCGGAGACAAAGTTGGCCACAATCTCCTGCAAACCGAACCCGAGGCCGACACCCAGTGCGGCGATCAACCACTGGAGTTTGGACCAGTGTAGTCCAATGATTTGAAATGCAACAAAGACGGCGGTGCCGATGACGATGAAGCGTGATAGGGTCACAATAAAATTCCGCGTCCCGATATCCGGTTTCAGCCGGCTGAAAATAGTAACTTCCAGTATACCCGGTAAATTCAGTGCTGAAACCACCATTGTAGTTGCAACGATAATGCTGATCAGCAGGTCTTCTAGGGTAACCACAACCGTTCTTATCTCGTCCCCGGAACCAACACTATAGCTCCATATTTCAAAATTTTGGAGCGTATTCAGTACGGGTAAGCCTTCGGCCCATATCAACCAAAGTCCGATACTGGCCGCAATAAAAGTAATAAAACGCAGCAGTGCCATATACTGATCTTCAGTCTTACTGTAATCAATCTTCGGAGGCTGCACCGCAACGGCTCCGCCGTCAGCACCGGCCATTTCGTCGGCCGTATCCGCTTGCGCCCCCTCCACCGCCTGCATCTGTGCTTCTTGTTGTTTGAGAAACTGATCATACTCCATACGCCGCCGCCTGATAAGCAGCCAGCGAACAAGAATATTGCTTGTGATAATCAGTACCAGTCCTAAAATGATGGTTCTCTGCACGGGCTGATCGAGAATCAAAGCGGTGTAGTAGTAACCGACGGCCGCAATCCCTCCCAGGCAAAATAGTGTACCGGTTGCCAGCACATACCATATCGGCCAGGCCCGTACAATCAAGCTTTTAGAAGCCTGTTTTTTTAACGTCGTAAACAACGCGCCGGATTGCCGCAAGAGCCATGCCGTAAACAGACCTCCGCTGAACATCATCATCATATAAGCCAACCGACCCAGTGAATCGGAATAATCAATAATGGCCGACTCTTGAAGGGATGCATATAGAAATGCCGATGGCACCACCAGCCACAACAGCCAGAACAACGTCCGATGCATAGAAGCGCCGATTTCGGGCTGCCAACCGAAATGCAGTTGCGCCAGGCCATTTTCGCGAAACAGCTGAAGCAGAAAGCGTATCTGCACCAGTTTGACAGCCGCATTGATCAACCCTTTTCCAATTGCCGCGCTGAATTCTTGTGATTCGGAAACAAGGGTCAATTGGTAGCCCACAAATCCCATCACACTCGGGATATCGGCCGCCAGAATCAATGTCAGGAAAAGCCCTCGCAAGGTAAGAAAAATGGAGTCATTCTTAGTGTGACCGACATTCTTTGATAATAAAACCAGTTGTCGATATCTCCAGCGCCGGCTTGCCAGCAATAGCGTTCCCCCGAATAAGACGATCACCCAAAACACGGTTTGCTGCCGATAGGCGGCTTGCACCTTTTCAACCACCCGGCCCCATTTCTGTCGATCCGTGAACCAGCTGATGGCTTCCGGCAGATTCATCAATTCTCTCACGCCGACAATTTCTGAATCCTGAAGCCACAGCAGCTCTTGCTCTAAATAGTCTTTATATTCTTTGGCCTTGATTGAAATCTGCTGATCGATAAAACCCAGCTGTCGATATACATCCAGTGAGCGCTCATAGCGTGCTAATAAGGCTTCAAGTAAATCGCGTCTGGTGCGCAGGATTCGGTCGATTTCATCACTGATCACAGCCTGCTTTTCCTGGGGTTTCGATCTGAGTATAGCCATTATGCGACGTTTCTCAGGTTCGATTTGTACGAGCTGATTGAGTTGATTGACGACCTCAAGCCGGTTCGCCTGCAGTTCATCAATCTTATTGCGGCGCAGCTTCAACCTCTGTCTCAAATCTTCTAATTCAGGTAAATTTTGATGCTTTTCTCGCAGCCACTTTCCGACAGACTTCGAATAGATAGTTGCATCGGTCTTTTCAACCGCGCGGCTAAATTCTTCGATCAACTTTTCCAACCGCTGTTGCCGGTCTTTTACTCGTTTCCCGAGTTCAAAGTCCGTTTTAATGAGGCGGTCCAATTTTTCTCCCAGTTGGAAGTTTAAATCAAACTGCTTTTGGAGGGCTTCCGGCACTACACCCATTTTTTTTGGGGCGTCTTTGGCATCTTTTTGAAGCGCCTCCACCGTTTGACGGAGTCTTGCTTGTTTGAGCTGCCGCAAGGTTTTTAATTTGTTTTCAATCTGTAAAATCTGCCGTTTGGCCAAGTTGCGTTCTGCATGACAAAGTTCTATGACGGACGCGGAACCGGCCAGTTGCAGCTCGGACAGCCGATTAAATGCAAGATTCTTGCCCTGTTCGGCTTCAAGGACCACCAGCCGGCTGACTCTTATAAGATAGATATCATCTCCGGGTTTTTTGAGGCGCAATACCCGCCTGATTTCTTCCGATCTTTTGTTGGATGCGGAAATAAGGAGTCGGATCTCTTGGGGCAGTAACGTCAGGTAGTTGAGTTGATCCTGCCAGGTTTTTAAAGTTGTACTGACTTGGATTAGATCGGCCTGGGCGAGATGAATCTTTTTATTGAGGTCGGAAAGGGTTAATTTTTCTGCTTCAGCGACCGGTATTTCAGCAGATGGCAACGGTTTTTTAAGGAGCGTTGTAATGTGGGCAATCCGGTCGGGTGCCGATTGAACCCAGGCGTTGAACCGATCGGCCTCTTCACGATATTCATCGGCAAGTTCGCGATAGCGAATGGCCGCTTTTAACAAATCAATGACTTGCTTTTTTTGAGACGGGGACAATTCTTGTGAACTTTCGGCAAGCTCGATATAGCTTTCAATCTCGCTTTGAGCGATCGTATACAAATCGGCGGTCGCTCTTGGAGCCGGGGCGCCTTCTTTTTTAAGCTGCTTGGCCGATGCAGACAGGGGAGCAGTCAAAAACAGAATCAAAAAAAACAAGGTCGTTGTTCTGAGGTATATTTTGGATGAAGAATTCATTTGAGGTATTAGGATTCGCCTTAAGAGAGCGGATCAAGCAACGTGCAGTGCCGATGCTGGCAATCTCGTTCCGGGGAGAATCTTAAGGCCTTGGAAGTTCGAATAATGGGGAACAATATCTCGTTAATGCTCAGTGTGTCGCTGTTTATTAAAAGAAACTATGAATAATCGAATAAGAAACTTTGCCAATGGTAATAATTTAGCTAACCGCAGAGAACGCTGAGCTCGCAGAGGCTATTTAAACAGAAAATATCGTTTCTTTTGAATTATCCAAAAATCTTATTCAAATTCAGATAGTTAGTTATCTTATAATTACCTCTGAGATCTTTGCGGTGAAATATTGCTCACATGTAGTTTCATAAGAGCGCAAAAAAGCGAGAACCGGCCTGAAACCTATGCTCCGAAGAGGCTTCACCACTGCCGATAATTTCCAAAAAAAAGACCTATTTTTCCAGCATTTTACGAAATTTGTTTTTAGACAACCTCAATAAGTTAGTTACTCGAAATTCGTTGTCAAGAATAACAAGGAATTGGGGTCAGACCACGGCGAAAGCCTGACAGTCACGGATATATGCTAAAAATAGTACTGTTTTTTAGGCTTAAGGGGACGTTTTTGACACCAAAAAGGATAGTCTAAAAGAAAGCCAACCATTTCAGCACGCTGCCTTTTTCTTAAACGCATCTTTTTATCCTTGACGAACAGACGGTGGTTGTATAATATGAGCCATTATTAAACCATATTTTAATAATATGGGCTATTCATAAATCATTTTAGGTAAAATATGCCAAAAAAAGCCACACGCACCTACTCCCGCATCACCGGCCATGCCGCAGCTCTGCTCGGAAAATTAATAAAGATTGCGCGTAAGGAGCGCAAAATGACGGCAAAGGATCTGGCTGATCGAGCAGGCATTTCTCGTGGCTTACTTCAACGCATCGAGAAAGGTAATCTCAAGTGCCAAGTCGGAGTTGTTTTCGAGGTGGCAACTCTTGTCGGCATCAAACTCTTCGACGCCGACGAGTCATCCCTGACCGCAAGGATCAGGCAAGCCGATGACAAGATCGCCCTGCTCCCAAAACATATCCACTCCACCAAGAAGGTTATCACCGATGATTTCTAATGAGAGCGGATACAGCGAAGCATTCGTCTGGATTTGGTTGCCGGGAGCAACTAAACCGGTTGTTGCAGGAAAACTGACCGCAGATGGAGACAAGCTGGTCTTCAACTACGGCAAAAGCTACCTGGAACGCAAAAATGCGATTTCCATCTATGACACTGAACTACCCCTGAAAGCAGGTGCCTTGCCCTTACTGCCAGGCTTTAGCATGCCGGGCTGTATCCGGGATGCCTCACCGGATGCGTGGGGACGTCGCGTGCTTATCAACAAAAAGCTTGGGCTGAAAAGCGCTGATGCAGACATTGCCCGACTTGATGAGTTGACCTACCTGCTCGAATCCGGCACGGACCGGATCGGTGCGCTCGATTTTCAGCTATCGGCCTTTCAATATATTCCGCGTTTCTCGGTGAATGTCACTTTGGACGAACTGCAGCAATCCGCCGAACGGGTAGAAAAAGGAATACCGCTAACAGCGGAACTAGATCAGGCGCTGTACCATGGCAGTTCCATTGGTGGCGCACGTCCGAAAGCGCTGATCGAAGACGGCGACACCAAGTATATCGCTAAGTTTTCATCTTCAACAGATTTATTTAACGTTTTAAAGGCGGAATTCATTTCTATGCGCCTTGCCGATCTTGTGGGACTCAACGTCGCCTTGGTTTTGCTGACCAAATCTTCCAACAGGGATGTTCTGCTCATCGAGCGTTTCGACCGCATCCACACAGGACATGGATGGCAACGCAAAAGCATGGTTTCTGCACTCACGCTTTTGGGCCTGGATGAGATGATGGCCCGCTATGCCAGCTATCAAGATCTGGCCGAAATTATTCGTCATAAATTCACAAATGCCTCCACGACGCTGAGAGAACTGTTTTCCCGTCTGGTTTTCAATATCCTGTCCGGCAATACGGACGACCACGCACGCAACCATGCCGGGTTTTGGGATGGGCGGATGCTGACGCTGACCCCCGCCTATGACATCTGTCCACAAGCGCGATCCGGCAATGAGGCCTCACAGGCGATGTTGATTTCAGGCGACAACCGTATGAGCCGGATATCAGCATGCCTGAAAGCTGCACACCATTTCCTGCTTGTGGAAAAAGAAGCGGTGGCGATCGTGGCGAACCAAATTTCTACAATCGGAGAAAACTGGAGCGCCCTCTGTGAGGAAGCCGACCTTACAGAGACCGACCGCACTCTGCTATGGGGTCGCCAGTTCCTAAACTCGTTTGCTTTCGATGATCTGGAAGGTGAATATGCTGAACTTGCAAAGGTTGCCAACGAGGTGCGGGTCGCAATAAAGTAAATAAATTACATAAATCCAGACAGGTATCTTTTTAGATGACACAGCCCTGTTCAAGCACCTGAGGTCGCTGCTTCTCTCCCGTTGTTTGTCCCCAGGTTGACTTCATAGGCCCTGAGTGGCCGCGAAAATCCCTTCACTTCTATGGCTTCTTTTGGCCGGCAGTCAATTTGATCGTTTGTCAAGGCCCAAGTGGAATGACTGATGAGGATGCCTCCCGGCTCGCAGGCCGTTTCCAGTCTGGAAGCCAGGTTGACCTGCATGCCCATGGCGCTGTAGTCGCTTCTTTGCCCGGAACCGAAGCTGCCAACCGTGGCCATACCCGTATTGATGCCGCATCTTATGTGTAAAGGATATTCAATGCCTTCGCTGAACCACTTTTTTTGCAGTTCCTGCATTTTTAGCTGCATTTCCATGGCCATCCGTACACATCGCAGGGCATGATCTCTGTCGTCGGTTCTATCCGGTGCGCCGAAAAAAACAAACAGCGCATCACCGGTAATGTTGGCAAGGGTTCCTTCATATTTTTGAATAATGTCATTCATGCAGGAAAAATAGTCATTTAACAATTCCGCCATGTCTTCGGGTTCCATTGCATCGGTGGTCCTGGTGAAATCCTTGATGTCGGAAAAAAACATCACCAATTTCCTGCGGTGGTGATCCCGCACCGGTGCAACATCTCCGGCCAGTATTTTCTTTGCCAACTGGGGCGGTACATATCTTGCCAGGAAGCAGTGAGCTTTGACAACCTCTCGTTTCTGTTCCTGAAGATCTTTGGTTCTGAGCTCGATGATTCTTTCCTGTCTCAGACGAATGGTGTTGACCTCTTCAATTCGGCGTTCAAGTTCATCGATAATTTCTTGTGACAGTCGGACGCGAATCAGATCCATGAGCCGGGAATAAATTGGTTTGGCCTTCCATTTGATGTGATATTCACAAAAAGCATCGCCTGTAAACTGGCACGTCTTCTCTAAAACTGTAGCGGGGTTGCCCGTAAGTTTTCCGAGGCCCTCATAAACCCCCCTGTTCATGTCACAAAAGAGCTTGGTGACGGCCGGATCGTCCTTCCAGTATATTCTCACCACGGCATAACCATTTCGATTCTCAACGATTTTTATTGAGCGGTTGGCGTTGAATTTGGCATTTTCTTTGGGTAGTCGGTTGATGATGGTTTGAACGCCGGCCAGACGCATTAAAAAAACCTGGGATCCCACGGCGGTTTTAAAGATATTTTTGCCGGCTTTGTAAATGGCATCCGGATCTTCTAAAATCGAAATGGTGTTTTGATAGACCCTGTTCAGCAGATCATTTGAAATCCAGTTGCCGGGTTCCAGCAGATAATCAGGGGTCACCGATATGAGTCTCCCTGTGCTTTCATCAGTGACAAAAAATATCCGATTTCCGATAATTTCGCGAAAGAGCCTGCCACACGGTATCTCCGCTAAAACACTTTTGAGGTAATGCGCGCAAGTGCAGATATTGATGCAGCTGGTATCTTTTTTCATCGGTTTATCGGATCTCAAAGAAATTACTGTCATCGGAGTACTCCCCATTAAAATTTAATCATAATTCAGCCACTAAGACACTAGGCTTTTTCCGAAACTACGCTCGGGAAAAGTAGCTTCTGACGAGCAGCAAGCGCGCTGGTAATTTAATAACGCAAATTATTACTACAGCGATTTGGTTTAACTGGGTTGTCTACCTTTGTGGGAGCGGCTTCCAGCCGCGATAAACCATGGCAGTATGGTGCTACTGAGATATTCGCGGCTGGAAGCCGCTCCCACCAGGTAAAAGCCGTATTCCTGTAATATGATCTGTCTGGAGCATTTCAACCCGGAGTGTTGAAACCTGCGTGTGGGGTCGAATCCCGAAGGGCGTAACCCCAAACCACTCAACCTAGGTTTTCCTTTTATTTGAGCCTTCGTGTCTTAGTGGTTGATTTTTTTTTACCTAAAGAGCAGAAGTGTAAGAGCAAAAAAGGTACCAACAGCCTTGCAGGGCATGGATATTTTAGTATCTTTGGAGCAATGGTGTGTTAATATTGCTCAATTTTTTTTGCTGAAATTAGCAGGAGGTAGTGAGAGATGGTCCAAGCAGCAAAAAACTATGAAATGCGTTTCACAACTTTATTTAGGACCTTACACATTTATTACTGATTCATCGACCCAGCGGTCCAGGAAACGCGCAGCATTTGCGGCACCGTCAAAATCTACAAATGGCGCATCCTTAATCTCCGGATGATGCAGCGATTGATCCATATGGTTACTCAATGGAACTGGTTGAATATCTGCTGTGTTCAAAATCTTCATGGGCAACAAAGTTTTTATTCTGTTGGCACGCAAGGGTTGCTCCTGCTGGCGGGAGTAAGGATAAACGAGGGCGGGCACTCTGGTGACCAGCAAGTTCATACAAGTGTTGTAACCGGCCAGACTAACTGAAAGATCGGCGGCATACAAGTAGTCCAGGAAGCGCTTGGTATATCGCCGGATACGAAAGCCTGCGGAGGTGCGATCGGTTAGGTTTTTAAATTCTTCCTTTTCCATAAACGGTCCGGTAAAAACCTCAAGCCGAATCGGCAGTCTGTCACGAAGTAATTCACAGGCATCGATCACAGATGTCAGCAGCCCGAAACCCGAGCGGCCGCCGCCTGCGCTGGCCACGATTAATTTTTGGGCAGAAGATAGTGCCAGTTCCCCCCGCAGTCGTCTCCCATTGGCAGCATCTGTCTGCTGGGCGATAAACCCGGTATAGACCACTGGGATATTGATGTCCTCCACCCGGCGGAAGGTTTCTTCCAGGCACAGTATCTCGGGATCGGAATGAATTAGCAATACATCAAAGTGCCGGTTCAGTTTCTGTATAACTCTCTCCTCGTAAGCGGTTGGATCTTTTTTCTCAACCAAAATATCCCGCAGGCTGCATACCGCCCGGACCTGTCCTAATCTGCCTTCACGAATATCTGCCAGCAAAGGTTCCAGTTCAAAGCCGAACATGGATCTCCCAAAAGGATAGAGCTCGACGATAAAGAGATCCGGCTGAAGTTTCTCCATCAGCGAATAAATCGTTGTTTTTCGTTCATGCCGGATTTGGTCGACGCTTTGGCCGGGCGTGCCCGCAATCAGTCGGGTGAAGTTTTCATCCATGTACAGCACCGGTAGTCGCTGGAGCCGAACATGATTCGGCAAATCCATGTCAACTTCCTGACCACCGACAATAAGCGTGACGTCATGATCCGACAGTGCTCTGGCAAACTCCAGACTGCGGACCAAATGTCCCATACCCCAGGAGTACTGACAGTAAAAGATGATTTTCATATGACAGGTCCGTTGTTTTTCCCAGTTGTTTGTTGTCTATTGTAAAAAGAAAATCAATGCAATCATATTCTCTATCCACTAAAAATAAATTTGACAATCCATGGCCCCTTCGATAATTGAATCCGATCTGCAACTTAAAATGATATGGTGACGTCAACAAATTTGATGAACTCGTAAAAAGTCTGAGATTCGATTCTTATTCATTGTAACCCGTTGAAATTACGAGCTCTGAAATTTTATTTTTGTGCTTTTTGTGTCTTTTTGAGGCCATATCAAATTTGATTTCATAATTAAGAAAGTCACGGGATATATATGCAACATTCCAGTCGAAAATCGGCTCTTGGCATCACGATCACAATGGTGCTGGTGGCAGTGGTCGTAGCTATCCTTGTGCTTTTTACAATTCAAGGGCGAAACCTCCGTCAGGAGGTTTCAGAATCGAAAGTATCCGAGGCCACTCGCACGGTTCGAGAAAAGTTTATGGAGATTTCTGCCCCTATCAGAAGGGATCTGTCCCTTCTCGCAAAATGGGGAGAAGCGAGTATTCTTGATATACGTAAGACGCGACAGCTAAACGATAAATTTATGCCGCTGCTGGAATCCCAGGCAATGGTTTCGAGCCTTATTTTAGCCGACACGGACGGCCGGGAATACTTTCTGCTACGGGAAGAAGCGTCGTGGCTAACCCGCTCCTCAGAGGAATTCCGTTCCGGGATGCAGGTGAAACTCAACCGCTGGAGCTCCGCAGGAGATCTTCTAAAAACGTGGCGGGAGAACAGAACATTTGATCCTCGAAACCGATCATGGTTTGCCGGCGCAATGCAGTCAACCGGCTCTGGAAAGATTTTCTGGACAGAGCCATACCGGTTTAAGACGGTCAATAAGCTGGGCCTCACTGCCTCTGTTCGCTGGCAGACAAAAAGTGATGAGCGGGTGATCACTGTGGCCGCCCTGGACATTTTGCTGGATGACCTCTACCGGTTTCTCGCCGGACTTCAGGTTTCGCCCGGCGCAAGAATACTGATGATCCGCAATGATGGCTCTTTGATGGTGCCCCGCAAAGCAAACCAGAGTCAAAAAACGGCCCCTTCCCACGACGTATCGTTTATTTCCTCGGGGGACCTGGAACAAGGCTTATACAAGGACGCAATGGGCATATGGGAAAAGGCCAGGACGGAAACATTTGCGGTTAAACAGTTTTCCAGCGAAAACGAGACGTGGTGGGCCGGCTTCAAACCGATGCAGACCAATGGCTCAGGAGCCTGGATAGGTGTCATCATCCCGCAAAAGGATCTAACAGGAAATTTCCGACAAAGATGGCTGCATGTTGTCCTGATCGTAGCAGCCATCCTGCTTGCCGGTTCAGTTCTGATCGTATATTTGATCCATCATTACAGCCATAGTGATCCATCATCTCCGGCGACGGGAAAACAAGCCGGAAGTATTGACGACGATCTGTTAAAAATGATATCCGACGGCGAAAGCAGCAAACTGGAATTTAAATCCACGCTACGGACCAATCTGAAAAACGGCAAAACGGATAAAGCAATTGAACTGACCTGGCTTAAAAGCGTGGTTGCATTTTTGAATTCAGAAGGCGGAACGCTGCTGATCGGAGTAAACGACGATAGCGGCATCGAGGGAATCGAAGCAGACGGCTTTGAAAGTGACGATAAGTGCCGGCTGCATGTAAAGAATTTGCTCAACCACCATATCGGTGCCGAGTTTTCGCGCTACATTAACTGTGACCTTCGAACCATAAACGGCAAAACGATTGTTGTTATCACCTGTGAAAAAGTCACCGATCCAGTTTTCTTGGCAGTAGGCAAAAATGAAGACTTCTTTATTCGCTCCGGCCCTTCAAGCATAAGGCTTTCCATGAGCAAGATGGTTAAATATTTGCAGCAGCGCAAGAAATAATACAGCTGGAATTATGGAACAATGAGAGGACTTCGGGTCCTTAATGCCTTCATTGTCCTTAACCTTCTTATGAAAAATTTCAAAAACTGGAGTTGGTTCCATCCTGGGCCATTTTACTTTCGTAGGTTGGGTTGAGCCTACGCCAGGCTTTGCTGGGTTTCGTTGCACTCAACCCAACCTACATATTGACGGTGTTATTGCGAAATGCGAAACCCAACAACAGCCGATTTCGGAACCGAACCCCAAAAGTTTCTATTTCGATTAATCTGGCCGCTTTTTTGGCCAGCGGCTGCGCTGAACCTGTGAACGGTCACGCTAAATCCTTATAGCTAACCAGTTGAAGCGCTC
>Ga0316187_10002631_pt1 | contig 15615 bp, 16 predicted proteins | sample CroRivburrow1_MG_FD_204927 | JGI IMG/M metagenome (GOLD analysis project Ga0316187, IMG submission 204927) | Coastal sediment microbial communities from Maine, United States - Cross River worm burrow 1 | ecosystem: Environmental > Aquatic > Marine > Coastal > Sediment | place: USA: Maine... | reverse complement strand
ATTATTGCGGATGACCTGGTTCTCACACTCGAAAAGAAAGGTGACACAGCCCTGCTCAAAGGCTATTTCGACGGTGGTGGCTGGGGCTGGGGAGATAGTCCTCGTGTTAGTCTTGAAGTCAGCATGCCAAGTCACTTGGCGCTGAGTGTGAATGACAGTTCTGGCTCGATCGTCGTGAACGAGGTGAAGGGCAATATCGAGATCGACGATAGTTCCGGCTCAATTGATATGGATGACGTGGGTGGAACGATTGAAATCACGGACTCTTCCGGGTCAATTTCAGTAGCGGGTGTCGGCGACAGCATATCAATCGAAGACGGGTCCGGCAGTATCAAGGTCCGCGACGTTGCAGGAAGTGTGACCATTGACGACGGCTCGGGCAGTATTTCTGTGCGGAACGTTGATCAGGACCTGATCATTCTGGGTGACGGCAGCGGTTCCGTAAATTACGCGAACATACAAGGTACTGTAGAAGAACACTGACTTCTCAGTCCCGCACGATATTCCAAAAGGGGCCCGCGCGGCCCCTTTTTTTCACCTGCAGATTGCTTTTCGCTCGGGATCTTGGCCCTGATTTCGACTACACTGGTGCCCGGCCATCCGGTAACGCCGGGCTCTGAACGACGCAGCTCCTGCGCATCCATGCTCCCGTCGCACGAGATCCGATACCGGATATAAAAATAGGAGTAGAAATGAAACTGGTCAAGCAGCTTTTAGACGCGAAAGGACATGACGTGCTTTCGGTTTCACCGGATGCATCGGTCCTCGATGCGGTGAAACTGATGGCAGACAAGGGCATTGGGGCCTTGATTGTCATGGATGGCACCGCGATGGTTGGCATGGTGTCAGAACGAGACTACGCCCGGAAGGTTATATTAAAAGGGCGGTCATCCGATACGACAACCGTCCGGGAGGTCATGTCGACCGACGTGATCTCTACAACAGGCGCAGCGTCGGTTGATAAATGCATGAACCTGATGACCGACAGCAGAATTCGGCACTTGCCGGTTATCGATGATGGCAGCGTAACGGGCATCATTTCCATTGGGGACCTGGTCAAGGCCGTAATCGCCGACCAGAAAGAGGAAATCGAACAACTGGAACATTACATAGCCGGCTAGACCGTCTATTCCTGTTGCAACTCACGGAGCCTGTCGTCCTTCGGCCAGCCTGAAATAATCTACTGTTAGGTACAGGAATGGAGGTAAGAATGACGGGCGTTCGTGAGGAAGAGGCCGCGCTGTCCAATCTATGTGCGGGTTACCTGCAACTTGGAAAAAGCTGATGCAGACCTGACGAAGGCCGGGGCGCTAAACGGGGCGCCTACACGGTCAAGGTTGTCCCGGAGATGGCGACTAATTTACTCTGACCCCATTTCTTAATGCACTTTTGCGCGGCCGATATAGTTGGAGTCCGTGCCGAACCAGACTTCGCCGGCCGCCTCATAATAAAACATGTGCTGGACCGAGCCAGCGCCACTCGGGATGTCTGACTCGTTAAGAAAGGATCCTGATGCGGTGTCGAAGCCGACGAATCGATTCGGTTTTGAGCCTGTTTCCACGATCCAGATTCGATCGTTCCTGTCGACCGCCATGCCATAAGGCCGACTGTCGTCACCGCCAGGCATTGACCACTCCGCAAAGTCATTGTTGACGGGTCGATAGCGACCCAGCCGGCCAAGCTCAAAGTCGGCATACCAGATGTCCCCGTTCGAAGTCGAGACGAGTCGTCTCGGTCGGGACTTCACATCGGGCAGGTCGATCTCTGCAATTGTCATTGTGGCCGGGAAAATCTGTAACAGTTTGTTGCTGCCGAACGCCACGGCCCAGGGCATGTTATCGCGGTCGACGATGATGCCGGAAGGCTGTGCTTTTTTCGATGCTACCGGGATCAACTCGATGGTACCGTCAGCGGTCGTCAGTTTTCCGATAAAGTTTCCTTTCTGCACGGTAAACCAGATGTCACCCGCCTGGTCGAAGACCATCGTATGTGGGTCCTTCGCCTTTCGGTTCGGCATGTCGAATTGCGATGTCTGTCCGGTTGAAGGGGAAAGCCTGCCGATAAATCGTTTTCGATTCGCCGTAAACCAAATGTTCCGATCTTCGTCGACGATCAGGTTATATGGCCCGCTGCCGGGTGGCACATCGTAACGATTAAACAGGCCATTTTCGGGGCTGAGGTTGCCGATATAGTCTTCCGCCTGTCCGACGAACCAGACGCGTCCCCCATTGTCGACAAACGGGTCCTTCGGTACAGACCCTTTCCAGGGAACCAGCCATTCGCGAATTTCAAGACCGTCCGCGTTGGCAGTAGAGACCGCAAGACATCCGCAGCAAAACAAGCTGAGCACGAGAATTTTGACTCTCATTCAAATGCCTCCTGTTCCTGTTCGTGCCATTACCTGATTATTGGCATGCTCATGCGGTTGGCAAAGAGTCTCTCAATCGTACGCATTTTTCGAGGCTTTGAATATGAACCACGTTATCATTCGGGCCATCCAATAGCCTGAATACCTGCACAATTGGTCTGTTTTCAGTCTCTAGCGTGCGGTGAGGGCATGTTCAGGGAATAGTGCTGCGAGTCCTTCCTCGCTGGCGTCACAGACGCCAACCTCCGTAATCAACCCTGTTATCAGGCGTGCCGGCGTTACATCGAACGCGTAATTGCTGACACGAGTGTTGCTTGCCACCGTACTGATTTCGCTCACCTTCCCCCCGACGCTGCCCGATATGTGAGTCACCTCGCGTGGATCACGCTCCTCAATTGGAATATCAGCAATGCCGTCGCTGATCGACCAGTCGATAGTGGTTGATGGCAGCGCAACGTAGAACGGAACATCGTTGTCCTGTGCGGCGAGGGCCTTGAGGTAGGTACCGATCTTATTTGCAACGTCGCCGCTGCGGGTCGTTCGGTCCGTGCCGGTGATGCAAATGTCCACCATGTCATGCTGCATCAAATGGCCGCCGGCATTATCGACGATAAGGGTATGTGGCACGCCATTTTCCGCAAGCTCCCATGCCGTCAGTTGCGAGCCCTGGTTGCGTGGTCTGGTTTCATCCACCCAGACATGTACGTCAATGTCTTTCAGGTGAGCAAAATAAATCGGCGCGGTCGCTGTACCCCAGTTTATTGTTGCCAGGGATCCGGCGTTGCAATGCGTCAGTACGTTTACGGTATCGCCGGACTTGCGTCTCGAGATCTCCTCAATAAGCGTCAGGCCGTGTTTGCCGATGCCACGGGATATTTCGACATCCTCGTCGCATATCAGTTGCGCTTCCTCTCGCAAGAGTGTGACCAGGTCATCATCGCGGGTCGCGGAAGCCGCTCTCGCGATGACACGATCGAGTGCCCACTGCAGATTAATCGCCGTTGGTCGCGTTTCACTGATTTCCCGCACAGCTCTATTCAGGAACTCAAGCGGGTTCTTGCTGTTTTCACACTCGAGTGCAGCCAGGTAAATGCTCCACGCCGCAGTCGCGCCGATCAAAGGCGCACCGCGGACCAGCATCTCGCGAATTGCGTGTGCACCCTCTTCATAGGTCTTCAGATCAGCAATGACGTAGTCGTGCGGCAGCTTTCGCTGATCAATAATCTGCACGGTCGAAGGGTCATCAGGCTTCAGCCAGATGGTACGGAAACTCTCGCCCGTCGCCCTCAATCGTGAATTCCTGCCGCCATTTTTGCCGAACGCAATGTGTTGGCCATAAGCATGGCAATGGTCATCGGTCCAACGCCACCTGGTACAGGCGTTATAGCACCGGCCACTTTGCTCGCTTCCTCGTAATCCACATCGCCCGTCAATCTGGATTTTGTTTCGCCGTCGACGTTTACTTCGATTCGATTGATGCCAACATCGATGACCGTCGCACCCGGTTTGATCCAGCTGCCCTTGATCATGTTGGCCCGGCCTACCGCCGCAACGAGTATGTCTGCGTTGCGACAAACGCCTGGCAAATCCGCAGTACGGCTATGGCAAATCGTGACGGTCGCATTTGCTTTCAACAGGAGACTTGCCATCGGCTTGCCAACAATATTTGAACGTCCCACAATCACTGCATTCAGTCCGGACAAATCGGTTCCGACATGCTCTTCAACCATCAACATACAGCCGGCCGGCGTACAAGGTACAAAAGCGGTGTCTGTGTTACCGGAGGTCAACTTACCAATATTCTGAAAATGAAAGCCGTCGACGTCCTTTTCAGGAGTGATTGCCTGGGTGATGGTTTGTTCGTCAATGTGATCGGGTATCGGTAGCTGCACAAGTATGCCATTGATCGACGCGTCATCATTAAGGTCGCCAATTAACGCAAGCAGTTCCGTTTCGGAAATCGTGTCAGACACTGTGTGTTGAACGGAGTTAAATCCACACGCTTCGGCTGTACGTTTCTTGTTCCTGACATATATCTGGCTGGCAGGATCTTCGCCGACGATCACGACGGCCAGTCCGGGGACAAGGTCGTGTTCCTCCAGAAGTGCAGCGGTCGAAACAGTGATAGATTTTGAAAGATTGGCAGCCATTGCCTTGCCGTCTATTCGTGTCGCATTTGTCATTGGTAGATTCCCAAAACTGGTGAACCGCCGTGAAGGTTTCAGATCGCGTCTGTACCTGGACGGCAACAGCGCGGAATATACTGCGAACGACGCCGGGCGTAAATGAGGAATACCCGCATACGGCGGCGAAACGGGCAATGTGGGTGGCGACTCGGGACAGTGGTACTATCAGCGCAAAAGGAGAATTGTCATGGCGGATCGCTTCAGATCATCCGGTCAGGCTCGAATCAAGCTTTGGCCTGTCGCGGCGTTGCGAATTTATGCCGGGGTATTTTTCACCTATAACGGTTTTCGCAAGGTCATTAATGAAAAATTCACGGATGGGATGGTCGGTTTTCTAAATGGACGAGCGGATCAAAGCCCTGAATTTTATCGTGCATTTCTAGAATCCTGGGTCATTCCCAACAAGGCGTTTTTTGCAGGGCTCGTGACCTTCGGTGAGATTGCCATTGGCTTAGCGCTGATTCTCGGACTGGCAACGCGCTACGCGTCCGTCGCCGGCGCCTTGTTGGTCACAAATTTCTGGCTCGCGAAAGGGCAGGGTGTGCTGGACGGCACCAATCATGATGTCGTTTGGCTGGTTATTTTCCTGGTATTGGCGCTGGTGCCTGCCGGCAGAATCGCAGGGCTTGACGATGGTTTGTCCGACAAGTTTCGTTTTCTCCGCTAGAGCGTACTGAAGCGATGACCGAGGACTGGCAATCCCGCTGGGAAGAAGGAAGGACGGGCTGGCATGAAGCCGGCGGAAATTCGGCGTTGCGTGAATACTGGCCAACGCCGGGTAACGGCAAGAGCGTCCTTGTACCGTTATGCGGCAAGTCTCCCGATTTGCTTTGGCTTGCGCAGCAGGGTTATGAGGTCACAGGCGTCGAACTATCTGAAATCGCCGTTCATGCATTTTTTGAGGAGTCGGGTCTCGAATACAGTACTCGTGTTGCGGGCGAATATCGGATCCTCGAAAGTCTGGAACTGAACATTACGCTTATTTGTGGCGATTATTTTAATTTCGATAGCCAGCCTTTCGATACGCTGTACGATCGAGCTTCTCTCATAGCATTACCGCAAGACCTTCGCCCCCGATACATACATCAAACGAAATCATTGTTGAAGCCGGGTGCAGGGCAACTACTTATTACCCTTGAGTATGATCAGTCGAAAGCCGATGGCCCGCCATTCTCGGTACTGGCCGATGAGGTGGTTGACTACTGGAATAACGTCGAGCTCATTTCCGCGCACAACGTGATCGACAATACTCCGCCCAAGTTTCGCGAGGCAGGCATTACGGAAGTGACTGAATCGGTGTGGATAAACAAGTGGTAACAGGCTCGAAGCGTCACCAGTTTGAAGTTGCTGGAATACCTTGCTGGAATCGATTGTCTGCAGCGAAAAAAGGTCAGCGAAAATCACGGAAATCCGGGATAATCCATTTTTTTCCTTGAAAAGGGGCCTCTACGATGGCGAAAGCAACGGCACGACACATACTGGTAGACACAGAAGAACAGTGTCAGACCATCAAGGACGAGATTGAAGGAGGCGCAGACTTCGCAGCACTTGCGCAAAAGCATTCGTCCTGTCCGTCCGGTCGGCAAGGCGGCGATTTGGGTGAATTCGCACCGGGTATGATGGTGCCGGAATTCGACAAAGTCGTTTTTAGTGCTGATGTAAATACTGTGCAGGGACCTGTCCAGACCCAGTTTGGTTACCATCTGCTTGAGGTTACCAGTCGCACGGATTGATTCTGATCATCAAGCGATTTTTCCGAAACCTCAAGGGCGTACTGGCATTTTCCGCCTGTACGATCAATACGATCATCTGCTTTTTTCCCCTGATGACACTTGCGCTGTTCAAACTCCTTGTTCCGGTTGCGGGTTTTCGTCGCGTAATGTCGCGGTGGATTATGGCAATCGGAGCGTTCTGGATTGCCAATAACAGTGTCATCTTTCACCTCGTCAACAATACTCGCTGGGATGTACGGGGTGTCGACGACTTAAAGCGGGATAACTGGTACCTGGTTATATCGAATCACCAGACCTGGGTCGATATCGTTGCCGTCCAGACAAAACTCAATCGACGCGTTCCGTTCCTGAAGTTTTTTATCAAGCAGGAGCTTGTGTGGTTCCCGTTTCTCGGTGTTGCCTGGTGGGCAATGGATATGCCGTTCATGAAACGTTATTCCAAGTCTTATCTCGCCCGGCACCCCGAAAAAAAGGGCATGGACCTGGAGATCACGCGAATGGCGTGCCAGAAATTTCGCGATACACCGACCACTGTCATGAATTTTCTCGAGGGCACGCGTTTCTCCGAGGAAAAAAAGATCAAACGTGATTCACCATACAAGAATCTTCTGCCGCCGCGGGCGGGGGGCATTGCACTGGCGCTATCTTCCATGGGTGATATGTTCGACGCCATTCTGGACGTAACGATTGTTTATCCCGGCGGACCACCGAATTTCTGGGCCCTGTTTTGCGGAGAGTTTCGCCATGTCATCATCCAGGTCGATCAGCGGCCGGTGGAAGACTGGATGACGAGTGGCGATTACAGCAATGATCGCCACCACCGGCGTCAGTTTCACCAGTGGCTGACCACAGTCTGGCAGGAAAAAGACCAATGTATCGAACGCATCAAAGCGGAAAACGCCGGGATGACTCGGGCGCATGGCGGGCCAGCGGTAACGAGCAAGGACTCGATACAATGAATGCCGTACACTATCGGTCAATCAACCAGGTACGGTAACTGCCATGTCAACCAACAGACACTTCGATACAGTCGCATTCGATGTCAGGGACAATGCGAGCATGTTGTTTTTCGCGCGCACCGCGGACAGCGGTGACATCTCGGACTATATTCTCATCATGCGCGCCGAAGGCGATGAGTTTGACGATGCCGTCTATCTGGAACTTAACGACCAGCAATTCTCCGGCCATGATCTTGTGAAGGAAGCACGTTTGACAGACAACGTGCTGACCATCGAGCTTCGCGAGCCGGCAGAAGAACTCGGCGGCGCGACCGACATTGTGCTGACATTCGATGCAACCGATGAAAACAATTCCAGCGTGAATTCGGGCGCGTTTCGGGTTCTGGGAAACCTGCTGGCAGGTGGCAACGCCTGAGCGCACTGCATTCAGCATGCAGAAAAACCACAAGTAACCACTATGACCGTCTGGAGCGTCTACATGATTCGTTGCAGCGACGATTCCCTCTACACCGGCATCGCAACCGATGTTGCCAGGCGATTCGATGAACATCAGGAAGGCAATATCGGATCAAAGTACCTGCGTGGGCGCGCACCGCTCGAGTTGGTTTTCGAACAGCAAGTCGGCAATCGAAGCCTGGCCAGCAAAATAGAGCATCGGATCAAGAAGCTGCCTCGCTCGGACAAAGAGAAAATCGTTGGCTTGCCGTCGATAGTCGCCGAAATGATTCAGGACATAGCTGAAGAGTCACCATCGTAACGGTGATTGGATCATGCTGCGCTAATACAATACGACCGACAGGCCAAACGGCAGTCGCTGAATATGGGGCGGGTCATCGAACGACTTGCCCGTTACTGCAATATCATTGATCCAGCGGGCAGCAACAGTCGCGTCATCGACCACCCGTGGAAACAGCGTGACATCACCGAATGGCCGGGTGAAATCTTCGATGTGAATGGGGTAAATGCGATCTGCATCAACAGCCATGACAGTTTCGCGCCAATACTCCGCCGTGTAGTTTTGGCCCAATCGTGACAGACCGGCCACGCCCAGCATTACGACGTCGGCAGATACGTCGCTGAGTTTCCCCTTGATAAACCCGGCGCTGCCCTGCACCAGGGTTTTTCCTCGTGGGTGCGATATCAATACAGAGTAACTCTGGCCGTCTTTCCACTCGTTCGTTCGCGCCGGTTGCTCGAGTGGCTCCGTTATGGTTCCCGGAAACCAGGGTTTCATGCCGTCGGCGATTGGCGCGTGCCGGGATACGATTAAAGTGATGACAAAATCGCCGAACTGGCGGGTCTCACCATCCGCCAGGATCTGATATTGTTCAACCGGCAGGTTCGCGCCACGAGCAATATTCGCAGTTGACTCCGACCCGAGTACCACAGCGGTCGATCTATTGGCAACAATGCCAACGTCCATCGCATGGTCGAAATGCGAATGCACGGGAACGATAGCGGCGAGGCGATTAATCCTGAATTCCGCCATCGCGTAATTTACATTTGCGATGTCCGTCGAGATTTCACCCAGCAAATGGTGGTGAATTCCGGGGCGAGTAAACCAGCCGTCGATAAGAATTTGCGTCTCATTATCATCGAACAATAACGTCGTCACGCCTAGCCAGGTGACGGTGACCGCATTCGCTGGTTCCGTTGTTGCTTCGGCGACCGGCCAGCCGAGCTCCGACAATGCAGGACGATCCTGCCATAACCACACAGCAATGCCGACAGTGATAAAGGCAATTGCGACGACCGAGCCCGCCAAGAGGCGGAGCCACCGTGCGAGCGATTTAAAACGACTACTGATCACTCCCGCCCGGTTATTGTCCGACCGCGATTCGTGCCAGGTGTCCGGCCAGCGGCGCCAGGTAATTGCCAATCGCATACCCGAGTAACGCCATTAAAATCGACACCGGCACAAGACTGGGCCGATGAAATGCCGCGACGATGGGCGCCGATGCAGCAGCGCCAATATTGGCAGCAGACGCAATCGCGGTGCTGTGAATATCCACTTTGAACAATTTTGCTCCCAGCACACAGAATGCGCCGTGTATGAATATCCAGATCAATGCCCCGAAAAGAAAGGCGGGTGCCTGGGCAAACCCGGCCAGAGATGCGCGTGCTCCCATGCCGGCAACAAATACGTAGATCAACGCGGTCCCTATCGCAGTTGCGTTCGGTAATTTGGCAACCGGTGTCGCTGAGAACGTGAGTGCAATCGTTGTAATCAGCAAAATGCGAATCGTTGATTCAGAGAAAACGTCGTTGACCCATTGCGGGGCATCTGTCATCGATGCATAAATCGTTGACGCGAGAGAAGCACCAATCCAGGTAACTGCGATTGCGACCGCAAATAAATAGATGTAGTCGCGCATTTCGGGAACACGATCAACCGATACGTGAATTTCGGCTGCCTCATCCATTAATGCCAGACGGTCGTCAGAGACACCCGTCCAGGCATTGAACCGTTCGGCAATATTTTTCGAGCCGAGGAGAATCGGAAGCCAGATAACATAGATCACATTATCGGCGAGTACGGCCAGGCCGAATAACTCCTCCGGGGTGCCCAACATCTCTGAGGCGGCAGCCATATTTGCGGTGCCCCCGATCCAGCTACCGGCAAGCGCGCCGAAACCTTTCCACGCATCATCCGTTAACCACTGGTGAACGGCGACATAGGAAATCACAGCGCCTGCGACCACACCTGCTGTTCCCATCAGCATCACGAGCACACCTTTGCCCATTACCCGTATAGCGGCCGGCACATTGACTTTGATCAACATCAATACAATGAACACGGGTAGCACATACGCGCTCAGTCCGGAATACACGACCGATGAGCCTGTGATAATGCCGGTGTTATTCAATATCACCGGCGTCGCGTAAATAAATAACAGGGGAGGGACATAGTCGAAAAATGCCCAGCGTGTGACTTGTGCGACCAGGAACCAGAATGCGGCGGTTGCGCAAAGAACGGTCAGGACGCCAACGGGCGAGCTAATGAGTGCGTCAGTCATGGGGCCCCAGGGGATCAGCTAGCAGTGGGGCATTATATCCGATTGATTTGTGGAGTCAGGAAAAACTCAGCTGGGCGCCAAAATCCTTGCGCGATTCTTCATCCGTAAGCGCGGCGGACTTCACCGTCATCCAGACCGCGTCCCAGTCTTCGATTTTGCACGGGCCGAAAACGAATTTCGCGATGTAAACGTCAAGGTCTCGTACGTGGATGACATTTTTTTCAGTGGCCGATGTAAATTGCACATCCCCGGTGAAGACAATGAGGTTCGCGACCGGTACGTCCGGTGCAACTTTTTGAAGCGCTCGAGTTCGGCCTTCGTTTTGTATCAGGGGATTAAGAAACTTGCGCCGGTGAATGCCGTCGACGTTCGTCCACTGAGGCTCATCGGCGTCACCAAAGATAATCCCGTTGTAGTGTTTGGTCTGAATGCAAAGAATTCCGCCGGACGTCAGGATCGCATGGTCGATGCGTGTCAGCCCACCATAGGCGCCTGGCAACAAGAAATCGTCCAGAACATCCTTGCTTCGCGCTGACAATACCCGGTGTATTCGTTTTGCGCCGATTTTTCCAGTTAAGACCCGTACCAGGTGGCTTACCGTTGAGCGAAAAACGAGCGTCAACAGCAATGCAGCCGCAATTGAAAAGATAAACATGGCCGGCCCGACGTCGCCGATTCCTGTCTTAACGTCGGCGGTTTCAGCAGCAACTGCCATAGCGCTGCCGGACGTGCACAGAGCGAGTAAGGATGCGAGCGATAATTGTAGACGACGAAACATAATCCTGAGATTAAGCGGATCGAATGCGGCAAGAAGTGCAATACGTCACGTTTTACAGATTGTCTGATGTGCGAATCACTGAAATGTGAACTGGTCAGTCGCGGGTCTGCACAGCCCAATGGGCTAGCTGTTGCCCGGTGATGCCAGGTAGTAACCGCCGACTTCGCTAACGCGGATATTCGTGTCGTAGGTACGAAAAAGGTTCTCCCCGGTCAGAACCTGACTTTTTTCGCCGTCGGCCATGATTCTTCCTTTTCTAATAAGAATAACGCGGCGAATATCCGGCGGTATCTCGTTCAACTGGTGGGTCACGAACAGCAGTGACTTCCCCGCCGCGGCCAATTCCCGGATACGGTGCAGTAGGTCGAAACTCGCTGCCAGGTCGAGTCCGGCAGTCGGCTCATCAAGTATCAGCGTATCGGGATCATGCACCAAGGCCCGCGCCAGCAGGCAGCGTCGTTGCTGCCCTGTCGACATCTGGCCAAGGGGTTTGTCGGCCAGATCAGAGATCGCGAGATCATCCATAACTTCAAGCGCCCGTTGTCGTTGATCGTCACCTAACTGGCCGGATAAAATGCCATGGATGCCGATACTCGACAAATAGCCGGACATGACCACGTGCAATCCAGTGTTTGTTTTTGTATAGCGCATCTGAAGTTCATGCGACACGATACCGATGTGTGCCCTCAGGTCCCACACATTCCATCGATCCCTGCCGAGTATCTTGACCCACGACTGGTCCCTGACCACCGGATATATTTCGCGATTCAGCGTTTTCAACAAGGTGGTCTTGCCGCAGCCATTCGGCCCAAGAATGGCAACTTGTTCGTGCTGGCCGATCGTGAGTGAGAAATTGTCGAATACGCGCGTCTCGCCCCGGTAAATCGTGGCGTTATGAATATCGATAAGGGGTACTTCAGTCATGAGTCAGTGCACGGCAACCAAGAATCAGAGATCAGACGACTCCCGCGCTTTGCTTTTGTTGCTCTGGCTGTGACTGCTGCTTTGTCCATTGATCGATCAGGTCCCGATTGTCATGGTCCCAGGGATGAAACCGTTTGCGGAAATAGCTGAAGTACTTGAACGTGAGTCTCCGCAGTACGCCCGGGTAACCAAAAAGGAAGTTCAGGCCGGACAGCCATTCGCGGACGTGCGTGTGCTTTCCATCGACTTTCAGCATATAGCCCAGAATGCCGAAGACATCTTTGAAGAAATACCAGGAGTTCATAAACAGGGCGATTCTGCGCCCACGAACATCGCCGCCAACTGCGAGATACACATCAAACGCGACAGACTTATGCTCTGTTTCCTCAACGCCATGCCAGCGCCAGAGTGCCGCGACCGAAGAATCAGCGCCTCGCATTACATCCTCGTGGCTGAGCATGTCGTCAGCCATGATAGCGGTTAAATGCTCGTAAGCCGTCGTGCCAGCGAGTTGTCGCTTAGCCGAGAGGTTGCTACGAACCCAGGTCGTGCGATCGATCAGGCGCTTTTCGATTTTCTCGAGATCATATCCGCGGAGACGGCACAAGGTTTCATTGTATTGCTGATGCTCCAGCCGATGGACGGCCTCTTGCCCCTGGAAGGCATTGACCTCTTTGAGCAGTCGCGGGTCGTCGATCTGATCGCGAAAGTGCCGAACACTATCGATAAAGAATTTTTCGCCGATCGGGAACAACATCGAAAGTGCGTTGAAATAGGCTGTCTTGAAGGCGCTTCCGCCGTGCCAATCGGTCGCGAGTGCCTGTTCAATTTCAAACGAAGGTCGTCGCGGCACAAACTCAAGGTCTGACGGGCTTTTGCTTTGAAGTTGGGTCACGCCATCACGCTACCAGAAGCGGCCTGTTCCTGGCTACTATTCGAGGTCCTGATTTAACAACGCCTCCAGTTCCGCGGCCGTTTCCTTGGCCGACTGCATCAGTCGCTCTTCGTCGTGATGTACCGCGTGCTGCTGGATTATGAGCTTGCGATCGTGCTCCTCAAAAACGTCTGCGATGCGATCGATATCCTGTGAGCCCAGGCCGAGATCGAGCATCACCTGTTTGCTTAGCGCCACGCTGGAGAGAAAGGTTTCACGAAAAATATGTTCAATGCCTATGTCCATCAGCTTGTACTCATGACGCCGATTCCTCGCGCGTGCCACAATGCTCAGATTCGGGAAATTTCGTGAGACCGACTCGGCAATGCGAACCGACTCTTCGAGATCGCCAACAGCCAGTACGAGTATCTTCGCATGCGCGGCCCCTGCCGCTCTCAACAAATCCGGTTTCGAAGCATCGCCGTAATACACCTTGCTACCAAAGCGACGTACAAAATCGACTTGTGACGACTCTTTCTCCAATGCAGTGAACGAAAGGTGGCCTGTGCGAAGCATTCGACCGACAATCTGTCCAACGCGACCGAAGCCGGCAATGATGACGGCGTTGTACTCGTTTTCCATTTCGTCGAATTCAGGTTTGTCATCGACGGCGACTTTTTCCGTCAGTTTCTCGGCAACTGCATAGAGCAGTGGTGTCACCATCATTGACACGGCGACAGCAAGAATCAGCTGATCGATCAGAGATTTTTCGATGAGCTCTTCCCGGGCAACTAAAGCGAATAGTACGAACGCGAACTCACCGCCCTGTGATAAGACAGCCGCAAGTTTGACGCGACTTTTCAAATCGGACACACCGAACAAGCGAGCCAACGGGAACAAGACCAACGCCTTGGTGCACATCAACATTGCAACGATCGCAAGTATAAACAGCGGTTGCGCGAACAGTAATGCCAGGTTGACGGTCATGCCCACCGCCATGAAGAACAGACCGAGCAACAGACCCTTGAATGGTGCAATATCGGCTTCCAGTTCGTGTCGGTACTCGGAATCCGCAAGGAGCATGCCGGCAATGAACGCGCCCAGCGCCATCGATATCTCGACAGTCTGCAATAACAATGCTGAACCGATTACAACCAGCAGCGCGGAGGCCGTAAACAACTCGGGAATCCCGGTGCGGGCAACAATGCGCAGCGCTGGCCTCAACAAGTATCGGCCACCAACGATAAGGCCGGCAATTGTGCCGATCTTCAACAGGCCACTGTTGAGCGTCATGCTGCTGGCGGCGGAATCTCCCAACAATGGGATCAATGCGATCAATGGAATGACAGCCAGATCCTGAAACAGCAATACGGTAAATGCAGCGCGGCCATGGGACATCGCCAGTTGCTTCTTTTCCGCCAGCATCTGAAGAACGAAAGCCGTTGAAGACAGCGCGAGAATGATGCCGATAATGCTCGCTTGTTTCACCGGCAATCCAAACAGGAGTGCGATCAAAGTAATAGCAGCTGCAGACAGCAGAACCTGCGAACTGCCAAGGCCGAAAACCATTCTCCGCAAAACCCATAATCTGGAGGGCTGCAGCTCCAGGCCAATGATGAACAAGAGAAAAACCACGCCAAGTTCAGCGAAGTGCAAGGTGTGTTCGGCGTTTTCGATAATACCTATGCCGAATGGTCCGATCAGGATGCCGGCCACCAGGTAGCCCAGTATCGAACCCAGCCCGAGTCGCTTACTGACCGGCACTGCAATAATCGCGGCCGACAGGTAGATGATGACTTCAAGGAGTGTGCTCATTGTTCGCGCGAATTTGAGCGACTCGTGATGTGGCCAGATACACGGTGATTCTATAGGCACCTCCGGCAGAACGCTACGTAGAAGCCTGTGCCCGATTCCAGATGAACGAAAATTCGATTACACTTGGGTACATTCCGTTGTGTAGTGATCGTGGCTGCGAAACCCGAGGACAGGAATGATCCGCAATATAACCAACCAATCCAGAAATCTATTTGCTGCGTTGTGTGCACTCTTATTGCTTGCCGCATGCAATCCAAATAGTGGAAGCTCGCCTGCCAACGGTACGTCGTCAACTGACGGAAACGCCGACTCCTCCGCGGGATCGGGAGACGAAGCATTCCAGCACGCAGTTATCACCGATACACTCGCCTATGGCGAAGTCGACGAGCAAATCGTCAAGGGCCACTTCGCCTTTCCGGAAGACAAGGTCGGTGATTCACCTGCTGTCATTCTTGTGCATGAGTGGTGGGGGCTGACTGATGACATGCGATCGCTCGCAAACCAGTTCGCTGCAGAGGGATTTATCGTTCTGGCCGTTGATCTGTTTAACGGCCAGACGGCAACGGGTTCTGGAGACGCGCGCAAATTGATGCTCGGGGTATTCGAACATCCCGAACTGGCGGAAGAGAACCTGCGACAGGCAAGTGACTGGCTCGTCAATATCGCAGGCGCGAGCCAGGTCGCAGTTGTCGGTTATGGCTTTGGTGGCGGCTGGTCGTTGAACGCAGCGATCGCGTTGCCTGAGAGGTTCGATGCTGCTGTCATATTCTATGGCCAGGTATCCGACAACGAAGCGGTTCTGTCTGCGATCTCCGTACCGATACTGGGCTTCTTCGGGGGTGCCGACAATACGATTTCGGTGGACGTGGTAGAGAAATTTGACGTCGCTCTGGAAAGCCTGGGCAAAAACCACGAAATCATTATTTATCCCAGTGCCAAAGGCGGGTTTGCGAATCCCGGC
>Ga0316187_10002630_pt1 | contig 15616 bp, 14 predicted proteins | sample CroRivburrow1_MG_FD_204927 | JGI IMG/M metagenome (GOLD analysis project Ga0316187, IMG submission 204927) | Coastal sediment microbial communities from Maine, United States - Cross River worm burrow 1 | ecosystem: Environmental > Aquatic > Marine > Coastal > Sediment | place: USA: Maine... | reverse complement strand
AACACCTACAACAAGCGCCCACACAAAATTCCTGCAACCAATTTGTTAAAGATCTCCCAGAAGAATCTTCCCTCCCCCTGAGCAGGCCGTGCATTGTACGCCTCGCATCGACCACGTCAAGCTGAAATGGGCGGATCTGAAAGAGCCCGGAGCGCCTGAGCCGAACAGCTCAGGCGCGGGCCCGCACCCGCACCCGCTTAAAGCGCCTTTTGCCCACCTGAACGAGGTGCTCCGATCCCGGCGTGAAGCGCAATTCGCGATCCTCAACCCGTTCTCCATCGATGCGCACTGCACCCTGCTTGAGCATCCTGAAGGCCTCCGAGGTCGAGGCAACCATACTCGCCTCCTTCAAAAGGTTGGCGATGGGCAATCCCTCCGGACCGCAGCTGACATCGGACTCGGGTATCTGGTCGGGCAAGGCGCCCTTCTGGAATTGCCGGACAAATTGCTCACGGCTGGCCGCGCCAGACCCAGGTCCGTGAAATCGATCGACGATTTCCTCGGCCAGGGCAAATTTGACATCCCGCGGGTTCGCTGCCCCGGCCTCGATCTGCCTGTGCCACTCGTCTATCTCGGCCTGAGGCCTGAAACTCAACAATAAGAAGTAACGCCACATAACATCGTCGGAGACGGACATGATCTTGCCGAACATCTCGTTTGGCGGCTCGTGAATTCCGATGTAATTGCCCAGTGATTTGGACATTTTTTGAACGCCATCCAGGCCTTCCAGGATTGGCATGGTCAAAACGATCTGCGAGGGTTGTCCGTAGTGGCGCTGGAGTTCACGGCCAACCAGCAGATTGAATTTCTGATCCGTTCCACCGAGCTCCACGTCCGCTTTCATGGCAACCGAGTCGTACCCTTGCACCAGCGGATACAGGAATTCGTGGATTGAAATGGATTGACCGCTGCGATAACGCTTGGCGAAGTCATCGCGCTCCAGCATACGGGCTACGGTCTGTTTGCCGGCCAATTGTATGAGATCGGCACTGCTCATGGCGGACATCCAGCTCGAATTGAACATGACCAGAGTCTGTGCCGGATCAAGGATCTTAAAGATCTGCTCCTCGTACGTACGGGCGTTCTCGATCACTTCATCGCGGCTAAGCGGCTTGCGTGTGGCATTTTTACCTGTTGGATCACCGATCATGCCGGTGAAATCACCAATCAGAAACAGCACCTCATGACCCAGGTCCTGGAACTGGCGCAGTTTATTGATTAAAACCGTATGACCCAGATGCAGATCAGGGGCGGTGGGATCAAAACCTGCCTTCACCCGCAGCCGCCGCCCTTCCTTCAGCCGAGCATCAAGTTCGGTTTCAAGGAGAATTTCGTCGGCTCCTCGCTTGATGAGATCCAAGGCCTCGGTTACGGTCGGCATACGATTTTCCCTCAAGAAGTGCTTCTAAATCCGCGTGAGACTAATACAATTCATACAAGTGCAAGCGGGCAAAGCGATTGACCACGTCGAATGGACGAGGCTAAATACCGTTCAGAGCCTGTTCGGAGGCAGACTGCCGTGAAATTGCGCAAAGCGCCCGTCGTCGACTATGTGTCCGTCAAATCGCGCCGCCCCCGCAAGGGATCACGTATCCTGCTTCGCGGTCTATTGGCGGCCGGCATTCTAACGCTTGCAGTCGGCGTTTTCAGCCTGGTTGCGGCGAACGTTGGGACCGGGAGCGCACCGACGACGGGATTACCGATACCAGAACCGTCGGATCACGAACCGTCGGAACACATTGTCCAACCGCTGACACTCCCCGCCCAATCCAAAGGCAGCTCGACCAAACAATCATCGGCATCCAGCGATCTCAGCGCTCTTGAAACCGAAACCGCCCAGTCGGCAACAGTGGCTGCGGACACGGACCGACCCGAGGCGCCCGAACCCCCTACGCCGCTGACAACCGCGGCTGGCATGGCGCAGCCGACAGAAAACGAAGCGACGACCGCGGCCACTGACACGCTTCAGGTTGCTGCGGAGGATTTCACCGGTCCGGACTGGATGGAAACCAAGATCAAACGCGGCGACACCCTGGCCTCGATTTTTTCCGGCTTCGGCTTGAGTCCGGCGATCGTGCACAAGGTGGTCAATTCGAGCCCGGAAGCACAGTCACTGTCGCGCATCCGGCCGGGCCAGACCTTGCGCCTCAAAGTAGACGACGGCGATACCCTGATGCACGTCATTCATGAGACGAGCCGGACCAGCGGATTACGCCTTGATCGGGTTGACGACGGTGGCTATCGGGCGGAGCAGTACGAGCATCCCGTCGAGAAGCGAGTTCAATTTGCCACCGCGAACATCGATGAGTCGCTATACCTGGCGGCACAGCAAGCCGGCATGTCGGACCGCCTGACGATGAATGTGGCTGAGATTTTCGGATGGGACGTGGACTTCGCGCTCGATATCCGACCTGGCGACAGTTTCTCGGTGCTGTACGAAGAGGAATTTCTGAACGGCGAGAAACTGCGCGACGGAGCGATTCTCGCGGCTGAGTTTATCAATCAGGGCCGACGCTTCGGGGCAATACGTTACACCGATGACGAGGGCTACTCCGAGTACTTTACGCCGGAAGGTTATTCCATGCGGAAGGCGTTCCTGAAGACACCGGTCAAATTTGCGCGAGTCAGTTCCGGTTTCACCCGAAAACGCTGGCATCCCGTGCTCAAGAAGTGGCGCGCCCACAAAGGTGTGGACTACGCGGCGCAGACCGGCACGCCAATTCGCGCCACTGGAGACGGCAAGCTGACCTTCGTGGGCCGTAAAGGGGGCTACGGCAAGGTTGTTTTCATTCAGCACGGCGGCAAGTACACCACCGTCTACGCTCACATGTCTCGATTTGCCAAAGGCATGAAATCCGGCACACGGGTGCGCCAGGGCCAGGTCATCGGATACGTTGGCAAGACCGGATACGCAACCGGCCCGCATCTGCACTACGAATTCCGGGTCAACGGCGCCCACAAGGACCCGCTCAGGGTTAAGCTGCCAAAGTCCGATCCGATCGCAGACCGGCATCGGACGTCATTCATGCAGGTGGCCGAAACCCGCACCAATCAGCTGAAAACCTATCAGGCCACTCGAGTCGCCTTGACCGATTAGGGCCTGTTAACGCTATGCGGACGCCCAGCGTTGGCCCTCGAATGAGGCCAAGCAAGGCGCGCAAAGCGCAGTATGGTTATTCCAAATAAGCGATGTGCAACGCTGCATGGCCCGATTTGAGGGCCAACCCAGAGGGACAGGCCCCATTTTCCACAGGCCTGCGTTGCCGTTTCGCTCATGTACGGCAGGTACACAGCGCTCACTGCGCCTGGTCCTGCAAAAAATGGGGCTCTGTCGATGGGTATCCGCATAGCGTCAACAGGCCCTAACCAGATGAACGGGCGGTTCATCGGGCTGATGTCCGGCACCAGCGTCGACGCCGTGGATGCGGTGTTGGCCGAGTTTGGCGATCACCCACCACGCATCATCGGCAAAACCGCTCTCCCCATCCCCGGCGCCCTGCGGCGGAGAGTCATCGAGTTGTGCGCAAGCGGATCCGGTGAGATCGACCGTATGGGCGCGGTGGACAACCAACTCGGAGAGCTGTACGCCCGGGCGATAGAACAGGTTCTGGAATCCACGTCCATGGGGGCGTCCGATGTAAACGCCATCGGCAGTCATGGACAAACTGTTCGGCACCGCCCCGACAGCGCATCGCCGTTCACCGTACAAATCGGTAATCCGAGCCTGATCGTCGAGCGCACCGGCATCGCAGTGGTCGCGGATTTCCGACGCCGGGACATGGCTGCCGGCGGTCAGGGCGCGCCGCTGGCTCCGGCATTCCACAGCGCATTTTTCCGCGATCAAACCGAGGATCGGGTGGTGGCGAACATCGGTGGCATCGCCAATATCACCCATCTGCCAAGCAATGGCCCGGTAACCGGCTACGACACCGGCCCCGGCAACACGCTTATGGATCTTTGGCATGAGCGGCATCGGAACGCGCCATTCGATGAGGACGGCGCCTGGGCGTCCGGCGGGCGCGTATCCGAAGCGCTGTTGAACGTCTTACTTGAAGCACCGTTTTTCACGGCCCCGGCACCCAAAAGCACGGGCCGTGAAGGTTTTAATCTGATATGGCTGGAAAACGCCCTGGCCAAAACCGAGACCCCGTCGGAACCGCGGGACGTTCAGGCCACCCTTCTCGCACTGACGGTGGAAACCATCGCAGCGGCGGTGGAAGGGCTGGGACCCGGTGTCCGCCGTTTGCTGGTATGCGGGGGCGGCGCACGTAACGGTGCACTGATGCGGGGGCTTGAGCAGCGCCTGCCTGACCAGTCCGTGGAAACTACCGCGGAGTTTGGCGTGGATCCGGATTTTGTTGAGGCCACGGGTTTTGCGTGGCTTGCCTACCGAACGCTTGCCGGTCTTCCCGGCAATGTGCCGGAGGTCACCGGCGCCGCCGGTCCAAGAATCTTGGGCGCCATCTACCCTGCCTGACTGGACCGGCTTGATTGGCGGCGCTCAGATCGGGGGCGCCAGCCCCCTTCCCTCGTAAACCTTAGACCGAAAATGACGATCCACAGCCGCAGGTGGTGGTTGCGTTCGGGTTGCGAATAACGAACTGAGCCCCCTCCAAACCTTCGCTGTAGTCGATCTCCGCTCCGACCAGGTACTGATAGCTCAGCGGGTCGATCAGCAGCGTCACTCCACCATTTTCCACGGTGGAGTCGCCGTCGTTGACGTTCTCGTCGAATGTGAATCCGTACTGGAAACCGGAACAACCTCCGCCTGACACAAAAACGCGCAGCTTCAAGCCTGGGTTGTCTTCTTCCTCGATCAGTTCTTTAACCTTATGTGCCGCCGAATCCGTAAAGATCAGCGGGGACGGCATTTCCGGCATGGCTACTTCAGACATCTGCATGCACTCCAAAACATTTGAGGGGTATGGCACCGAAGTATGTGGTTCTTGAGTAAAACAGTCAACAATGCGTGGGCTGTCACAATGATGTTGGCAACGCCGCTCTCAGGGCAGCAGCGCCACCAGTTCAAGGCCCTCGGATTCGGCAAACCCGAACATGATGTTCATGTTCTGGACGGCCTGCCCGGCCGCGCCTTTAACCAGATTGTCGATGACCGAAAGCACCACCACAGTGTCCCCGTTCTCGGGACGATGTATCGCGATTCGGCAGTGATTGGCACCGCGCACGCTGCGGGTTTCGGGATGCTGTCCGGGCGGCAGCACATCGACAAAAGGTTCCCCCTGGTAGCGGCGTTCAAACAGGGTTTGCAGATCCTCCTGGTCGGCCAGGCCGTGGACGTACAGAGTTGCGTGTATGCCACGAATCATAGGCACCAGATGTGGCACGAACGTCAAGCCGACAGGCGCGCCAGCCGCCCGCTCCAGACCCTGGCGGATTTCGGGCAGATGCCTGTGGCCCGCCACCGCATACGCCTTGAAGCTCTCTCCCGCTTCGGCCATCAGATTGGCCACACTGGCGCCTCGACCGGCACCGCTGACGCCGGATTTTGCGTCGGCCACCAGACGGCTTTGATCACCCAGGCCGGCCTCCACGATGGGCAGCAGGCCCAGCTGCACCGCCGTTGGATAACACCCCGGATTCGCCACCAGTCGGGCCTTGGCGATGGCTTTCCGGTTGACTTCCGGCAAACCGTAGACTGCCTGGGATACCCACTCTGGGCTTGCGTGAACCATCCCGTACCACTTTTCCCAGGTCGGGACATGGGCCAAGCGGTAGTCCGCGGCCAGGTCGATAACCCTCGCTCCAGCATTCAACAACTCAGGCACCCGCTTCATCGCGATACCGTTGGGCGTGGCAAAAAACACCAGATCGCAGGCACCCAGATCAGACTCATCGGGTGTTGTGAAGCGCAGAGATGTAAACCCGCGCAGGTTTGGGAAAAGATCCGCGACGGCAACGCCCGCCTGGGTTCGCGACGTGATCGCCTGCAAACGGACACCGGGATGTTTGACCAGCAGGCGCAGCAATTCCACGCCGGTGTACCCGGTGCCGCCGACTATGCCCACGTTGATCATCCCAGCATTCCCCAGATTCCACCTGACGTAAGATGATAATCCGCTGCGCGGCGCTGCACCATGCCCGAGCGCTCTGGCATACTACCGGGCATGCCCGTACACACTCGAATGAAGGCGAGCCTGGAGACGCTTCTACAAGGCTGGTCCACACGGCTATCGGGTCCCGATGCCCTCTTGCTCCCCGCCCTGCTGGGAACCCTTGCTGGCGTCATGTCGGGACTTGTTATGGTGGCGTTCCGACTGCTGATCGAGCAGGGTCCGGTGCACCTGCTGGGGCTTGCCAATGCGGAAGCGCATGAGAGCCTCAGCCCAGCTGCTCACTTCCTGTTCCCCGCCATCGGCGGCCTGCTGGTGGGGGTGCTGTTCCAGTACCTGCAGCCGGCGACCCGGCAAATCGGCGTCGTTCATGTGCTGGAGCGACTGAGCTATCATGATGGCCAGTTTCCCATCCGAAACGCCATCGCCCAGTTCTTTGGCGCCAGTATCAGTCTTATGTCGGGCCATTCCGCCGGCCGCGAGGGTCCCGCAATCCACATCGGGGCGGCCAGCGCCAGCTGGATGGGACAGCATTTCGGGCTGCCCAACAACAGCCTGAGGATACTGGCTGGGTGCGGCGCCGCCGGCGCAATCGCAGCGTCGTTCAACACACCGCTGGCGGGCGTGATTTTCGCGCTTGAAGTGCTTCTGGCCGACCTTACCCTGGGCAGCGTCGCGCCGATCATTCTGGCCTCGGTGAGCGCAACTGCGGTCAGTCGGTTTGTGTTCGGCGACGAGTCGCTTTTCGATGTGAGTCTCGCCAGTGCCGGCCAATACGATCCGCTCCTCTATGCGGTGCCAATCGGTATTGCCATCGGCTTACTTGCATCCGCGCTGGTCTTCGGACTCGGCTTTTTCTCTACTCAACTGCGGACCTGGCCGGTGTGGTTACGCCTGACCTTGGCCGGAAGCCTGACTGGATTGCTGGCAGTTTTCGCTCCGGAGATTATGGGGATCGGCTACGATACGGTCCGGGCGGCAATCACGGGGGAACTGGTCGCGTCGGGTCTGGTGCTGGTTCTGGGCGCCAAATTAATGGCCACCGCGGCGGGCCTCGGCCTGGGGCTGCCGGGCGGAGTGATCGGCCCGACCCTGTTCATCGGCGCCATCGCCGGATCATTGGCCAGTACATTCGCGCCCCTGGCATCGCCCCTCTATCCGCTGCTGGGGATGGTGGCCATGATGGGGGCAACACTTCATGCACCGCTGGCGGCGCTGACTGCGCTGCTGGAGCTGACCTCCAATCCGGATGTGATCTTTCCCGGCATGCTGGCAGTGGTATCGGCCTATTTGACCAGCAAAGGATTGATGCGCAGTAAGTCGGTGTTTGATGCCCTGGCCGACGCGAGGGGTATCGATATCCACAGCGATCCGCTGTCCAGGTCACTGCGACGCCTGGCAGTTCCCAGGGCCATGAACACCAGCTTCGTCCGTGCCCCCAGGACCGCCACACGCGAGGGTTTGGCAGAACTGCTGACGGAACAGCCACAGTGGATCGTGGTTGAAGAGGAGAACGCATCGGCCAGACTGCTGCCGGCCGCGGAGTTGGCACACCTGCTCGAAGTCAGCGAGGAGCCAGAGTTGGATCTGATCGAACTGCCGCTGGTGCGCCATCGAATGGAAGCAATCCCAGTGCGATCAACCCTGGCTGAAGCCCTCCGGCGGATGGATGAATCCGGCATCGAGGCGCTGTATGTGGTCGCGTCAGCCACTGACGACAGGTTGCTCGGCGTCGTCACGCGGAGTGATGTGGCCCGCTGCTACCGGATCTAGGGAAGGTCTGATCAATTGATACGAATCGCGTTTCGGTCCACAAGGGCGCAGATGCGATGCTCCCGGCGCAGCGCCATAGTCATTCTATGGCTAAGCCGGGAAACGCGGCAGATGTGCCCTTGTGGGCGAAACCCCAACGGGGCCGGGCCTTTGCGCCCCTCGTACCGCGTTGCACCTCGCTCATTGGCAACTCACGCATTTGCCTTGGGCCAACTTGGCTCGGTGCGCCTTGTACGAGGCAGCGCAAAGACGCCGGCGCGATCGCAGCAATTGTACAGACCTTCCCTAGTGGGCCATGCGCCAAGAATCGTGACCAGCCTATTTCCATTCACAACCTGGAGAATCCAAAGTGTGGCTCAAAGCGTGGCATCTCATCTTCATGGTGACCTGGTTCGCCGGCCTGTTCTATCTGCCCCGCCTGTTCGTGTATCACGCCATGGCGGAGGACGAGGCGGGCAAAGAACGGTTCAAGATCATGGAAAGCAAACTGTTCTACGGGATCATGACGCCGGGCGGCCTCGCGACCTGGGTGTTCGGCATTTGGATGCTGATGGACTACGCCTGGGCCGCCTACGGGCAGATGGGCTGGCTCCACGCCAAGCTTGCGCTTTTACTGCTCATGAGCGTGTACCACGTCTGGTGCTGGAAACTGCTGCAGGACTTCAAGAACGACGCGAATCGCCGATCACATGTCTGGTTCAGATGGTTTAACGAAGTGCCGGTGGTGTTTCTGGTCGGTATTGTCTTGCTCGCCACGCTGAAACCGTTCTAGGGCGAATCGAATCAGGATCTCGCGCGAGACGAATAGCCAAGCTGCTCAAGGAAGCTCGTCTGGGTTGATCGCCAGCCGTGGATCTGCAACCGAACAGGGCTGAATCCAACAGACGCCTGGCCAAGCTGACTCTCGGGCAGTCAGGCCGAAAGAGTGCCCAGATAGACACGGGTCTCATACTCGAATGTCACGCCTCCGTCCAACTGATGCTGCTGGAACAAGGCTCGGAGCGCCTCAATCATCGGCGCATGCCGTGGATCCTCAGCTTGAGGTGCGTAGGAGGAAGACATCAAACGCCCCTTGAGGCCCTCATAGTCAAGCACCTGCCGATTGGACAGCGTTTCACGTCGATAGGGCTGGTCTCGAAACAATTGCGCGATGCGCGGCGGCTGGTCGTGTTCCCGGTCTACCAGCTTGGGGTCCGTGGCGTACTCCAACAGTAATGCATGGTAGTCCCGACCGAACGGGCTGTGGCGGCGATCACGTTCATTCCAGATCAATGCCGTCCAGCCCGGCGGCCGCAGGATGCGACGCCACTCCGCCCCCACCGCGATCGGGTCAAACCAGTGGAAAGCCTGGGCGGCGGTCACCAAATCGACACTCCGGTCCGCCAGGGTTGTGTGTTCGGCGCTTCCATCCACAGACCGAAACCGATGATCGGAGCACAGCTCGCGTTCGGCCCGTACGCGCATAGCCGCGTTGGGTTCAACGGCTGACACACACCAGCCGCCGGCCAACAGGCGACGGCTGAACACACCGGTGCCAGCACCCATGTCCGCCACTCTGGTCCCCGGCGCCAATCCGCACCGGGTTTGCAAGAGGCCTTCTATGGCCTGGGGATACCCGGGTCGATAGCGGGCATAGTCGTCGACCCGACTGCTGAAACGCTGTTTGGAATCCATGGTCAGCCCGACCCGAGACCCGGGTGCCGCATGTTTGTGAAAAGTCCCGACGAGTCAGCTACTATCAGAGCCACGTAGGTTCAAGAGGAACCGGGCATGAGCCGCGTACTCGCCTACCTGGGTCCCAGCATAGCCCTAAGCCGGCTGGTGCTGGAACCCACCTACAACCTGATTGCCCAGGCGCGCTCGCCCCGCGAGATGCACCACGCCGATCTGAACTCCGACGGATTTGGTTTTGGCTGGTACGCGGCAGACGACAGCGCGGCAGTGTATCGACGTCGGTCCCCCATCTGGCACGATCACAATCTGCCTGATATCGCCCGCAGCCTGGAAAGCGATTTGTGGCTGGCCGCGGTGCTTCATGACGAAGGACCCGCCGGTGATTTGCCACGCGGCATGCAACCCCTGCGAGAAGACGCACTGTTGTTCGTGCACGACGGCCGAATTCCCGGATTTCATGGAACGCTGACGGACGCAGTGTTTGATTTCGTCAATCCCGAAATCGCATATGCGTTGGCCGCCAACGCGCCTTCGGATCTGCTATTTGGCGTTTTGCGCCACTTGCTGGCGGACGATCACGAAGCCCGTGTGGAAACCGCCATCGGGCAGCTCTATGAGCTGTTGGAGGATTGGCTGCCCGCCGGCTCTGCCCAGGCCAACATCCTGATCAGCGACGGGGAGAGGCTGTACGTCGGACGACACGCGGTCCGCTCGGACTGCCCAACGCTGTACTACACAACGGACGACGACGCCTTTCCGGATGCCCAGGTGGTCGCCTCCGAACCTTTGACGGAAAGCGAGTTCTGGCATGTGGTGCCGGAAGACGCCGTATTGATTCTCGACCCGATGCAGCCGCCCGAATTGATCGCGTTAGAGACGCTGTCTGACCTCTGATGCGGTTGCGAACAACCGCGTGCTGCGGCATGCTGCGCCGCCCAAACAATCGGCGCACAAGCGTATGGATCCGACAGACCTCAAACATTCGGTGGCCAGCGCCTTGGCGGAAGACCTTGGCAGTGGCGATCTGACGGCAGAGCTTATTGCGGAGGGTGCCTGGGCTGAAGCCACGGTGATCAGCCGCGAAGCCGCCATTCTGTGTGGGACCCGCTGGTTCGACGAAACCTTTGCGCAAATCGACACCCAGGTGACGGTCACATGGGCGGCGGCAGACGGTGACGCAGTGGAAGTCGATCAAACGCTGTGCAGGCTGACCGGCCCGGCACGCGCGTTGCTGACAGGTGAGCGAACGGCGCTCAATTTTCTGCAAACACTGTCGGGCACGGCAACGGTAACCCGCCGCTATGCGGATCGGATCGACGGCACCGGGGCGCAGGTGCTGGACACCCGCAAGACCATCCCCGGATTGCGCCAGGCACAAAAATACGCCGTCGTTTGCGGCGGCGGCAAGAATCACCGCATGGGCCTCTACGACGCCATTCTCATCAAGGAAAACCACATCATGGCGGCCGGTTCGATTCTTCGGGCGGTTGCCAAGGCGCGGTCCATCGACCCGGCTGCGCCGGTGGAAGTCGAGGTGGAGAACCAGGCTGAGCTTGCGGAGGCGCTGGAGGCGGGGGCCGATATCGTGCTGTTGGACAACTTCGACCACGCGGCACTGCGCACGGCGGTGGCCAGCTCCCGGGGACGGGCCAAGCTGGAAGCGTCGGGAAACGTCGACCTGGAGACCATCCGGGACATCGCCGAGACCGGAGTGGATTACATCTCATCCGGCGCTTTGACCAAACACCTGCGGGCGATCGATCTATCCATGCGGTTTACCGCGGATTGATCAAACCCACCTTGCGAGGGCGCACCGGATCTATGGTGCGGCGGCTGCCAAGCGCTCGTCCTGGGCCCGCCGCGCCTCGTCGCGCTTGGCCAGAACCGACGCAACAAGCACACCCATAGCAACGACTCCAACCAGAATGGTTGAAACCGCATTGATCTCAGGTGTCACCCCCAGACGCACCTGACTGTAGATCTTCATGGGCAACGTGGTTGCCCCCGGTCCGGTGGTGAAACTGGCAATCACTAGATCATCCAGCGATAGAGTGAAGGACAGCAACCACCCGGAGACAATAGCGGGCATGATCACGGGCAGCGTAATGAGCAGAAAAGTGCGCCCCGGAGGACAGCCCAGGTCCATGGCCGCCTCTTCAATCGATCGGTCAAAACTGATCAGCCGGGACTGCACCACCACCGCCACATAACACATGGAAAAGGTAATGTGCGCGATGGTCACGGTCACAAACCCGCGATCAAACGAGATGGCCACGAACATCAGAAGCAGCGACAGACCGGTGATGACTTCCGGCATCACCAAGGGCGCATAAATCATTCCTGAGAACAGCACACGCCCGCGGAAGGCGCCAAACCTGGACAGCATCAAGCCTGCCACCAGGCCCAGGACGGTGGCCACCGTGGACGATACAAAGGCGACCCGGAAGGTTACCCAGGCGGCATCCAGCAAACCCTGATTTTCGAGCAGTGCCCCATACCACTTGGTAGAGAAGCCCCCCCACACGGTCACCAGCTTGGATTCATTGAAGCTGAAGATGATCAGCAACAGAATCGGGAGGTAGAGGAAACCGAAACCCAGCACCAGGGAGACGCGATTAAACCAGGTGAGACCCCGGTTCATCCGGCACCCCCCTGATTCTGCTGAACCCGCTGGAAGATCATGATCGGAACGATCAACAACAACAGCAGCAGCACCGCCACCGCCGACGACAGTGGCCAGTCCCGATTATTGAAAAACTCAGCCCACAGCGTCTTTCCAATCATGAGGGTATCGGAACCGCCCAACAGATCGGGGATCACGAACTCGCCCACAGCCGGAATAAAGACCAGGAAACAGCCCGCGATGATGCCGGGAATGGACAACGGCAGAGTAATCTTCCAAAACGCTTTAAGCGGCTTACAGCCCAGGTCCGATGCCGCTTCGAGCAGGGACTGGTCCATTTTTTCCAGATTTGCGTAGAGCGGTAAAACCATGAACGGCAGGTAGGAGTAAACAATGCCGATGAACACTGCGATGTCGGTGTTGAGCACGGTCAAGGGTTGTTCGATCAACCCGATTTTCATCAGAAACAGATTCAGCAGGCCTTCTTTTTTGAGAATGCCGATCCAGGCATAGACGCGAATCAGAAACGAGGTCCAGAAAGGCAGAATCACGGCCATCAGCAGGGTCAGACGCCACTGCCGCGGCGCCCGTGCCATGGCATAGGCGATGGGGTAGCCCACCAGCAGAGTGATTACGGTGGAAATGCCCGCGATCCTGATGCTGCTCAGATAGGCCTTCCAGTAGAGATCGTCCTCCAGCAGCAGCAAGTAGTTCTCGAGACTGAGGCGCAACTGCAGGTAGGTGCCGTCCACCATCTCGAACAGGGATGAATAAGGCGGTCGAGCGATCAGCACTTCCGCAAAACTGATCTTGAGAACGATCAGGAACGGTGCCAGAAAGAACAACAGTAACCACAGATAAGGCACCAGAATGACCAGGGTTCTGGAACTCAATCCGGTTCGGGTCAGCAGCCCATGGAACCACCGATAGGGCGCAAACAGCATAAAGCGGGCATGCAGACCGGACACCCTGCCTTGAGTCGCCGTCCGTCCACTGACATAGGCGACCCGATTGGACTGTGGTTCAGCCATTGCTGGGCATCACCCGGTCAGCACGACGCAGGAAGAGGGCGCCCAGGTCAGATAAACCGAATCCTCCCAGGTAATGGCGCGCTCAACCAGACGGGTTTGATTGGTGAGGCAGGAGGTGACCATCTGACCGCTTTCGAGGCGGACGTGATAAATCGAGAGATTGCCGAGATAACCGATATCCCACACCTCGCCGCGCATGCAGTTGAAAGACGCATCTTCTGGGGGTGTAAGACTGATATTCAGCTTTTCCGGGCGAATGGCGACCCAGACCGCGCCGCCCACCGGGGCCTCGACCCCGTGGGCGGCGCGTATACTGCAGGCGGCCTGGGCGCTCTTGATCTCGATGAAGTCAGCACCGAGCTGGACAATTCTCCCTTCCAGTGTGTTGACGTCGCCGATGAACTCCGCCACGTAGCGCGAGTTGGGATACTCGTAGATCTCCGCGGGCGTGGCGACCTGAATGATGCGCCCGTGATCCATCACCGCGATCCGCGAGGACACGGTCATGGCCTCCTCCTGATCGTGGGTCACGATGACAAAGGTAATACCCAGCTCTTCCTGGATGTTCATCAACTCGAACTGGGTTTGTGCACGCAGCTTCTTATCCAGTGCACCCAGAGGTTCGTCCAGCAGCAGCATCTTGGGCTTCTTGATCAGACTGCGGGCCAAGGCCACCCGCTGGCGCTGGCCGCCGGATAGCTGGTGCGGTTTGCGTGCGGCGAAGCCATCCAATTGAACCAACTGAATCATCTCGGCCACACGCCGTGCGATCTCGTCCTTGGGTACGCGGTCCTGTTTGAGCCCAAACGCAATATTGGACTCCACCGTCATGTGCGGAAACAGTGCGTAGGACTGAAACATCATGTTGACCGGGCGCTGATAAGGCGGCACGGTCGACATGTCCTCGCCCTCGAGCATGATGCGACCCTGGCTGGGTACCTCGAACCCCGCCAACATTCGCAACAGTGTGGTTTTACCGCATCCAGACGGTCCCAGGAGCGCAAAAAATTCGCCCTTGAAAATGTCAACCGACACGTTGTCAACGGCGGTGAACGCCCCGAAGCGCTTGCTGACGCCGGCGATCTGGATATACGGGCTCTGACCAGGATCGTTCCAGGGCTCCAGAGTCTTGTGACGCGGCGCGCCGCCGGCTTCCGTCATTCAGCCTCTCCGTGCGGGTTCGCCATCAATCAGGCCGGCTTCTGCTGGTTTGCGGCGGCTCTGGCCGCCGCAAACTATCGGGGACGAACATCCGGCGGATCGACAACCCAACGCTTCAAAGTTACTGAGCACTCTTGACTCGCGTCCAGATTCGGGTCACCACCCTCTGCACCTTGGGTGCATAGGGACTGGTGGTATAGAGCTTGGCCACGGTCTCGGGACTCGGATAGATGGCCGGATCACCGATCACGTCCTCTTCCAGAAACGCCTGGGATGCCAGGTTGCCGTTGGCGTAGTAGACATAGTTCGACGCCTTGGCCATCACCTCGGGCTCCATGATGTAGTTCAGGAACATGTGGGCATTGTCGGGGTGCGGCGCGTCGCTGGGTATGGCCATCTGGTCAAACCACATCAGAGCGCCTTCGGTGGGAATCACATAATTGATGGTGACGCCATTGTCCGCTTCGTCCGCCCGATCCCTTGCCTGCAACACATCCCCGGACCATCCTACCGCCAGGCAGATGTCCCCGTTGGCCAGCGCATTGATGTATTCGGATGAGTGGAACTTCTGCACATACGGACGTATCGCCGTCAATACATCCTGTGCCTTCTTGATGACATCCGGGTCCTGGCTGTCCGGCGCCTCACCGATGTAGTTCAGTGCGGCGGGGATCATCTCGTCTGCGGCGTCGAGCATGTATACGCCGCAATCGGCGAACTTGGACACCACTTCGGGATCGAACACCATGCGCCAGGAGTCCACCGGCGCATCCGGCATGCGCTCGGTGATCATGGCTTCATTGTAGCCAAAGCCGGTGGTTCCCCACATGTAGTTGATCGCGTACTCATTGCCTGGGTCGAACGCGGCAGTGCGCTCACTCACCAAATCCCACATATTGCTCAGGTTGGGCAACTTGGCCGGGTCCAGCTTCTGAAACACGCCGGCCTGAATCTGACGCTGCAGAAACGTGCCGCTGGGCACCACCACGTCATAACCGGTGGCGCCCGCCAACAGCTTGGTTTCCAGGATATCGTTTGAGTCGAACACATCGTAGACAACCTTGATGCCGGTCTGGGCCTCGAACTCGGTGAGTACGGACTCGTCGATATAGTCCGACCAGTTGTAGACGTTGACCACCTTCTCCTCTTGCGCGAACGCAGCCCCCGCACCCAACCCAATCGCGGCTGCCGACAACAAAACCCGGTGAAACCCAATCTGCATGGCGTGCCCCTTTTGAAAATCTTCTCATGTTCGACCCGCCGGTCGCGGCGGGAACTAATAG
>Ga0316187_10002625_pt1 | contig 15640 bp, 12 predicted proteins | sample CroRivburrow1_MG_FD_204927 | JGI IMG/M metagenome (GOLD analysis project Ga0316187, IMG submission 204927) | Coastal sediment microbial communities from Maine, United States - Cross River worm burrow 1 | ecosystem: Environmental > Aquatic > Marine > Coastal > Sediment | place: USA: Maine... | reverse complement strand
ATGAATATTGCCACGGACGCCTGCTGGCCCTGGGAGGGGGAGGTTACAATCTAGACAATCTGGCCCGAGCCTGGTGCGCCGTGATCGAGGCCATGTGCGGGGAGGGAGGCCAATCCGAATGAAACTCCTGTGCGATGTCATGCTGTCCCGTCTGGGCCGATGGTTGCGTGCGGCCGGCTACGATACGCTGATCGCGGAAGCGGGCCAGGCGGATCGCGAGCTGCTGAAAAGTGCCATCAGGGAGGGGCGCCTGTTTATCTCTCTGGATCGCAGGCTGCTCCAACATCGAGGTGCGGAGAGCCGGGTAATAATTCTAAATTCCAATAAGATAGCCGAGTCCATTAAGGAGGTGACTGAGCGGCTAGGTATCGACTGGCTGCACCGACCGTTCAGCCGCTGCCTGTTGTGTAATGCGCCGCTTGTCTCGGCCGGGCCAGGAGAGAGGCAGCATCTGCCCGAGGATGTGCGCGAAAGCATCAGCGCGGTCTACTATTGCGCCAGCTGCAACCAGTCATTCTGGCAAGGGAGTCATGTGACGCGCATGCGCAACAAGCTCGCCGCCTGGAACAGGCTCTAAGGTTGGTCTTAATATTCGGACATCCTTTATAAAACACCCGATTTTGGCCCTGGGCTAGTACGTAGTTTCCCTAACTACGAAAATAATAAACTCACATTATTATTGCTCATCGAGGGGTTATTCGATGACCAAATCAGATACATGTACTCATTGCCATGGAATAAAACTATGTAGGCAAGCCTCGGCTGGCCTAGCAATATTTAGCTGCGAAGATTGTCAGAAAGCCGCTGGGTTCGATGATAACAATGAGCTAAGGCTTGTCTTCTGCGCAGTATGCAAGGGAAGAGGCTTCTTAGTAGACTCAGATAAAGCCGCATAATATATGGTGTGGTAGCGGACAAACGTAGCTAAAACACTCCACTCGGACTCCACTCGCCCCAAAGTGCGCAGTTTCCCCAACTACAATTTAATTTCCTCCAATCCGGGGATTATCAGGTCCTGGTTTCAGCGAGAATATCGGCGATGACGCCTGCCATGCGTTTGCGGGCGATGAGTACATGCCACCAGCGTCCGCCATGCCGGCGCCATTGGTGAGCGGCGCGGATGCCGGTGAGTAACAGGGCGCGCACCCTTTCCGTGTTGTGTTTCTGCTTCAGGTAGATGGGTTTGCCGCGCACGACGATTCGCGGTGAGAGCAGGCTTACCGTCTGGCCGTACATATCGGCAAGATTGGCCAGTACTGATTCGTGCGTGAGCGAAAAATGCTGCACCTGGGTTCGCGTGTGCTTCAGGCCGTTGGCGATATGGGCGAGCATCTCGGGACGCTTGGCGAGCCTGCGCTCCAGCGCCATGAGTTGCACCACATAGGTCATCAGTTCCTTGGACTGTTCGATGGCGCCGCCGCTGAGCATGGTGTGGGCGATACGAAGGCCGTTGCCCACGCGATCCGCCGAGCCATACAGGGCAAGCGCGTTCTCGGCGTTCTCCACGAACAGGCTTTTGATCAACACCTGCATTTCCGGCTCCGACACCGCCCCCCTGCGCGCGATGTTCTGCACCAGAAAGGCCGCCTGGGTGATACCAGCCAGGGCAATAGCGCGTTGTGTGATCTCGTCGGTCATTCTTTCTCCACGCCTCAGGCGTTAGGATCGCTTGCATGATGCCAGCATCGATTGTGCACGCCCAGACACTCTCCGGGCAATATTTTCATGCCTGATTTGTTCGAGCAGGCGGCCGCCTGCCTTGCGCTCGCTGATGTCGAGGAAAAACTGACGCGCACCAGACAGGTTGCGGAAGCATGGCGATGCGGCCAACTGGACCTTCAAGCTGGTGGAGACATCCTGCCAGCTGATCGCGCCGGGCGGCCGGAAAAGCCAGAGCTCGTGCCGCCCAACAGGCTGGCCAGGCGCGGCCTGGGCACGCCGGTTGGCAGGGCTTCGATGCTGCACGCCATCGCCCATATCGAGTTCAACGCTATTAATCTGGCCTGGGACGCCGTTCAGCGGTTCCGCAATATGCCACGCGCCTATTACGACGACTGGGCGCGCGTGGCCGATGAGGAGGCCTATCACTTTGGCCTGATTAGCAATCACCTCCATGAATACGGCCATGATTATGGCGATTTCGATGCCCACAACGGCCTGTGGGAAATGGCGGAGAAAACGGCGGGTGATGGACTGGAGCGCATGGCTCTGGTGCCGCGCGTACTGGAGGCAAGGGGCCTGGATGTCACGCCTGGTATGATCGCCAAGCTGCGCCAGGGCGGGGACGCTCGCGCGGTGGAAATCCTGGAAATTATTCTGAGCGATGAGATCGGCCATGTGCAGATTGGTACGCGCTGGTTCCGCTATCTTTGTGGTGAGCGAGGGCTGGAGCCGGAATCGACGTTTTTCGATCTTCTGAGCAGGCATTTTCCCAAGGGCCTGCACGGGCCTTTCAATGAACAAGCGCGCCGCAAGGCTGGTTTTTCTCAAGGGGAAATGGCTTTGCTCGGTATCTCCCAGCCGTCCTGATAGGATGGCATCGATTTTGAGCGGGAGGATTTCATGCCACTGATTCGACCATTTCGAGGACTCCGGCCGCAGCCGCACACCGCCGCCGATGTGGCGGCCCCGCCGTATGACGTGTTGAGTTCATCAGAGGCTCGGCAGAGGGCGGCGGGGCGACCACACAGTTTTTTACACATCTCCAAGGCGGAAATCGACCTGCCGGAAGGAACCAATCCGTTTGATGCTCAGGTGTATGCCAAGGCGGCCGAGAATTTGTCGCGCCTGCGAGCCGAGGGCGTGCTTGTTCAGGACCCGACGCCCTGCTACTACGTCTACCGTATGACGATGGGCAATCATGTTCAGACGGGGCTGGCAGCTGCCGCCTCGGTCGCTGCATACAATCAGAATCGCATCAAAAAACACGAATTCACCCGCCCCGATAAAGAAGATGACCGCGTGCGCCAGATCGATGCCCTTAACGCCCAGACCGGACCGGTACTGCTGGCTTATCGCGCCGAGTCGGAAGTTGACGCCATACTGGCGCGGACTGCGGCGGGCGCACCCAAGCTCGACGCCACGGTCGACGGCGTGCGCCACCAACTCTGGACCATGTCTGACGGCGGCGACGTTTCACGCCTGAGCGATCTTTTTGACGCCATGGATGCCATCTATGTGGCAGATGGCCATCACCGTTCTGCGGCGGCAGCGCGCGTGGCGGCCATGCGCGCCCAGGCCAATCCGGCGCACACGGGGGAGGAGGCCTATAATTACTTTCTCACGGTGGTGTTTCCGCACGACCAGATGGAGATCATTGATTACAACCGCGTCGTACGCGATCTGAATGGGCTGGATGAGGACGTGTTCCTGGCGCGTCTTGCTGAGGCGTTCTGGATCGAACCGAAGGCGGCGGCGGTGAAGCCTGGCGGAGCGGGGGAGTTCGGCATGTATCTGCCCGGCCGCTGGTTCCGCCTGAAAATCAAGCCCGAGCTAATTCCCGCCGATGATGCGGTCGGCCGGCTGGATGTGAGCCTGCTGGCTGGCAATCTGATCGAACCCGTTCTGGGTATCTCTGATCCCAGGCGCGATAAGCGTATCGACTTCGTCGGCGGCATCCGCGGCCTTGAGGAGTTGGAGAGGCGCGTGGATTCCGGCGAGAAGGCCGTGGCCTTCGCATTGTTTCCCACCAGCATGGACGATCTGATGGCCGTGGCCGACTCAGGCGCGGTAATGCCGCCGAAATCCACCTGGTTCGAGCCCAAGTTGGCTGATGGCCTGGTGTCACATCTGCTGGATAACTGATTCGAGCTGGGAATATAAGCATTGGCTGCGTAGACATTGGATTTAATACCAGATATTTTCTCGACGGGTTGTTGAAGGCCGTGTCTTCGCGTAGCAGCAGCCGAGAGTCATTCATAAATGTGGTGTAAGAGCTTTTTGTAGAGGAGGGTTGGAACATGCTCGAATCCATCGATATTCAGGCGATTTTTTCAGATTACATCATGCCATGGGGAATCAACATGGCCCTGGCGCTTCTTGTCTTCATTGTCGGCCGTTTTGTTGCCGGGCTGCTGGTGAGCTTGACCGGCAGGTTGCTGGTCAAAACAGGCATGGACGAGATGCTTGTCAATTTCATTGTGGCCATTGTCAGGACCCTGCTGTTTCTTTTCGTCATTGTTGCCGCCCTCGATCAGCTGGGCGTGGATACAACGTCGCTGATTGCCCTGATCGGCGCAGCTGGCCTGGCCATTGGCCTGGCATTGCAGGATTCGCTCAAGAATTTCGCCTCCGGCGTTATGCTGATCGTTTTCCGTCCTTTCAAGGCTGGTGATTTTGTCGATGCAGGCGGCACCTCGGGGGTCGTAGAGCGTATCAGCATCTTCAGCACCACGATGAAAACTCCGGACAATCGTGAAGTGATCGTTCCCAACGGGTCCATCTACTCATCCACGATCACCAACTTTTCCGCCCGTGATACGCGGCGCATCGACCTGGTGATCGGCATCGGTTACGGCGACGATATACGCAAGGCCAAGGATGTGCTCAAGGGTATCCTGGATGCCGATGAACGTGTGCTGGACGATCCGGAGCCCTTTATCGGCGTCGCCGAACTGGGAAACAGTAGTGTCAATTTTGCCGTCCGGCCATGGGTGAATACCTCAGATTTCTGGGCCGCCAAGTGTGACTTGACAGAGCGCATCAAGCTTGCCTTCGATGAGCAGGGAATTTCCATTCCATTCCCACAGATGGATGTGCATGTGCAGCAGGGCGAGTCATCCGCAAGTGCTGAAGCTTCAAAGAAAATGCCCAAATAGCCTGTATTGGTGAAAGCCGATCACAGTAATATATTGTTGAATCAAAGAAGGGAGATACTCATGCGTCGTTATTTCACCATATCAATGGCATGGCTGTTAATTGCCATTGGTAACGTTCAGGCTGGCATCATCGAAGGTTTAAGCTCGGAAGCGGAACTGGGTGCGATACTCACCACCGGCAATGCTGAAACGCAAACCCTCAATGCCAAGCTCAAGTCGGCCTACGACCAGGAGACGTGGCGGCTGACCCTGAAAGGCAGTGCCTACAACAATGCCGATGGCGACCGCACCACCGCCGAGAAATATGAGCTCAGCCTCAAGGGAGATTACAAGCTCTCGGATGTGTCGTATGTCTTCGGTCTGGGTGAATACGAAACTGATCGCTTCAGTGGCTTCAAATACCGCATCCGCGAGATCGCTGGTTATGGTCGAACCCTTTACAAATCCGAGAAGATATTCGTTACGGGTGAAGTCGGTGTCGGTGGCAGGCACAGCAAACTGGTGGATAATGGCACCAAGCATGAGCCGATCGCACGTATTGGCTCGGGCCTGACATGGACGCTTTCGGATCATGCCAAGCTCACAGAGGACGCCACGGTGGAGGCGGGCAGGGATGGTTTCGTCAGCAAATCGGTAACGGCGCTGCAAAACGAGATTATCGGCAACCTGTCAAGCAAGATCGCCGTGACCCTGGAGCACACCTCGCAGGTGCCGGCAGGCAATAAGAAGCTCGATACCGAAACCGCCATCACGCTGCTGTATAAGTTTTAGCATCTTGAAGCCCGCACCTCTCATATAGGTGTGAGGTTGCTACATATGAGATAGCGCGTCAGTGGACAGAGGGTGACTCCAAGAGATCCAGAGCCCGATCCAGGCCACCATAAGAAAGGGCGTAGGGGGCCAGTTCGCGCACCTTGGGCTTGGCGTGGAAGGCGATTCCCAGGCCGACCGCTTCGAGCATGGGCAGGTCGTTGGCCCCGTCGCCGATGGCCACGGTCTGGCTCATGGGGATATTCCAGGTTTCAGCCTGTTCGACCAGCGCACGGCGTTTGGCTTCGGCATCGACGACGTTGCCGACCACGCGGCCGGTTAGCCTGCCTTCAGCCAGCTCCAACTTGTTGGAGAGGGTGAAGTCCAGATCCAGGCGGTCGCGCAGGCGGTCGGTGAAATAGCGGAAGCCGCCTGAGACCAGTCCCACTTTCCAGTTATGCTCATGCAGGGTGTGCACCAGTTGCTCAGCCCCATTCATTAACCGGATACGCTCGTCATAGACCCTTTGCAACACGCTGGCCTCAAGGCCGGCCAGGAGCTTGACGCGCTCCACCAGGCTAGCGGTGAAATCCAACTCCCCCTCCATGGCGCGCTGGGTGATGGCTGCGATCTGAGCCTTGATGCCAAGAAAATCTGCAATCTCATCGATGCATTCACACTGGATAAGGGTGGAGTCCATGTCCATGAACAGCATGCCGGGCGCATCGAGGCTGGGGGAGGGCGGCATGCCGGTGATGGCGATGTCCACGCCCAGACGCTCGGCAAGGGGACGCATGCGCCGTGTAAGTCTGCCAGCCGGCATGTCACCATTCAGCGTCAGTACAGTGCGATCTCCATCCATGGCCAGGTCGATGATGCCGATCTGCTCCAGCGCCAGGCTGGTGCATATTTCCTTGAATGCATCGAACTCAGCGCAATGGTAGATGTGCGCCTGCATGCGCGGTGCGGCGCGCTTGCTGGCCCAGACTTCAAGTTCGGCGTCGAACTGCCAGTCATGCAGCCGCTTTTCATCCACCTCGGCCAACAGCTTCATGCTCCCACCGCCGGGCGTGGCGTAGAACCGCGCATCCGGGGTGTCCGTGAGGGTTCTGTGTGGGGGAATCAACAGGTTGATGAGCATGTGGGCGGCTTCCTCAGTTTGTTTTTTCTGGTAATCGACAATCGGCGCGAAGTTCGTCGAGGAAATCGATGGAGCTACGCAAACGTTGCAGCGGTTCATCCAGCGCTTCGATCAGATTCAGGCCGCCATCCGGCCGCAGGCGGAAGCGGGCCGGTTCGCGTTGCACGCGGGCCAGCAGCTTTGCCGTATCCAGCGGCGAGTCTTCGGTGAAGACGACGCGCAGGCCTTTGGGGCCTGCTTCCAGCTTCGACAGGCGCATGGCCCTGGCACGCCAGCGGATACGGGCCGCATCCAGGCTGTACCTGGCTTGCTCGGGCATGCGTCCGAAGCGGTCGGTCATTTCCTCGAACAGCTGGTCGATCTCGGCGTCGCTTTCGGCCCTGGCCAAGCGGCGGTAAAGCTGCAAGCGCTCGCCGATCTGCGGAATATAATCGTCCGCCAGCATGGCGGAAACGCCCAGATGCATGTCCAACGCCTGTACGGGCGCGACCGCCTTGCCCTTCGCCTCGTTCACGGCATCGGAAAGCATGTCCAGATAGAGATCCAGGCCGATTGCCTCGATGTGGCCGCTCTGCTCAGCGCCAAGCAGGTTGCCGGCGCCGCGGATTTCCATGTCCTGGCGGGCAAGCCAGAAACCTGCACCCAGTTCGCTGTGCTCGGCTACCGCCTGCAAGCGCTCGCGGGCCTCGCTCGTCATGGCGGCTGGCTCCGGCGTGAACAGATAGGCATAGGCCTGATGCCGGCTGCGGCCAACGCGTCCCCTGATCTGATGAAGCTGCGCCAGGCCCAGCAGGTCGGCGCGCTCGACGATCAGGGTGTTGGCGTTGGGCACATCCAGGCCCGATTCGATGATGGTGGTGCACACCATGATATGCAGTCTGCCTTCGTAGAAGGCCATCATCGCCCGATCCAGTTCGGCGGCCGGCATCTGGCCATGCGCGATGCCGATTTCCGCCTCAGGCAAGGTTTCAGAAAGACGCTTGGCGATGCGTCCGATGCTCTTGACATGATTGTGCACGTAATAGATTTGGCCGCCGCGATACAGCTCGCGGCGGATAGCCTCGGCAGCCAGGTGCTCGTCGAAGGTCGACACCATGGTGCGAATGGCCTCGCGTTCGGCCGGCGGCGTGCTGATGATACTGACCTGGCGCAGGCCGGACAGTGTCTGATGCAGAGTGCGCGGGATGGGCGTGGCGGTGAGAGTCAGCAGATCGGCGCCGGCGTGCAGGGCTTTCAGACGGTCCTTGTGCTTGACGCCGAAGCGCTGCTCTTCATCGACGATCACCATCCCCAGATCGGCAAAGCTCATGTCGGCCGACAACAGGCGATGGGTGCCGACGACGATATCGATATCGCCGGAAGCAAGCCTGGTGCGTATGCGCTCAAGCTCCGCCTTTCCCTGTAGGCGCGATATGCCCGCCACCTTTAGCCCGGTGCCGGCGAAGCGTTCGGAAAAGGTCGAAAAGTGCTGGTTAGCCAGCACCGTGGTAGGGGCAAGTACGGCCACCTGCCGGCCACCCTTAGCGACAATGAAAGCGGCGCGCAGCGCCACCTCGGTCTTGCCGAAACCGACATCGCCGCAGATCACCCTGTCCATGGGCTCTTCGCTTGCCAGGCCGGCTAGGATGGCGTCGATGGCGTCGATCTGGTCGTCGGTTTCCTCGAAGGGAAAGCGGGCCGCGAATTCTTCATAAGCATCGCGAAGTTCGCCTTGCAGCAGGTAAGGGGACTTCCTGTGTTGGCGGCGGGCTGCATCGATGGCGATGATGTCGTGCGCCATGGCCAGAATGTCGTGCTTGACGCGCTCGCGCGTTCGTTTCCAACGCTCGGAACCTAGCTTGTTGAGCTGAGGGGCGGCCTCGCCGGTGTAACGATGAAGCCGGTCGAGTTCTTCCACCGGCAGATAGATGCTGGTATCGCCCGCATATTCGATGTGCAGGAAATCAGATTGATCATCGCCTTCACCGAGCGTAACCAGGCCGAGGTAGCGGCCGACGCCATGATCCTCATGCACCACCGGGTCATGCACGTGTAACTCACGCAGACTGGCGAATACATCGGCGCGCATGGCCGCGATGCTACGGGATCGCCGCCTGGGCAGGCGCTGGCCGAGCAATTCGCGGCCGCTGAGTATCAGGATTTTTTCGCCGGCTAGCTCAAGACCGGCGTCGAGAAAACCGATACAGGCGGACGCCGGACCGGCATCCATGTCGTGCAGGCCCCTGCAGGTCGGGATGTTAGCGCAGATGCCGTTCACGGCTTCGCTCATGCGTTCGAGCTGCCCTGGGCCGTGGCCTACAAATAATATTTTCCAGCCCGCCGAGATATGGCTGGCAAGGCGGTCAAGCAGGGCATGCAAGGGACGGGAAGCGGACTGGAAGTCGGCCAGCTGTGGCGGGGCGGCCATGCCGGTATCGACGGTGATGGTCCCGGCCTTGATTGGCGTTTCCACGGCATAGAGTTCCTGGGGTGCGACAACCGGCTCCTGTGAGCGTCGCACCATGTCGAACTGGCTGCGAACCTGGGCGGCAAATCGCTCGCGCTCCTCTTCGATACCCGCCTCGGCCAGCAGGGTTGTGTCGCCGGGTAGGAAATCGCCCAGCCGCGCCGTGCCTTCATAAGCCAGTGGCAGCAACGATTCAATACCGGGATGCGGCCGGCCGGCCTTGGCGGCGGCCAGCATCGGGTGTTTTCTCAGCTGTGGAAATCGCGCCAGAAAGGCGGCGGCGAAGCGTTCGCGTCCGGCCTCATCCAGGATAACTTCGCGCACCGGCACCGACACGAAACCGTCCAGGCTGTCGCCGGAGCGCTGCGTCTCCGGATCAAAACGAAGGATGGACTCGATTTCTTCGCCGAACATGTCCAGACGCAGGGGCGTGTGTTCAGTGGCGGGCCAGATGTCCAGCAGGCCGCCGCGAGCGGCGAATTCGCCCTGCGTCAGCACACGGTCCACAGCCTGCATGCCTGCCATGGCCAGCTTCTCCTTCAGGCTGGTGATATCGAGCCTGTCGCCGATGTGGATATTCCAGACATGGGCGCTGATGGCCTCCGGAGGCGCGATGCGTTGCAGCCAGGCCGGTAGCGAGGTAAGCAGCAAGCCGGCGGGAGAGGGCTCGGATAAAAGGCGGCTGGCGGTAGTTAACCTTTCGCCGACAATGGCATGGTGAGGGCTGACACGGTCGTAGGGCAGCACCTCCCAGGCCGGGAACTTCCGCAGCAGCCGTGGTGCATCCTGTAAAAAAAACGCCAGTTCCTCGGCAAGCTGACGGTAGCCACGCAGATCGCGGCAGAGATACACCGACAGTCCGGGCTTTCTGGCCTGGAGGGACAGCTGGTAGGCAAGGCCGGCAGGGGAGGAGGTTTGCATGGCGCGCGCAATGTTGCCGCAACGGCCGGGACGATACTACCGCTTAAGGCAAGGGGCGCTGGCCGCTCTATCGTTAACTATCGGCAAGGCATCTCGGCCACCGCTCAGGCGGTCTTTGACAGCGTCTTAGTTTTGCGTTTTGGCTCCTTTGCAGGCAGTTGTGAGGCCTCCTGGGTAACGAACACGGTGCGCGTCGGGTAGGCGAAATCGATGCCTTTCTCCTCAAACTGTTTGAAGAGGGCCAGGTTGATCGCCTGCTGGATGTCCATATAGGCGTTGTAGTCTGGCACCAGGACGTAATAGACCACTTCGAAATCTAGTGATGAGTTACCGTAGGCCTTGAAATGGGCGCGGTCGAAGCGCGTGTTATCCTGGGCTTCGATAATGGCCTTCACCATTCCCGGGATTGCTGCTACTTGTTCATAACGCGTCTGGTAAATAACGCCGAAGGCGAACACCACCCGGCGCTCATACATGCGTTTGAAGTTGCGGATACGGCTGCCAAGAAGATCGTTGTTGGAAAACACCAGTTGCTCGCCCGACAGGCTGCGGATACGCGTCGTTTTCAGGCCGACATGCTCGACCGTGCCCATGAGGTCGCCGACGATGATGAAATCGCCGATGACAAAAGGTTTGTCGAGGGAGATGGTGAGACAGGCAAAGAGATCGGCCAGGATATTCTGCAAAGCCAGGGCGACGGCGATGCCGCCGATGCCGAGGCTGGCGATCAGGGCAGTGACATCGATGCCCAGGTTATCCAGCAGCAGCAGGACGACAAGGGAATAAAGGGCGAGCCTGGCGATGAAGCCGAATACATTGGCGGTGGTTGCCATAGCCCCACCTTCTTCCTCGCTCTTCTTTGTCTGATGCTCGATCCAGAAGGCGATGACGCCACTTCCCCAGATGCTCGCCTGCACGAGCAGGGCGATGATGGTGATGGAGCGCAGCACCGCGTCCGGACGGGCCGGGACGTCGAGCGGCGTCGTGGCGATGAACAGTGCGATGATGACCAGAAGCAATGTCTTGGTGCGCGTGAGCAGCGACACCAGAAGGTTATCCCACTCGGTTTCCGAGGCTTTTGCCAGGTGCGACAGATGTCGGCCGACCAGCCCTCTGATCGTGTAAAGCAGCAGCAGGGCGGTGGCGAAGAAGCCACCGGCAAGCAGCCATTGCTGGAGCGAGTTTCCAAGGTATATCTGGTCAAGAAGCATGATTCATCCTCCCTTGCACTGTCGTCATGCGTTTATCCCTACCTTAGGGCCTGTTAACATAGAATGCGAGTGAAGCGCTGCTGTCCGAAATGGCACCAGGCAAGACGCAAGGAGTGAAATTTGGTGACTCCAAATGAACGACGGGCAACGCCGCATGGAGCCACTTCAAACGCAGCCCTGTGGGACGGGCCATTTATTCCGTCCTGCTGCGTTATGGCATCGCTAATGCGCAACAAGCGCATGGCTCTCGCCATGCCTTGCAGGATCACAAAAATGGCCAAGTCGCTGCACCCGCATTTTACGTTAACAGGCCCTGGAAGCTGACAGCGCTCTCGACAACCGTACTTCTCGGAGCGGCGCATCGCACCCTTTCGGGGTACCATCGCCGCATGAGCGAAAGCCGACGCCTGCTGGGCACGGACAATCATGACCGCAATGCGGCAGGACTGACCTATGTTTATCCCGTCATCTCGCGCCGCGCCGGCGGCGTATCGGTCGGCATCAATCTCAACCCCAACAATGCCTGCAACTGGCATTGTGCCTACTGCCAGGTTCCTGAGCTGGTGCGAGGAGCCGCACCGGATATTGATATTCCATTGTTGGAAAAAGAGTTACGTAGATTTCTTCAGGATGTGCTGGAAGGTGATTTCATGGCGCGCTGCGTGCCGGAGGATTGCCGCAAGTTGTGCGACATTGCCATTTCCGGCAATGGCGAGCCGACCAGCAGTGCGCAGTTCGATGAAGTCGTCGCAGTGATCTGCGGCGTCATGCGAGACCTGGGTCTGGCCGGCCGCATACCGCTGGTGCTGATCAGCAACGGCTCCTATGTGCACCGCCGTCATGTGCGGGATGGCCTGGAGCGGATCGAGGCACTTGGCGGCGAGGCATGGCTGAAGGTAGACAGCGCCACGGAGGAGGGGATCAGGCGAATCAATGGTGTCAGCCTTTCACCGGCGCGCCTGCATGACCAGATCAAAGCCTGCGCCGGGATATGCCCTACCTGGATTCAGACCTGTGTGATGACCTGGGACGGTGCATCACCCAATAAGGCGGAGCAGCAGGCCTATGTACGTTTCCTCGCCCGACTTGTGGCGGAGGGCGTGCCGCTCAAGGGCGTGCGGCTGTATGGTCTGGCGCGGCCCTCGCTACAGCCTGAAGCCATCCACGTGGGCAGGCTCAGCGAGTCCTGGATGCAGTCCTTTGCCGCCCGTATTAAAGCCACGGGCCTGAAAGTGCTCCTTACCCCCTGATCGCGCTGCTATTCGGGGGCCTCGACTTGGGAGGGCAGGGTATCCGGCAGTTTTTTGATATACACATCGCGTTGCGGGAAGGGGATGGTAATGTCCGCCTCAACCAGCGCCCGGTGCAGGGCGAAGGTGCAGTCGCTGAGCGTACTGTTCGGATTGAGGGTGGCTTCGGCCGTCACCCAGATCAGCAGCGTGAAATCCAGCGAGGATTCGCCCATGGCCGTGAACCACACCTTTGGTGGTTGCTTGGGATCGTCCAGGATGACGAAGGGAAGCTTTTTTGCCGCTGACACTGCCACCTCGACCACTTTGTCCACATCGCTGCCATAGGCAACGCCGAAGGGCACATGAAACCGGCGAGTATCGCTGGAGAGTGTCCAGTTGACCACCTGATCGGAAAGAAACTGGCTGTTGGGAACGATCACCTCCACGCTGTCGTTGGTCAGGATGATGGTGGATCGCACGCGAATCTGGGAAATCGTGCCGCGCAGGCCGTTGGCCAGCTCGACGTAATCGCCTACCTTGATGGAGCGGTCAAACAGCAGAATCAGGCCGGAAATGAAGTTGTTGGCGATGCTTTGCAGGCCCAGGCCGATGCCGACGGACAGCGCGCCGGCGATGATCGCCAGATTGCTCAGGTCGAATCCCAGGGCGGTGAGCGTGAAGCCGATGGTGAGCGCAATACCGATGTAAAACACGAGCGCGCCGAGGGCGAATGCCGTGCTCTGGTGAATGTGGAAGCGGGGAGCGATGGTCTGGTGAACAAGGCTGCGCAGGCGGCGGGCGAGCCACCAGCCCACGATCTGCACACCGATGGCGGCGAGCAAGCCGCCGAGGGTGATGGTGGTTCCGCCGACGGAAAACAGGGCGATGTTCATTGTGTCTGAAAATTCAGGCATGGCTAGGCACCCCCTCTGGAGCGTGGCTGGCTACTTTGCTCACCTCAAAACGAGAGTGTGGCGACCAGTTCGCGTCGCCGCAAGCGGAAGCGTTGGGTTTTTTTCAATAGTAAGGAGGAGGTGAAGAAATTACGGTTTCAATACAGCCATTAAATTTGTAAGCTGACCATCATTGGGAGCAGATGCTTATAGGGGTGGGATCATGCCACAAGATATCGAGCAGCTTATCAAAAACGGGAAGCTTGCCAGGTTAATTCCGAGCATTTCTGAATCAAAAAAGGAAGAACGGGCGACATCATGCCTTCTTGCAACATTTATGATCGTGCCAGATTTTGCGAATGTCGTTCTTTCAAATGCTGGGGCAAGGGTTGCAAGAAGAGCGAAGATTCGATGTTACACCGAGGTCTCTTTCAACGACAAAACAGTCGAAGATGTCCGGCCTGACGGGCTAATATGTATTTCCAGTCGAGGGAAAAATTGGACGGCACTGGTCGAATCGAAAGTAGGCATAGCAGAGCATGATGCAAAACAGGTTGAAAACTATTTGGCCCTAGCAAGAAAACTCGGAATTAATGCTGTCATTACCATTTCGAATCAGTTTGCCACTCTTCCTACTCACCATCCTTTAAAAGTATCTAAGGCCAAGTTGCGAACTGTCGACCTATATCATTTTTCATGGTTGTCCATCATTTCCAAAGCGGTGTTGCTAAAGGAAACTGAAGGAATCGATGATACCGAGCAGGATTACGTACTTAGAGAGCTGGCCCTATATCTGGAGGACCCTAATTCGGGCGTAAGCATTTTGGCTAGTATGAAGCCTGGTTGGAGTGACGTTTGTAACGCTATTCATAACTCTGTTCCTTTAGCAAACAACTCTCCAGAAGTATGTGACGTGATTTCAAGCTGGCATCAACTTTTGCGATTTCTGACCATTCAGTTAAGCAAACAGGTGAGCCTCCCCGTTGATCTTCATTTAACCCGATCTCGGGCACAAGACGCCGAAATCCATTTCAAGTCCGATCTCGATGACCTTATAAAATCGAAACAACTATGCGCAGAGTTTGTAGTCCCTAATGCTGCAAGTCGCATCAGTGTTTCAGCTGATTTTGTGAGACGCTGTCTTAACTTGAGCATGAAACTCGAATCCCCCCGGGACAAAAAACGTTCAACCGCTTGTATAAATTGGTTAACTCACCAATTAAGAGATAAGGATTTGACAGGGTTAAGACTGAATATCTATTGGCCTCGGAGGATTCCAATAACGTCAAGTTCCTTGCAGGAGGCACTTAATGATCCTGCAGTTCTTACGCCGGAGGGTGTGAAGGAACTCCCGGTCGCATTGGAAGTTATCAAAACCGTCGATCTTGCCGTCAACTTTCGGGCGAGGAGAAAGTTCGTCGAAATCGCCTCATCCGAACTCTTAGGTTTCTATGAGCAAGCTGGCCAATGGTTGTCGGCATGGGTTCCTAAGGCTCCCAAAGTTATCAAGTCGACCTCGCCTGAGGAGGAAGATGCGGAAGTCGAATAGATATTCCGAGAGATAGCTTATTGGTGGGGTGCTGCTTTTATTTGGGAATACAAATTCGTCTTTCAGGTGTGATCCAGGATTATCCTGGCAGCTTCGTGAGCGCCATCGGCGGGGTTAGGTTCGGGGCTTAAGTCGCGGGCCGCTTTCAAGGTCTGTAGCCAGTCGCCATTTCTGAACGAATCCAGAATTAGCTCCACGCCAAGGCCGTGCCGGTGCACGCATTCGCGCAGGTAGGGATATTCCGGGAAGGCAGGGCGGGGCACATACGCCACCGGCCGGCCGGCAGCCCAGCATTCGGCCAGCACCCCGTAGCCGGGCTTGCTCACAACCACGTCGAAGGCGCCAATCAGATCGACGCTGGCATAGGGCTTACCGCTCTGAAGGGCGATGACATTGCCTGGAAGCTTTTCGTGGTTCACGTCCAGGACGACAAAGCGCCAGCCAGCCATATTGCCAAGGGCTTCGATGGCAAATGGAGGCGCGCCGCTGCCACCGAACATGACCAGTGCGGTGGGTTGGCCGTCTTCAAGGCCCAGTTCCTGGCGTAGTTGAGACCTGGAAATAGCCGCTTTGCGGGCAATAAGGTCGATATCCCGCCTGCGGGGAAAGCTCTGCATGGGCATGGACAGGGGCGGTTTGAGCAGCAAGGTGCAGTCGGCATGCGCCTGTGCAATCGTGGC
>Ga0316187_10002624_pt1 | contig 15650 bp, 16 predicted proteins | sample CroRivburrow1_MG_FD_204927 | JGI IMG/M metagenome (GOLD analysis project Ga0316187, IMG submission 204927) | Coastal sediment microbial communities from Maine, United States - Cross River worm burrow 1 | ecosystem: Environmental > Aquatic > Marine > Coastal > Sediment | place: USA: Maine... | reverse complement strand
GTTTGTTGCGTTATCTTCCATCGGCCTGGACTTTCGCAACCTCGCACTGGTGGCTGGTGCACTCAGTGTCGGCATCGGTTTCGGGCTGCAGTCCATCGTCAGCAATTTTGTGTCTGGCCTGACTATCCTGTTTGAACACACATTGCGTGTCGGCGACTACATCGAGCTTGATAATGGGCTCACGGGCACAGTGAAGGCCATTAATGTTCGTAGCACGCTCATTACCACGAATGACAATATCGACATCGTCGTGCCGAATTCGGAATTCGTAACAACGCGACTCACCAACTGGACGTTAAGCGAGAAGGTTCTCCGTGTGCGAATTCCGTTTGGCGTGGCGTATGGCAGCGACAAGGAGTTGGTGCGCAAGGCGGCGTTGGAAGCCGTGGCCGAAGTGCCCTTTACGCTGAAAAGAATAGGTCGGGAGCCCGATGTCTGGCTCGTGGACTTTGCTGAAAGCAGTCTCAATTTCCTGTTGCTGGTCTGGGTGAATAACCAGGGAGCAAAGCGCCCGACGCGAACACGCGCGGCATATCTGTGGGCGCTCGAAACCAAGCTCACCGAGTACGGTATCGAAATTCCGTTCCCGCAACGCGATGTGCATTTACGCTCCGGCTTGCCAATGCCAGAGCGGCCAATCGAAGACTCGGACTGAGCTTACGGACCGCAATCAGATGCTCGAACTACTCAGCTCAATTCACCCTTATCTGCCACCCGTTGCCGGCCTGCTAGCGCTGTTGATCGGCGCAGTGCTGATCGACCTGGTCGCCAAGCGCGTCCTGACCGGGGTCGTTCGCGCGTTCGCGGAACGATCCAGGGCCACGTGGGATGACACGCTGGTTGAGCACAATGTATTCGGTCGCCTCGTGCAGGTTGTGCCGGCGTTGGTCATATTCGCCGGCACACCGTTCGTCCCGGGCCTGCAGGACAGTCTCGTACAGCTCATACGCAATGTCGCGATGGGCTACCTGGTATTGATGTTGACGCTTGGGCTGACGGCCATGCTGGGCGCCGCACAGACCATTTATGAGACATTGCCCATCGCAAAGGATCGTCCCCTCAAGGGATTCGTGCAGCTTCTGCAGATCGTCGTCTGGATTTTGGGTGGCGTAATGATCGTGGCGGCGGTACTGGATCGTTCGCCGCTGCTACTGCTAAGCGGTTTCGGTGCGATGACCGCAATCTTGCTGCTGGTTTTCAAGGATACGATCCTGTCGCTCGTCGCAAGCGTCCAGCTCACTGCGCAAGACATGGTCCGTGTCGGTGACTGGATTGAAATGCCGCAGTTTGGCGCGGATGGAGACGTCGTCGATGTGCAGCTGCACACGATCAAGGTGCAGAACTGGGACAAGACGATCACCACGATCCCGACACACCGGTTGATCTCGGACTCGTTCAAGAACTGGCGCGGTATGTCGCAGTCTGGCGGCCGGCGGATCAAGCGCGCCCTATTCATCGATGTGTCTACGATCCGCATGCAGACACAGGACGAGGTTGATCGTTTCGTGCGATTCGCTTTGCTCAAGGACTACATCAATGCCAAGGGCCAGGAACTGGCCGACTATAATGCCGGGCTTGAGGTGGGTGCGGACGTAAACCGACGGCGATTGACGAACATCGGCACGTTCCGCGCATACGCCTTCAACTATCTGAAGAACCACCCGAGAATTCGTAAAGACATGACGCTGATCGTGCGTCAGCTTGCGCCCGGGCCTGAGGGGCTGCCGCTGGAGATTTATTGCTTCACAACCACGACTGCGTGGGCCGAATACGAGGACATCCAGTCGGACATATTCGATCATTTGCTGGCAATCGTGCCGGAATTCGACCTGCGCCTGTATCAGAAACCGGCCGGCTCGGACCTGGCGAATCTCAAATAGACGGGCCGCCCCCCTGTGTGTGCTGCGTAGAGCGCCGGCCGTTCGGTTTCAAACTGAAACAGTTCTCGGCTCACGACCACGGTAGGATTTTGCCATGGATTCGCTGACACAAGCCGTATTGGGTGCGAGCGCAGCCGGAGCCCTTGCGCCCGCGGGCCATCGCGGCAAGGCAATGCTGATCGGTGCAGGGCTCGGCACCGTGCCCGACCTCGATGTATTCATCGATTTTGGAGGCGCTATCGAGAACTACACGTATCACCGTGGGTTCAGTCACTCGCTGTTCGTACTGGTGCCGTTATCGGCATTGCTATGGTTGGCGCTTCGGCGCTGGTGGGCTCCAGTCCGGGACGCGCCATTGCGATGGCTCGCCGCGATCAGTCTCGCTCTATTGACACACCCTGTGCTCGACGCGCACACGGCCTATGGAACGCAGCTTTTCTGGCCACTCACGGTCCCGCCGACTTCGTGGGCAACCCTGTTTATCATCGATCCGCTGTACACGCTGCCGCTGCTGGTCGGGGTACTGCTGGCGGCCTTTCGCCCCAGAGCGGGCGGGACGGCACTCCGCGTCGGTCTGGTCATCAGCACGCTATATGTCGGCTGGTCCTGGGTGGCACAGGCGACGGTAAGCCGCAATGTCGAAGATGCGCTGGCGTCCATGCAGTTAGAGGACGCGCGGGTATTCCTGACACCAACGCCACTAAACACGCTGCTATGGCGCGTGGTCGTCATGACCGACGACGGCCATCTCGAAGGCTTCGACTCGCTCATGATCGACGAAGGCACGATGCGTTTCACCGCGTACCCCTCGGCGGTGGATGCGATGGCGGACGCGGGCGATGTCTGGGCGGTGAATCGCCTACGCTGGTTTGCCCGGGATTTCGTCAAGGCTCGTATCGACAATGACAGGCTCGTCATCAGCGATCTGCGCATGGGGCAGGAGCCCACCTACGCCTTCAGCCACGTCGTTGCTGCGCGCGGCAATCCTCACTGGAAAGAGATTCCCGCCGAACGGCTGCCCATGTCCCTCGGCGATCGGGCGCTCGCACGGACCTGGCATCGAATCTGGAGTGACTCGGACTGAGCGCGCAGACCGGTGCTGAGTGTCAGCCCTGCGCGTCATGCTTCAGGCGCATGACCCGACCGCGACTAACATAGAGCAAATCGCTGATCTTGAGCACGAGTGAGTCCTCGTACTTGTCGAGTTCACCGTCGGCGTAGGCAATTTGCCAGAGCAGCGAGACAATCCTTGCCTTTTCATCGTGGGTGAGGTGCTTATGCAGGAGTTCAGTGAATTCGTGTATGGAAACCAACTCGTCTGCCTTGGCATTGGCGGCATTAATTAGTTCGGCGGCCTCCTGCGTGCCAAGGCCGAAATGGTTCTTGATCAAACCCAGCATTTGTTCGAACTCGGCTTCGTCGAAGCGGGAATCAACCAGGGCGACATCGACCATCAGGACGGCTGTAGCCAGTCGAATGGCCGCATCGCGATCATCGGCCTCAATATCCTCAGCGGAGATCTGAACCACGATCTTTTCGTACAGACTTCTAAACATTGAAACTACTTCCCTGCCTATGGTTGCGACGTGAATCAGCAACCATACCAAACACACCCGATTCAGGCAGGCTAAATCTCGTCCGCGTGGCGGCGAGCCGTCATCTGAAAGCCAGATACAGCTCGCCGCTCTGCTCTTTGTGTCAGAAGCTGAACTTCGCGCCAATCGATGGGACGTCGAGCCCTTCATTCAACTCGTACCGTTCCCACTCGGCGACAAGTGACCAGGCCGGATTGATATGCCATTCAAATCCGAGCCCATACATCACGTCTGTGCCGCTGTCGTCACCGACGACACTGCCTGTCCCACCGCTAATGACGCGGACGTCGAGATCCGATTTCCAGGAAAACGCACCTAACCTTGCATACAGCGTGATCACGTCGGGGTTGACGGGCCATTTTGCAACGACCGCGCCAAACCAGCCATCGCCCTGATACGGATGGACGCTGTAGGTGTCACTCAGGATCGCATCGATGTCGTTTGGCGAAACGGATGCGCTGTATTGCGTAACCACCTTGCCGAGATCGGCGTACCCGATTTCGAAGGCGAGATACCGGTTCGGCGCGAATCCGCCATAGGCCTTCCATGCCGTGCTCGAGCTATCCACACTGGCATCGCTGATGGTCCAGCCGAGATTCGCCAAGTCCTGTTCGAGATCGCTGGCGTCGTAGTCAAGGTCTGCGTATCCAACATTGGCGCCGACGTACCAGGTGCCCTGCGCCTGGACCTCACCCGCTGGCAACATCAACCCGATCGAGATGATGCCAATCAGGCCAACAGCCCTGGCACACGCGCGCATTGTCTCGCGCGATCTCCATCTTCTGGTTGCAGTCAGTATTGCCGCGGCAATAAGCAGCACTAATGTTGGCCAACCAGTGCTACCGGATCCCTCACTGGTACCCTGGACCACAATATCAACTACGTCGATCACCGATACATCCTCAGAGTCTGTGTCGTTATCTGTTACCGGGTCATCGACGTCGGCAGTGATCGTGGCGGTCAGCGTCAGGGTCATTGGTTCGCCCGGTGCTGTCACAACGATACTCGCATTAACGACCGCGCCGGCGGCCATGTTTCCGATTGTGCAAATCAGGGTTCCTTTCGATTGGACACACGATCCCTGTTCAATGCTTCCTGACACGAACGTCCCGGAAGCCGGCAACGTAACGTCGACAACAACATTCGTGTTGTCGCTGGGACCATTGTTGGTCACCGTCATGTTGAAGGTAACGGGTTCGTTAATCATCGGCGTCGCGGGCGATGAGCTTGTAGAAAGGCTCATATCGGATCCCGGTGGGTTGACGGTCGACGAGGCTGATGCCGTATTGTTCGCCAGGTTAGGATCTTCTTCCGTCGCACTGACATCTGCCGTATTCGTAATGCTGATCGCATCAGCGACGGTGTCAGGCGTTACGACAACGGTCACAGTTGTATTGTTGCCGCTGGCCAGAGTGCCGAGCCTGCAGGTGACTTCCCCAGCCGTTGCTACCTGGTCGCAATCTCCCGTACCTGGCGTAGCCGTATCAAAAGTAACCTCGGCAGGCAGTGTATCGACGAGCACCACATTCGAGGCGCCGTCCGGGCCATTGTTGGTCACCGTGATCGTATACGTCAGTTGTGGTCCGCCAGAGAATACCGGGTCGGGCGAATCCGATTTTGTAACTGCGAGGTCGGCCATCGCCGGTCCTGCCGGTACGATCGTTGTTTGCTCCGTCGCACTGTCGTTGGAGCCGACAGGGTCGTTTTCCAGGGCCGATACATTCGCCGTATTGGTGACCATTGTAGGCTCGGCCACGTCCGGCGTCGCCGCGGTGATTGTCGTCGCTACCGTGGCGCCATTCCCGAGGTTAAGCAGATCGCAGGTTACGGTGCCCGCGTTCTCGTTGCAGGTTCCTTGCGCAGGAGTCGCGGAGACGAATGAGACGAGGCCGTCGAGTGTGTCAACAAGCGTAACTGTTGTTGCATCCCCAGGGCCGTTGTTTGTGACCGTTACGGTGTAGACGATGTCCGAACCTTCAACAACCGGGTCGGGAGTATCGGTCTTGGTAACGGCCAGGTCCGCATTCAACGCAGGCGCGCCGGTGAACTCGTCCATGCCAATATCGGTGGTTGCAATCGTGTCGCCGTTACCGTCGAACGGTCTTGCATCAAACTCAAAGTCGCTCGTCGGTCGCCCTGGCGCTGCGTCGTCGCCCGTGTCAATCGCCGGAGAACCGGCCATCAGTCGCGGATCCGGCTCCGGTCTCGACGTTATATCGACGAACATCGGATTTTGATCGATGTTCGAGCCTGAGTTGACGGGACCCGGCGTAACCACCCATTCGGTGATGTCATTGTTGTAGATTTCGACGACTGCGGGAATATCGGGCAGGTAACTATTGTTGATATACAGGTCGTCGCTCGTGCCTGAACCAGTATTGCCCCAGATAATGTTGTTGTAGATCTCTGCATAGCTCATGCCGTTGTCGATGGCGAGACTGATGCCGCCGCCTCGATTGGTCGCGTCGTTTCCGTAGAAAGTGTTATTCGTGAGGGTGACGCTTGCAAAGTGCGATTCGAGTGCGGCCAGTCCGCCACCTTCGTCACCCGCCGTATTGCCTGTGAACCCCGAGTTGACCATCGATATGGTGGTGAAGGCTGGTCGGATACGCAGGCCACCGCCTATATTCGCGATGTTGTCGACGAAGCCGGCAATCGCGATGTCGATGTTCAGCGATGAGAGATCGGCACCGCCGCCGCCGCCAGAAAGGCTCTGGCTCTCGTTGTTGTAGAAAAGTATGTCGTACAGGCTAATGATTGTATTGCGATCTTCGCTAGCTGTGGCGGGGTCGAATCCGCCTGCAAGGAGTCCGCCACCATTGCCTGCAGCCAGGTTATTGAAGAAATCAATGTTGCTGAGGTTAATGAGTGTAGTGAATTGTCCGCCAGTGACATACGCTCCGCCGCCGTCGCCACTCGCCTGGTTTCCATCGAAAGTGAGATCGGAAAGATAGATTCCTTCGACCGCATGGCCCCTGATGTAGACCGCACCACCGTCATCGTCGGCCGCGTTGTCGAAGAACTCGCTGCCTGTAACGCTAACAAGCGTGGCGAATTCCGCGGGTTGCAGCGATTCATCCGTCAGGATGGCCAAAGCACCGCCATCGCCGGGGGTGCCAACGGCATTGCCGTTACGGAATATCAGGTTCTCAACCTGGAAGTACACGCCGCTATCATTGATCACGGCGCTTGAGTCCATTCTCAGAATTGGCACCTGCGAGCCGCCGTCGAGTACCGCATCGGCTTGAGTGTCGCCGGTTATAGTCAGTCCGAAATTTTCGGCGGCTGCGGCTGTGTACGTCAGCGTTCCAGTGACGTTGAACGTACCCGCAGCGACGTTGATGGTGTCGCTTTCACCATTGGTTTGCGCTGTCGTTAGCGCTGTCTGGAATTCCGTCGGATTAGTGACGTTGAAATTGGCCGCCATACACAAAACTGGCGCGCAGCCGAGCGCCACAGCACAGAAAGTGCCGAGTCGTTTGCTCAACATTGTCCTCTCCCAGTGACCGTAATGTCTGCGAACGCTGGGCGCCGTTGCGGCGCAGTCCTGCTTTGATCGTCGTCCCGTCACTGGGGCCCGGCGGCGTACAGCGATCGCCGGAAACCATTCAGCATATTCCGACTTGAGGGTCCCTTCCTAGCTGCGGAAAATACGTACTTTGCGTGGCATGCTTGGCGCTAAATCACATACACGAACACGTAAGCTGTCAGCAGTATAGCGATCCAGAGTGCCGTTGTGCCGATGGACCAGGCACGTGCAAACACGCCCGCGCGCTCGGTGAGCCGGGTGCTGAAATAACCCTCGGCCTGGCTGCGCAAAGCACTGAGAAGGGGACCGATACGCGAGCGCAGCGCGTCGCCCAGCGCTGCAACGCCGCCGTGCAGGGCAACGGCAGCACGGTACAGCAGCACGCGCCACACCCAGTCGGTATCCAGGCTCACGGTGCATGTACGCTTCATGAGCGGCAGTAGCAGGAAGAACGCGAGCCCCGAGAACAGCAGCAGCTGTAAGTAGAACAGAACCTTGCCGGCCGTGTAGGGCACGTAGTCCACTGGGTAAGGCAGATACGCGTACAGGAGGTTCGGGAATACGCCGAGCAGGATGCAAAGTGCGCTCAGCAGCACCATGGCCGCTGCCATGTTCCAGGGAGCGTCTTTGGGGCGCAGCCCGGAGTCCCTTTGGAAGAAGACGAACCAGGGAAACTTGATGCCGGCGTGCAGGAAGACGCCCGCTGACGCAGCAGCCAGCATGAAGTAGACAAACACCAGGCTCTCATCCGCCGCGGCCTGCGAAATCATCGTCTTGGTGGTGAATCCGGAGGTCAGCGGAAAACCGGAAATGGCCAGCGCGCCGATAATGCCGCAAATGGCCGTTAGCGGCATGGTGCGGAACAAGCCGCCGAGATCCGTGCACTTCGAAAAGCCGGTGCGGTAGATTACGGCGCCCGCACTCATGAACAGGAGCGCTTTATAAAGGATGTGCGCAAATGCATGCGCCGCCGCGCCATTAATCGCCATCTGTGTACCGATGCCGATGGCACAAACCATGAAGCCGACCTGGTTGACGATCGAATAGGCGAGGATGCGGCGCACGTCGTTTTCCAGTAGTGCGTAAATGATGCCGTACATCACCATGAACAGGCCCACGCCGACCAGTACCGGCTCGCCCGGGAACAGCAGGATCAGCGCAAGCACCGCGGTCTTGGTGGTGAACGCCGAGAGGAAGACCGAGCCGGTGGGACTGGATTCCGGGTACGCGTCAGACAGCCAGGCGGAGACAGGCGGTGCCGCGGCATTGATCAGGATGCCGATCAGGATCATCCACGTATCGAAGTTGCTGGCCAGCATTGGCTGTACGTCGATGGAGCCGGTATGAACCATCACGCCTTCGATGCCAACCTTGAGGACGACGCCGCCCAGGAGATGCATGATGGCGTAGCGTATTCCGGCTGCGCGCGCGCCTGGCGTACCGCCGCACCAGACCACCACGGTCGAGAACAACGCCATCAACTCCCAGTAGAGGAAGAAGGTGATCAGGTCGCCGGCAAAGCTGACGCCGATGGCGCCCGCCGCATAAATATACGCGGCTGCTAATTCATACCACTTCGCCTGGCGAAAGGCGTACAAACCGCCGCCGAAAGCCATCACGGCGAAGATCGTGGCAAATAGCCTGCGAACCGGACTTCCCTCGATGGGTTCGATCAAGTAGTCGAGAAAAGTGACGGTCGCCACGACGCCGTCCGGAATCTGCCAGACGGCCCACAACGTGATGAGCGGCGTCCCGAGAACGAACAGGTTTCGCAAGTGGCCACGGGTCAGTCCAATCAGGACTGCGCCGCCGAGCATGATGAGCGCCGGTGGGAAAACGTCAAACATCGTCATCTCCGGCGGCGTAGTAGTCTTCATCGCGTTTCAGGATGAAGCCCAGTGCCTTGGCAACCAGCACCATTGCAAGACAGGACAGGAAGCCGTATACCGCGCCAAAGCCGAACCAGCCGTCCACGCCGAAGTAGCCCTTAACGTAGATGAACAGCTGCGCGACAACCGTCAGAGCGAGCACGGCGGAAAATACCCACCACAGCTTGCGGATTGTTGCGGGGCGCGCCAGCCAGTGATCCTGTTCCCTGTTGTTGTTCATAAAACTGCCTGTACAAGCTGTCGTTCAAGTGCGAGGACGGGGCCGTTCAGGAAGAAGAACGCAAGCGTCAGCACCGCCGTAATCGTCAGTGCGAGCACCACTGCGAAAGGCGCCTCGCCATGCTCTTGCGCCGGTGGCGTATCTTCCTTGAGAAACCAGGCCATGAAGATGATGGGCAGGAAGTAGGCCGCGTTTAACGCGGTGCTCGCAATGATCGCCGCAATGGCGACGTAGTTGTTCGCTTCAAAGGCGCCGGCGAGTATGTACCACTTCGACACGAAGCCGCCGGTTGGTGGCACGCCGATCATGCTTAGCGCACCGATGGTAAAGGCGGCCATTGTCCATGGCATACGTCGTCCGATGCCGCGAAGCTGGTGCAATTCAGTCTTCTTAGCGGCGGTGTAGATGGCGCCTGCTGCGAAAAACAGGGTGATCTTGCCGAAGGCATGCGCGACCATGTGCACCGCTGCGCCAATCTCCGCCAGGGGCTTCAGGATGGCGGTTGCCATGACGACATACGACAGCTGCGCAATGGTCGAGTAAGCCAGCAGTCGTTTGAGATTTTGCTGTCGCAACGCAACGACGCTGGCGCCGATTATCGTGAATGCAGCAACGTAGACGAGCCAGCCGCTGCTTGGCTCGGCGAACAAAAAGTCCACGCCGAAGATGTAAATGATGACTTTAGTGAGCGTAAACACGCCCGCCTTGACCACGGCCACTGCATGCAGCAACGCGCTGACGGGCGTCGGTGCAACCATCGCTGCAGGTAACCAGCGATGTACTGGCATGACGGCTGCCTTACCAATGCCAAACACAAACAGGCCAAGCAAAAGGCCCACAGCGGGACCGGCGATATGGCCTTCAAGAATGCCGCCTGGCGTGAACGTGCCGGTGCCGGCAACGGAGTAGGTCCAGATAATCGCCGGAAGCAGGAGGCCAATTGACGTTGTCAGCAACACACCGAGGTAGACGCGCGCAGAGCGTACCGTCTTCTCGTCACCCTTGTGTGAAACCAGCGGGTACGTGGAGAGCGTCAGGATTTCATAGAACAGGAAGAGCGTGAACAGATTGTCGGCGAACGCGATGCCGATGGTGGCGGCAAGTGCGATGGCAAAGAAGATGTAGAAGCGTGTCTGGTTCGACTCGTTGTTGCCGCGCATGTAGCCGATGGAGTAGATCGAGTTAACGATCCACAGGCTGGATGCCAGCGCCGCGAACAGCATACCGAGCGGCTCGACCCGAAAAGCGATGTCGATGCCGGGCACGACTGTCGCAAGCGTCAACGCCGGCCTGCCGCCCTGCATGAGTTCAGGCGCGAGGCTCCAGACGGTCCAGGCAAGCGCGGCCGCGGTGAACATCGTGGCGGCCTCGCGGATGTTTGGGCCAATTCTGCTGGCCGCGGCAATGCCAACGGCGCCGAGCAGCGGCAAGGCGAGCGCCAACAGAATCAGGTCGCTACCACTCATGGCAGGTGTTCCAGCAGCGTGTCCGCCGCCGACGAAGCGAGCGTTACGGGTATTTCCGGAACGAGCCCAAAGTACAGGTTTGCCAGTGCAGCGACCCAGGTGATCAGCAGCATCAATCGTGGGGCTTCACGAATGGCAGATTGATCAGCCGCGGGTTCGGCGAAGTAGATTGCCTCGACGATGCGCCAGATATAGGCGACCGCCATCAGCGAGCTGATAACGAGTACCGCAACCAATGCGATCCCCAGTGGGCCGTACTCGAGCGCGGCAGTAATCAGGTACCATTTGCTGATGAAGCCGGCCGTTCCGGGAATACCAATCAGGCTGAAGCCGGCGACTATAAAGGCGGCGGATGTCCACGGCATGCGCTTCGCAATGCCGCCGAGGTCCGACAGTCGCAGCCCTGCGCTTTGTGTTGCGAGGCATCCGACCGCGAGAAACAGCGCGCCTTTGGCAAGCGCGTGATTGAAAAGATGCACGGTGCTGGCCGTGAGCCCGGCCAACGTGACGAAGCTGGCGCCCAGCAGTATGTAGCCAATCTGCGCAATCGAGGAGTACGCCAGCAGCCGCTTGATGTTCTGCTCAAACAGAGCGACGCCGGATGCGATCAGGATTGCCAGCACCGCAAGGGGCATCAGGAACCATGTGAATTGCGTATCGTGGTTGACGAGGTTTGGCTGGAAGACGAAGAAATCGAATCGTAGCAGCAGGTAGAGCGACACCTTCGTCGAGCACGCCGCCAGGAACACCGTAACGGGGTTCGGCGCATAGGTGTAGGAATTCGGCAACCAGACGTGCAGCGGGAATACCGCTGCCTTGAGTGCCAGTCCGATCGTAATGAAGCCGGCCGCGACGAGAATGGGTTTCTGGTCGGCGACCTCGTGAATGCGAAGCTCCATGTCTGCCAGGTTGAGCGTGCCAGTCATCAGGTAGATCAACCCGATACCAATCAGGTAAAACGTGGCGCCGATGGTGCCCATGATCAGGTATTTGAAAACGGCCGGCAGGGCGCGGCGATCCGATCCACCGGCGATTATCACGTAGCTCGCGAGCGACGAGATTTCCATGAATACGAAGATATTGAATGCGTCAGCAGCAACGGGGATACCGGAGAGGCCGGCGAGCGCCAGCAGCCAGGCCGAGTAAAACAGGGGTTGACGGGATTCGTCGATATCCGAGTCTATGCTGCGCCGCCCCGCGAGCAGCGCCAGGGTCGATGCGCCGGTGACGATCAGCAGAAGCAGTGCACTGAAACGATCGACTGTCAGCTCAATACCATAGGGCGCCGGCCATGACCCCATGCGGTAGGTGTAGATGTTGCCGTCAAGCACACCCATTGTCATTGCAATTGCGATAACGAATGCGAACAGGCTGGCGGCGACAGCGGCGGCGCGCGCGAGCCCGCTGGGTTTGAGCAGCATGACCAGCGGCGCGCTGAGCATCGGCACTATGACCTGCAGTGCCGGCAGGTGGTGCGCAAGCGTGGTCACGAGCGCTCGCGCTCCTGAATTTCGTCTTCCTCGATCGATCCGTACTCTTCGTTAATACGCACGACGATACCGAGGCCAAGCGCGGTCGTTGATATGCCGACCACGATTGCCGTCAGGATGAGTACCTGGGGCAACGGGTTCGAATACAGGGTTACGCCATCCTGAAAAATAGGCGCCGTACCACCGTCGACCTTACCCATCGTTATGTAGAGAAGGAAGACGGCGGCCTGGAAGATCGACAGACCAATGAGTTTCTTGATCAGGTTGCGCTTTGCGATGACCGCGTAGTAACCGATCATCAAAATGACAGCGAAGACCCAGTAATAGAAGAGGCCGAGAAGTTCCATCAGACTTTGCCTCTCGCAGCGAAGGCGTGAAACACGCACAACAAGACACCGGTCACGGTGATGCCGACGCCGAGTTCAATAAGAATGATGCCTATGTGCTGGCCGGTAATCGGGTCTGATGCGAGCACGGAATAATCGAGGAAGTTGCCTCCCAAAAGCATTCCGGCAATACCAACGGCGCCGTACAGGAGCGCGCCTCCGGCAACGAGCCATTTCAGAACGCTCATAGGCAATGCACGCAACGCTTGCGCTTCGCCTTCAAGCAGAGCGTAGAGAATGACCGCCGAGGCCAGGATCGCGCCCGCCTGGAATCCGCCGCCCGGCCCGTAGTCGCCATGAAACTGCACGTACAGTCCGAACAGGAAGATGAAGGGGATCAGCATTCGTCCTACAACCCTTGGCACGAGATAGTGGCGCAGTCCCTGGCTGGACTCACTTGATGTTTCGGGTTGTTCGCGTCGCCGGGCAGTGCCTGCGCTCAGCAGAAACATCACGCCTATCCCTGCCGTAAAGACAACGAAGACTTCACCCAACGTGTCATAGCCGCGGAAACTTCCGAGGACCGCCGTAACTGCGTTCGGTATGTCGATGAGTTCCGGCGTCTTCTCGAGGTACCAGGGCGCGATATGCTGCTGCACCGGTGCTTCCGGATCGCCAAGGCGCGGCTTGTCGAACGTCGCGTATATGACGATGAGCGTGGTGATTGTGACGACGCCCAGCGCCAGCAGGCGATTGGTCGAGCCGCCACGCTCGTGTTCACCCGTCAGAGCAAGCGCGCCCAGGAAGAGGACCGTCGAGATGCCAGCGCCAATGGCTGCTTCTGTCAGCGCTACATCGGCCGCATCGAGAAGGAAGAAGTTGGCCGCCATCAGCAGGCTGAAAATACCGGTCAGGATTACGGCTGCGAACAGGCTTTCGCTACGAACAATGGCAAGTGCCGTTATTACAAGCAATGTGAGCAGGAAGATGCCGAACAGTATGATCATTCGGGTTTGCCTCCGCGCTTGATCGGACCTTCCTCAGGTTGCAACCCCGAAAGTATGGCGGCGCTCGCGAGCGCGTTCGATGCTGTCGGGCTGGTGATCAAAAGGAATAGCAATATAGCGGCGAGCTTGATAGTCGCGAGCGTCGCGCCCGCCTGCAACATGATGCCGCCGAGGATAAGCACCGCCGCCATTGTGTCGGTGAGACTGGCTGCGTGCATGCGCATATAAAGATTGGGCATACGCAATGCGCCGAGACCACCGATGAAAACGAACACGCCGCCAGCGGTCAGCATTATCCAACTCAATATATTGATCGCTATGGCCATGGTTTCTATTCGCCCACCGTCTTTTCTTCGGCTTCGCTGTCGGTACGCTCTCGGATGAATTCGAGTACAGCGATGACGCCGATGAAGTTGATCAACGCATAGACCAATGCAAGGTCGAGAAAGTCGGGCCGCCCATAAAGGAATGCGACTACAGACAACAGCAGCACTGTTTTCGTGCCGAACATGTTGGCGGCGAGCAAACGGTCATAGATGGTTGGGCCAAGCAATGCGCGCCCGAGAGCCATGGCCATCGTAATCAGGGTTGCAACAGTGACGGCATAGTACATTGCTATTTCTCTCGCAGCGCCAGGATGCGGCGGTCCATTTCGTTCTTCCTGAGTTCATCAGCACCGGCTTTGGTTAACGCATGCACGGTGATCTCACCCTTGTGAACATCAATTGCGAGCGTGCCCGGTGTGAGGGTGATCGAGTTCGCAAGTGTTACCAGGTCAACCGGATTCTCGCTGCTCGCCTTGACCGTCAAAACCTGCGGGCTGACAGGTAAGCTCGGGCTTACGATGATGCGGGCGACATCCAGGCTGGACTTAATGACCTCCTTGGCCAGCCAGAGCCAATAGCCGATAAGCCGACGGCCAAACTGAAGTGCAAACACCTCGGTTTGGAGGTACTCCATACGGTACGTGATGTATATGGTCAGTACGCACGAGAAGAGACCGAGCCCGAGCAACAGTGGTTTGTAGATTCCTGACCACAGCAGCCATGCCGCAACAAGCGGGATTAGCAGCGCCAGCATTCGGGTAATTGTGCGCGAAGTAGAACTCACCGTGATGGCCTAGCCGTTGTCATTCTGGTCGCAGGGGTAAGCGCGGCGCAAGGTGGAAAATACCGCGTCACGGGCCAGCAGATCTTCATCAAGAACCTTTCGGTTCGCCAGGTCGTCGACCACTTTTTCGACGACTTCCTCCAGTGAATCGGGCTCACCGAGGCAGAAATCAGCATAGACAGTCGGGCCGCGGCGGTTGATTCGGCTGCCAATGCGGCTGCGAATAGCCCGTTCCGAAAATGTCTCATCGTTGTCAAATTCCGTCGCGATATTCTCAAGTACGCGAGCGTCAGTTGCGACTGCGCCGTCAATAAAGCCCTGTACATAGCGTACGCAGAAGATAGCGTCTTTGCCTTCTGGGTCCTCGTAGTAGAAAGCACAATGCTCGGCGAGCTCCGGCGTCGATAGTGGTTCAACGCTCCCGGCGTGCTCGGCAAACAGAAGCAGCGCCATTACGCCAATAAAAGGTGTCCGTATGTTCATTGCAAATTCTCCGAGTCGTTATTCGTAGACGTCTGATGCTGGAGCACGGTTTGCAGCAATTGACCGACCGTGCAGTGTTCCTCGATAGAATGACGCAAATGCGCCTCTGTGTTGATAACGTAATGATTGCGTCGGCCCTCCCTGGCGCGCTCGACAATGCCTGCCTCCTCCAGTTCGCCGATCAACCGAAAAGCGGTTCGCTCGGTGATGCCGACCTTATCAGCCACATCGCGAAGTCGCGCATCCGGATTCTCGGCGAGACACACCAGGACGTGGGCGTAATTGCTCAGGAATGTCCAGTTATGAATCGTCTCTGTCACAGCTTAGGGACTCGCAGTTTCAACGTCGGGCTCGAAATGTATGACAAAATAGACCGGAAAACAATAACTAGATAATATTGTCAGGTGTCTGGGGCGCTCGCGCTCCTGTGACTTGGTGACCTGGGCCTGCTCAAGGTCGCGGAAAACGGGCAAAACCATGGTGGGCCTATACCGATTGCTGAAGATTTACAGTATTGTGTGCGCCACGCAAAAGCGCCCGTAGCTCAGCTGGATAGAGTACTGCCCTCCGAAGGCAGGGGTCACAAGTTCGAATCTTGTCGGGCGCGCCAAATACGAGAACGGGCCCCCTTGCGGGGCCCGTTTTCGTATTCGGT
>Ga0316187_10002623_pt1 | contig 15655 bp, 13 predicted proteins | sample CroRivburrow1_MG_FD_204927 | JGI IMG/M metagenome (GOLD analysis project Ga0316187, IMG submission 204927) | Coastal sediment microbial communities from Maine, United States - Cross River worm burrow 1 | ecosystem: Environmental > Aquatic > Marine > Coastal > Sediment | place: USA: Maine... | reverse complement strand
ACGAAAACAGGCCAGGGGAGTAAAGCGTGTCTCTGTTCACCGAACTCAAGCGGCGCAACGTCTTCAAGGTCGGCTTCGCCTACGCCGTCACTGCTTGGCTCGTGTTGCAGGTCGCGCAACTGGGCACCGAAAGCTTCGAAGCGCCCGCCTGGGTGATGAAATTGCTCATCACGCTGTTACTGGCAGGTTTTCCGCTGGCGTTGATTCTCGGCTGGCTGTTCGATCTGACGCCTGAAGGACTCAGAAAGGAGCAGGACGTCGACCGCTCCCAGCCGGCCTACCAGGAACTCGGACGGAAGCTCAATTTCACGATCATCAGCGTACTCGTTGTCGCGCTCGCCTGGTTTGCCTGGGACAAGTTTCACTCGCGCGAGGCCCGGCCGCCGGACCCCATTAAAACAGCCGCCGGACCCGCGCGGCCGGTCGATCAGGTGGTCCGGAACACAATATCCCTGCCGATCCCTGCGAAGTCCATAGCCGTCCTGCCTTTCGCCACGCGCAGTGACCGGCAGGCCGATGCCTGGTTTTCGCAAGGTATGCATGACGATCTGCTGACCCAGTTGGCCAGGATCGGAGATATCAAGGTCACTTCGCGGACCTCGGTCATGCGTTTTGCTGACAGCAACATGCCGATCCCCGAAATTGCGGCCGAACTCGGTGTGGCCACGGTGCTTGAAGGCGGCATCCAGCGTTCCGGCGATCGCGTGCGCATCAATGCGCAGCTGATCGACGCGGGCACCGACACGCATCTGTGGGCCGAAACCTGGGACAAGGAACTCACCGCGTCCAATATCTTCGAAATCCAGAGCGAGCTGGCAAGCCTGATAACGGCCGCTTTAAGAACCGAATTGGCGCCCGATCTGCAGGCCCGCATCGAAGAGAAGCCAACCGAAAGCCTGGTCGCTTACGATCTCGCGCTGCGCGGGCGCTACCTGATGGACAAGGAAATGTCAGAGGAAAACCTCGAGGGCGCGGCAGCGCTGTTTCGGAAGGCGATAGAAGCCGACCCGGAGTATGCCGCGGCCTGGTCGGGCCTCTCTCAGGCCCTGTTGGAAATGGTCGGCTGGTTCTACAAGGATGAGAGCGCGTTCCTGCCCGAGGCATGGCGCGCTGCCGAAAAAGCCGTTGCGCTGAATCCGAACCTGACTGATGCCTGGTTGGCGCTCGGAGATTTGCAACGCATGACCCGCCAGTTCGAGGCTGGCGAGCGGAGCTTCCGCACGGCTCTGGAGTTGAGCCCGAACAGCGCGGATGCCCACAGCCGTTACAGCGACCTGTTGCGCGACGCCCGGCGCTTCGATGAGTCGGTTCGCGAAATCCGGCGCGCCGTGGAACTGGACCCGTATCTGGTGCGCATCCGCGAGTCGCTGTTGCAGAACATCTATTTCAGCCGGGACTTCGCCGCTGTCGAAAATGAGGCGAGGAAACTGCTGGAGGTCGAACCGGACGCAGCAAACACCTGGTACTGGATGAGCCTGGCCCAAACCATGCAAGGCAAACACACCGAGGCCGAGCAGTCGATGTTCAAGGCCATCGAATACGATCCCGGCAATCCTTACTACGGCGTCGGGCTGGCCTTTGCATACGCCTTCGCAGGTCGTAACAGCGAAGCCACGGATATCCTCGAGCACGCAGAGGAAAGAAGATTCTCCCTGGTCGAGGTGGCGTTGGTTTACAGCATTCTGGGCGACATGGACCAGGCATTCGCCTACCTGGACCGCGCCTTCGCGGAATCGCCGGCGGCGCTTTTCTACATCGCCGCCGATCCGGGCGCTGACGCGATGCGCGGTGACCCGCGCTGGCAGGACCTACTCGATCGGCTGGGCGCCGAATAGCCTCTCCATTCCCGGGAATCCAACCGGATCCCGAGGAAATACGCCGTGTTGCGAGGATTTCAGCGAGTATCCTGATATCATCGCCGCGAGCGCAGAAGGGATCGAGAAGTCGTACCAGGTACTGATAATAATAATGTCCGGTCTATTCCATGAATTGAGACGCCGCAATGTATTCCGGGTCGGCATCGCCTACCTGGTGGCGTCCTGGCTGCTGCTGCAGATCATGGACGTGATTGGACCGATCCTGCGGTTACCGGAGGAGGTTGCGCGTTATGTGCTCTTTTTCCTCGCCATCGGTTTCATACCCGCGGTGATTTTTGCCTGGGCCTTCGAATGGACGCCGGAGGGGGTGAAGCGCGAAAGCGAGGTAGACCGGCCAGGCTCGATCAGGGCGCGCGCCGGGCACAGGCTGGATCGGGCGATCATCGTGATTCTCGCGCTCGCCGTGGCCCTGCTGCTGTTCGACAAGCTCAACCCGGAAGCGGGCTCCGGAGCCGCTTCCCCTGAAGCCGCTTTGAACGGTGGCGAAGTGCCCGAAGTGGCCGCCCGCACTGCGCTCACTGCAGTCCAAAAATCAGTCGCTGTGCTGCCCTTCGCTGTGATGAGCAGCGGCCCTGATGACGACTATTTCGCCGACGGACTCACCGAGGAAATCATCAATGCCCTGGCGCAGGTCCCGGACTTGCTGGTCACGGCCCGCACCTCGGCCTTTTACTTCAAGGGGCAGAACCTCCCGGTCGCGGACATCGCTCAGCAACTGGGCGTCGCCCACGTGGTCGAGGGTTCGGTGCGCCGCGCGGGCGACCAGTTACGCATCACGGCCCAGCTCGTACGCGCGGAGGATGGCTTTCACCTGTGGTCGGAAACCTACGACCGGCGCACCGAGGACACCTTCGCCTTGCAGGCGGACATCGCGGAAAAGGTCGCGCGCGCGCTGAATGTATACCTGGACGATGCACTGCGCGAACGCATGCAGTGGGTCGGCACACGGAACGTCGAAGCCTTCATCGCTTACCAGAAAGGCATAGAGTTTTACGAGCGCGCTCACCGGGAGCCCAACCAGATCAGCCTGCTGCGCCAAGCCAACATTTTTTTTGAACAAGCCGTCGACCAGGCACCCGAGCTGGTCGATGCCTATCAGTACCACTCCGATCTGTATAGCCATATCCTGATTTCCCAGGCATCCGGCCAACTCGATGGGGAAATCTCCGACAGGGATGTGGAGCAGGCGCCCGCTGCGCTGAAGCGGGACTATGAGCGCGCCACTCGCTACGGCAGGACATCGGGGCAGCGCAGCAACGGCACTTACGACAGTTCGATGATTTTCGGCCGCTGGCGGGGTCTGGACTTGCTGAGCACCGAAACCGCCGCGCTTCCGGGATGCGAGCCTGCGCTCTGGCTGCACCTGGTTGCGCCGCTGTCGAGCGAGCCGGAAGCCTTGCTGGGGGCATTCCGCCGTATGGCTGTCTGCGACCCGTTGAGGTCTCGGCCGATGGTGCACACCGTGGGCATTCAGATGTGGTTGGGGCGGGCCGCTGAAGCGATTGGAAATGCCCGGCAAAGCCTTGCCAGGAAAGAACACCCGTCCCTGTCGCGCCACCTCGCGCTGGCACTCGCCCTGCAAGCAAGCGCCGAAGAAGCGGCAGCCGCGGCCAACAGCATCATCCGGAACGAGAGCGATCTGCTGCTGGTCAAGTCGATGTTGGCAGCCATCGCTGGTGACGCGGAATCGGCCGGCCGCTACCAGGAAGCATACCTGGGCAAATACGGCCCCAATGACAGGGAAACCCTGGTGCTGGAGGCGGCGCGTGGCCATCTCGGCGAGGCCAATCGACTCGCCGCGGCTATCGATGCCAGACCCTTCGGCCATGTCGTGCTGCTCCAGGCCATCTACGATTGCCTGTGCGGCGCGCCCTTCGACCTCGACGCGACGCCAGTTTTCGCGTCTCTGCTGACTGAATCCGGGTTCGTTTGGCCGCCCGCAAAGCCGTTCGACTTTCCGCTGAAGGAGTGGTGAGTGTAGGCTTGACATTCACCTTTTAAATCCAAGCGGGGAAGGGTACAAAATGAGCAACAAGGTCGCCTTCATAGGACTCGGCGTTATGGGTTACCCGATGGCTGGTTACCTGGCCAAAGCGGGGCACGCGGTCACCGTTTTCAACCGGACCGCGGCGAAGGCCGAGCGCTGGGCCGCGGAATTCGGTGGCGCGACCGCCCCGTCTCCCGCAGCCGCCGCGGATGGCGCGGACTTCGTTTTCTCCTGTGTCGGCAATGACGAGGATCTGCGGTCGATAACTGTCGGCGAGGATGGTGCCTTCGCCAGCATGAAAACGGACGCCGTATTCGTCGACCACACGACAACCTCCGCGGAAGTCGCCCGCGAACTGCATGCAGAGGCCACGCAACTGGGCTTTTCCTTCGTCGACGCCCCGGTCTCCGGCGGCCAGGCCGGGGCCGAGAACGGCCAGTTGACCGTGATGATCGGCGGTGACGAGGATGCAGTGGCTCGCGCGGCGCCACTGATCGACTGTTACGCGCGCATGCAAGCGCGGCTGGGCGACGCCGGCTCAGGACAGTTGGCCAAGATGGTCAACCAGATCTGCATTGCGGGACTGGTGCAGGGCCTGGCCGAGGCGCTCAACTTCGCCGAGCGTGCCGGCCTGCAAGCACAGGCGGTAGTCGATGTGATATCCAAGGGCGCCGCCCAGTCCTGGCAGATGGACAACCGCGCCGGCACCATGATCGCCGGCAAGTTCGATTACGGCTTCGCTGTCGAGTGGATGCGCAAAGACCTCGGCTACGTCCTGGGTGAGGCGAGGCGCAACGGCGCTCACCTGCCGGTGACGGCATTGGTGGATCAATTCTACTCGGAGGTACAGGCACTCGGCGGCAATCGTTGGGACACCTCCAGCCTGATCGTGCCCTTACGCAAGATGCAGAGTACGTGATCCCGCTTGACGCAATTCGTTGATTATCGGAATCGCCGGCAACGGGTGTACCCTAGTCCGCGAGCGGCTGGCAATCGACGGCCGTGGCTCTACGGCATAATCAAATATAATACGGGAGAGACGAAATGGGAGAACTCGCACTGCTCCAGGGCAACGCCCTGGCATTCCTCTTCAGGTGGATTCACCTGCTCGCTGGCGTGGCCTGGATCGGCCTGCTGTGGTACTTCAACTTCGTGCAGGGCGAGTATTTCAAGGACGCCGACGCCGCCGCCAAGTCGGACGTAATCCGCAAGCTGGTGCCGCGCGCCCTTTGGTGGTTCCGCTGGGGCGCGATGTTTACCTTCATCAGCGGCGTCGCCCTGCTGGGCGCCAAGCACCTGATCGGTTACGGCATCATCGTTGGCGCCGTGCTTGGTACGCTGATGTTCCTCAACGTCTGGTTGATCATCTGGCCCAACCAGAAAACCGTGATCGCCTCGGCCGAAAAAGCCGCGGCCGGTGGGGATCCGGACCCCGCCGCGGCGGGGGCTTTAGCCAAAGCGGGTCTCGCCTCCCGCACCAACACGCTGTTCTCCATCCCGATGCTGTTCTTCATGGCCTCGTCCGTACACCTGGCGCAACTGGGCATTCCGGTGACTCAGGCCGGTATCCTGTCCCTGGCCGTGGTCTTCGGCATCATTGCGCTGCTTGAAGTCAATGCGCTCATCGGCAAGACCGGACCGATGACCAGCGTGATGGGCGTTATCCACATGGGTCTGGTGTTGACCCTGGTGCTGTACCTGGGGGTCGATCTGCTCTGACCGGCAGTGGCCAGCGCTCAACCTTAACGGTGTCATCTAGTCCCGGAACAGTGCTACATGAGATGTGGCGTGCCGCCATCCGGGCGGCACAGCCCGCAACCTGCCTGCCCGGACACTGGCCGGAACCTCCGGCCGGCCGATTGGCGGTGATCGCTTGCGGCAAAGCCGCGCGGCCCATGGCGGCCGCTGCGGCAGAGCGTTATGGCGCGGGCTTTGAGGGCTTGGTTATCGAGCCCGCAGACCCGGGGGCTGTGCTGGAATCAATCCCCGGCTTCAGGCACATCGGGTCCAGCCACCCGGTTCCGGACGAACGTTCGGTGGCGGCAGCCTCAGCCGCGCTGCAGCTCGCCGCCGGCCTCGCGCCCGACGATCTCCTGCTGGTGCTGCTTTCCGGCGGTGGCTCAGCTCTGATGAGCCTGCCCGCAGCGGGTCTGTCGCTGGAGAAAAAGCAGTCATTGACACGGCAACTTTTGGCCAGCGGGGCGACCATCCATGAGATCAATTGTGTGCGCAAGAAACTTTCGCGCATCAAGGGGGGGCGACTGGCGCTGGCTTGTCGTGCTCGGGTGGTAACGCTGGCCATCTCAGACGTGCCGGGCAATGACCCACGCCTGATTGCATCCGGGCCGACTGTTTGGGACCGCAACACCTCTGACGACGCGCGGGATATTTTGACTCGCCACGGAATCCGGCTGACGGCCGCTATCGACCGGGTGCTGCACGGAGCGGCCGCTGAATCGCCTGGACACTTCGATCCGACCGCGCAAAACACCTATCAAATCGTGGCCAGCGGCATGACCGCCCTGCAAGCTGCGGGCGACTGCTGCCGCCGCAACGGTGTCGAGCCTTTGATCCTGGGCGACGATCTGCAGGGCGAGGCCCGGGAGTTGGCGCGTGAGCAGGCCCGCATGGCACTGGATCTGGCGAGAAAGGGCAACACCTGCTGCCTGCTGTCGGGCGGCGAAACCACAGTCACGCCAGGCGTTAGCCCGGGCCGCGGCGGCCGCAACACGGAATACGCCCTGGCGCTGGCCCTCGCACTGGGCGGGCGGCCCGGTATCTGGGCGCTGGCGGCCGACACGGACGGGATCGATGGCTGCGAGGGCCACAGCGGGGCACTGGTCGACCCCGACACGCTGCAACGCGCCGCGCGGGCCGGCCTGGAAGCGGAAAACTATTTGCGCAGGCATGATACCGCCGGCTTTTTTGAGCAGATCGGCGGCCTCCTGGTCGAGGGTCCCACCGGCACCAACGTCAGCGACTTCCGCGCCATCCTCGTGAACCCGTAGGACCGAATTCATTGCGGAGACGGTCATTCGCCCAGGGGGTCGGGCAAGACCTTTTCCGAAAGAAAATTCGCTCCCACAAAAAAAGGGCCGCTTGCGCGGCCCTCACTCAGGGTACATCCAATAATCCTCAGCTCGCTTCGAGGAACTGCTCGTCTTCAGTCGAGCCACTCAACGCTGACAGCGAGGAATGCCCGCCGCCGATGCACTGCGTCAGGGCGTCGAAGTAGCCAGTGCCGACCTCGCGCTGGTGCTTGGTAGCGGTGTAACCGATCTTCTCTGCGCCGAATTCGGCTTGCTGCAGCTCCACGTAAGCGGACATCTGCCGCTCGCGGTAACCGCGCGCCAGTGTGTACATGCTGTAATTCAGCGCATGGAAGCCGGCCAGCGTTATGAACTGGAACTTATAGCCCATGGCGCCCAGTTCCTTCTGGAACTTGGCGATCGTCGGGTCGTCCAGGTTCTTCTTCCAGTTGAAGGACGGCGAGCAGTTATAAGCCAGCAACTGGTCGGGATACTGCTTCTTGATGGCTTCGGCGAACACCTTGGCCTCGTCCAGATCCGGGTGAGCCGTTTCGCACCACAGGAGGTCGGCAAAGGGTGCATAGGCCAGTCCGCGGTTGATGGCCTGGTCGATTCCCGCTCGGGTTTCGTGGAAACCTTCCACGGTGCGTCCACCGGTCAGGAACGGTGCGTCGTAAGGATCCACGTCCGAGGTGATCAGGCCGGCCGCGTTGGCGTCGGTGCGGGCCAGCAGCACCGTCGGCACACCCATGATATCCGCCGCCAGGCGCGCGGCGATGAGTTTCTGCACAGCTTCCTGGGTCGGAACCAACACCTTGCCGCCCATGTGGCCGCACTTCTTGGCCGAGGCCAGCTGGTCTTCGAAGTGAACCCCGGCGGCGCCCGCAGCGATCATGGCCTTCATCAATTCGTGCGCGTTCAGCACGCCGCCGAAGCCGGCCTCGGCATCCGCCACGATGGGCTGCATCCAATCCACCGAGTCGTCGCCTTCGGCATGGTGCAACTGGTCCTGACGCAGCAACGCGTTATTGATGCGCCGCACTACGTCCGGCACGGAGTCGGCCGGGTACAGCGACTGGTCGGGGTACATCTGGCCCGCCAGGTTGGCGTCTGCGGCCACCTGCCAACCCGACAGGTAGATGGCCTTGAGGCCGGCCTTCACCTGCTGCATGGCCTGGTTGCCGGTCAGCGCGCCGAGCGAGTTGACGAACGGTTCGGTATGCAGGTAACCCCAGAGTTTCTCGGCACCCTGGCGCGCCAGGCTATACTCGATCTTCACGGTACCACGCAGCCTGACGACTTCTGCCGCGGTGTAGCCGCGCTTCGCGCCTTTCCAACGCGGGTTGCTTGCCCAGTCGGCCTCGATGCGTTTAATCTCGTTTTCTGTAGTCATAGGTCACCTTGCTGTACGATTTTCGAAGACATAAAAAGCGATGGATCGACGGGAAGACAGCCATTTCAAGCGCAGACACCGCCCCTTCTCCCATGGTTTCCAGGGGAGTGCTCACAGACTGCAGCTTAGTTTTTGAGCGCCATCTTTGACAAGACAAATGTTTCAATATTTAATATAAGAATTGTTAATTCATTATGTGATTGATTTTGAAGAAAACTTCTCAGCGCTTCTATTATAAGGGCAATCAGCTCAAACAACTACGCGCTTTTTGCGCGGTGGCCAAGAGCGGCAAGATGACCGACGCTGCCGAAGAGCTGTTTTTGAGCCAGCCGGCCATCAGCCTGCAGGTTCGGGCGCTCGAGCGGGAACTCGACACGGTGCTTTTCGAGCGCCACGGCCCGCGCATCAACATGACCCGCGAAGGCCAGGAGCTTTACGAAATGGCGAGACCGCTGGTCGAGGGTCTCGAAACGCTCAATGCGCGGTTCAACCGGCAAATGAAAGGCGACCTGGACAGCGGGGAGGTGGTGATCGCCGCCGGTGAGTCCACCATCATTTACCTCCTCCCCCGTCTGGTCAGCCAGTTCCGCGAGCGGTACCCCAATATCCACGTCACATTGCGCAACGTGACCGGCCGCGATGGCCTGGCCATGATCCGGGACGACGAAGTGGATCTCGCGATCGGCTCGATGCTGGACGTGCCGTCGGACATCAGCTACCAGCCGGTATACTCCTTCGAGCCTGCCCTGATCATGCCTTTGGGGCACGACCTGGCCGACCGCAAGCGCGTTCACATCGAAGACATTGCCCCGTACGGCTTGATCCTGCCGCCGCGCCGCCTCACCACCTGGCGCATGGTCGACCGGGTGTTCCAGCAGCACCAGGTGCCCTTCAACGTCACGCTCGAAGTCGGTGGCTGGGAGGTGATCAAGCGCTACGTGGAGCTGGATTTCGGCATTTCCATCGTCACCGGTATCTGCCTGCGCGACGATGACAAGCTCGTGGCCAAGAACATGAGCGCCTATTTCCCGAAGCGCAGTTACGGCACCGTTATGCGGCGGGGTAAATACCTTTCGCCGCAGGCCCGGGCCTTCGTGGAAGTCGCCGAAGAAGCGATCATGCCGGACTCCCCCTGGCGCGTCGGTCATTCGGAGCGTTGAAAAAAAAGCCCGGGCAAAGCCCGGGCCAAGAGCACGCAAAGTGCTTCACGGGTTTTTGGTCAAAATCGATCAGTGCAGGTTGTAGCCCATCTCGTCGTGCAAAACGAGATCCAGGCCCATCTCTTCCTGCTCGTCACTGACGCGCAGACCAATCACCGCATCGATGAGCTTTAGCAGAATGAAACTCACCACGCCGCAATAGACGATCGTCGCACCGGCGCCGATGAACTGGCTGGCCACCTGGGAGCCGATACCGACGCCCTCCTCCAGGCCGGCGCCGCCGAAGCTGGCGTCGACGAACACACCGGTCAGGATCGCACCGACAAATCCGCCGACCCCGTGGACACCGAACGCGTCCAGAGAATCGTCGTAGCCGAGACTCCGCTTGACCTTGACGACGAACAGGTAGCAGACCAGGCCGGACGCGAAGCCGATGGCCAACGCGCCCATGGGGCCGACAAATCCGGAAGCCGGCGTAATGGCCACCAGGCCTGCAACGGCTCCCGATGCCAGCCCCAGGGCACTCGGCTTGCCGTGGCTTATCCACTCGAGGAACATCCAGGTGAGCGCGGCCGCGGCCGTGGCGATCTGCGTGACGGCCATCGCCATGCCGGCCACGCCATCGGCGGCCAGTTCGCTACCGGCGTTGAAACCGAACCAGCCGACCCACAGCATGCCGGCGCCTACCATGGTCAGCACCAGGTTGCTCGGCTTCATCGGGTGCTGCGGGTATCCGCGCCGCTTGCCCATGACCAGTGCGGCGACGAGGCCGGCCACGCCGGCATTGATGTGCACGACCGTGCCACCTGCAAAGTCGAGGACGCCACGCTCACTCAGCCAGCCACCGCCCCAGACCCAGTGTGCAACCGGTGCATAAACCAGCGTCACCCACAGCGCCATGAACCACAGCATTGCCGAGAATTTCATGCGCTCGGCAAAGGCGCCTACGATCAGCGCGGGCGTGATGATGGCAAAGGTGAGCTGGAACATGGAAAACACCGTCTCCGGAATGGTTCCGGTCAGCGAATCCGTGCTCACACCGGCCATGAAGGCCTTGCCCAGACCGCCGACGAAGCCGCTGATGTCGTCACCGAAGGCCAGGCTGTAGAGGTACACCACCCACAGGATCGTCACCATGCAGGTGATGGCGAAGCACTGCATCATCACCGACAGTGCGTTCTTGGCGCGCACCATGCCGGCATAGAACAAGGACAGGCCGGGAATCGTCATGAACAGAACCAGCGCGGTGGCGGTGAGCATCCAGGCGGTATCGCCGGCGCTCAGTTCGTCCTGTGCCGCCGCCATCCCGGGCGCCAGGGCCAACAGCAGTCCACCAATGGAAAAAGTTGCTTTCTTGAGTGTCTTCATTGTGATCTCTCCGTGCTCAAATGGCCTGCGCGCCGGTTTCCCCGGTCCGAATGCGGATGACTTCTTCGAGTGCGCTCACGAAGATTTTGCCGTCGCCGATCTTGCCAGTGGCTGCCCCTCGCTGAATGGCCTCGACGACCTGCTCGGCCATCTCGGAGGTCACCGCGGTCTCGATCTTGAGCTTGGGTAGAAAATCAACGTTGTACTCGGCGCCGCGGTACAACTCGGTGTGGCCTTTCTGGCGCCCGAAGCCCTTGACCTCGGTGACCGTTATGCCCGCGATGCCGACTTCATGCAGCGCCTGTCGAACATCGTCGAGCTTGAACGGCTTGATAATTGCTGTAACCAGTTTCATGGGGTCCTCCATGGTGGATGCTGAGGGAACACCCCTGAAGATGCAGGTTTCGTGCCATGAAGCCGGTGAATGCAAGCAGCTGTTTTTACGCGGGATTTATAAACGGTCGCTGAGCCGGCTGGTCGCAAGGGGGTGCTTGCACCGGGGTGGTGCACCGGGGTGGTGCAAGGGTCTGGTCTCAACCATCACCAGGATAGCACCCAAAAAGAAGCCACCCAGTGGGTGGCTTCTTTTTGGGAATTGGCGCGCCCGGCGAGATTCGAACTCACGACCCCTGCCTTCGGAGGGCAGTACTCTATCCAGCTGAGCTACGGGCGCTTGGTTGATTTGCGTCGCGTAGTGTAGCGGTTTTTCGCAGCCGAAGTAAGCGCGGGAGTGCTTCCGGTGGCGCAATGCAGAGGCTATACTATCGGGCTTGTCCCAATCGTCCGCCGGCTGGGAATCCAGAACAAAAGACATTCCAGAGGTTGCAATGGACCAACAAGAAGACCGCGCATTCCTGCGCCAGTTTAGTGGAGTCATCGTGGGCTTCATGTTACTGACGGTGAGCCTCATTTTCCTCGCCCGGCACATGCAGCCCGAGCCGAACGCGGACGCCAACCCGAGCCAGGCGATTCTGGCGGAACAGCGCATTGCGCCGGTAGCCGCAGTCCGTTCAGGCGAGGAAGGCGCGGCCGCACTGGCCGAGGTGCAGGCGGCAGGCGCCGAAACGGCCCCGGCCGGCGACGTCGTGGTGGACGGCAGCGCTGTTTACAATGGGCTCTGCAAGGCTTGCCATGAGGCGGGCGTGGCGGGCGCCCCAATTGCCGGTTCCGACCAAATGGCGGTGCGGCTGCAGGAACAAGGCCTTGAAACGCTTGTCTCCCACGCGATCAACGGTATCAACGCGATGCCGCCCCGCGGCGGCAACCCGGCCTTGACGGACGCGCAGATCCAGGCAGCCGTCGAGTTCATGCTGCCATAGCGGCGGCCGCGAGCACTGGCCATGTCGGGCCCGGTAAGGCTGCCACCCGTGGTTGCCCAGCCCGGGCCGAAGCTCTTGCCGACGCTGATGCTGATCCTGGCGGCGTGCAGCGGACCCATCGAACCGACCACTGACGCAGCTTCGCTGTGCCGCAGCGATCATACGGCCATCACCGCAGTCCAGGGCGGGGGTTTCGGCAGCCCACTTGCGGAGACGATGGTGTCCGTCCGGGGCTTTGTCACCCACGCGGAGCCGGGCAAGGGCTTCTACCTCGAGGAACAGGCCGCCGCCGACAACGCATCACGCGCCTTGTTCGTCGCTGATGAAGCACTCTCCCGAACGGTAAGCAGCGGCCAGGAAGTCGCGGTAAGAGGACGTGTCGCGGAACTGGGAGCCGGGCGAGACACGTTGACCTCGCTGGTCGAAATCGCTGAGTACGGCGTCTGCGCCGATGACGCCGACCTCCCCCTCACGCACGTCGCATTGCCGCTCGACTCTCGCCAGCGCGAAGCCTTGGAAGGCATGCGGTTGACCTTCGATGCGCCGCTTTTTTTCACCGACCACTATGAAATGTTTCGCGGTGAGTGGACCCTGAGTTCCGACGCGCCACTCAGGGTGCCCACCGAAGACGCGGCGCCCGGCAATGCCGCGGCCGCGTTGACACAGGAGAACCTTGAACGCGCCATCGGGGCCGTCCTGCCCGGACCGGACTTTCCGGCCCTGCCCGTTGGCGCGAGCGTCAGCCATGTGCAGGGCGTGCTGGGCCGCGACGGCAAGGAGCAGCGCTTGCTGCTCGAATCCACCCCGCGCGCCGCCGCCTCCGACAGCGAACCCATCGACCCGCCGGCCGATGACAGCCTGCGCATCGTCAGCATGAATCTGCTGAATTACTTCAACGGCGACGGTCGTGGAAGTGGTTTTCCGACTGCCCGGGGCGCACAGAACCTTGCCGACTTCCGGGCCCAACAGGAACGCACCGCGGCCGCCATCGCACGCCTCCAGCCTCATTTGCTGGCTGTCCAGGAATTGGAAAACGACGGCTTTGGCCCCGACAGCGCGGCCCAGTCATTGCTCGATCTGTTGAATGGCACGGGGTTTTCCGACTGGGCCGTTGTCGATCCCGCCGTCGGGCGGATCGGCGGGGACGTTATCACTGTCGGCCTGTTCTACCGCAGCAAGGTGCTCGAACCGGCGGGGCCGGCCGAACTGCTGCGGGGGCCGGCGTTCGATGGCCTGAGCAGGGTCCCGGTCGCGCAACTCTTCCGGGAGCGTTCGACGGGTAGCTCGTTCCTGGTGGCGGTCAATCACCTGAAGTCGAAGGGGCGCTGCCCCGATGACGGACCGAACGCGGACCAGGGCGACGGACAAGGTTGCTGGAACCGCGCACGCGTTGAAGCGGTGAGCGCCCTGCTCCCCTGGCTCGACCGGCTGGCCGAAAAATCCACGGACCGGCAATTGCTGGTCCTGGGCGACATGAACGCCTGGCGCCGTGAAGATCCGATCCGCGCTTACCGTAATGGCGGGTACATCGAGCTGGTCGAGGAACTCTCGGGTCTGCCGCAACACAGCTTCGTCTACTTTGGCCAGCGGGGGACCCTGGACTACGCGCTGGCCAGCACGAGCCTGCGCGCCCGGGCCCGGCAAGCCACCATCTGGCACATCAACGCCGACTGGCCCCGCAACATGTCATTACCGCGGCCGTGGCTGCGCATGTCGGATCATGACCCGGTGGTCGTCGACCTGGAGCTCAGCCAGTCGGCCACGTCCGACTGAACCTGATCGAAAACGGAGGCAAAACAGAGGCGCACCCGCGCCTCGAACGGATCCCAGATTTCGTCGACCCGGTGGAGGGGATTGGGTCGCGACAGGCGGTGCCCCACGCCGCGCAGGCTGTGGAGGATTTCGGACTTTTCACGGTACGCTGCGAACAGGCCCCGCCGGTCTGCGTAAGCCATGAAGCGGTGGAGCTTCGGGGGCACTTCGTTGTCGCGCCTCGCCAGCATCTCGCGTACACCGGCATCAAAGGCCTCGAGTGACTGCAGCCCACGGTGCTCCCAGTCCAGGGCGAGTTCGTGATCGATCGCCAGATCGATGATGATCCCGCTGTAACGCCTGAAGCCGGGCGGAAACCATTCCCTCAACGCCACGATCTCGGGCAGCGAGTCCGTGTAAACATCGATGCGGCGGTGCAGCATGATACCGGTCTGCACGGGTGGCCTGAACGCCGCCAACTCGGCCTTGCCACGAACAAAATCACCGAGCAGTGCGCCCAGGCGGAGATCCTCGTCCTGCCCGGCAAGCACCAGATGAGCAAGGAAGTTCATGGGTTCAGCCTAGTGTCCTGTCACACACTATATCGCGCATTCAGCAAGGCGAGAAGCGGCCAGCTGTGAGGCGTGCGAGTGCAGGACTAGCCGTGCTAATTCAAACGAGCGCAACAAAGCAGATGGTGGCTTATCGCCTTGCCCGGAGGGAGTCCCGCATACGCACCAATGCGACATCGCAGTCCTTGGAAAGGGCGCGCCATTCCCTGCGGACTGCGCCTTGCCCTGGCGCGCATGCGGGACTCTGAAAGCGCGATATAGTGTGTGGCAGGACACTCGCAGGTTTCTGGCCCGCCAGCGGTAACCTGCGGTATCATGCAGACACCCTGGGACGACCCGCCGGCAGCGGCAGGTGTGGCGAGCAGCAAGGGAATTTTCCATGACCGAAGCCCGAACAGTCGAGCAACCCGGCGAGTTCCCCGCCGAACGCGGCGAATTCCTGCTGCGTGGCCCAGCCGGCCTGATCGAGTGCGCCGTGGACGTGCCGGAAGCCGAAGATGCACGCCCCGCCACTATCATCATCTGCCACCCGCACCCTCAGCATGCTGGAACCATGCACAACAAGGTGGTGACGATCCTGGAGCGCTCCATGCGGGAGCTTGGCCTGAACACGGTCCGCTTCAACTTCCGGGGCGTCGGGCAGAGCGAGGGGGAGTTCGACGACGGATACGGCGAAACCGACGATCTATTCGCGGTAGCGGAATGGGTGCGGCGCACGCGGCCGCACGACGCCCTCTGGTTGGGCGGCTTTTCATTCGGCGCCTACATCGCGACGCGGGCCGCCCTCAACCTGGACGTGGGCCAGCTCATCACGATCGCGCCGCCGGTCGGCCGCTACCCTTTCGAGGGCCTGCATCACCCGGAATGCCCCTGGCTGGTGGTACAGGGCGATGAAGACGAACTGGTGAGCATCGAAGCGGTTCTCAGCTGGGTCGATACGCTCGACCCGCCCCCTGATCTCTTGGTTATGAAAGGCGCAGACCACTTGTTCCACCGCCGCATCATGGATCTTCGAGGCCTGCTCAAGAACGGCGTGCGCGACCAGTTACCCGACTCCCCCGCAGGCTAGGGTCTGCCGCAGAATCATTTCCGTGCATCACTCTCCGCTGGCCCGCTATCGGCAGCTCATCGACAACGGCGCGTTCAACCACGACCCGGACCAGCTGACTGCAATCCAGGCGCTCGACGAGCTCTGGCA